>Ga0326597_10007468_pt1 | contig 14884 bp, 11 predicted proteins | sample RVTome_12_FD_203789 | JGI IMG/M metagenome (GOLD analysis project Ga0326597, IMG submission 203789) | Soil microbial communities from uranium-contaminated site in the Upper Colorado River Basin, Wyoming, United States - RVT100D185 | ecosystem: Environmental > Terrestrial > Soil > Contaminated >... | reverse complement strand
GTGGCAGATCGCGTGAGCCTGCCGCGAGTTCGGCGCAGCGGATGCCGCTGCGCACCGCGGCCTCGAGCGTGGCCGGGTAATCGCTTGCGGTGTAATCGCCGGCCAGAAAGAAATTCCTGAGCGGCGTCATCTGCGGCGGGCGCCGGAGGCCCGGCGTGCAGGCAAAGGTTGCGCGTTTCTCCGCGATCACGCGCTGCCACAGCGGATCGGGCAGGTCGCCCAGCCGGCGTTTCAACTCTTGATGCACTCGCCAGCCGAGTTCGTCCTGCCCAAGGTCTTGATGCGCACCCTCCGCGCTGATGACCGTGCCGATGAGGCCGCGCTGCCCGCACAGCTTTTCGCGGTCGAACACCCAGTGGATCAAACCCCCGCTGAATCCGAGCATGGGGGAGGGCAGCGCAATCGACGCCGGATATTGCAGCCACACCGAGTGTATCGGCTGATATTGCAGCCGCTCGATCGTAGCGGCGAGTTCCGACAGCGCGGTGATTCCGATCAAAAACGCGTTGACTTGATGCGGCGGCAGCGCGCATATGACGTGGCTGAACGCATGGCTCCGGCCATCGGCCTCGATCTCGAAACCGTTCTCCAGCGGGTCGATCGCGGTCACCCGCCGCGACGTCAGCACGTCGCCGCCGCGCTGCGTAATCCACGCCGCCGCCGCGTCGGGAAACAGTGCCGACAGATCGACGCGCGCCAGCATGAGTTCGCTGTCACCACGCGCCGCGTTCAGGCTGTCGCGCATGACGTTGAGAAACACCTGCGCCGACGCAATGGCGGGAGGTGTGTTGAGCGCGGCGATGCACATCGGCCGCCACAGCACGCGCTTGAGCTTTTCGCTCTGCTGGTGCTGCTCGAGCAAGAGCTCGACGCTGATGTCCTGCGCGAGCGTGTAGCGGCTTTTTCGCAGCGCATGCAGGAAGCGTGCCGCCGCGAGGCGCTCGTTCCATGCAATGCCGCGCGCGCTCAGCAACCCGCTCAGCATGTGCAGCGGGGCAGGCAGCCTCCCCGCGGCGAGGCGGAACTCCTGATGGACGTTCCACTCGAACGGCAGCCGCAGCAGCGCCGCGGCGTGAGCGGGATTGACGAGACGGATCAGGCGCAGCGTTTCGCGGTAAGCGCCGATCAGGATGTGCAGGCCGTTGTCGAGCGCGGCGCCGCGGTACTCGACGCGTCGTGCGCGGCCGCCGAGCTGACCGGCGGCCTCGAACACGGTGGCCGTGATGCCGCGGCGAGCGAGTTCGACCGCCGCCGCCATGCCGGCGTAACCGCCCCCGACAACGGCAACCCGCATTGCCTCAGGCATCGGGTTACGCGGGCGGAACCGCAAGAACGATCAGGCTGCGATGGGCGAAGATGCGGCGGACCGCATGCGCTGCCCGCTCGCATCGTGCGCCCACACTGCGGCGGGAATCAGCACTTCGCCCTCGAACAGGCGGCGCGCCGTGCGGATCAATGCTGCCCGGCGGATCACTGCCGACTTGCCGTTGAGATCGACGTCGAGATCAACCGCGATCATGCCCGACGGGTGCTCGATCCCGACCACGCCTTGCGGCGGCTTGCTGAGCGGAGCGAGACGCGCTGCGACGGTGCCATCGATTGCGCACGCCGAGGCGACGCAGACCGCGCCCGTCACCGCGTGAGCTTTGTGGCAAGCATAGGGAACGAAGTAACGCGATGAGATCGTGCCGCCTTGCCGCGGCGGTGCGAGCAGGCCGATTTTGGGCACGACCTGCCTGGACACATCACCCATCCCCATCATCCCCCCGGCCTTGCGCCGCACGGCCTCCATTTTGGCGAGCAGGTCGCAGTCGGCATCGAGTTCAGCGGGCGTCTCGAAGCCGGTCTTGCCGAACTGTTCGGCGCGCATCAGTACCATCGGCATCGCCATGTCGACGCAGCTCACTTCGATGCCATCGATTGCGTCGAGCGGCCGGCCGGTCGGCAGCAGCTTGCCGGTGACCGCGCCTGCCGCGCTTTTGAAATTGATTTTTACCGGCGCTGCCGTGCCGCCGACACCGTCGATCGAGGCCCCGCCGGCATAAGTCACCTTGCCGCCCGGCGTCTGCACGATGGACTCGATCAGGGATGCGGTGTTGACGTTGAATATGCGTACCGTGGTTTCGCCCGGTTTGGCGGGCGCGAGGCCGGTTTCGATCGCGAACGGTCCGACCGCCACCAGCATGTTGCCGCAGTTGGGTTTCGTGTCGACGCGCCGCTCGTCGACCAGCACCTGCGCGAACAGGTAATCGATATCGGCTTCGGGATGTTTCGATTTGCTGATGATCGCGACTTTGCTGGTGAGCGGGTTGCCGCCGCCGACCCCGTCAACCTGGTATTCGTGCGGCGAGCCCAGCGCCGCAATCAGCACTTCGTCGCGCAGGCCGGGGTCCGGCGGCAGGTCGGAGGCAAGGAAGAACGGACCCTTCGAGGTGCCGCCGCGCATCAATACGCACGGAATCCTGGTTTGCATCGTGATCTCCTCGGTTACCGGAATTCTCAAGCCCGCCATTATACCTTTGCCCCGGAAGGCTCTCAGAAGGCGTAACGTCTCAAGCCGCCGTCGACCGGCATCACTGCACCGGTGATGTAGCAGGCGAGCGGCGAGGCGAGAAAAACCGCGAGGCACGCAAGCTCTTCCGGTTCGCCATAGCGTCCGACCGGGATTTCGCGGGCGGATTGCTCGGCGCGGAATTCCGCGGAGTATTTGCGGCGGATCTGTTCGCTCATGATGCGGCCGGGGGGAATGCAGTTGACCGTGATCCCGAATTTTCCGACTTCCTGGGACAACCCTTTGGCCCATGCGTGCACGGCGGCTTTGGCCGGGGTCGCCGCGATCATGCGCTCCGGCTCGGATTTGCCCGTGATATTGATGATGCGGCCCCAACTGCGTTCGATCATGGCCGGCAGCAGCGCGTGCGTGAGCTGGCGCACGCGAATGAAATTCAGAGCCATGGCCTGCGTCCACGCCTCTTCCGCCGCGCCGATCGCAATCGGAGGGTGGCTGCCGCCGGCGCAATTGATCAGGATGTCGATCTGGCCGAGGCCCTTCGCTGCCTCTTGTGCGAGCTTTTGCGGCGCGCCTTCTTCCATGATGTCGATGATCGCGATCCGGGGCTGCAGTCCGCCGGCCGCGACGATTTCCTTCGCGAGTTGGTCGAGCAATTCCCGCCGGCGCGCGGCGACGCACAGCTTGACGCCCTCGCCGGCGAGACCTTTGGCGATCGCGCGGCCGATGCCCTGGCTGGCGCCGGTCACCAGCGCCGTTTTTCCTTTGAGCTGCAGATCCATTTTGCTGTTCTCCCGTGACAAGAAACTCGACATTAACGGATGCTTGCCGCCGTTGCATTAATCCTGTGCGCTGCGTAGTATTCATTGCGGGCGCCGATGAAATTCTTGGAACCTCGGTCTTGCCGGCAATGGCCGCCCGTTATTACCGCATTCGGAGGCTAATCCCGCTCAGGCGGAGAGTTTTGCAGGTTCATTTTATCGTGGTTGATGCGGGAAATCGCTTCATGCACACACATTTTTCGCCGCGACGGTATTTTCAGGGGGCAGCATGGATTTTTCTTTGAATGAAGAGCAGCGCGCATGGCAGATGAAGGCGCGCAAGTTTGCGCAGGAAGAAATACAGCCTATTGCGCTCGAGCGCGATGCAATTGCCGAGCCGCGCCAAACATACGACTGGGACATCATCCGGAAAGGCTCGAAGCTCGGTTTCCGCACGGCAGCAACACCGCAAGAGTTCGGCGGTCATGGGATCGATCTCGTGACGCAAGCGGTGGTGATGGCAGAGCTTGCCAAAGCCGACAGCGCTATTTCGAAAACATTCAGCCAGAACTGGAAGTGGAGCCAATTGATCGCCTCGGCGTGCACCGAGGAGCAGAAAGCGCGCTTCCTGACGCCTTTTGTTGCCGATGACACCTACCTGCTGGGCTCGGGGAGTACCGAGCCCAACTCCGGCTCCGATAACCGTTTGCCGCCCGAGGACGATCCCAAGGCCGGCGTGAGGCTCAGGGCCGAGCGGCAGGGCGACGAGTGGATTTTGAACGGCGAGAAGGTGTTCATCGCAAACGGCAGCGTGGCCAAGCTCTTTTTCGTGCGTGCCCGCACGGACCCGAGTGTCGATGTGAAGCGCGGCACTACGCTTTTCCTGGTGCCGCGCGATACGCCGGGCTTCCGGTCGGGCAAGGTCTTCAACAAGCGTGGCTGGCGGTTCTACCAGAACGCCGAGCTGATTTTCGAGAATGCGCGTGTGCCGCACGCGAATGTCGTGGGCGACGTGAACGGTGCGGCGGCCGCGCGCGGAGGCGACCCGTCACAGTTCGGCGATCTCGAGTTGGCGGCCAACGCGCTGGGGGTGTGCGAGGCCGCGGTCGAGCGCGCGATGCGGCGCGCCCGCACGCGGCGAGCCGCGGACAAGCGCGTTATCGATCAACAGATCAGCCAGCTGCAACTCTCCGAGATGCACATGCTCACCGAAGCGTTGCGCTCGTTCGTCATGCGCACGGCTTGGGAGCGGGACCGTGCCGTGGCGCGAGATGAGCAGGCGCGCGGTTTTATGCCCGCGCTTTTTGTAACGAATTTTTCGAAAACGGTCATCCAACGCGTCACGGAGCTCAACCTGGACATTCACGGCGCTGCTGGCGGTGCCATCGACGCCGATGCGCAGAAGCTGGTCCGGGACGCGATGATATGGACGCATCTCGCCGGGGATTCCGTGGTGCGCATGAAAGCGATCAGGCACTGCATCAAATAGACGAACCCTGCGAACCGAGGAGGGCGTGTGGTGTTGAAAATCGGCATTATGCTCGGAGACGATATCGGGCTGGAGGTCGTGCCCGAGGCAGTTAAGGTGATGAAGGCCGCAGCGGCCCACGCCGGGGTTGAGGTGCAGTGGACCCCGCTTCCCATCGGGCGCAAAGCGCATGAAACGCACGGCCATACCGTGCCGGCGAGCACGGTGGAGGCGCTACGCGGCATGGACGGCTGGCTGCTCGGACCGATGGGTCATAACGCGTACCCGCGCAACGATCCGACCTGGACCAGCTCCGGATTGCGCAAGCGCTTCGAGTTGTTCGCCAGTGTCAAGCCCGTCAAGTCTTACCCGAACATCAATTCGTTGCACAAGGACGTCGACATCGTGCTTCTGCGCGAAGTGACCGAAGGCCTGCAGTCGAGCGGTGTCGTGCTGGCCGGCAGCGGCGAATTCAGGCCGAACGACGACATTTCCATAGGGATGCGGGTCGTGACCCGCCACGGCGCCAACCGCGTTGCCCGCGAGGCCTTCGAGATTGCGCGCACGCGCACGCGCAAGAAGGTGACCGCCGTGCACAAAGCAGGGACATACAAGTTGTGCTGCGGTATGTTCGCCGAGGAGTGCCGCAAAGTAGCCGCCGAGTTTCCGGATGTCCGGCTGGAAGAGGTGCTGATCGATGGCATGGCGCTGAAGCTTGCGATGAGCCCACAGCAGTTCGACGTCGTGGTGACGACCAACCTGTTCGGCGACATCCTGACTGATGAAGCTGCGGCGGTGGTCGGAGGGCTGGGTCTCGCCCCGGGATTGTGTGTCGGTGAGCGGCAGGCGATGGCGCAGGCCACTCACGGCTCGGCGCCCGACATTGCGGGGCAGGGCATCGCCAATCCCTACGCGATGATCATGTCGGGCAAGATGCTGCTGGAATGGCTGGGCCGCCAGCGCGCTGAGCGTAAGGCCGTGGCGGCGGCAAGGGCAATCGAATGCGCGATGGATCGCGTCATCGCCGAGGCCACGCAGCTTACGCGGGACCTCGGCGGAGCGGCCAGCACAAGTCAAATGGGAGATGCCGTGGTGCAGGCGCTGCGCCCAGCAGCTTCTTCATGAGGGAGGTCCACAGATGAGGATCCTGCGAGCTGTGAGGGGCACGTTTCGCGATAGGCGCCGATCAGGATGTGCGGGCCGTTGTCGAGCGCGGTGCTCGATGCGTGCGTGGCGGCCAAGCGGTCAGCCTTTCAGCCACGTTTTCCACGCAATCCACAGTTTCCTGAGCGGTGTCAGCGCGACGCGCTGCGTCAGCACTAGCGAGCCATCAGCGCGGATTTCGGCGAGCAGCGTCTGGTAGATCGCCGCCATTACCAGCCCCGGGCGCTGAGACTTGCGGTCCGCCACGGGCAGCAATTCGAATGCATCGCGGTAATAGCCCAGCGCGCGCACGACCTGAAACTGCATCAGTTCCCGGAAACCGTCGCTGGTACGCGCGTGCATGATGTCGGCGACCGTGACGTTATGGCGCGCGAGCTCGTCGAGCGGCAGATAAACGCGGTCGCGGCGCGCATCTTCGCCGACGTCGCGAATGATATTCGTGAGCTGAAACGCCGTGCCGAGATTCTCCGCATATTTGAGCGTGCCGGGGTCGCTGTAGCCGAAGATCTCCGCCGACAGCAGCCCGACAACGCCCGCGACGCGGTGGCAGTAGAGCTTGAGTGCCGCAAAGTCCGCGTAGCGCCGCTGCGTGAGGTCCATTTCCATGCCGTCGATGATTTCCTGCAGCCGAGCCTGCGGCAGATTGAATCTCGTGACAACCGGAACCAATGCTTGCGCGACCGGGTGATCCGCATTCTTGATTTCATATAGCGCGGCGAGCTGGGTGCGCCACCACGCAAGCTTGGTGCGTGCGATACCGACGTCAGTGCACTCGTCGACGATGTCGTCCACCTCGCGGCAAAACGCATAGAGTGCGGTGATCGCGCGCCGGCGCTCAGACGGCAGGAACAGGAAGCTGTAGTAGAAACTCGAGCCGCTCTGCGCCGCTTTTTGTTGACAATATTGATCGGGAGTCACGAAGGGGAGCAGACAGGATTCGGAATTCAGTATCAGCGTTTCAGTGTATCGAGAAGGTACGCGCCAACATCAGCGGCCAATCATACGCGCGCAGCAGGGGGCGGTGGCGAAATACATCGCATTGCGCGTTCGCGATCTTGGTCAGGATGCGGTCGCCGCCGCTGATGATCATGCGCATCTCGAGCCCGATGCGCCCTTTGAGCACGCGCCCGAGCGGGGCGCCGCGCCACAGCAGGCTGCGTGCCCGCTCGATCTGGAACATCATGAACTCGCGCCATGCGTCACCCGCGTCGTGCGCGGCGATTTGAGTTTCACCCACCCGGTATTGCGCGAGTTCGTCCTGCGGCATGTAAATGCGCCCCTTGGCGTAATCGATTGCGATATCCTGCAGGAAATTGATGATCTGCAGGCTGGTGCAGATATTATCCGACCACGCAAGATTTTGCGGTGTTGCGGCGCGGTACAGCAAGAGCAGCAGGCGGCCGACCGGATTTGCCGAGCGCCTGCTGTAATCGAGCAGCTCAGCGAAATTCGCGTAGCGCGTCTTGGTTACATCCTGCGCAAATGCCGACAGCAGGTCGTGGAACGGTTCGAGCGGCAACCGGTATTCGTGGATGATGGGCACGAGCTCCCGGAACAGAGGATGCTGCGGTTTCACGTCTTGTTCGACGCGCCGCAATTCGTCACCGAATCCGGCGAGCAGTGCCAGTCGCGCGCGGGCGGGCCGGTCGCCTTCATCGGCAAAATCGTCCGCCGCGCGTGCAAAGCGGTAGATCAAGGTAACCGGGGTGCGCAAGCGCGCCGGCAGCAGCAGGGATGCGACCGGAAAATTTTCGTAATGATTTACCGACATGAGGCAGGCGGGAAACGGCCTGAATTACAACGGGTTAAGGTGCCAATCGGCGCTACGCACCCGGTATTCGAGGCTGACGGGTGGCGGTAATTATATTACAATCAAAGCGTTGCGAAAGTGGCGGAATTGGTAGACGCACCAGATTTAGGTTCTGGCGCCGAAAGGCGTGTGGGTTCGAGTCCCTCCTTTCGCACCAAGAACCTCCTCTGACAAGATAGGAAAGGCAATGGCAGCAACCTTGGAAAACATCAGTCAGTTAGAACGTCGCCTCAACATCACTCTGCCCGCGGGGGAGATCGATGACGAGGTGCAAACCCGGCTCAAGAAACTTGCGCGCAGCGTGAAGATGCACGGCTTCCGGCCGGGAAAGGTGCCGCTCAAGGTGGTCGCCCAGCAATACGAAGGCCAGGTGCGGCGCGAAGTGCTGGGGGATGCCTTGCACAAAAGCTTTGGCGACGCGATCCGCGAGCAGAATCTCAAGGTCGCAGGATATCCGCGCTTCGAGCCCAGGACTGCGGCAGGCAGTGCGCCGCAGGTCGAATTCAGCGCGACGTTCGAGATCTATCCTGAGATTGCCGTTGGCGATCTCAGCAAAGTGGCGATTACCCGGTCCTTGATCAACATTGGTGACGCCGAGGTCGACCGGACGCTCGAAATCATGCGCAAGCAGCGCGCGAACTTTGAGCCGGTGGCGCGTGCCGCGGCATTGGGGGACAAGGCAACCCTGGATTTCGCAGGCAAAATCGATGGCCATGAGTTCGACGGAGGCAAAGGCGAGAACGTCAGCGCGATCCTCGGCGAAGGCCGTCTTCTCAAGGATTTCGAGAGCCATGTCGTAGGGTTGGAAGCGGGGGAGGCAAGGACATTTGAATTACGTTTCCCGGAGGACTATCATGCAAGAGAATTCGCCGGAAAAACCGCGACTTTCGACTTGAAGTTAAAGCAAATTGCCGAGCCCAGGCTACCACCGATCGATGCCGAATTCGCGAAATCGCTGGGGGTGGCGGATGGCAATCTGGATACTATGCGGGCCGAGATTCGTGAGAATCTCGAGCGCGAAACGAAGCAGCGTATCAGCGCCCGACTCAAGGACCAGATCATGCAGGCGCTGATCGACAGCACCAAGATAGAGGTGCCGAAATCGCTGGTCGAGCTCGAAATCGAGCGCCTGGGCGCGGCGGCGCGCCAGGATCTCAAGGCGCGCGGCGTCAAGCCGGGGGCGATGCCGATTCCGCGCGATGTGCTCGAACGGCAAGCGCAGCGCCGCGTCACACTGGGGCTGATTCTGGGCGAGGTGGTGAAGGCAAACGGACTGCAGGCCAAACCCGAACAGGTGCGGGCGATGGTTGAGGAACAGGCGCAGACCTACGAGCAGCCTGAGCAGTGGGTAAAATGGTTCTACCAGGCGTCGGAGCGTTTGCGTGACTTGGAATCGAGGGTGCTCGAGGATAATGTCGTCGCATGGGCGCTTGCCATTGCCAAGGTTGAGGACAAGCCGATTGTGTTTGACGAATTGATGGGGAACGCGTAAATGAAACAGCAGCGTAGCCGGGAGGCGGGCGGGATGGAACCGCAGGCTCTGGGCTTGATCCCGATGGTGATCGAGCAAAGCGGCCGCGGCGAGCGCGCCTACGACATCTACTCGCGCCTGCTCAAGGAGCGAGTGGTGTTTCTGGTCGGCCCGGTGACTGAAATTACCGCCAACCTGATCGTCGCGCAGCTGCTGTTTCTCGAGTCGGAGAATCCCGACAAGGACATCTCGTTTTATATCAATTCACCGGGCGGCATGGTGTCGGCGGGGCTCGCGATTTACGATACGATGCAGTTCGTCAAGCCCGACGTCAGCACGCTGTGCATCGGGCAGGCGGCCAGCATGGGCGCGCTGCTGCTGGCGGCGGGCGCCAACGGCAAGCGCTTCTGCCTGCCGAATTCGCGCGTGATGATTCACCAGCCGATGGGCGGGTTCCAGGGTCAGGCCTCGGATGTCGCGATCCATGCCAAGGAGATCCTGTACCTGAAGGGAAAGCTCAATGAGATCATGGCCAGGCATACCGGCCAGAAGATCGAGGCCATCGAAAAGGATACCGATCGCGATAATTTTCTCTCGGCCGAGCAGTCCGTGTCGTATGGGATCGTCGACCGGGTGTTGACGGGTAGAACCGAATCCGCGAAGTGATGTTTTAGGCTACGGGGTATAAGGAAAACGCGTATGTCAGACAAAATCGGCGGCGAAAAACTGCTCTATTGCTCGTTTTGCGGCAAGAGCCAGCACGAGGTGCGCAAGCTGATTGCCGGTCCGTCAGTATTTGTCTGCGATGAGTGCATCGAACTGTGCAACGACATCATTCGCGAAGAGACGCAGGGTGAGCATGGCGCCAAGGGAGTCAAGTCCGACCTGCCGGTGCCGCACGAAATCCGCGAGATCCTCGACCAGTACGTGATCGGCCAGGATTTGGCGAAAAAAATCCTGTCGGTGGCGGTTTATAATCACTACAAGCGGCTGAAGACGCTCACGTCGAAGAATGACGATGTCGAACTCGCCAAGAGCAACATTCTGCTGGTCGGCCCGACCGGATCGGGCAAGACGTTGCTCGCGCAGACGCTGGCGCGGCTCTTAAACGTGCCGTTCGTGATGGCGGACGCAACCACACTGACCGAAGCCGGCTACGTCGGCGAGGACGTCGAGAACATCATCCAGAAGCTGTTGCAGAAATGCGATTACGATGTCGAGAAAGCGCAGCGCGGCATCGTTTATATCGATGAGATCGACAAGATCTCGCGCAAGTCCGACAATCCGTCGATTACGCGCGATGTCTCTGGCGAAGGTGTGCAGCAGGCGCTGTTGAAGCTGGTCGAAGGCACCATCGCGTCGGTACCGCCGCAGGGTGGGCGCAAGCACCCGAACCAGGAGTTTGTGCAGGTTGATACCACGAACATCCTGTTCGTCTGCGGCGGCGCGTTCGACGGCCTCGACAAGGTGATACGCGCACGCTCGGAAAAGGGCGGCATCGGCTTTGGCGCCGAGGTGAAAAGCCGCGACAACCGCAAGGACATGACCAAGGTGCTGCGCGACGTGCAACCCGAGGATCTGATCAAATATGGCCTGATCCCGGAGTTCGTCGGCCGCCTGCCGGTGGTGGCGACGCTCGAAGAGCTCGACGAGACCGTACTGATCCAGATTCTGACCGAGCCCAAGAACGCGCTGCTCAAGCAGTATCAGAAGATGTTCGCCATGGAAGGCGTCGAACTCGAGGTGCGCGACGCGGCGCTCAAGGCGATCGCACACAAAGCGCTCGAACGCAAAACCGGAGCGCGGGGGCTGCGCTCGATCCTCGAGCAAACGCTGCTCGACACCATGTTTGACCTGCCATCGATGCAAAACGTGATCAAAGTGGTCGTCGATGAAGGCTCCATCGGCACCGACACGCGGCCGCTTTTGATTTATTCCGACCAACCCAAGGTTGCGGGTTCGGTATAATAATCTCCCCCAGCTCCGGACCCGCGCGCCTCGCGAAGCGCGCGGACGGCGTTGCTGCTTGAATTAGCGTTGCACCGCCCCAACAACGACTTCAATATCCGTTATCGAGGTGAAACCATATGCCCAGTTCCAATGACCAAGTGACAAACCCCGTGCAATTGCCGCTCTTGCCGCTGCGCGACGTGGTGGTGTTCCCGCACATGGTCATTCCGCTGTTCGTCGGTCGCCCGAAATCGATCAAGGCGCTGGAGACGGCGATGGAGGCCGGCAAGAGCATCGTATTGGTGGCCCAGAAATCGGCGGCGAAGGATGATCCTGCGCCGGAAGATCTTTACGGCATCGGCACGGTTGCCAACATTCTGCAGATGCTGAAGCTGCCCGACGGCACCGTGAAGGTGCTGGTCGAAGGCAGCCAGCGCGCGCGAATCAACGAGATCGTCGATGCCACGACGCATTTCGCCGTCGAAGCAACACCGGTACCGGCGGACAACGAGATTACGCACGAGGTCGAGGCGATGCGCCGCACGCTGGTCGCGCAGTTCGACCAGTACGTGAAACTGAACAAGAAGATTCCGCCCGAAATCCTGACCTCCCTCGGCGGCATCGATGAGCCCGGCCGGCTGGCCGACACGATCGCAGCACACCTGCCGCTTAAGCTCGAGCAGAAGCAGGGAGTACTCGAAATGTTCGGAGCCAGGAAGCGGCTCGAGCATCTGCTGACGCTGATCGAGGGCGAGCTCGATATCCTGCAGGTCGAAAAGCGCATCCGCGGCCGCGTCAAGCGCCAGATGGAGAAGAGCCAGCGCGAGTACTACCTGAACGAGCAGGTGAAAGCTATCCAGAAGGAGCTCGGCGAGCTCGAAGAGGGCGCTGATCTCGACGAGCTGGAGAAGCGCATCAAGGCGGCGCATATGCCGAAGGACGCGCGCAAGAAAGCCGAGGCGGAATTCAAGAAGCTGCGCCTGATGTCGCCGATGTCGGCGGAGGCTACCGTCGTGCGCAATTACATCGACGCGCTGGTATCGCTGCCGTGGAAAAAGAAAAGCAAGATCGGCACCGACCTTACCGTGGCCGAGACGATACTCGACGAGGATCACTACGGCCTGGAGAAGGTCAAAGAGCGCATCGTCGAGTATCTGGCGGTGCAGCAGCGGGTGGAGAAGTCGAAGGGTCCGATCCTGTGCCTGGTCGGCGCACCCGGTGTCGGCAAGACCTCGCTCGGCCAGTCGATCGCGCGCGCAACCAACCGCAAGTTCGTGCGCATGTCACTGGGCGGCGTGCGCGACGAAGCTGAGATTCGCGGTCATCGCCGCACTTACATCGGCTCGATGCCGGGCAAGATTCTGCAAAACATGACCAAGGTCGGCGTCAGGAATCCGCTGTTCCTGCTCGACGAAGTCGACAAGATGGGCATGGATTTCCGCGGTGATCCGGCAAGCGCCCTGCTCGAGGTTCTTGACCCCGAGCAGAATCATACTTTCGTCGATCATTACGTCGAGGTCGAGTACGACCTGTCGGATGTGATGTTCGTGTGCACGGCGAACACGCTCAACATTCCGCCGGCGCTGCTCGACCGGATGGAAGTGATCCGCCTGTCGGGTTACACCGAGGACGAGAAGGTCAATATCGCGATCCGCCACCTGCTGCAGAAGCAGCTGAAGAACCACGGCTTGAAGCCCGAGGAGATTTCGGTTTCGGGCAGCGCGGTGCGCGACATCATCCGTTACTTTACGCGGGAGGCCGGCGTGCGCAGCCTCGAGCGCGAATTATCCAAGATCTGCCGCAAGGTGGTGAAAATGCTGGTGGTGGCCGACGCAGGCCAGCGCAAGATTGCGATTACCGCGCGCAGTCTCGACAAGTTCCTCGGCGTGCGCCGTTACACCTACGGCATGGCGGAGAAGAACAATCAAGTGGGCCAGGTCACGGGCCTTGCCTGGACCGAAGTGGGCGGGGAATTGCTCACCATCGAGAGCTCGGTAATGACCGGTAAGGGCAAGACCATCACCACCGGCAAGCTCGGCGAGGTGATGCAGGAATCGATCCAGGCCGCGCTGTCGGTCGTGCGCAGCCGTTCGCGCAAGCTCGGCATCAGCGAGGATTTCTATCAGAAAAACGACATGCACATCCACCTGCCAGAGGGCGCGACGCCGAAAGACGGTCCGAGCGCGGGCATCGGGATCTGTACCGCGATGGTGTCGGCGCTGACCAGTATTCCGGTGCGCTCGGACGTCGCGATGACCGGCGAGATCACGTTGCGCGGCGAAGTGCTGCAAATCGGCGGACTCAAGGAGAAGCTGCTCGCCGCGCATCGCGGCGGCATCAAGACCGTGCTGATTCCGCAGGACAACGTTAAGGACCTTGCGGAAATACCTGACAACATTAAGAACCGGCTCGATATTCATCCCGTGAAATGGATCGATCAGGTGTTCGAAATGGCGCTCGAACGCAAGCCCGAGCCGGTGCCCGAGAAGGATGAAGCCGCGCCATTGCCGGCGGTGAAGGAGGCGAACGCGCCGGCCGTCAAGCACTGATTTGACGCCCGGCATGCGGTGCGCGATACGCGCGTCGCGTGTCGCGCAATCTGGCGCGGAAGTTGCGTGACGGGATATTCCGGAAGAAATGACAATCGGCGCAACGCATCGGGCATCAACGCTAATATTTCCCGGCAATTACTTGACACATTGTTTTCGTGCTTGCTATAAATCCAATACAGGAATTTGGTTCCGGCATGACGGCAAACAGCGGTCGTGCCTTTACTGAAAACTTCATTTCTTCCTGGCCGCTTACTTCCATATCGAAAGGGGGATTTACGTGAATAAATCGGAACTAATTGAAGCAATCGCAAAATCTGCCGATATCTCCAAGGCCTCCGCCGAGAAAGCGCTTGACGGCGCTCTGCACGCGGTCAAAACGACCTTAAGAAAAGGTTCGAGTGTAACTTTGGTTGGTTTCGGCACGTTCAAGGTGGGCAAGCGCGCGGCGCGCATCGGGCGCAACCCGCGCACCGGCGAGGCGATCAAGATCAAGGCGGCGCGAGTGCCCAAGTTCAGCGCTGGCAAGGCTTTGAAAAATGCGGTAAACTAGGTCAAGGTCAGTAGTCCGCAAGGTTACGGTTTGGGGTAGATGCGCGGCTCGCGTATCTACCCCAAATGCATGGTGACCGGCGTTTGCCGAACTTCCCTAGGTTGCGGGTGCTTAGCTCAGTTGGTAGAGCGTCGCCCTTACAAGGCGAATGTCGGCGGTTCGAACCCGTCAGCACCCACCAGGATCGAGGAGTGGTAGTTCAGTTGGTTAGAATACCGGCCTGTCACGCCGGGGGTCGCGGGTTCGAGTCCCGTCCACTCCGCCAGCTCCGGAAAAGGCGAAAGGCGTTCGCCTTTTTCATTGGTAAATAGGGCATCGTAAGTAAGGAACCCGGCCGCGAGCTACTGTTCACCAATTACCAATTACCAATTACCAATTACCAATTACCAATTACGAATTACCGATTAACGCGCATGTTCAATTTCTTATCCAACCATAAGAGGCTAAGCCAGGGCATATTGGCGGTCGTTTTCCTGCCGTTTGCGTTTTTCGGAATCGATTCGTATTTCCGCGCCGGCGATCGCGGCGACAACATTGCCACCGTCGGGGGTCAGCCCGTTACCCAGCAGGAGTTTGCGGCGGCACTGCAGGAGCGGCAGAATTATCTTCAACGCCTGGCCGGCGGCCGCATGGACCCCGCGCTGCTGGA
>Ga0326597_10007467_pt1 | contig 14886 bp, 12 predicted proteins | sample RVTome_12_FD_203789 | JGI IMG/M metagenome (GOLD analysis project Ga0326597, IMG submission 203789) | Soil microbial communities from uranium-contaminated site in the Upper Colorado River Basin, Wyoming, United States - RVT100D185 | ecosystem: Environmental > Terrestrial > Soil > Contaminated >... | reverse complement strand
ACATGGTCGGGGCCGCGCAGTTCGCAAACCGCGTGGCTGCGACAAAGGCGCGCTTTGTGGGTGCGGATCAGATACATCTGTTGAAACAGAACCTCGTCCCTGCATAAGGAAAGGAGGGAGGATCTGCAATGAATCTGGCACTTATCGGCCACGGCAAAATGGGGAAGGAAGTGGAGTGCACCGCAAAAGGGAAGGGGATGAAGATTGTCACTATCTTCGATGAGAAGAACAACGCCGGTGGCATCGGACTCACCAAGGAGGCCCTCAAGCACGTTGACGTGTGCATTGACTTCTCTTCGCCTCATGCAGTTCTCGACAACATCGAAGCAGTGGCGGTGTGCGGAAAGAACATGGTCGTCGGCACGACGGGGTGGTATGACAGGATGGAGCATGTACGGAAGCTGGTGAAGGAACACAAGATCGGGTTCCTCTACGCTGCCAACTTCTCGCTTGGGGTGAATATCTTCTCGCAGATCGTAATGGATGCGTCGCATCTTCTGCAGAACCATCCCGAGTACGACGTGGCAATACGCGAAATTCACCACAAAGCCAAAGCAGACAGTCCGAGCGGCACAGCCCTCGCTCTTGGATCCATCGTACTGCACGAGATCAAACGGAAGTCGGAGCTGCTGACAACATCCCCCCACGGTTCCATCAAGCCTGAGCAGATGCAGGTGACGTCCACGCGTGTTGGGCATTGGACGGGGCAGCATACGGTCGTGTTCGATTCGGAAGCGGACACCATAGAGTTGGTGCACACCGCGAAAAACAGGCGCGGTTTCGCGTTGGGAGCCGTAGTTGCGGCCGAGTGGCTCAGGGGAAAGAAAGGATTCTACACTATGCGGGATGTGATTCTGCCCTGAATGTTCTGATGAAATCCACCCTGGAGTATTCATGAAAAGGAAACTACTGTTCAGAGGCACCGCGACTGCACTGGTGACGCCGTTCAAGAAAGACGGTTCCGTCGATGAGAGCGCGCTTCGCGATCTTGTTGATTTTCAGATCAAAAGCGGGGTTGAGGCTCTCGTCCCTGTGGGAAGCACAGGTGAAGGTGCAACGCTGTCCGAGACGGAGCAAGCACAGGTTCTCGAGATGGTTGTGGAACAGACGAACGGCCGCATCCCCGTGATCGGAGGGGCGAGCAGCAATGCAACATCAAAGGCTGTCGCGCTGGCCAAAAAGGCGAAGTCGTGCGGTGTGGACGCAATACTCACGGTGGCACCATTCTATAACAAACCCACGCAGGAAGGAATCTACCAGCACTTCTGCGCGATTGCAGATGCGGTGGAGATTTCAATGGTCGTGTACAATGTTCCGGGCCGAACGGCATCCAACATCGAGGCGCAGACTGCGCTGAGGCTGGGGGAGGACGTGCCATACATTGCAGGCATCAAGGAGGCATCGGCAAACTTCGCCCAGATAATGGAGATCCTCCATCACCGCCCTTCCGGGTTCGGGGTGTGGTCCGGCGATGATAACCTCACGCTTCCGTTGATTGCTCTTGGTGCAGATGGAATCATTTCCGTCGTGTCGAACGAAGTGCCGAAGGAGTTCTCTGCCATGGTTCGCTTTGCCCTCAAGGGGAAACTGGAGAAAGCCCGCGCTCTCCACTATAAGCTCCTGCATTTGATGAACGCGAACTTCATCGAGTCCAACCCGATCCCGGTGAAGACTGCTCTTGCAATGATGGGTATGATCGAGGAGAACCTCCGGCTGCCCCTTGTTACCCTCAGCGACGGGAACAAACCAAAGCTCGCGAGAACACTGAGGGAGTTGAAACTGATCAAGTAGAGTCCGGCTCACAATCGCACACCTAATTTCACATCGCATGCTCCTCCAGCAGGATATCGAACACTTCTACGAGATGGACCACGCGGTTGTTGACCACAGCGCGGCACTCCGCGCGTTCAACGATCTGAAATTCTACCTGAACCGCGGTGAGGTGCGCGCTGCAGAGCCCGTGAATGGCTCGTGGAGAGTTAATCACTGGGTGAAGAAGGGGATCCTGCTGGGATTCAACCTCGGAATACTCCGGGACATGTCGATCAACGAGCTGTTCAGGTTCTTTGACAAGAGTACGTTCCCGCTCAGGAAGCTTGTGGTGAGTGACGGAGTGAGACAGGTGCCGGGTGGATCGGCGATTCGGGATGGCGTGTATGTTGGGAAGGGGGTCGTCTGCATGCCACCGATGTACATCAACGTTGGCGCTTACGTTGACGAAGATACGATGGTGGACTCACATGCTCTCATTGGTTCGTGTGCTCAGGTGGGGAAGAGGGTACACGTGAGTGCGGCATCGCAGCTTGGCGGAGTTCTGGAGCCGGTGGGCGCGATGCCGGTGATTGTGGAAGATGATGTATTCATCGGGGGCAATTGCGGCATCTATGAAGGCACGATTGTAAAGCGCCGTGCGGTGATCGCGGCCGGAGTCATACTCACGGGCGGCACGAAGGTATATGATGCAGTCAATCAACAAGTCTATTCCAGGCAGGGGGAAAATCCCTTGACCATCCCCGAGCACGCAGTGGTTGTTCCGGGTAGCAGGCCGCTGGGCTCGGATTGGGCCCGATCCGAACATTTGTCCATCTCCACTCCCATCATCATCAAGTACCGGGATGAGAAAACGGATGCCTCCACGGCCCTTGAAGAGAGCCTGCGGTGAGCGCGAAGCGCATCCTCATTATCGGAAGCAACGGTCTTCTGGGACAGAAGCTGACTGACCTCTTCGCTCGGGGCTCTGCCTACCGCGTAACGCTTGCATCACAATCTCCTCAGCCTGTACGCGCAATCCCCTCTGCGCAATATATGCAGGTCGAGATAACCTCGAAGAAAGATGTGAAGCGCGTGGTGTTTGCCTGCGAGCCCGACGTGATTGTCAATGCCGCGGCGATCACCAACGTGGACGCGTGTGAGAAGGAGCGGGAGCTTGCGTGGAAGGTGAACGTGGGAGGAGTTGAGAACATCATCGAAGCGGCACGCAAGAACGAGTCCAAGATTGTTCACCTGTCAAGTGATTACATCTTCGACGGAAAATCAGGTCCGTACAACGAAGACGACCGCCCTGAGCCGCTGAACTACTACGGCAAGACGAAACTGGCAAGCGAAAATGCCTTGCGTATGTCCGGGCTCAGCTACCTCATAGCCAGGACCATTGTGCTCTACGGGTACGCCCAGGGTGTGAAACCGAACTTTGCGCTATGGCTCGTTCAGAACCTGGAGAAAAAGATCCCCGTCCGTGTTGTTGACGATCAGGAAGGTAATCCGACGCTCGCAGACGACCTGGCCTATGGGATTGTCAGGGGCGTCGAGCTCGGGCGGAGCGGCGTCTATCATATCGCAGGTCGGGATATTGTATCGCGCTACGACTTTGCTGTGCAGCTCGCGCACATCTTCGAGTTCGATCAGGATCTGATTACGCCGGTAAAGACGGCGCAGCTCAAGCAACCTGCCCTGCGACCGCTGCTGTCAGGTTTGATAACACTGAAGGCGGAAATCGAGCTTGGTATCAGACCGTCGACGGTGGAGCAAGGACTGTTTATGCTTAAGGGTCAGTTGTCTCGATCCATGCGAAAGATGTCCGACAGCGCGCCGATACCCGGCCAGTCCTCGGGAACGCATCGACGAGGCTAATGAATGAAGCAACGAGGATGTGATGGAAGACCATGCTTGATATAAGGTTTGTCCGCGACAACATCGAGGCTGTGAAGGATGGCGTGAGGAAGAAAGGCGAGGACCCTTCAAGTGTCGACGAGGCAGTACGTCTTGACGAACAGCGGCGCCAGTTGCTGCAAAAGGTGGAGACTCTGAAGAGCCGCAAGAATACCGTCTCCGCCGAGGTGGCGAAGATGAAGTCGAAGGGAGATGATGCAAGCGCTGTGATTGCGGAGATGAAATCGGTTGCCGACGAGATCAAGGCGTTGGATGATCAACTGAAAGCAGTCGAAGAAACACTGCGCCTGGTTATGCTCCAGATACCGAACATCCCCCATCCCTCCGTGCCGGTTGGGAAGGCACTGGCGGACAACCAGGTGATCTCCACGTGGGGCGAACCGCCGGTAATTGACTTTGCGGCAAAGCCACACTGGGAGCTGGTCGAGAAGATGCACATCATCGATTTTTCGCGCGGCACGAAAATCACCGGCGCGGGGTTTCCGGTCTATGTCGGGAAGGGTGCAAAGCTCGAGCGCGCGCTCATCAACTTCTTCCTTGACGAAGCGGAAGCCAACGGCTATACGGAAATATTCCCCCCTCTCATGGTAAACGCCGCGAGCGCAACGGGAACAGGTCAGCTTCCCGATAAGGAGGACCAGATGTACGTCGCCAGCCGCGATGACTTCTACCTGGTTCCAACGGCAGAAGTCCCTGTCACCAACTTCCTTCGCGATGAGATTGTTCAGGAAAAACAGCTCCCGATCAAGTTCTGTGCTTACACTCCTTGTTTCCGGCGCGAGGCGGGATCGTACGGGAAAGATGTTCGGGGGCTGAACCGCGTCCATCAGTTTAACAAGGTTGAGCTGGTCAAGTTCGTCCATCCGAAGAAATCGTATGATGAGCTGGAAGGTCTCCGTGAGGACGCTGAACGTTTGCTGCAGAAACTTGGTTTGCATTATCGAGTGCTGCTGATGTGTTCCGGCGACCTTGGCTTCACACAGACCAAAAAGTACGACCTTGAAGTTTGGTCAATGGCGCAGAAGAAGTGGCTTGAGGTATCTTCCGTCAGCAACTTTGAGTCGTATCAGGCCAGACGAATGAATATCCGCTTCAAGCCTGAAGGCGGCGGCAAGCCTGAGTCTGTCCACACGCTCAATGGCTCCGCTCTCGCATTGCCGAGAGTTGTCGCTGCGTTGATTGAAAACTACCAGACGCCGGAAGGAAAAGTGATCGTTCCGAAAGTCCTGCACAAGTACACGGGATTTGAGGTGATTGGATGAAATTGGGAGGACTCAATCGAATGTCGAAATCTAAAATTCCGGTTTCCAGAATCCCGCTTAATGGCTTTGGATTTTGCGGATTGTTTAGAGCTTCGTATTTCGATATTCGGACTTTGTTGATATGAGACCTCTCCTAAGGCTCAGGCCGTATCTTGCCAAGTACAAGAAGACTCTCTTCCGGGGTCTTCTCACCGTTGTGGGGAGCAACCTGTTCAATGTAGCCCAACCACTCTTTATCGGTCGCGCCATCGATTCGCTCAAGGCGGCGCTGGAGTCCCAACAGATCGATGCTTCAGGTTTGCTCTTGTATGCCGGGCTCATCGTCGGGTTCTCTCTCATCGCCGGTTGGTTTACATTCCTTACGCGCCAGACGATCATCGTTGTGTCGCGGAAGGTTGAGTACGATTTGCGAAACGACTTTCTTGCACACATCCAGAAGCTCCCGCTCTCGTACTTTCAGAACACACCCACCGGTGACCTGATGGCGCACGCCACCAATGATATCAGCGCTGTGCGCAACTGCCTCGGCCCGGGCATCATGTACCCGACCGATACGCTGATGACATTCACCATGGTTCTCGGAGTAATGCTTTATACGGACTGGCAGCTGACCCTGCTTGCACTGATCCCTCTTCCATTCGTCTCTTACGCCGTGTACTATCTTGGGAAGATTGTTCATCAGAAGTTTGAGGAGCGACAGGAGAAGTATTCGCAGCTTACAACGCGCGCCCAGGAGAACCTCTCCGGCATCAGGGTTGTGAAAGCATACGTGCGGGAGGCGTACGAGGTGGGACTATTCAAAACACTGAGCTGGGATTACCTTAAAAAGAACCTCGTGCTTGCCCGGGTTCAATCCATCATGTGGCCGCTGATGTTCCTGCTCGTCGGGTTCTCGCTGGTCATCACGCTGTACTTTGGAGGCGTGCGCGTGATCGAAGGTGAGCTCAGTATCGGCATGCTGACGGCGTTCTTCGGGTACCTCATTATGCTCATCTGGCCGATGATTGCCTTTGGTTGGGTCATCAATATCCTCCAGCAGGGCGCCGCATCGATGGGTCGTCTTGCGAAGATTTTTGATACTGTCCCGGAAATCAGGGATACGGAGCGCACCAACCACAATATCGGGTCGATTGAAGGGACGATTGAATTCCGGGATGTCTCGTTCCTGCACAAGAACGCCGGGGAGCCAACGCTGGAGCACATCAACCTTACCATCCCGAAAGGGTCCACACTTGCGATAGTGGGGTACACGGGTTCCGGAAAGAGCACGCTCGTGAACCTGATTCCACGCATGTACGATGTCACAGGCGGAACGCTCCTTATCGACGGCGTGGACGTACGGTCCATCCCGATTCGCGTGTTGCGCTCACACATCGGTTATGTGCCGCAGGAAACATTCCTGTTTTCCGATACCATCACAGAAAACATCGGCTATGGGACGGACAACGGCACAGAAGAACACGTGCAAATGGCCGCCGAGGTTTCGCGTATCGCCCACGATGTCCGGGATTTCCCGAAGGGCTTTGAGACGATGCTGGGCGAACGCGGTATCACCCTCTCGGGCGGCCAGAAGCAGCGAACGAGCATCGCACGTGCCATCATCAAGCAGCCACGCATTCTGATCCTCGATGATGCCCTCTCATCAGTCGATACCTATACCGAGGAGGAGATACTCAAGAAGCTTCGCGGGGTGATGAAAGGTCGCACCAGTATTATCATAAGTCACCGTATCTCGACAGTGAAGGATGCAGACCAGATTGTGGTACTGCATGAGGGGAAAATAGCCGAGCGCGGAACACATGATGAGTTGGTGGAAAGAGGAGGTATTTACGCGGAACTTCACAGGAAGCAATTGCTCGAAGAGGAACTTGATCAGCTTTGACCTATGCAAGAGGAAGAAGTACTAGGTAAAGCGTACGACGCCCGGCTGATGCGGCGGCTATTGAAGTACCTGCGGCCGTACAGGTGGCATGTTGTTCTCGGGATCGTCTTGAGTATCGCGGTCTCTGCGATGGAGGCGGTACGGCCATACTTCACAAAGATTGCCGTTGACGACAACATAGCGAACGGGGACAAACACGGCCTGCTCATAACCACGCTATTGTTCCTCGGCGTCATGATCATCCGGGGCATCCTCCAATACCTCAACACGTACCTGACACAGTGGATCGGACAGCGTACCATCTTTGACCTTCGCATGCAGGTATTCGAGCACCTGCAGACACGGGGGTTGAAGTTCTTCGACAAGAACCCGATTGGCCGGCTCATCACCCGCGTCACCAACGACATTGAGGTCTTGAACGACATGTTTTCCTCGGGCATCGTCATGGTGTTCAGCGATGTCTTCACGATCCTCGGTATCCTGTATTTCATGTTCTCGATGAACTGGGAGCTTGCGCTGGTCTCGCTCAGCGTCCTGCCGCTTCTTTTCTACGGTACCTTCCTCTTCCGGAAGAAAGCACGGGACGCATACCGCGAGGTACGGCTGCAGATTGCGCGCATCAACACCTTCATGCAGGAACACATCACTGGCATCATGGTCGATCAGGTGTTCAACCGGGAGGAGAAGTCGTTCAGGCAATTCGACGGGATCAATGCGCAGCACCGTGATGCCAACGTCAGGTCGATCTTCTATTATGCTCTGTTCTATCCGGGTGTCGACCTCATTGGCGCCATTGCGGTCGGACTCATTATCTGGTATGCAGGACTAAATGCTCTTGACGGCGCCATCACCATCGGTACGGTGATGGCATTCCTTCAGTTCAATGAGATGTTCTGGCGGCCTATCCGGGACCTCTCGGAAAAGTACAACATCATGCAAACAGCGATGGCTTCGTCCGAGCGCTTGTTCAAGCTTCTGGATGATACAACCGCGATCGAAGATCTAGCCTCTCCCGTTGAGTTGCCGGCGATGAAGGGTGATATTGAATTTCGCAATGTGTGGTTCTCTTATAACCCTGGCCAGGATGGACAGGGTACGACAGAGTGGGTGCTCAAGGATGTCTCCTTCACAATCAAGGCGGGGGAGACTGCGGCATTTGTCGGACATACGGGCGCGGGCAAGACCACCATCATCAGCCTTCTCGCGCGGTTCTATGATGTCCAGAAAGGGGAAATCCTGATCGATGGCGTCAACATCAAGCGCATCCGCCAGCAAGATCTGCGCAAGCACATAGCTGTAGTGCTGCAGGATGTGTTTCTCTTCTCCGGCGACGTCAAGTCCAACATTGGACTGGGCAACGAAGCGATATCGGACGACCGGATCATAGCGGCGGCGCGGGTGGTTGGAGCGAACAGGTTCATCGAGCGGCTGCCGAAGAAGTATGACGAGGAGGTGAAAGAACGCGGGGCTACCCTTTCAGTCGGACAGAAACAACTCATCTCGTTTGCCCGCGCTCTTGCGTATCATCCGCGCATTCTTGTCCTTGATGAAGCAACATCCAGCGTGGATACTGAGACGGAGTTGCTGATCCAAAGCGCGATCAAGAAACTGCTTCACGGGAGGACATCCATCGTGATTGCGCACCGGCTGTCCACCATCCAGAACGCGAGCAAGATTATCGTGATGCACAAAGGCGAAATCCGCGAAATGGGCACACACCAAGAACTCCTTGCCCACGGCGGCATTTACTACAAACTGTACCAGTTGCAGTACAAGGAGCAGGAAGTGAAGCAGGCGGTTTAGAGCGATTCAAAGGCCCTGACCTTGCAACTCTGTCCTCAGTTCAGTAGATTCCCATTGCGCTCCCCGTTGCACAATCCCGGTTGGTCGAACTCTTAACCTCGATCGACAACCCTGCCTGTCCGGCAGAATGGCCGTCGTTCTTCAAGCCAATTTACTAAGGAAAGCATATGGAGTTTCCCCGCACTGCAACTGTGTCGAAGTTCATGACGTTGGAAAGACACATTATCGAAGGTGAACGAGCTTATCCCGAAGCAACCGGTGAGTTCTCCGGGCTGTTGCATGGACTGTCGCTTGCCGCGAAGCTTGTCTGGCGAGAGGTGACCAAGGCCGGGTTGGTGAACCTTCTGGGAAAGACCGATAGGATGAACATTAGTGGCGACGTGGTGAAGAAGCTGGACGAGTTTGCGGATGAGACAATCTACAAGGCGATGGACCATGGAGGACATCTGTGTGTGATGGCGTCCGAGGAGAACGAGGACCTGCTCCACATCCCGGATCATTACCAGAAGGGGAAGTATGTCCTGCTCTATGATCCCCTCGACGGGTCCGGCAACATCGACGCAAATATCACGGTCGGCACGATCTTCTCTGTGTTCAAACGGGTCACTCCATCGGGAGGGGGAACGCGCGAAGATGTCCTGCAACCGGGATGCAAGCAGGTGGCTGCGGGATACGTGCTCTTCAGTTCAAGTATGATGTTCGTGTACTCGACCGGACACGGTGTACACGGTTTCACGCTGGATCCTTCCGTTGGGGAGTTTCTTCTCTCTCACGAGAACATCCGGATTCCCAAGCGGGGAAGTATCTACAGCGTGAACGAAGGCAATTTCAACAGGTGGGACGCCAACATGCAGCGGTACATCAGGTATCTCAAAGAGGACGACAAAGCCACAGGCAGGCCGTACTCAGCACGCTACATTGGATCGCTTGTTGCCGACGTCCACCGGACCCTGCTTTATGGTGGGATCTATTGCTATCCGGGCGACACGAAGAACACGAACGGCAAGTTGCGACTGATGTATGAGAACAACCCGCTCGGCTATATTGTTGAGCAGGCAGGCGGAGCGGCATCCGACGGCAAGAAACGCATCCTCGACATCCAGCCGGAGTCTCTTCACCAGCGTACTCCGCTTTTTATCGGCAGTGTGGAAGAGGTGAAGATTGTAAAAGAGTTTCTGGCAGGCAGCAGATAAACCAAGTCAGGCCACAGAACACGAAACCCCGATCCTTGGAAAAGTGACCGGGGTTTCCTGTTTCGAGAATATCGAAAGGGTCTATTTCAATCTTGCCAGCTTGTCTCTTGCTCTTTGTGCGAACGAGCTTGCGGGGTAGGAGGAAATAAGCTTGTTATACGCATCGCGGGCCGCTGCGGTATTGCCCATCGTTGCGTAGCAGTTCCCGATCATCAACAGCGCATCATCCTTTTTTTCAGACTTCTTGTAGTCGAGCACCACGTCGAAATGCGAGATCGCCTCGCTGTACCTTCCCATGCCGTAGTACGATTCTCCGACCCAGTAGTGACAGTTGTCTGCAAGGTCATCCTGGATGCCGCTCTTCAGTAACGCTTCGAACGCTGCAACTGCTCCAGAAAAACTCTTGCGTTGATACTCTGCCAGTGCCCGGGAGTATCCGGTGGACATGTCCGCGGCTGGGGCGGGTTGCCGCGACACCTGTGCGGGAGGAGGCGGAGATTCGATCTCCTTCAGCTTCATTTCAAGCTCTGCGTTGCGTGCTGTCAAGCTTCTGTTTTCGGCCGCAAGCGCGTCTATTTGCTGGTTCACGCGGCGTACCTCGCTCGTAAGGCTGTCGATCCGAAACTCAAGCCGCGCAGTATGGGACACGTAAGGGGTTGAGTCCATGTCACCCGTCATCTCCCCGTCAGTGCTCTCCTCCACAGTCCCACAGCCTGAAGAAAAGACAACTACAATGGCCACGAAAGCAATGATAACTATGGGTGTAACTTGCCTGCGGCCCTTTGAGCCGGGAGACCTGTAGAGAACGAACTCTGCACTCATGGAGGACCCTCCTTACGTTGAGATTGGGTATTACATAAATGACGGCAACAATGTATCAAACCATGCAGGGAAAGTCAAGGCGACTAGGGCACGTCGGACTTCAGGTGTCGCGCAATCCGCTTGCAAATCTCCAGTACCACGAGGTCCGGCACGCCATCGAAGTGCCGCGATTGGATGCGCATGTCGCACAGGTCGTTCACATAGTCTACCACAACGAATTTCTTCTCGACTGTTGTTGCTATCTCCGTTGAAAAGAAATCCATTCTGCATACTTCCCAGATCTTCTTCGTGATTGTGATGAGGGGTCGGAGGCCGTGTGATGTGACCTCGCCCTTTGTGATCATTTTGTAAATGTGTGTTTCGTCGTCCCACCAGCAGGGAAGTGTCTGACCGAAAACGTGGAAAATCCTGAACCACCCCTTATGCCCGCTGAAGGGGACAGGCTTGATTTTTTCCTGTAGCAGGTATTTGTCGTTCTTGTGGTGCTGGCGCGACTCGATCACATCCCTCAGTGACTCGGCACCCAGAATCACTCCCGTCCCGCCCCCTGTTGTATTTGCCGGCTTGATAATGAACGGCCTCCCAAGGTGGGCAAGATCGCTCAGGCTCAGCTCGACTTCTTTCTTTTTTGCATAAGGGGAAATGATGATCGTGAACGGGACATCGATGCCCTTGGTGAGAAATTCGAGGTGCATCGTTGCCTTATCAACTGCGTGCTGGACCACTTCAGGAGGATTAATGAAGCGAATGGGCATCTTGTGGATAGCCCGGGCGAGGGGTACAAAGGTCTCGTCAGAGTCGGATGCCCTATCGAGGAATGCGCCGAAGGTCAGTTCGCCTCGTTGCATCCTCTTAAGGGTCTCATGCGAGTTATGATGGGAGATGGAATAGAAGGACATGCGGTGCGCGTGCATCTGGTGTTCGAGCATGGCGACGAAGTCGCTGTCGTACTCCCAGTCCCAGGCGACGGCAAGGTCGAAGTAGGTGGACATGGCGATTCTAGAATACCCAAAAACAGAATGGATGTCAATGCTCACTCACCGTGTCTCTTGTCATTCAGGCACGGAATAGGTATATTTTGAAAGTACAAGTGAGTTTGACGACGTAACAAGAAATGAGAGATGTGTTTCGTTTCATGAAGACGATCGCTGGTTGTGTCATCGTTGCTTTGGTCTATGCCGGATGCTCATCGAGCAAGGAGGTGGCGCCGGAGCCACGACCACGGCAAGAAGTGAACGGTGCAGCGCACGAACTGGCGTTGCAGCACTTCATCGATGCATCACTGTATGAGCTCAAGGGTGAATATGCCCAGGCAATCCTTGAGTACCAGGATGCTCTGCGATATGAGAAAAACCACGCCATCTTCTTCGCGCTGGCAAAGAACTACTCGCTCCTGAACAAGCATGCCCTGGCCATAGAAGCGGGCAAGGAAGCCGTCCGCCTTTCGCCGGACAACCTCGAGTATCGTCGCACGCTCGCGGAAGCACACACTGCTGCATACAATCTCGATGGCGCTGCAACGGAGTACGAGGAGATCGTCAAGAGGGACTCGAATAACATAGAGTCATGGTATAACCTCGCCCGCATCTACCAGACACGAAAGCCTGCAAGGGCATTGGAGGTGTTCGAGGAGATTACGAAGCGTTTCGGAGCTGAGTGGGAGGTGTTGCTGCAAGTTGCGGAGCTGTATAATTCAATGGGACAGTTCGACAAAGCGGCTGAAGCCCTGAAGCGGATGCTCAACATCGATCCTTCGAACATGGAGCTGAAAAGGAGCGTTGCCCAGGCCTACATTCGTGCACAGAAGCCCGATGAAGCTATGACGCTCTACAGGGAGCTCAGGGAAATGAGCCCCGACAACCTGGAGTATGCCGGAGAGTTGGGAGGCGTTTATTTGATGAAGAGGATGTATGCAGAGGCCGCGGATCAGTTCGACCCCATCCTTTCTCGCGACTCGGTGAACCTCGATGCGAAGCTGAGGATCGGTGAGATGTACTTCGGTCAGATCGAAAAGGACTCCACGATAGCCCCTGCCGCGCGGATGATATTCGAACGGATCCAAGACACTCACGCTGATGACTGGCGGCCGTACTGGTTCCTTGGCGCCATCGGGGCAATAACAAATGAGGACTCCCTGGCCGTACCGAATTTCAAGAAAGTCACCGAGCTGGCAAGCTGGAATGCGGATGGATGGGTCTATCTCTCGTCGGTGTTTCTGCAGAAGAATGATTTCCAGGAAGTTGCGACGGTGCTCGAATCCGCGCAGAAAGTGCTGCCTGATGACTTCCGGGTACATTTCTTTCTTGGAGTTGCCTACCACCGGCTTGGTCGGGAAGTCGAAGCAGTCAGCGTGCTCGAGCGTGCCAGAGAGTTGAACCCCAAGGACATCAACGCCATCTCGCAGCTCGCTCTCGTGTATGACGGCCTGAAACGATATGAAGAGTCCGACAGTCTGTATGAAGAGGGGCTGAAGCTCGACCCGGAGAATTCACTCATCCTGAACAACTATGGCTATAGTCTTGCCGATCGCGGGCTCCAGCTTGAGCGGGCGCTCGAGATGTCAAAGAAGGCAGTTGCGGCCCAACCGGATAATTCCTCGTACCTTGACACGATAGGGTGGGTTTACTACCGGCTTGGTAAGTATGCTGAAGCGGAACGATACATCCGGAAGGCGATTGAAAAGGGGGACGCCAGCGCTGTTGTGCATGAGCACCTGGGTGACATTTATGCGAAGTTGAATGACACGGAGCGTGCGTTGGAGCAGTGGAACATTGCCCTCAAGCTCGATGAGAAAAACGGAGCTCTAAAAGAAAAAATCTCCCGCGCAACGCAATGAAGCTCTCTCGCGCGTCGGGAACGGCGCTTCTTGGAATCCTGATTATCCTTCAGTCGTGTGCCCCAAAACGTGCTGAGATTGTGCTGGATACTGACAGAACGAAGGCAGGCAGTCTGGTGCACCTTGTCAAGATGCAACAGAACAAGCTCGAATCCATCGTTGGACGGGGAATGCTCTCGTTTGACAGTCCGGAGATAGCGGGGACGGCGGCATTCGAATCGTCGATGAAGAAGCCGGACTCCCTCCTGGTAACAGTCGAGGGGCCCTTCGGCATCAGTGTGGGAACGTTTTTTCTCAGTCGTGAGAAGTACATTCTGTACAGCAGTTTCGAGAACCGGGTCATCACCGGTGTCCCGAGTGTGGGGACGATTCGTTCCGTCATCCCGTTCGATCTGACATACGACGATATCCTGAATGCCTTCTCCGGATTATTCGCTCTTCCCGGCGAGGAGAACTTGACCGCCTATTCGGTTGATGATGGGTTGTTCCTGCTCTCGTATCGCTGCGGTTCGAATACGTGCAAGTATTGGGTTGACCCCGCCTATCTCCTTGTGACGAAGTACGAACTGTACAACTCCTCCGGCAGTCTGATCACTGATGCCAGTGCATCATCATTCGCGGAGGAAGGCGACGTATGGGCGCCAAGGAGGATTGTAGTGACCTTCCCGGCAGAAAACAGGCAGCTTACGATTCATTATAGATCAATGGAACTGAATGCGCCGAACCCCTCGTTTGCATTCACCATTCCCTCCAATGCACAGACCATAATCCGGTAAGATGTACCCCGGTGGGCTTCCCACATATCTTCTGCTGATCACACTCTTTGCATCGGGCGCCTTTGCGTCTTCTCCCGGAGATGAGATAAAGAAGCGCCAGGCGGAGTTGCAAACGATACGGGATCAGATCAACGAGTTCGAGCAGAAGATCAGAGATCAGCAGAAACATGAGAAGGCAACACTTGAACTGCTCGATGCGTACGACAGGAAAACAACGCTTGTCCGGCGGCTCATTACCAATCTGAGAGTGGGTGAGAAGGAACTTCAGTCGAGCATCGACAAGACCAGAGTCGAACTCAAGAGGCTGGAGGACCAGATGGCATTTCTCCGAAAGCATTATGCCCGGTATGTTTCGTCGGTGTACAAGACGGGTCGCGAGCATGACCTTGAGTTGCTCCTGTCATCCAGTTCGATTAACCAGTTCTACGTCCGGTCGGAATACCTGAAACGGTTCTCGGAGCAGCGCCGCAAGGATGCTGACCGTATTCAGGAAAAGCGGAAGGAAATTGAAGTGACACATGCGCGATTGCAGAGGGACCTCGGAGAACAGCGCAGGACGATTGCCGAGAAGGGAGCGGAGGAAGACAGGCTTGCGTCAGTGGTGGCAGAGCGGAAGGATATCCTGGTCCAGATCCGGAAGGAT
>Ga0326597_10007466_pt1 | contig 14886 bp, 15 predicted proteins | sample RVTome_12_FD_203789 | JGI IMG/M metagenome (GOLD analysis project Ga0326597, IMG submission 203789) | Soil microbial communities from uranium-contaminated site in the Upper Colorado River Basin, Wyoming, United States - RVT100D185 | ecosystem: Environmental > Terrestrial > Soil > Contaminated >... | reverse complement strand
CTCGGCGTCGATCCAGCGCCGGTCGAAGAAGCGCTGCGCGATGTCCGCCATTTCCGGGCAGAAATCCCCGTAGGCGCCGAGCACGAGCTTCTTCGCGTCCTCGAACGAAACGCTGCGGTCGTTGCCCGGAAGCGGCGCGTAGCGGTCGTGATCTTCGAGCCGATCGAGGCCGAGCATGCGCGCTTTCAGCCGGTAGTAGCGAGCGACGAGGGGATAGCGTTCGACGCAGGCGGAGAGCAGCGCGTCGACCGAGCTGTCCGCGATTTCGTTGGCGAGATTGCGAGCGCCCATCGGCGCGCCGTAGCCGCGCAGTCGATCGTCGACCGCCTTGTCCTGAACGAGCGTGTTGAAGATGAACGCGAGCGGGCCCGCGTTGGCGCGAAGTCCAGCGGTGAGCGCCTTCGAAGCCGCGCGGCGCGCGTCGCGATCCGGCGAATAGAGGCGCGAGAGCACTTCCTCTTCGCCGAGGTTTTCGATCTTCACGTCTTTTCCGGTTTTTCCTTTGGTGTGCACCTCGAACCGCATGCTGCTCATGATCTCGTCGAAGAGCCGGCCGAACGCGCGTCGGCCGGTGTTGGCGGTTTCCTCGAGAATTCGCTCTTCGGGTTCGCTGAGCACGTGGGGGCGATAGCGGCGCATCGATTCGAGAAAGTGGCGGCGCCTGGCGAGAGCGGGATCGGCGAGCAGCGCCTCGGCGGTCGCCGTCTCGACGGTGACCCATTCGAGTTCGAAGAACAGAAGTGTATTTCGGATTTCGCTGACGCGCTCCTGGACGCGCTGCATCAGCGCTCCGTTGCGCGGATCGCTGGTGTCGGCGGCAAACAGCAGTTGCGAATAGCAGGCGGCGCGGACGATGGGCTCGTTGAGGGTTTCGAGTTCATCGATTGCGGCAGCGAGGTCCGCGGCTGACAGCGCTGCGACGCCGCCGCGCTGGCGCTCCGCGAAGGATCGGCCCTGCGCGAGCGCGCGATCGAGATCGGCCTCGATGGCGGGATCGTCGGGCGCGGCGTAGAGATCCGAAAGGTCCCAGCGGGCACCGGCTGCGAGGCTGGCGGGGTCGGTCGATTCCATGGCTTCCTCGATTTGCGAGAGACGGACGATCCGGCCGCGAGAGCCGGGAGCCGCAAACCATACCGCGATACACTCTGCGTCTCGATGATCGCGTCGACAAACGAGCAGAAAACCGGGCACCCGCGCGTGGTGATGCACGCCGACATGGATGCTTTCTACGCGTCCGTCGAGCAGCGCGACGATCCACAGCTGCGCGGTAAACCCGTGATCGTGGGCGGGACGAGCGCGCGCGGCGTCGTGACGGCGGCCAGCTACGAGGCACGCGCCTTCGGCGTCCACTCGGCGATGCCCGGCTACGAGGCGCGCCGCCTGTGTCCGAACGGAATCTTCATCGGCGGCGCGATGAAGAAGTACAGCCGGGAGTCGAATCGCATCTTCGAGATCTTTCGGCGCTATTCGCCCAGCGTGCAGGGGCTTTCCCTCGACGAGGCCTTCCTCGACCTGACCGGAACCGGGCGTTTGATGGGCGCTCCCCGTTTGATCGGCGAACGCCTGCGGACGGAAATTCGCGAGCGGACCGGTCTCACGGTGTCGGTCGGGATCGCACCGGTGAAGATGGTCGCGAAGATCGCGAGCGGTTTTTGCAAGCCCGATGGCCTGCTGGAAATCCAGCCGGGCGAAGTCCGGGCGTTTCTCGACCCGCTGCCGATCGGCCGGATCTGGGGTGTCGGTCCCGTTGCGGAGGCGCGCCTGAAGCTGCTCGGGATCCAGAAGGTCGGCGACCTCGCGCGGCTGGAACCGCGGCAACTCGTAGAATCGCTCGGCGACTGGGGCCTCGATATCGGCCGACTCGCGCGCGGAGAGGAAACCAGCGAAGTCGAGCCCTACCGCGACCCGCGTTCGTACAGCGAGGAGAACACCTTCAACCGCGACGTCAGCAATCGAGGGGTCTTGAATTCCGCGATCATCACCCATGCAGAATCCGTTGCGCGCCGCTTGCGGGCGGACCGCTTTCGCGCGCGCACGGTCGTTCTCAAGCTAAAGCTCGGGCGGCGAACGGCTGCCGGCCCGCGCGGCTATCCGATCCTGAGCCGACGGGTGACGCTGCCCGAGGCCACCGACGACGGCGCGACGATTTCGAAATCCGCGATCGATCTGCTCGCGCGAAGTGGCCTCGATGCGCCGGTTCGGTTGCTCGGGGTCGGCGTGGCGAACATCGTGCGGGAATCTCCGGGGCAACTTTCGCTCTTCGAGCCGCGCGAACGCCAGGCGCGCCGCGGGCGCCTCAACGAAGCGCTCGACGAGATCTCCGCTCGTTTCGGCAACGAAGCCGTCACCCGCGGCGAACGAGATGGCGCGCAACGCGCCGGATTGTCGACGCAGATCAAACGCGGTGAGCGGGATGCTCCGGGGTAGCGGCAGCGTGCGAGAGGTTGGTGTATCCTCGGCGCCCGCCATGATCCGATTGCGTCCATTCTCCGCGATTGCCGCGATCCGGCTGCGGGTTCTCTGCCTGTCGATTGCCGTATGGGCGCTGCTCGCGTGCTCCGAGAAGGCGGTCGACGACGGCGACCTGCTGCTCGTGACCACCACGAGTGTGCGCGATTCGGGCCTGCTCGCCGCTCTGCTTCCGGTCTTCGAGGAGCAGACCGGCGTTCGCGCGCAGGTGATTGCGGTGGGAAGCGGTGCCGCGCTGCGCATGGGTCGCGATGGCAATGCCGACGTTCTGCTGTCCCACGCTCCGGACGGCGAAGAAGCCCTCGTCGCTTCGGGCGCGGCCGTCAGTCGCACGCCCATCATGGAGAACTTCTTCGTCATTGCCGGGCCGCCGGAAGACCCCGCCCGGGTCCGCTACGCGAGTTCACCCGCGGACGCGATTCGGCGGATCGCCGACAGCTCTGCCCGATTTGCCAGTCGCGGAGACGATTCGGGAACCCACCGTCGAGAAGTTGCGCTGATGAAGGAGGCCGGCCTGGATCCCGAAGCGCGCTGGCCCAGCTTCTTGAGCAGCGGTGCGGGCATGGGACAGACGCTCCAGATCGCCGGAGAAAAGCGCGCCTACGTGCTTTCCGACATCGGCACGTTTCTGGCGTTTCAGGAGCGGATCGAACTCGAAGTGCTCTCGAAGTCGGCCCCGAGTTTGCGCAACGTGTACTCGGTGTTGCGCGTCAATCCGGATCGACTCGATCCAGTGCGTGCCGAGCGCTCCGAGCAGTTCGAAGCGTTCATGCTCGATCCCGAGACCCAGCGGAGAATCGCCAATTTCGGACGCGAGCGTTTCGGTCGCCCGCTCTTTCGACCACTCCACCTGGAGCCGCGGCCGGAACCGTGAGTCCCCCTTCGATCGGGTTGCTGATCGAGATCACGGCCCGCACGCTGGCCGTCTGCCTTCCCGCACTCGCGATCTCGCTCGCAGTCGGGCTGCCGATCGGCATTGCGATCGGTCGCCGGCGTTTCGCAGGGCGGGTGCCGCTCGTGAGCCTGATCAACACCGGCATGGGTGCACCGCCCGTCGTGGTGGGTCTGCTCGTGTATTTCGCGCTCGAGCGCAACGGCCCGTTTGGCGACCTGAGCTGGTTGTATAGCCCTCAGGCGATGATTCTCGCGCAGGTGGTGATCGCGCTTCCACTCATCATCGGAATTACACTCGCTGCTGTCGGATCTCTGGATGAAGACTGGGATCTCCAGGTCCGGACCCTCGGCGTGCCGAAGCGCTGGCGGCTGTGGTTGCTGGCGCGCGAGATCCGGATGGGCCTGCTGGCTGCCGTGATTACGGCACTGGGGGGAATTCTCTCAGAAGTCGGTGCAGTGATGGCGGTGGGCGGAAATCTCGAGGGCGAAACACGGGTACTCACGACGGCGATCCTGATGTACACGCAGATGGGTGAGCTGGAGATCGCGCTCGGATTGGCGGTGATCCTGGTCGGGCTGATGTTGGTGCTGGCCGGCTTGTTGACCGCCGTGCAACAGAGCGGTCGAACATGAGTGAAGCGCCGATTCTGTCCGCCCGAGACCTGCGCGTGGAGCTGCGCTCGCGGCGCGGTTCGTTTGACCTGGTCGCGGATGCGCTGGACCTGTTCGCGCGAGAGGCGCTGGTGATCCTCGGTCCGAACGGTTCGGGCAAGAGCACCCTGATGCGCACACTCGCCGGACTCGAACGCCCTGTCAGCGGCCGGGTGGTATCTGTCGCGACGGGTCCGGTGACGATGGTCTTTCAGCGCCCGGCGCCGTTTGCGGGCAGTGTCGCGCACAACGTGCGGGTTGCGTTTCTCGGCAGGCAGCGCTCGGGTGCGGATCTGAAGGGTTCTGTCCGCGATGCCCTCGAGCGATTCAAGATCAATCACCTCGCGGAGCATCGCGCGGCGACGCTTTCGGGCGGCGAGATGCGGCGGCTCGCTCTGGCCCGTGCATTTGCGCTGCGCCCGGCCGTACTGCTGCTCGACGAGGCGTTTGCGGGCCTCGACGCCGATGGCCAGGCGGCTCTGTCGCTGGATTTGCGCCGCGCGATCTCCGACACCGGAGTTGCGGTCGCGATGGTGACCCACGATCTGCGCCGCGCGATGCTGCTCGCGAATCGCATCGCGGTTTTGATCGACGGCAAGCTCGCCCAGGTCGGGCTGCGTGACGACGTGCTCGAGCAACCGAGCAGTTTCGAGATCGCAGAGGTCGTGGGGATGACGAATCTCGTCCAGGGCGTCGTCGCCAGCGACCGGCGCGGCGATTGCGCGCTCGTCGAAGTCGACGCCCAACACCGCATCGCCACCCGTGCCGAGTGCCCGGTCGGAAGCCGGGTCTGGATCGGAATTCGACCCGAGCACCTCAAGCTGGACGTCGGGCGTGGCGCGGTAGATCTGATCGGAAAGGGAGTCGTGCGCGGAGTCGTGAACGATGGTGTCGCGGTCAGCCTTCAGATCGATTGGGCGGGGGCCGAACTGCGAACCCATCTAATGGCGGGCCGCGGCCTGGCGCGAGGCCTCGACGTCGGAGCGGCGGTCTCGCTTTCCGCGAGCCCAGAGCACGTGCACCTGATTCCCGTCCGCTCCGATTGAGATCACCCGGGCGATCCGATCGTCAGATCGATCGGATTGCCGAGATCACAGGATCGCCTGGCTCACCGATTGGCCGCCGCGCGCAGGGATCTCCAAATGTCGTAATATGCGCGGATGTCGAACACCAAGATCCTGCTCGAAGGCTTTTCGTTTCTCGAAGCTCCGCGCTGGCGCGACGGGAAATTGTGGTTCTCCGATTTCTACGATCATCGGGTGTTGGCGATGGACCCCGGCGGCCAGACCGAGATCATCTGCGAGGTGCCCCATCAACCGTCGGGCCTCGGCTGGCTTCCCGATGGGCGCATGCTCGTGGTGTCGATGATCGATCGACGGGTGCTACGACTCGAAGCCGACGGTCTGGTCGAGCACGCGGATCTTGCGGGCCTCGCAACCTTTCACTGCAACGACATGGTGGTGGACGGCCAGGGGCGCGCCTACGTGGGCAACTTCGGCTCGGACCTCGCGGCCGGCGGCATGCCCAATCCGGCGGCGTTGATCCTGGTCACACCCGACGGTGATTCCCGTATCGTGGCCGAAGATCTCTTGTTCCCGAACGGATCCGCAATCACTCCGGACGGAACGACGCTGATCGTCGGGGAATCGTTCGGTGCGCGAATGACGGCCTTCGACATCGCGCCCGACGGCAGTCTTGCGAATCGGCGTCTGTGGGCGCAGCTCGAGGCCGCGATACCCGACGGCTGCTGTATCGACGCCGAAGGCGCTCTCTGGGTTGCGTCTCCCCCCACGCGGGAGATCTTGCGGGTGCGCGAAGGTGGCGAGACGACGCACCGAATTTCGACCGACCAGATGGCGATTGCCTGCGCGCTCGGCGGCGCTGACCGCCGCACCCTCTATATCCTCACTGCACCGAGCGTGGACGGCCCCGAGTGCGAATCGAGCCGGAGCGCGCGGATCGAATCCCTAGAAGTGGAAGTGCCCGGAGCGGGGCTGCCCTAGCGGGTGCGATCGAAGAGCGCGCGCAGCGCGATCCGATTTTCGTGCGGGTCGCGGGTCTTGGCCTGCAGATTGGCGAGCTCGAGTTCGACGGGGCCGATCAACCAACAGGCTTCTTCGGGCAATGCGTCGGGTGCCGGTCCCTCGGCGTTGAGCGGGCAGATGTCGCGCAGCTCGCAGATCTCCCCCGCGCCATCCTCCGAGAACCAGCGCAGCGGCAGCCCCTGGGTGCGACACACGTAAGGGCGGTCGGCGTAGATGCGGCATTCGCCTTCGCTGCCGAGAAACGCGCAGGCGCCGGGCGGGTGCGGGGTTCCGTCCCTGAGCAGCGCCTGGTGGGAAGTCCGGATGCGCTCCGCTTCGATCGAAAAGACCGTCAGGTCGTCCACACAGCACGAATCGCAGCCCCGCCCGCAGCGCAGCCGCTGGGCGTGGTGGAGGGCGAGTTCGCGCGCGCGGATGTCGATCCGTTCGTGGAGTTGCCGTACGGAAGTCGCAGCGTCGTCTCGCTTCACGCTTTCAGCCCGCGCTTGGCGCCGTTACGGCTGCTCGATCGGGTAGCCGCCACTTTGCCAGGCGTTCATGTGTCCATCGAGATCGCGGACGTTCGAATAACCCGCGTCGATGAGAATCTTCTCTGCAATTCCCGCGCGGTAGCCGCTGCGACAATGGACGACGATTTCCGCGGTCTTCGCTGCGTCGATTTCCGAGAGGCGATCGCCGAGTTGATCGTGGGGGATGTTGAGCGCGCCGGGAATGTGGGATTCGGTGTATTCCTCCTCGCTTCGCACATCGAGGATCAGCGGCGCGTTATCGAGCTGGAGCAGCTCGGCGAGTTCGCGGGGCGTGATGCTCGCCGGGTTGGCAGCCTGTTTCGAATCGTCGGTCGGAGCCGTGCATGCGAGCAGCGCCGCGACGAGCAGGCCCGCCGTCGGCCCGGATCTCGGTAGAAGACTCGGCGTTCTTTGCGTCATTCGGGTTCTCCCGGGAATTGCTTCAAGTCATCCGTGATCTCGAACCAGGGCGCCTTCGAGTGGACGAAGATGTGAGAGGTCGATCGAATGCCCGGGTCGCCGTCGAAGGTACCCGCCGCGATCCAGACTTCGTTGGGAGTCTTGGTACTCTGGAAATCGAACTTGGACCCGCAGCGGCTGCAAAAGCTGCGCACTCCTTCCGCAGAGCTCTGGTACCGGGCGATCAATTCTTCGCCCTGTGTGTAGCGGCGATTCTTGGGGTCGACCGCCGCGTAGCACGCGAACGGCGTGCCGTGAATGCGTCTGCACATCTGACAGTGGCAGAAGCACATTTCCCGGAGTTCACCCGAAATCTCGTAGCGAACCCCGCCGCACAAGCAGCCACCTCGAATCATGTCTCGCTCCTCCCCATCTCTACCTTCGCTTCGCGCTGGCTTCCAGTTCAAGGTCGGGTCAGACGCTGGCTTCCAGTTCAAGGTCGGGTCAGACGCGGGCTTTCAGTTCAAGGCCGCGTCAGTCGTGGGAAGCGGGATATTGCTTTAGATCATCGGTGATTTCGAACCAAGCTGCCTTCGAGTCGACGTAGATGTGAAAGGTCGGCCGGATTCGCGGATCCCCGTCGAATCCGCCAGCAGAAATCCAGGTCTCGTCGGGAGTCGTATTGGGCGAGAATTCGAGATTCGATCCGCAGCGACTGCAGAAGGACCGCACGGTGTCTTCCGATGACGGATAGCGCGAGATCAGCTCTTCGCCCTGCGTGTACCGGATGTCGCGTGGGTTGATCGCGACGTAGTTCGCGAACGGCCCTCCGTGGCCCCGGCGGCACATCTGGCAGTGGCAGAAGTGCATCTTGTCGAGCTTGCCCGAGATCTCGTAGCGAATCCCGCCACAGAGACAGCCGCCATGAACCATCGGAGCCCTCCGGCCTGGGAACATACCCGCTCGATCCGTGGAGGGTCGAGCGGTATTCGCATGGCCGGTGACGGATGCAGAGGTGGTGGAAGAGCCTCGCGTGCAGCGCTGCCGGGTGTTTCAGCTCCCAAATTTCTCGACCCAACGCAGGTAGCAATCCGGCGGATCCTCGACCTGCAGCCCCACTCCGCTCTGGACCATGTGGGGGCTCTGGCGCGTGAGGGTGGGGTTGCGCGGGACGTAGGTCTCGAGCAGGAATCGCGCTCCGTCCGGCGTGCTGACCGTCACGATCACGCCAGTGCCCCGGCGGAGGTCGGCGTCGGTCTCGACGAAGAATCCGCCTGCCGACAAATCGCGCACGGTCGCCGAATGACAGCGCCCGCCAATGAGCAACGAGCACGGCAATCGCCGCCTCACGCGCGGAAAATCACGTCGTTCGAGTTCCTCTACGAGCTGATACATGCTGTTCTCCTTCGACTCGCACTGATTCTCCTTGTGCGTGGCCCGGCAATGCCAGAAGGTGACGGGAGTTCGCGGCGCCGCCGCCGGATGGCCGCAAGAACGCTCGCCGTGGGCGCAATTCTGCCACCCACCTGCCTATCGCTGAGAGGCGACCTCGAGGGGCTCCGCCTCGAACACGACGTTTCCGTCGAACAGGGTGAGCAGCACCCGGGTCTCACTGATGTCGTGCGCGCGGCCGCCTTCAGCGAGCGCCAGGACGTCTCGATCGACGACGATCAGGTCTGCGAGCTTGCCCACCTCGAGGGAACCGAGCCGATCCGCCTGGCTCATCGCGCGCGCGCCGTTGATCGTGTAGGCAGCGAGGCTCGAGTGGATGTCGAGTCTTTCCTCGCCATTCAGGACCGGGATGTCGGGTCGACCTTCGACGTCCCGCGTGATGGCCTGCTCGATGTGGAGAAACGGCGCGGGGTCGCGCCTTTCTACCGGCGCATCGCTACCGCTGGTGATCAGCGCTCCGAGTTTCTCGAGCGAGCGCACCGGATAGGCGTTCTTCATGTAGTAGTTGTCCGGGTGATGGAGATCCGCGGCGCCGTTTTCCAATTCGTCGATGAAGGGAACCACCGTCATCATGTACTCGGGTTCTGGGGTGGACCACGAGTGGGTGAAGGCCACGAAGAGCCCCATCTCTCCGATGCGCTTCTGATCGTCGGGGTGGATGAGCTGGGCGTGCGCGAGCCCGTGCGGCTGGCCGTTGTCTCCGTGGCTTTGTCGCGCGGCTTCCAGCGAATCGATCGCGACCCGCACCGCGCGGTCTCCGATCGCGTGGATATGGACCGAGAAGCCCGCTGCGTAGAGTGCGTCGACGTAGGCGTGCAGGTACTCCTCTTCGAACTCCAGCACCCCCCGGCTCTCGACGCACTGCCCGGGATGGTGACCGTTAGCGCCGACGAATGCCGAGACGGCGCCTCCCGCCTCATAGCCCGCCGGATTCGCGCGCACCGCTCGACACGCGTCGCCGGTCGTGTCGACGTAGCCGACCACATCCACGCGTCCGGTCTTGGGGTCGAACGCGAAGCGCGGTTGCTTGTAGATTTCCAGTGAAGCGGCGTTGGGGAGCGTGGGCGGATCGATCAGCGGATTGCCCTCGATGACACCGTCCGCAAAGACCTTGACGGAGTCGGCCCGGATGTACTGGCTGTTCGAAAACTCGCTGCGCTGCGCGTTCCAGTGTTCGATTTGCTGAGGAATCGATTCGATTCCGCCGCGCTCCGATTTGGGCGTGTAGTAACCCTCGAACTGGGCGGCGCGAACGCGAAACGTCATCTCGCCGCTCTGTTCGAGCGAATGATAGGCATCCAGGTTCTTGCGCGAGGCCATCGCGTCGACGATCGAAGTGATCCCCCGGCTCGCGAGCACCTTCGCGACATCGCCGACGATGTCCGCCATCGGAACCAGATTCCAGATGTCGGGCGAATCGAAGATCGAAACGGCGGTCTCGGTCACGCCGCCGCTCGGGTGGCCGCCCGCGTCCACGGCGATCAGGTCGCGGTATTCGGAGAAATCCGTCGCGAGCGTCTCGCGACTCAGCCCCACGACCTTGCCTCCGGCATTGACCGCGGTGGCGAGTGTGCGGCTGTTGACGGCGGCGTGGTGCCCGTCGTTTCCGACCAGCAGGATCGGGTGCGTGGCAGATGCCGCGTCGAGCGCCGCGACGAGCGTCGGATAGCGCTCGTTTGGCTGGTTGCCGTTCGAGAAGGACCACTGGGGCACGATCAGCCACTCACCGTCGGCAATTTCGTAGTGTTCGATGCAACCCCGAAGAAATGAAACCAGCTCCTCCAGTGTCATGGGTTTGCTCTGCAGATCGCAGACGTCCGGCTGAACGACACCTTCCGGATGCAGATGCGTGTCGTGCAGGCCGGGCAGCACGAGTTTGCCCGCTAGTTCGTGGATCTCGGTCTGCTCGCCGATGTAATTTCGAGCCGCCTCGTCATCACCCACGAAGACGATTACGTTTCCGCTGACCGCGATTGCTTGCGCGACGCTGCGATTGGCGTCTGCGGTGTAGATCTTCCCGTTCAGGAATACGTGATCGGCGGGTGGAAAATCCCGCTCGGCGATCGTGGACTCTGGCTCGGCGCTACACGCGAGGATCGCGCACAGCAGTGCACAGGGCGCCCAGCGTTTCAGCATATTCATCGGTAACTCCGAGGGCGCGCATGTCGGCCGCATCAGGAGGTAGTCGGGGCGTATTCTAGCAATTGGAAGGTCGATCCGGGTTCGCCGATCACGTAGATCGAACAATCTCCCCATTCCGGAGGGATGCGCCACGCCTTGCCAGGTTCGGGCTTCGCCTTGACGCGGTGCCAATCGCAGCGCAGCTCGACTCGTTCGAGAGAGCCCGAAATCTTCTCGATTCCAGCGGTGCGCCGAAGCAGCGCGTGCGACCACACGCCCGCGCCATGATGCTCTTCCTGGGCTTCTCCGATCTTACCCCCGATCGCGACCGCTCGATCGGAGGTCTTGAGTTCTTCGATCTCCGCGGTGGCTTGCCTGAGCTTTGCGGCCGTGCTCTCATCCAGATCCAGCTCATCGACGGCTTCGAGCGTTTCCAGCGCATCGGCGTAGTGTTGAAATTGAATCTGGAGATTGAAGATCTTCAACATTACGTTGAGATAGACCTCCGGCTCGACGTATGCACCACCTCCAGCGACGGCGTGCTGCAGACTTTCGAGTTGCCCCAGATCGTCGCCTTCTTTCTCGTGCAGCATTGCGCGCAGGATCCAGAGGCGTGAGCTTTCGTAGAGATTCGTCGTGAACTTCGCCGCAATTTCGTCGATCTTGCTCCGCACTTCCTCGAGTTCGCCTTCTTCGAGTAGTTTGATGGCTCTCTTGTATTGATTCTTGAAGGCTTTCTTGGCGCCGCGATGATCCTTCTTTCCCTGCTCCAGCGCAAACGTGAAGAGAGCCTTGTTGTGGCATCGCTCGACGGGTTCACCGTTCATGGTTGCAGGTTCGTAGCGCCATTCCTTGACGCTATCGATCGTTGCGCGTTCGAACGCCTTGCGCCCACTCGAGTCTTCGATGATGGTGTCGCCAACCGTGCCATCCGGCTTGACGACGTAGCTGACGATCACCCACCCTTCGACGCCGTATTCGGCTTCCGGCACGGGGTAACGCGGTGTTACTCTGTGGATGGGGCGTATTTCGGTACCCGACTCGAGGGAGCTTGGCGAGGTGTCATCGGCCCGAACCGGGGACGCAGGCCAGAGCGGAATCAGCGGCCCGCTGAAGAGCGTGACGATTGCAACGAGTAGAATCCTCTTTGCACGCATCGCGGCCGAGTTTATCACCGATCTTTCGGGTCTCGAAGCGATTTCTTGGATGCTCTGACGCGATTTCCGGTCAGGCGGAGTTGGCGTGTCCAGCGGATTCTTGCGTGGCCGGCCCTCGCGCGGGCGGGCTTCCGACGCTGCGCGCGAGGCGGGCAGAGATGAAGGCGAGGGCGAGGAACGGAATTCCGAGCAGCGCGATTTCGCGGAAGGCTGGAAGGCTGAGGCCCCAGGCGATCACGAAGAGGCCGACGAGGGAGGCGACGCCGGTGAGGCCGATCCAGAGGCCGCGCGCCGAGCGGAGCAGCCCGACGGAGACACCCTGGTAGCGGGCGCTCTGCTGGATCGTCGCGACCACGGCGCGCACCATGGTCTCGCAGCGGCCCGCGCACGCGAGGCCGCCTTCGAGTTCGGTCCCGCAGCTGCGACAGAGCCCCTTCAGGCAGGAGCGGCACGAACCGACCGCGGTTGCGCCCTCGTGGTAGAAGCACTCCATGGGGTGCCTTTCGGTGTGACGGCAATCCGGCTTGACGCGCGCGTCAGTCGTACACCGCATCGATCTGCCAGTGATTGCGCAGGTGATCGAAGCGCAGGCGGGCGACGGTGCCATCGGCCGTCTGCACGTCGAAGCTGTCGTACGCGAAGTGATCCTCCCGCGACCACCAGCTGCCCGTCGAGCGCCAGGGTCCCGCAACCTGGAGCACGCGGCCGTTGGCGATTGCGCTGCGGACGTGCTCGGGCAACCCCTGGCAGACGCGCACACTCGCATCCAGCGGCGGGCGCAGCGCGCGGATCGCGAGGTTGCCAGCGAGCGGGCCGGCGCGGTCGCCATGGAGCGGACTTGGCGGCCGGCGCGGCGTGTGGGGGGTGCCGGGTTGGAAGGGCGCCATCTGAAATGCGTCGGGGTGGTTGTGGTCGGCGATCCGGGGTGAGCCGATGCGGTCGCCGCCACAGAGGGCTTCGAGCTCGGCGAGGGCGCGGCCGAGTTCGGCGGGGGCGGGGCCCGCGGGGCGAAACAGATCGAGCTGATCGCCCTGGATCGGGCGCCCTTCGGTTTCGAGGCTGACGCCTTCCACCGCAGTTTGCGGCGGATGGGATTCCAACGCGTGACAGACGAGCCGCACGAGCACCCGCAGGTCGAGCGTGGGGGCCGCAGCGCTGATCCGTCGCGCGTCGTGCGCGCCGTCTTCCCGGTGGAGCGTGAGGGCGAGGTCTCCGCAGGCGAGGTGACGCGCTTCGAGCCGCGCGAGCAAGCGCGAGAGCAGGCCCTGGACGACGAAGGCGAGGGGCTCGAGCCGATCGATCGGAAACTCGAGGTCGATGGCCTCGAGCAGCCGCGCGCTGCTGGGCACGGGCAGCGGCGTGTCGTCCCCACGACCCCGGGCGAGTTCGACCAGGCGCATGACTTCGGGCCCCAGCCGGCTGCGCAGAGCGCGGCGGGGCAGGGCGAGCAGGCCACTCACCGTATAGACACCAAATCGCGTCAGCGTTTCGGCCAGCGCGTCCTCGGGATCGAGGATGTCGATCGGCAGTGGTGCGAGGAAGGCGGCTTCGCGACCCGGCGCGAGCAGAAAGGTCTCGCCGGGCCCCGACAAGCGGCGGGCGGCGATCTGCGCAACCTGGCGCGACGAGGCGATGGCGACGTTGCCGGGGAGCCCGATGCGTTGCGCGCGCGCGCAGAGCGCGGCCGCGAAGCCCGCCTCGGAATGGAACAGGGCGTCTACCCCGGAGGCGTCGAGGTAGACGGCGGCTTCCGCCGCAAAGGCACCCGCACTGCGCGGCGCCTCTGCGGCGCGGGGTGAGACGCTCAACGCCGCGTCGAGCAGGGCCGCGCGTGCGGCGGTTTCCAGTGCGGGCGAAGCGATACGCACGATCAGCTCCGCGCAAACGGCCCGGGCGTGGGCGACGGAAGTCTGGCTGAGCACGCCGCGGCGCGCGGCTTCCGCAGAGACGGCGATGAGTTCTGCGCGCGGGCCCGGGCCACTGGCCACGGCCAGGGGCCCGCCGTCGAGTTCGGGATGCGCGCGCAGTTCTGCGGCCAACGGCAGATTGGGGATCAGCAGACACGCTGTGCGCGGTGCGTCGCTCGGCATTCCACTAACGGGTTGTTGAAGTACTCCGGACCGAGCCCGGTGCGGAGATTCGGGCCGAGGTCAAGGCGCGAAAATGCAGCCATAGCAGCGCTACGGCGAGGTTTCGCAACGCAGAACTCGGCCCGAAGATCCGCGCTGGGCGACGGGAGGAGTTTTTCAGCATCCCGCTAAGCGGCCTGCGTGGCGCGCAGACGCACGATCGCGTAGCGCGGACCGGGCGCGTTGCGGTGGCGCACGAGGTTCACCTGCACGTCGAGGCCTTCCAGCAGTGCGGGGATACCGGTGAAGCGGGTCTGCGCGGGTGCAAGTTCGATGGCGACTTCGGCCGCGGTGCCCAGTGCGCGGGTTCGGGTCAAGACGACGAGTGCGGTTCCGGTGCTTGCGGCCGTGCGCGCGAGCCGTAGGGCGGTGGCCGGAACGGTGCGGAGATCCGGGATGGCGAGGTCCAGCAGCACGAGCGCGAAACCATGGGCTTCCAGCAGCCGTTCGGCGCAGCGCAGGGCTTGCGGGATGCGCGGTGTGCGAACCCAGAGCACGCGATCGAGCAAGACGCCCGCGCTGTGAGCCGAGCCGGGGTCGAAGGCGTCCGCGCAGTCGACCACCGCTGTCACTTCTCCTGCCGCCGTGCAGCGTGAGAGCAGGGCCAGGGCCAGCGAAGTGCGACCCGAAGAGGCCGGACCGGCGATTTCGCTCAGCCGGCCCCGCGGAAAGCCGCCCCCGAGCAGCCGATCGATTTCGGGAATGCCCGTCGCAAGACGGGCCATGGACTCTGCGGGCGTGCCGCCTCGGCGCAGCTGGGGACCGAGATCGCGAAGCAATCCCTCCACGGCGGCCGCGGTGGTGGGGAGAGCCGCGGCCGCCGTGGGGGGGGCGGTGTCCGAAGGGGGGCGGAGCACGCGCCCATATTCGCTTTACTTTCGCTTTTCGTCAACGGGAAATTCTGGCTCCGGGCGGATTTCTTTCTGCGCGCGTGCGGGGCCGGCGGGGGGCGCGCAGCGAATGGCTCGCGCCAAGGGGGCGGTGGCTTGGGGGGTGCGGTCACTGGACGCCTACGCGTCTGGTGTGCGGTGGGCCGGGGAGCGCTGCGCTGAATTTCGCT
>Ga0326597_10007464_pt1 | contig 14887 bp, 13 predicted proteins | sample RVTome_12_FD_203789 | JGI IMG/M metagenome (GOLD analysis project Ga0326597, IMG submission 203789) | Soil microbial communities from uranium-contaminated site in the Upper Colorado River Basin, Wyoming, United States - RVT100D185 | ecosystem: Environmental > Terrestrial > Soil > Contaminated >... | reverse complement strand
CTCCGCTGGGAGCTGTTCCCGACGCCCGGGGAGGTGCTGAGCCTCGGCGTGTTCGCCAAACGGTTCAAGAACCCGATCGAGCAGATCATCGTGGCGAGCACCGGCGCCAACCGGCTCAGCTGGGTGAATACCGAGGCGGCCTACAACTATGGCGCCGAACTGGAGCTGCGCACGTCGCTCGGGCGCCTCGCCCAGGCGTTCACGCCGCTCACCCTGTTCGGCAACCTGACGGTGATGCAGAGCGAGATCGACGTGGGCGAGCAGAACCAGGCGTCCCTCACCAACACCACGCGCCCCATGGTGGGGCAGGCCGAGTACGTGGTGAACACCGGACTCGCCTACGCCAGCTACTCGGGGAGCTTCAGCGCCACGTTGCTCTACAACCTGGTGGGCCCACGGATCGTCGAGGCCGGCGTGGATCCCCTGCCGGACACCTACGAGCAGTCGCGCCACATCCTGGACTTCTCCGTCCAGTTCCCCGCCCTCGCGGGCATCGACGTCAAGCTCGACGCCGAAAACCTCCTGAACCAGCGGTACCTACGGACGCAGGGGACGGTGACGCGCCTCAGCTATTACGCGGGCCGCACGTTCTCCATCGGGCTCTCCTGGAGTCCGTCGCGATAACAGGATCGTGACACCACCGTGGCGCAAGCGACACGCGGCGGTGCTTTACTCCTTTCGAAACCGCACCGAGTGCGGCCGCTCAGTCCGGCCGCACCCACCCATCCAGCAAGGGGCGTGAATGCGACAGCTGCGTATGCGTATCGGAACCACCCTGATGGCCATGAGCCTGATGGCCCTTGGGGTCGGGTGCAGTGACGACACCACCGACCCAACCGGACCGGCGACCCCAACCGGCGTCGCCGTGGCCCAGCTCTCCCTCACCAGCGTCCGGGTGACCTGGACGGCCGCGACCGGCGCGGACACCTACGTGCTCGAGCGCGCCTCCGCGGCCAATCCGGGCGTCTTCGCGGTGGTGAGCGACACGGTCACCGGCACCCAGTACGACGATACCGGGCTCACGGCAAGTGTTGCCTACAGCTACCGCGTCTCGGCGGAAGGGGACGGTGTGATGAGCGATCCCTCGACGGTCGTGACCGTCACGACGGGGACCGCCACGGCGACCCTGAGCGGTGACATCACGGCCAATCGCACGCTCTTCAAGGACACGGTGTACACCCTGAGCGGTTACGTGAAGGTGAAGAACGGCGCCACGCTCACGATCCAGCCCGGCACCAGGATCGTCGGCGACGCCGCCGTCCTGGGCAGCTCGCTGTGGATCACGCGCGGCGCACAGATCAACGCCGTCGGGACGGCGGACGAGCCCATCGTGTTCACGTCCGCCAAGGACCCCGGCACCCGGAAGCCCGGGGACTGGGGCGGTATCATCATCGTCGGGAACGGCATCATCAACCGCACGACGACCCCGATCCTGACGGAGGGACCGGGCAACGTGGCCGAGGACTACAGCGGCGGCAACGACAACGCGAGCAACAGCGGCACGCTCAAGTACGTCCGGATCGAGTTCGCGGGCTACGACGTGTCGAACGGCGCCGGCCAGGAGTTGAACTCCCTTTCGTCGTACGCGGTCGGCAGTGGCACGACCTACGAGTACGTGCAGTCCATGAGCGGCCTGGACGATTCGTTCGAGTTCTGGGGCGGCGCCGCCAAGGGCAAGTACCTGATCTCGTACGAGGCGGGCGACGACCACTTCGACTGGTCGGAGGGCTACGTCGGCAAGCTGCAGTACCTGATCGCGTTCCAGAGCCAGCAGCTCCAGCCGGCAGCCAACGCCGGGACGGTCTCGGGCGACCCGCGCGGCTTCGAGGCCGACGGATGCGACCCGGGCGTCGCCGGCTGCGTGATCACGAACACCCCGTACTCCAACCCCACGATCAGCAACTTCACGCTCGTGGGCACGGGCGCGCTCGCCGGCTTTCCGAGTGACGGGAACGGCATCGTGCTGCGTCGCGGCACCGCTGGGTACCTGTTCAACGGTATCGTGACCCGCTATAAGGGCACCGGCTGCCAGATGCGGGACAACTTCACGGACACGCAGCGGGTCAACGACGAACTCGAGATCAGCAACGTCATCTTCGGCAACAACGGCGCGAACTACGACAACGACGGGGCCGACACCACGGGATCGGCCGCGCGCTTCTGCCAGGCCGGCGACTGGTCGGCGAACAACCACCGCACCAACGTGGCGGCGGCGGCGGAGCTGTTCGCAAGCTTGAACCCCGCGAGCCTCGACTTCTCGCCCGCAGCCGGGCAGCTCGCGGACACCATGACCGTCACGATCGCGCTCCCCGCGGCGCGGCTGGGCGGCTATCTCGACGCCACGACCTTCGTCGGTGCGTCCGACGGCGCCAAATGGTGGGAGATCTGGTCCGCCTACGTCATCAACTGACGATCGGGATACGACCGGCGGCCGGCACCCCTTGGGTGCCGGCCGCGTGCGTTTCAGATTCCGTCCGTCTCGAACCTGGACTGGTCCGATGATCGGCAACGTTCGCTGCGCCACCTGGACGCTCGGTATCCTTGCGATCACCGCCGGGCTCGCCGCGTGCCGCCCGGGTGACACGCCGGCGCGTCGCGAGGCGGTCGTGGACAGCGCGTTGTCCATTGACACCCTGCTCGCGCGATTCCGGGAGGGTCTCGACAGGCCGGCAGGGCTCGCTGACGGGGCAGCGTCCATGGACGGGCTGATCGAGGGGTTCGTGAGCGCGGTCGAGCACGGCGATTCCGCGGTGTTCCGCGGGATGGCGCTCACCCGGGCCGAGTTCGCGTGGCTGTACTACCCGCACCTGCCGGAAGCGGCGCCCCCCTATGAGCTCGAGCCCGGTCTCATGTGGTTCATGATCGAGACGAACTCGGGGCGCGGGTTGCGGACCCTTCTCGCCGAGCGCGGCGGCCGTCCGCTGAGCGTGGTCGGCTACTCGTGCGAGGGTGAACGCCATCATGGACCGGTCACGCTCTGGGCGCCCTGCGTCCTGCGGCGCCTGCAGAGCGAAGCGGACACCGTGTCGGAGATTCTCTTCGGACCGATCGTCTGGCGGGACGGGCAGTTCAAGTTCGTGAGCTTCGCGAACAAGCTCTGATTGTCCGACTGGGCTAATACGTTGTAGAAAAAGAAGTTACCGGGAACGCGCGGGGCCGCTGTGACGCGTCCTTTACGCCATTGTTACACGTCCGTGACGCGCTTCGGCGATTCTTCTTCGCTTCGCTGCGCCCTCACGGGACCCATTGTCTGGAGTGACGATCACCATGTGCACACGCCACGCTGTCCGCGTCCTCCTCGTTACCGTGCCGGTGGGGCTTGCCGCCTGCGGCGGGCAGGAAACGGTGCTGCTGAACGGCGCCGGAGCGACTTTCCCGAACATCATCTACCAGAAGTGGATCACCGATTACAACTCCACCAACCCCGGTGTGCAGCTCAACTACCAGTCCATCGGATCCGGGGGCGGCGTGCAGCAGTTCATGGACAACACAGTGGACTTCGGGGCCAGCGACGGTCCCATGAGCGACGAGGAAGTGGCGGCGGTCGGGGGCAACGTGCTGCACATCCCCACCGTGCTGGGCGGGGTCGTGCCCACCTACAACCTGCCCGGCATCACCACACCCGTACGCTTCAGCCAGGACGTGATCGCCGACATCTACCTTGGCACCATCACACGCTGGAATGACGTCCGGCTCCGCGCGATCAATCCCGGGAACGCGCTGCCGGATCAGCCGATCGTCGTCGTGCATCGGTCGGACGGTTCTGGCACGACCTATATCTGGAGCGAGTACTTGACCACCGTCAGTCCCGAGTGGGCAAGTCGCGTCGGACGCGGGCGGGCTGTCAACTGGCCGGTCGGGATCGGCGGGCGGGGAAACGAAGGAGTCGCTGCCACCGTCACGCAGACTCCCGGCGCCATCGGCTACGTCGAATTAGGATACGCGATGATCAACAAGATGCCGGTGGGCGCGGTCCGCAACCGGTTCGGCAACTTCGTGACGCCGGATGTCACGACCGTCGCGGCCGCGGCGGCGGGTGGCATGGAGATCATGGGACCCGATACCGACTTCCGCGTGTCGCTGATCGACGCGCCGGGAGAGCGATCGTACCCCGTGTCCTCGATGACGTGGCTGCTCGTCAAGAAGGACTACGGCGACCAGGCCGCCAGGGCGCGCGAGCTGGTGACGTTCATCTGGTGGGCGCTGAACGACGGGCAGGCCGCTGCGCCCGATCTGGGCTACGCGCCGCTCCCGGACGAGTTGAAGCCATGGATCCGGGCGCGGCTCGAGGCGATCACCGCCGACGGCCGGCCGGTGTGGTCCCCCACGGAACACATGTAGGCCGGCTCCCCCGGGGCGCGAGGACCCGATGGTCGATGCTCCCGGACGCCCGTCGCCCAGGCTGAGAGCGGTGGGCTGGGGGGATGCTGCGTTCAGGGTGATCCTGACGGGGTTCGCCGCGACCATCCCCCTGTTGTTCGTGGCACTCGTGGCGCGGCTCACCGTGTCCGCCTGGCCCACGATCCGGGCCTTCGGCGTCCGGTTTCTCACGACGTCCACGTGGGATCCCGTGGCCAACGTGTACGGCGCCGCCCCGATGATCTTCGGGACCCTATTCTCCTCGCTCATCGCGCTGCTCCTGGCGGTCCCGCTCGCCATCGGGGTCGCCATCTTCCTCACCGAGTTCGCGCCGCGGCCGCTGCGCGGTCCGGTGGGCACGCTGGTCGAGCTGCTGGCGGCCATCCCGAGCGTCGTCTACGGGCTCTGGGGCATCTTCGTCCTCATCCCGCTGCTCCGCACGTACGTCGTCCCGCCCCTCGGGACCCTGCTGGGGTGGACACCGTTCTTCTCCGGCACCTTCTACGGGAACTCCATGCTGGCCGCGGGCATCATCCTGGCCGTGATGATCCTGCCGTACATCAGCTCCGTGAGCCGAGAGGTCTTGGCCGCCGTGCCCTCGTCCCAGCGCGAGGCGGCCCTCGCCCTTGGCGCCACCCGCTGGGAGGCCGTGTGGAGCGCCGTGCTGCCGTACGCCCGGTCCGGCGTCGTCGGGGCGGTGATCCTCGGCCTGGGCCGTGCCCTGGGGGAGACCATGGCCGTCGTGATGGTCGTGGGGAACCGCCACGACCTCTCGGTGTCGCTCCTCGAGCCCGGCACCACGATGGCGGCGGTGATCGCCAATGAGTTCAACGAAGCGGCCGGGCTCCAGCGGGCCGCGCTGTTCGAGGTCGGACTGGTGCTGTTCGGCGTGACCGTCGCGGTGAACGCCCTCGCCCGCATCCTCGTCTGGCGCGTGGCGCGCGAGAGCGCCATCGGGAGCCGCGCGATATGATCTCGCGCGTCGCCCGCCGGCGCGTCGCGAGCCACGTGATGACCGGCCTCACGGTGGTCGCCGCGATTCTCGCCCTGCTGCCGCTGTTCGCGATCTTCGCGGACCTGGTCCTGCGCGGCGCCTCCAGCCTCAACTGGGACTTCTTCGTCAAGAACCCGGCGGCCGCGGGCGACACCGGGGGCGGGGTCGCGAACGCGATCGTCGGGACGCTGATCATCGTCGGCGTGGGCAGCGCGATCGGCCTCCCGGTGGGCATCGGGGCCGGCGTCTACCTGGCCGAGTACGGGGGAGGCCGGTTCGGCACCGTCGTGCGGTTCCTGGCCGACGTGCTGACGGGCACGCCCTCGGTGATCGTGGGCATCTTCGTCTGGATGTTCGTGGTGCGCCCGATGGGCCACTTCTCGGCGCTCGCCGGCGCCATCGCCCTCGCCATGCTGATGATTCCCATGGTCAGCCGGACCACGGAGGAGATGGTGCGCCTAGTGCCGCACTCGCTCCGGGAAGCGGCGCTCGCGCTGGGGTTCCCGCGCTGGCGCGCGACCACGCACGTGGTGGTGCGCGCCGCGTGGCCCGGCATCGTGACCGGTGCGCTCGTGGCCGTGGCCCGCATCGCGGGCGAGACCGCGCCGCTGTTGTTCACGGCGCTCGGCAACCTCAATTTCCGCACCAACGTCCTGCAGCCCATGCAGACGCTGTCCCTCCAGATCTACGTCTTTGCCACCGGGCCGTTCGAGGAATGGCACCGCCTGGCCTGGGGCGCCGCCCTGGTGCTCATGGGCATCGTGCTGATCTTCGGGCTCGGCGCCCGCTTCGTCACCCGCACCCGCTTCCGCGATGGCTGAGGCCACGGATGGCTGAGCCCGCGGTCCGGCTGCGCACCGAGCGACTGCACGCCCTGTACGGGTCCCAGGCGGCCGTCAAGGGCGTCACGCTCGGCTTTCCGGTCCACACCGTGACCGCCGTGATCGGCCCCTCGGGGTGCGGCAAGAGCACGTTCCTGCGCTGCCTCAATCGGCTGCACGAGCTGTCGCGCCAGGGAATCGTGCAGGGGTCGGTGTTTCTGGACGACCGGGACATCTATGCGCCGGAGACCAATCCGGTGGCCGTCCGTCGGCGGATCGGCATGGTCTTCCAGCAGCCGAATCCCTTCCCCACCATGACGATCTACCGGAATGTCGCGGCCGGCTTGTCGGTCAACGGCCGGCTGACGCGGGCGGAGACGGACGCGGCGGTGGAGCGCGCGCTCCGCTCCGCGGCGCTGTGGGACGAGGTCAAGGACCGCCTGCACACGAACCCACTCGGCCTTTCGGGCGGTCAGCAGCAGCGGCTGTGCATCGCGCGCACCATCGCGCCGGCGCCCGACGTGCTCCTGCTCGACGAGCCCACCTCGGCGCTCGATCCGATCGCCACGCAGTCCATCGAAGAACTGGTCCAGCACCTGAAGCGCGAGTTCACGGTGGTCATCGTGACGCACAACATGCAGCAGGCCGCGCGGGTCTCGGACTTCACGGCGTTCTTCTATCTGGGGGAGCTGATCGAGCACGACGTCACCACCAAGATGTTCACGGCCCCGGCCGAAGCGCGGACCGAAGCCTATGTCACGGGACGGTTCGGGTGAGCGGCACGGTCGAGATCGCGGACTACTCGTTCTGGTACGGGAGGACGCAGGCCCTGCGGGATGTGTCCCTCTCCGTTCCGCCCACCCGCATTACGGCCTTCATCGGGCCGTCCGGGTGCGGCAAGACGACGCTGCTTCGCTCCATCAACCGGATGAACGAGCTGATCACCGACACGCGCTACCGCGGAGACATCCAGGTGTCCGGTGGCTCCGTGTATGCGCCGTCGGTCGACGTGGTCGGGCTGCGCCGCCGGATCGGCATGGTGTTCCAGAAACCCAATCCGTTCCCGAAGTCCATCTTCGACAACGTCGCCTATGGCCCGCGCGTCAACGCCCTCGCGGGCGAGGCCGACATGGCCGACCGCGTGGAGCACGCGTTGAAGCGCGCGGTCCTGTGGGACGAGGTGGCCGACCGGCTGGACGAGCTGGGCACCGGCCTCTCCGGGGGCCAGCAGCAGCGGCTCTGCATCGCGCGCGCGCTGGCCAACGAGCCCGAGATCCTGCTGCTCGACGAGCCCTGCTCCGCGCTCGATCCCATCGCCACACAGCGGATCGAAGAGCTATTGGTGGAACTCAAGCGCGAGGTGACGATCGTCATCGTCACGCACAACCTGCACCAGGCCGCCCGGATCGCCGACGATACCGCTTTCTTCTACCTCGGGGCATTGGTAGAGTTCGGAGCGTCGGACGAGCTGTTCACGCGTCCGCGTGAGAAGCGCACCGAGGCCTACGTCACCGGGAGATTCGGATGACCGCCGCTCCGCATCGCCATTTCGACGACGAGCTCACCCGGCTCAAGGACCGGCTCCTCCAGATGTCGGCGGCAGCACAGGAGGCGCTGGACCGGGCGGTGGGGGCCGTCCTCCATCGGGACGTCGAGGTGGCCGAACGCGTGATCGCCCATGACCCGGACATCGACGCCCTGGAAGTCGAGATCGAGGAGACCGTCACCAACCTCCTCGCGCTGCACCAGCCCATGGCCCGGGATCTCCGCCTCCTGCTCGCCGCGCTCAAGATCTCGAACGATCTCGAGCGCGTTGGCGATCACGCCGTGAACATCTCGATCAGCGCGAAGCGGCTCACCGACTACCGGATGATCGCGCCGGAACCCGAGCTCATCGAGATGGGGCGTCTGGCCCGCGACATGCTGGCCCACTCCATCGACGCCTTCGTCCGGCGGGACGCGGACGCCGGCCGGGCCGTGTGCCGCCAGGACGACCAGGTGGACGCGCTGCACCGGTCCATGTTCCGCATCCTCATCACGCACATGGCCGAGGACCCCCACACCATCGGCGCGGCCATGGAGCTCTTCCTCGTGAGCCGGAACCTCGAACGCGTGGCCGACCTCGCCACGAACGTCGCGGAGGATGTGGTATTCCTGGTCGAGGGCAAGAGCATCAAGCACGGCGCGGAGATGCGGACCCCGCCCAAGGTGGACTAGGCGGTCGGCGCCGTCACCCCGGTGGGCACTCCGGGGCGCGGCGCACCCTCCGATACACGATCGTTACACGTCCGTCGCCACTCCGTGATCCAACACGGACATCATCGTCGCGCAATCGTTTCCTGATCGTGACGATTCCCGCCCCCCAAGCGCGAGGATGACCCGATGCGATGCTCCCTGCGGCTCACGTGGGCGGCGCTGGCCGCCGGCCTCGTGCTCGTGGCCGTCCCGCGGTCGGTCGCGGCCCAGGCCGTCACGGTGGGCGGCGTGGGTTACGCCCAGTACCGCTACCAGCTCAGCGACACCGCCACGAACAACAACAGCTTCGCCGTCACGCGCGCCTACATCAACGTGAACGGCAACCTGGGCAGTGGTCTGGTCACGCGGATCACGCCCGATCTCTTCGCCGAAGCCGGCGGGTCGTTCGTGCTGCGGCTCAAGTACGCCTACGCGGCGTTCACGCCGCCTGATTTCCCCCTCACGTTCAAGCTGGGGATCATCCAGACCCCGTGGCTGGACTGGGCGGAGGGTGTCTGGGTGTACCGGATGCAGGGCACGATGAGCGTCGAGCGCAACGGCTACATCACGTCCGCCGACCTCGGCTTCGGTGTGGATGGCGCGTGGGGGAATCAACTGGTGAACATGCAGGTGGGCGTCTACAACGGCGAGGGCTACCAGGGCGGCGTCGGCGACGCCAACAAGGACGTGATGGGCCGCGTCTCGGTGCGGCTCCTGTCCACGGACGTGCAGGGCAGCCGGGGCGGCGTGCGTCTCACCGGCTACGGGCAATACGGCAAGCCGACCGGTGGGGGCGTCCGGGTACGAATCATCGGGATGGTGTCCTATCAGTCGCGCCGCCTCATCGTGGGCGCCGAGGGCGCCCTCACGCGGGACTCCTCGAGCGTGACCCCGTCCCCCCTGCTCAAGGGGAACGTGCTGAGCGGCTTCGGGATCTACCGGATCCCGGGCACCATGGCGTCACTCGTCGCCCGCGTCGACCTCACCGACCCCGACACCGGCACCGATGAGGACCGCCAGACCCGGTTCATCGGCGGAGTCTCGTATCGCATCCATCCCAACCTGCAGATCTTCGCCAACATCGACCACCTGGACTACCAGGGAACGCCCACGCCGGCACAGCAGGCGCTCCGGACGCAGGGACTGCTGCAGATCGAGTTTACGTACTAGCGCGGGAGGTCACGGCAGTCAGAGCGAACCGGCGGGCCCGTGCATGCCCCGCCGACTCCCCTGGCGTCTTCTAACCGCCTTCTACGGTGTTTGACGTCCCCTACCGCGGCACCAGTTGCCGGTGCCGCGCCACGAACGCCGGCCGCGCGAACAGCTTGATCAGCACGACGCCGGCCATGAACCCACCAAGGTGCGCCACGAACGCAACGCCGCCTCCGGTCGCGCCCCCGGCAAGGGCGGGCAAGCTTCCGACGACCTGGAACAGCCCCCAGTACAGCAGCATCGCCCACGCTGGCAGCGTCACGCGGGTCAGGAAGAACCCAAGGAAGATCAGGGTGTGAACGCGGACCCGCGGGTAGAGCACCAGGTAGGCGCCCATGACGCCGCTGATCGCGCCGGAGGCGCCCACCATCGGGACCGGTGAGGACGGGCCGGCGGCCACCTGGGCCGCGGCGGCCAGCAGCCCGCACAGCAAGTAGAACGGCACGAAGCGCGCGTGCCCCATCGCGTCCTCGATGTTGTTCCCGAAGACCCATAGGAACCACATGTTCCCGATCAGGTGGAACCACCCACCGTGCAGGAACATGGACGTGAGGGTCGTGTGCCACGCGGGCGCTCCGTCAAGGACACAGGCCATCCCCTGCCCCAGGGGAGACTCGTAGCCGTCCGGGACTCTCCCCAGCAGGTCGCCGGGGATCAGGCCAAGCTCGCACACGGAGCGCGTGAGCGCGGGCTCGGTGCCGGCGCCCTGGATCACGAGCCAGGCGGCGGCATTGAGCAGGACGATGCCGACCGTGACGACCGGCGTGAGATAGGTCGGGTTCTCGTCCTTGTACGGAAACACGTGACGCGCCCCGCGGTCAGGCCCCGGCCGTTCCCAGCATCGCCCGACACGAGCCGCAGCTGATCAGCACCAGGTAACTGATGGAGGGGGGACCGCCCCGCACCTTGTGCCAATCCAGCGTCCGCAGCGGCACCTTGCAGTGGGGACAGATGGGCGGCTGCTGGGATTCCTCGAGCTGCGGCTTCTCACTCATGGAGTCACCTCCCTGGCGCCCTCCGCGAGCGCCGATCGGATGGCGATGGCCCTCTCTTGCCAGACAGGCCACCACGTCCCGCCAATTCTAGCCTCTGCGCGCGGCCCGTGGCAGGACCGTGAGCCGTTGTCATGACTGAATCGGCCAACGCAGTAACACATTGAGTAATAAATACTTAAAACCGCTGAACCGGCGAGATCCTGTCATATTGGCGGCAAACTCCGGTATGGCCCTTGCCCACGCACTGCGACCGGGAAGGTCTACTACGCATCCAGACATTGCACCGAGAGGCAGCTATGGCGCAGAAAGTCATCGGAATCGACCTCGGAACCACCAACTCCGTCGTGGCCGTCATGGAGGGCGGCGATCCGGTGGTCATTCCGAACTCGGAGGGCGGCCGCACGACGCCGTCGGTGGTCGCGTTCACGAAGGACGGCGAGCGCCTCGTGGGCCAGGTGGCCAAGCGGCAGGCGGTGACGAATCCCAAGAACACGGTCTTCTCCATCAAGCGCTTCATGGGCCGCCGGCTGAACGAGATCACCGAGGAGAAGAAGCGGGTCCCGTACGGCGTGCTCACGGGCAAGAACGACCTGGCGGTGGTGGACATCGCGGGCAAGCAGTACACGCCCCCCGAGATCTCCGCCATGATCCTCCAGAAGATGCGGCAGACCGCCGAGGACTACCTCGGCCACAAGGTCGAGAAGGCCGTCGTCACGGTCCCCGCCTACTTCAACGACGCCCAGCGGCAGGCCACGAAAGACGCGGGCAAGATCGCGGGCCTCGACGTGCTCCGCATCATCAACGAGCCCACCGCCGCCGCGCTGGCGTACGGCCTCGACAAGAAGAAGGAAGAGAAGATTGCGGTGTTCGACCTCGGCGGCGGCACCTACGACATCTCGGTGCTCGAGCTGGCGGAAGGCGTGTTCGAGGTGAAGTCCACGAATGGCGACACGCACCTCGGTGGCGACGACTTCGACGACCGCGTGATCCACTGGCTGGTGGAGGAGTTCAAGAAGGACCAGGGCATCGACCTCTCCAAGGACGCCATGGCGCTCCAGCGCCTGAAGGAGGGCGCGGAGAAGGCCAAGATGGAACTGTCCACCACCCTGCAGACCGAGATCAACCTGCCGTTCATCACGGCGGACCAGTCGGGCCCCAAGCACCTCAACATGACGCTGACGCGGGCCAAGTTCGAGCAGCTCGTGGACGACTTGATCCAGCGGACCATCCCGCCCATGAAGCAGGCGCTCCAGGACGCCGGTCTCGACCCGTCGAAGATCGACGAGGTGATCCTCGTCGGCGGCTCCACCCGCATCCCCAAGGTGCAGCAGATCGTGAAGGACTACTTCGGGCGCGACCCGCACAAGGGCGTGAATCCCGATGAGGTCGTCGCGATCGGCGCGGCCATCCAGGGCGGCGTGCTGGCCGGCGAGGTGAAGGACGTGCTCCTGCTCGACGTGACCCCGCTGTCGCTGGGCATCGAAACGCTGGGAGGCGTCACGACCGTGCTCATCCAGCGGAACACGACGATCCCGACCAAGCGGTCCGAGATCTTCTCCACGGCCGAGGACAGCCAGACCACGGTCGAGATCCACGTGCTCCAGGGCGAGCGCAAGCTCGCGCGGGACAACCGCACGCTGGGGCGCTTCCAACTGACCGGCATCCCGCCGGCGCCGCGCGGCATGCCCAAGGTCGAGGTCACGTTCGACATCGATGCCAACGGCATCCTGCACGTGTCCGCCAAGGATCAGGCGACCGCGAAGGAGCAGAAGATCCGGATCGAGGGCTCGAGCGGGCTCTCGGAGTCCGAGGTCGACCGGATGGTGAAGGAGGCCGAACAGCACGCCACCGAGGACCAGGAGAAGCGTGACGAGATCGACCGCCGCAACCGGCTCGACGGCATGGTCTACCAGGTGGAGAAGGAGTCCAAGGAGTGGGTGGACCGGCTCGACGCCACGAACAAGGAGCGCCTGAACAAGGCCGTGACCGACGCCAAGGAGGCGCTGCGCACGGGGGCACCCGACGGCATCCGGACGGCGCTGGACGAGCTGACGCAGGCGTTCTCGGCGGCCGGCGCCTCGCTGTACGAGCAGACACAGGCATCGTCGTCCGAGGGCGCGGGCACCGGGCAGCAGAAGCCGCCCGTTGACGAGACGAAGCGGGATGACGTCGTCGACGCGGATTACGAGGTCGTCGACGAGAACAAATAACCGGCGGTAGGGGCGACCCGCTGGGTCGCCCCTCTGCCGTCCGTACGCGAGACGGCCCAAAGGGCGGCGCGGCCGCCCTCGTGACCGGAACCCGGCCTGGTGGCCGGGTTATCAAGGGCAGTGGAAACCGCACGTTCCCCACACACGCAGGACGATTCAGGACTATGGCAACACGTTCCGGAGATTGGCTCAAGTTCGGCGGCCTGCTGGGGCTCACGCTCCTCGTGGCCGCCGTGTTCATCGGCGCCCTTGGGTCGCCCACGCGGGCGGCCGAACGCGGCGCATTCGCCATGCCGGAGCCGGCCGCCGCGCAGGCAACTACTCTCCCGGCCACGCAGCAGCGGACCGCCATTCCCGCGGCCGCCGCACCGCTCAACGAGCTGGGCGAGGCCTTCACGGCGGTCGCCGACATCATCCGGCCCACGGTCGTGTTCATCCGCGCCGAGTCGCTCTCGAGCGAGAACCCGCACTCGGGAATGCAGGTCCCGCCGGGCCTCGAAGAGTTCTTCTTCCCGCGAGGCCAGCCGCGGGAGCCGCAGCGCCGGCGCGGCACGGGATCGGGGTTCATCATCTCGCGCGACGGCTACATCATGACGAACAACCACGTGGTCGAAGGCGCCACCAAGGTCATCGTCCGGCTGCTCGACAAGCGGCAGTTCGAGGCCAAGGTGGTGGGACGTGATCCCCAGACCGACGTGGCCATCATCAAGATCGACGCCACCGACCTACCGACCGCCACGCTCGGCAATTCGGACGGCGTGCGGATCGGCGAGTGGGTGCTGGCCGTGGGCAACCCGCTGGGCGAAGAGTTCTCGTTCACCGTGACCGCCGGGATCGTGAGCGCCAAGGGGCGCATGCTCCAGGGGCTGCCCAACCGGTCGTCCTACAGCATCATGGACTTCATCCAGACGGACGCGGCCATCAACCCCGGCAATTCCGGCGGTCCGCTGGTGAACGTGCGCGGCGAGGTGGTCGGCGTGAACTCCGCCATCGCGTCGGAGAACGGCTTCTACCAGGGCTACGGATTCGCCATCCCGGCCAACCTGGCGCGCGTCGTCGGCAACCAGCTGATCGCCGACGGGCGGGTGCACCGTTCCGTCCTCGGCGTCGCGATCGATGACGCGGACGAAGAGGATGCCGCCTACGCCGGCTTCAACGAAGTGCGTGGCGTCCTGGTGAACGACTACTCGATGCCCAACAGCCCGGCCGAGAAGGCCGGCATCGAGCTGGGGGACCTGATCGTCGAGCTCGACGGGGAACCCGTCTACTACGTGGCACAGCTCCAGCAGCTCGTGGGCTTCAAGGCGCCGGGCACCACGGTGAAGGTCACGGTGGTCCGGAAGGGCGGAGAGCGCCGGACGTTCTCCGTGCGTCTCATCGAGGCGCCGAGCGACGACGTGCAGGTCGCAACCCGCGAGCGGGAGCAGCCCCGCGAGGATACCGCCGGAACGAGCACGGCGCTGGGGATCAGCGTGCGCCAGCCGCCCAGCGAGGTCGCCAGTCAGCTCGGTGACGACCACACGGGCGTCGTCGTCATGGATGTCGAGTCCGACAGCCCGGCGCTGGACCGGCTGAGCCCCGCCCGCAACGGGATCAGCGACATCATCACGCATGTGAACGCGACGCGCGTCCGGACGGTGGATGAGTTCCAGCGGGCCATGCAGGCGGCGCGCTCGGGCGAGATCGTCTCGCTGCGCGTGTTCAACCCGGGGGCGGGACAATCCCGGGTGGTGCGCATACGGGTACCCCGCTAGAACAGAGCCGCAGATAAGAGGGGCACACGGCAGAGTAGAGGGGCAGAGGGACCGCACGGCAGGGTAGAAGAGGGGCAGAGGGACTGCACGGCAGAGTAGAGGGGCAGAGGGGCAGAGAAGAGGTGGTTCTCTGCCCCTCGTGCATTGGGCCAGGCCCTGTGTTCTCTCTGCCCCCCCTGCCCCTCTTCTCGTTCCTAGAATACTCTGAACAGGAAGAGGAGCCCGACGATTACTGCCACCGCAATCGTCAGCGGCGCGATGAACACCGCCCGGAACAGGTTGTGGTCGTACTTGAGATGCATGTAGA
>Ga0326597_10007463_pt1 | contig 14888 bp, 16 predicted proteins | sample RVTome_12_FD_203789 | JGI IMG/M metagenome (GOLD analysis project Ga0326597, IMG submission 203789) | Soil microbial communities from uranium-contaminated site in the Upper Colorado River Basin, Wyoming, United States - RVT100D185 | ecosystem: Environmental > Terrestrial > Soil > Contaminated >... | reverse complement strand
GCCGCTTCGCTCCTCGAAGCTCGTCACGCCGCGCGAGGGCTCGAGCGTGATCGCTTCGCGCCGCTTGCAGGCCTCCAGGATCTCTCCGTGCAGATCGCGCCGGTGGATGACAAAGTAGCGGTACCGGTAGCGGTCCAGGAATTTCCTGCCAAGCGCGATGCGCGAGATTTCCCGGTTCTCGATGGCGTCGACCATGATCAGCGCGTCGGGAAAGACCGAATGCGGCTCGAGCGCCTTGAGCAGCCCCAGCCGGTCCAGCATGCGGCTCACGTTGGGGCCCATCTGGATGCCATAGCCGATCTCGCCGAACTCCGGCGCCTTCTCCAGCACGCGCACGCGCCGGCCCTTCTGCGACAGCGCGAGCGCGGCCGACAGGCCGCCGATGCCGCCGCCGGCGATGAGTATGGGAAGTTCCTTGCCCGGCACGAAAAACCTCAATCAGCCACAGAGAACACAGAGGACACAGAGAAAAACACCACTACGATTTCTCCCTGGGAGACATCCCGGAGAAATCCCGGATCCAGAACATCCCCTGCCTGACCGGACCCCGGCTTGGACCGGGGCGACGAATGCGAATTATCACAGAGGTCCCATGAATCCTGTTCCGCGATCTTGCCGATCTCTGTGCTCTCTGTGCTCTCTGTGGCTAAAAATGCTTGTAGCCGGTCTGCGCCAGCGTGAGCGGGCGGCCGCGGGCATCGAGCACGGTGACCAGCGGGGCGCCCCGCCGTCTCCGGGAGACGGTGCCGATGCGGGTAACCTTCAGGCGCAGCCGCCGCGACAACCGGGCAATCGCATCGCGCCGCGCGGGCGTGGCGGTAAACACCAGCTCGTAGTCGTCGCCTCCAGCAAGCATCGCGTTCAGCGCGACGGGGCGGTCGAGGCGCTCCCGGAGAATTCCCGATACGGGGATACGGTCGAGCCGGATCGACGCGGAAACTCCCGAGCGCTCGCAGACATGGCCGAGATCGGCGACGAGCCCGTCGGACACGTCGATCGCGCTGCGCGCAATCCCGCGCAACGCGATGCCGAGCGCAATGCGCGGCGCCGGTGCGTTCAGCCGACGCTCGAGCCGCGCGCGCTCGCGGCGCGGCAGCGCGATCCGGCGCCGGCCTGCGGCGAGCGCGAGCGCTGCGTCCCCCAGCGTGCCGGATACCCAGACGTCGTCCCCCGGACGCGCGCCGTCCCGGCGCAATGCCCGCCCCGACGGGACTTCCCCGGCGATCTGCACGCAGACATTCAGCGGCCCTCGCGTCGTGTCGCCCCCGACGAGATCCACGCCGTGGCGCCGCGCAAGGCGCATGAAGCCGCGCGAGAACCCGGCGAGCCAGCGGGGGTCGGCGCGCGGCAGCGCGATCGACAGCGTCGCCCAGCGCGGCGCAGCGCCCATCGCCGCCAGGTCGGAGAGATTGACGGCCAGCGCCTTGTGGCCGAGACCGGCCGGATCCGCGCCGCGGGGAAAGTGCCGGCCCTCGACCAGCATGTCCACGGTAACCACGAGCTCGGTTCCCCGCCGCGCGCGCAGGATCGCCGCGTCATCACCCACCCCCAGCACGGCACGGCGTGGCCGGTGAGTGAAGAACCGCTGGATGATCTCGAATTCCGATAGCGCCACTGGCTGGGATGAGGCGTGACTCGTGACTGGTGACTCGTGACTCGATTGCAACAACGACCCGCTCTATTTGGCTTCCGACTTGTGACTTCTGACTTCTGACTTGCCGTTCGCGCCTCCCGCCTCGCCGACCGGTGCGGCAGCCTGCTGCTGCGCCGCGAGCTGCCGCAGCGCCTCCGCCCAGCGCTGCTTCAGCGTGCGGGCAAACCAGAAATCCACGGCGGCAAAGCCGAAGAAGAACCCGAGCAGCACGAGCCACGTGCCGGGCGACACCAGCGCGCGGCCGTTGAACAGGACGTACACGCCGAGAACCAGATTCAGAAACCCGGCGAAGTAGAACGCGAAGACGCGCTTGCGGAGCTTGTCGTCCATCTTGATACCGGTGAATGGTTAGTGGTGAGTAGTGAGTGGATACCCAAGAGCGCTTTTCCACTAACCACTAACCACTCACTACTCACTACTCACTACTCACTGCCGCTCGTTGGGGCGGAGCCGCGCCGCCAGCTTGTCGAGCACGCCGTTCACGAACTTGTAGCCGTCGGTGCCGCCGTAGGACTTGGCGAGCTCCACCGCCTCGTTGATCACCGCGCGATACGGCACTTCCGGCCGGTGCGCGAGCTCGTAGCCGGCCAGCAGCAGGATGCCCCGCTCGACCGGGCTCACCCGCGAGTAGTCGCGATCGAGCAGCGGCGCGATCAGCTGCTCGAGCTCGGGCGCCGCGGCGATCGCGCCTTCCAGCAGCGCCCGAAAATAGTCCGCGTCGACCTTGTCGAAGCCCTTGGCGTCCGCGAGCTGTTGCGCGATCGCGGCCGGCTCGGTCTTCGCCAGCTGCCACTGGTAGAGCCCCTGCAGCACGAATTCGCGCGAGCGGCGCCGGTCGGTCTTTGTCATTGTGGATTGTGATTCGCGGATCGCGGATCGAGGGCCGGCGCGTCGCCGCCTGACGGCGCCGCCGGCGCCTAGTTTTCGTCGAGCTTCTTCAGCAGGTTCGCCATCTCGATCGCCGCCACCGCGCAGTCGGCGCCCTTCTGCGTCATGCGGGCGAGCGCCTGATCGTCGTCGTCAGTCGTGAGGATGCCGTTGGCGATCGGCACGCCGGTGTCGAGCGCGACCGACGTGATGCCGCTCGCCGCCTCGTTGGCCACTACTTCGAAATGGTAGGTGTCTCCGCGGATCACCGCGCCCAGCGCGATCAGGGCGTCGAATTTCCCGGTGTTCGCCATTTTCTGCAGGGCGAGCGGCACTTCCAGCGCGCCCGGCACCGTCACGATGTGGATGTCGCCCGCGCGCACGCCATGCTGCTTGAGCGCGGCGGCGCAGGCCGACAGCAGCCCCTCCCCCGCATCCTGGTTGAAGCGGCTCATCACGATGCCGATGCGCAGGCCGCTGCCGTCCAGGCTCGGTTCGATTTCCTCGATGTCGTCGTAACGTGCCATTCAACTTCCGTGACTCGCGGCTCGCGGCTCGTGACTCGATCCTGGCCTTGTTTCACAAGGTCTTGCCGTGCCATGCCCTATCGCGTCACGCAGCACCCTGTCACGCCTCATCATGTCACGCAGCATCACGTCACACTTTATCCGGCTTCACCGGGGGCTGCGCGTATCCGGTGACTTCCAGCCCGAAGCCGGCCATGCTGGGCATCGGGCGCGGCAGCGCCAGCAGCCGCATCTTCTTCACGCCCAGATCCTTCAGTATCTGCGCGCCGATGCCGTAGTTGCGCAGGGTCACCCCGGGCGGCACGGCCCGCGCGCCGCTCGCCCGCGCGCGCTCGAGCAGTTCCGCCGCGCCTTCCTGCCGGTGCAGCAGCACGATGACGCCGCATTCGGCGCGGCTCACGGCGGCCAGCGCATCGCTGAAATTCCAGGAATGGCTGGCGCTCCGCACGTCGAGCAGGTCCACCACCGAGACCGGCTCGTGCACGCGGACCAGCACGTCCTTGCCCGCTTCCGGCCTCCCCCTGACCAGCGCAAGATGGGTTTCTCGCCCGATCAGGTCACTGTAGACGAAGAGGCGGAAGGGCCCCTGCACGGTCTCGATGTCGCGCTCCGCCACCCGCGCGACCAGAGACTCGGTCTGGCTGCGGTGCCCGATGAGATCGGCAATGGTGCCGATCCGGAGCTTGTGCTGAGCGGCAAACTCGACGAGATCCGGCAGGCGCGCCATTTCGCCATTGTCCTTGAGGATCTCGCAGATCACCGCCGCGGACGCGAGCCCGGCCAGCCGCGCAAGATCGCATCCCGCCTCGGTATGGCCCGCGCGCACGAGCACGCCCCCGTCCTGGGCCATGAGCGGAAAGACGTGTCCCGGCTGCACGATGTCGGCCGGGCCCGCGTCGGCCCGGATCGCGACCTGCACGGTGCGCGCGCGGTCGGCCGCGGAGATGCCGGTGGTGACCCCTTCCGCCGCCTCGATCGACACGGTGAAGTTGGTGCCGAGCGGGGAGCGGTTGTTCGCCACCATCAGCGGCAGGTTGAGGCTGCGGCACTTCTGCTCCGTCAGCGTGAGGCAGATGAGCCCGCGCCCGTGGCGCGCCATGAAATTGACGGTTTCGGCCGTCGCGAACTCGGCGGCGATCAGCAGGTCGCCCTCGTTCTCGCGGTCCGCCTCGTCCACCAGCACCACCATCCGGCCCGCGCGGATATCCGCGATGATGTCGGTGATAGGGCTGATGCCGGTTTCCTGCCTCGAAGTCATTTCAATCATCCGTGAACGGTGAACCGTGAACGGTGAACGGACGCAATCCGCCCCCACCCGCAAACCCTAGCGCCATTCCGTTCACCATTCACCGTTCACCGTTCACCGTTCACCGTTTGTTGAGCCGTTCCGCATAGCGCGCCAGTATATCCACTTCCAGGTTGACCTTCCCGCCCGCGCGCAATTCGCCGAGATTCGTGCCGGCCAGCGTGTGCGGAATCAGGTTGACCGTGAAGCCGCGCACCGTGACCGCGTTCACCGTCAGGCTCACGCCGTTGACCGTGATCGAGCCCTTGCGCGCGATGTATTTCGCGAGCGCGGCCGGCGCCTTCACCGCCAACACGCGGTTCTCGCCCGCGGCGCGCACCCGCTTCACGACTCCCACGCCGTCCACGTGACCGCTCACGAGGTGGCCGCCGACACGGTCCGCGAGCCGCATCGCCTTTTCCAGATTGACGCGGCTGCCCGCCGCGAAACCCGCGGTGCACGCCAGCGTTTCGGGCGATACGTCCGCCTCGAAGCTGCGCGCGCGCTTCGCCACCACGGTGAGGCAGACGCCGTTCACCGCGATGCTGTCCCCGAGGGCCACGTCGCCCAGCCCCAGGCCGCCCGCGTGGATGGACAGCCGCTTGCCGGCGCGCGGCGCCTCGGCGCCGAGCACCCTCCCCACTGCCGTCACGATGCCCGTAAACATTACGCAAACCTCGCCAGCACGCGGATATCCGCGCCCACCATGCGCACGTCGCCGATCCGGAGCTCGCGCCGGCCGGCGAGGTCGGCAAGCTCGGGCAGCTCGAACATGCCCAGCGCCTTGTCGCCGATAAGGCACGGCGCGAAGTAAACCAGCAGCTCGTCGACCATTCCCTCGCGCACCAGCGAGCCGTTCAGCCGGAAGCCGGCCTCGACATGCACTTCGTTCATGCCGCGGCGCGCGAGCTCGCGGAACAGGCCGCCCAGCTCGACTTTGCCTTCGCGGTTCGGCATCACGACGACTTCCGCGCCCCGGGCTCTCAGCGCGGCGATCTTCCCCGCGTCCTCCCGCGCCGCCGCGACCAGCACGCCGCCACCTTCCAGTATTTTCGCGCCCGCCGGCGTTTCGAGCCGGCTGTCCACCACGACGCGCAGCGGCTGCCGCGTCGTGGCGGCCTCCCGCACCGTCAGCCGCGGATCATCCTCGCGCACGGTGCCAACGCCCGTGAGCACCGCGCAGGCGCGCGCCCGCCAATGATGCCCGTCGCGCCTCGCCGCCTCGCCGGTAATCCACTGGCTGAGTCCATTCGTCAGCGCCGTCCGGCCGTCCAGGCTCGCCGCCACCTTCATTCGCACCCAGGGGCGGCCCCGCGTCATCCTCGACACGAAGCCGATGTTGAGCTCCCGCGCCTCGGGCTCCATCAGGCCAACGGCGGTCTCGATGCCCGCCTGCCCGAGCGTCTCCAGCCCCTTGCCGCTTACCAGCGGATTGGGATCCTGCATCGCGGCAATCACGCGCGCGACGCCCGCTTTCACCAGCGCGTCCGTGCAGGGCCCGGTGCGGCCCTGGTGCACGCAGGGTTCCAGCGTCACGTACGCGGTCGCCCCGCGCGCCTTCGCGCCCGCAACGGCAAGCGCGTTCACCTCCGCGTGCGGCGCGCCCGCTCTTTCGTGCCAGCCCTCGCCCGCCACGGCGCCATTGCGCACGATGACGCATCCCACCCGTGGATTGGGCGTCGCCGTATACAGCCCGCGCCCCGCCAGCTCCAGCGCGCCGGCCATGTAGCGGTGGTCGTCTGCCGTGAACACGGAAATACGTGAATGGTGAATGGTGAATGGTGAATGGAGGTAACTCGTATGTCGTGAACCGACGATCGGTTCAGTCCATTCACCGTTCACTATTCACGAATTACTTGTCCTTTGCCGGTCTTTGGACTTCCTTGATCGCGTCCTGGAAGTCGTCGATTCCCTCGAAGCTGCGGTAGACCGACGCGAAGCGGATGTAGGCGACCTGGTCGAGGCGGCGGAGCTCGCGCATGACCATCTCTCCCACGCGGCGCGAGTCGATCTCGCGCTCTCCGAGGGCCAGCACGTCCTGTGTGATGGTGGCGATGGCCTCGTCCACCCTCTGCGTCGGCACCGGCCGCTTGTGCAGGGCGCGCATGAAGCCCGTGCGCAGCTTGTCGAGGTTGAACTCGGCGCGGCTGCCGTCCTGCTTCACGACCTGGGGCATGCGCAACTCGACCGTCTCGTAGGTGGTGAAGCGCTTGTTGCACGCCGCGCACTTGCGCCGGCGCCGGATCGAGTCGCCGTCGTCGCTCACCCGGGAATCGATGACCTGCGTATCCTCGGAATTGCAGAAGGGGCACTTCATCGAAGCAATACGGAATGATGAATGATGAATGCGGAATACACACCGTCGCCTCGCACGCACTCATTCATCATTCATCATTCCTCATTCATCATTTCCCGTAGACGGGAAACTTGGCGCACAGCGCCTTCACCGCCCCGGCGGCGCGGGCGATCGCCCTCTCGTCCGCCGGCGCGTCGAGCACGTCGGCGATGAGGTTCGCCAGCTGCTCGGCCTCGAGCTCCCGGAAACCGCGCGTCGTCATCGCCGGAGAGCCGATGCGGATGCCGCTCGTCACGGTCGGCTTCTGGGGATCGTTCGGCACCGCGTTCTTGTTGACCGTGATGTTCGCGCTGCCCAGCGCCTGCTCGGCCTCCCGCCCCGTGAGCTTCCGGCTCTGGAGGTCGACGAGAAACATGTGGCAGTCGGTGCCGCCCGAAACGATCCGGTAGCCGCGCTCCTGCAGGACTTTCGCCATCACGCGCGCGTTGTCGAGCACCTGCTCCTGGTAAACGCGGAATTCCCTGGTCATCGCCTCGCCGAGCGCGGCCGCCTTGGCGGCGATCACGTGCATCAACGGACCGCCCTGCGTGCCGGGGAACACCGCCGAATTGAGCACCTTTTCGTGCTCCGCGTTGGCGAGGATCATGCCGCCGCGCGGGCCGCGCAGCGTCTTGTGCGTCGTCGTGGTCACGAAATCCGCGATGCCAACCGGGCTCGGATACAGCCCCGCCGCGATCAGGCCGGCGTAATGCGCGACGTCCGCCATCAGCAGCGCGCCGCACTTGTCGGCGATCGCGCGGAACCGCTTCCAGTCGAAGACCCGCGAATACGCGGAAGCCCCGGCGACGATCAGCTTCGGCTTCTTGACGTGGGCCAGCTCCTCGACCTCGTTGTAATCGACGGTCTCGGTTTTTTCGTCGAGCCCGTACGTCACGGCGTCGTAGTAGCGGCCGGAGATATTCACCTTGGCGCCGTGCGTCAGGTGCCCGCCCGCGGGCAGCGCCATGCCGAGTATCGTGTCGCCCGGGTGCAGCACGGCATAAAAGACCGCCGCGTTCGCCTGCGCGCCGGAGTGCGGCTGCACGTTGGCGTAGCCCGCGTGGAATAGCTTCTTCGCGCGCTCGATCGCCAGGTTCTCCGCGAGATCCACGTATTCGCATCCGCCGTAATAGCGCCTGCCCGGATAGCCCTCCGCGTACTTGTTGGTGAGCACCGAGCCCTGCGCTTCCAGCACACGCGGGCTTGCGTAATTCTCCGAGGCGATCAGCTCGACGTGATCTTCCTGGCGCCGGTTTTCCTGCTCGATCGCGCGCCACAGCTCGGGGTCGGCGTGCTCGAGGCGTTCCTTGGACGAAAACATGTAAAATCGATCCGTCTTGTAAACCGTTGATTTTAGCACCAAAGCGCCCGGGATGGCGGGCTCTGGCCCGTCCGCGCGCCGCGGCCCGCAACGCATGAAAGCCCTCCTCGCCCTGTCGCGAACGATCGATGCGCTCAACGAGCGCGTCGGCCGCCTGTGCGCCTGGCTGGTGCTGGCCTGCGTGCTGATCAGCGCCGCCAACGCCGTCGCGCGCTACGGGTTCAACCTGAGCTCGAACGCGTTCCTCGAGATCCAGTGGTACCTCTACGCCGCCGTCTACCTGTGCGCGGCGGGCTATGCGCTCAAGCACAACGCGCACGTCCGCATCGACCTGGTCTCGGGCCGTTTCCCGCGCCGCGCGCGGCTGTGGATCGACGTCTTCGGCGGGCTCGCCATGCTGCTGCCGATGTGCGCAATCCTGGTCGGATTCGGCTGGAGCGCGTTCCTGGAGTCGTGGCGCATCGGCGAGGTATCGGGCGATGCGGGCGGGCTCGTCCGCTGGCCGATCAAGCTCGTCGTGCCGCTCGCGTTCCTGCTGCTCGCGCTGCAGGGGATCTCGGAGACGATCAAGCGCGTGGCGATTCTGCACGGCGACCTCCCCGACCATTTGCCAGGCAGCCATGCCAAGGACCAGCTGGACTCTCCCGCTCGCCGGGAACTCCAGTGACTGGTGACTCGTGACTCGTGACTGGAAGACAACGCCGGCCGCCTTTGGCGAAATCGACAAACGGCCCACCGCTCGTCGCGAGGAAACCACTCGATCCGAGTCACGAGCCACGAGTCACGAATCACGATTTCAGGAGGCCGAATGGCCTTCGAGCTGATGGCGCCGCTTATGTTCGCGGGACTCGCGGTGTTCCTGCTGCTCGGGTACCCGGTGGCATTTGCGCTCGCCGCGAATGGCCTGTTGTTCGCGGCCATCGGAATTGAGCTGGGACTGCTTCAGCCCGAACTGCTGCAAGCGCTGCCGCAGCGGCTGTTCGGCATCATGCAGAACCCGCTGCTCCTCGCGATCCCGTTCTTCTCCTTCATGGGCCTCGTGCTGGAAAGGAGCGGCATGGCGGAGGACCTGCTCGACACCATCGGTCAGCTGTTCGGCCCGGTCCGTGGCGGGCTTGCATACGCGGTCCTGTTCGTGGGCGCGCTGCTCGCGGCCACCACCGGCGTGATCGCCGCGTCGGTCATCGCGATGGGCCTGATCTCGCTGCCGGTCATGCTGCGCTACGGTTACTCCCGGCAGCTCGCGAGCGGCGTCATCTGCTCTTCCGGGACGCTCGCGCAGATCATCCCGCCGTCGATCGTGCTCATCGTGCTCGCGGACGTGCTGGGGGTATCCGTCGGCGACATGTATCTCGGCGCCGTGCTCCCCGGCCTCCTGCTGGTCGGGCTGCTGGCGCTCTACGTCATGGTCGCGGCCCTGATGAAACCGGGCGTCGCGCCGGCGCTGCCGGCCGCCGCGCGCACGCGCCGCGGCGCCGCGCTGTACCGTCACGCCCTGTTCGTGATGGTGCCGCCGCTCGCGCTGATCTTCCTGGTGCTGGGCTCGATCTTCATGGGCATCGCGACGCCGACCGAGGGCGGCGCGCTCGGCGCCGTCGGCGCCCTCGCGCTGGCCGCGGCGAAGGGCCGGCTCAGCCTGCGGATGCTCCGCGAGTCGCTCGACGCCACCACCCGCCTCGCGAGCTTCGTGATGTTCATCCTGATCGGCTCGACCATCTTCGCGCTGGTGTTCCGCGCGGTCGATGGCGACTTGTGGGTCGAGCGCTTGTTCTCCCTGGTTCCGGGCGGCGCCTGGGGGTTCCTCGCCGTGGTCAACGCCATCGTCTTCGTGCTCGGCTTCTTTCTCGACTTTTTCGAGATCGCGTTCATCCTGCTGCCGCTGATCGGCCCCGTTGCCGCCGCGCTCGGCCTCGATATGACGTGGTTCGCGATCATGATCGCGATGAATCTGCAGACGTCGTTCCTCACGCCGCCATTCGGCTTTTCCCTGTTCTACCTGCGGAGCGTCGCGCCGCGGGAGGTGAAGACCGCGGAAATCTACAAGGGCATCCTGCCGTTCGTCGCCGTGCAGCTCGTCGCGCTGGCCATCGTCGTCGCGTTCCCGCGTCTCGTGACCGGCATGACCGGCTCGACGGCGCCAGCGGGGGCAGTGCCGGCCGACATCCGGATTCCCGCGCTGGAAGCGCCAGCGACGGGCCCGGGGAAAGCCCGCCCCGATGCCGACAAGGCCGCGGCCGAGATCGAGCGCATGCTTCGCGAAAACCGGTAACGACTCGCGACTCGCGACTTGTGACTGGCGGCTGGTGGCTGGTATTGATGCGGTTGATGCTCCTCTCGCCATCATCACGGCGAGAGGGAATGCGTGAAACAGGCTCCCGTCACGAGCCGCCAGCCGCGAGCCACGCTATTTCTTGACAGTGGCGTGGGGCGCGGCGACAAACGCGAAGCTGTCGTAGCTCATTTCCGCCACGCGGAACCACAGGAACTGGTCGGCACGGAAGCGGTTCCAGCCGGCGTAGATCCGTTTAAAATTCGCGCTTTTCTGCGCGAGCTCCGCGTAGAGTTCGTTGGCCGCCTCGAGGCATGCCTCCATCACCGGCCGCGGGAAGGCGCGCAATTGCGTGCCGCCCGCGACGAGACGGCGCAACGCCTGCGGATTCTTCGCGTCGTAGCGCGCCAGCATACGCACGTTCGATTCCGCGCAGGACGCCTCGAACGCCGCCTGGTACTCCCTGGGAAGCGACGCCCACTTCCTGAGATTCACGACGACGGAAAGCTGCGGCCCCCCTTCCCACCAGCCGGGGTAGTAGTAATACTTCGCGACCTTGTGAAAGCCCAGCCGCTCGTCGTCGTACGGCCCCACCCACTCCGCGGCATCGATCGTGCCGCGCTCCAGCGCCTGGTAAATCTCGCCGCCCGCGATCTGCTGCGCCACCACGCCGAGCTTCGCGAGCACCTGCCCGGCGAGCCCCCCGATGCGCATCTTGAGCCCCTGGAGGTCCGAAACCGAGCGAATCTCCTTGCGGTACCATCCGCCCATCTGCGCGCCGGTGTTGCCCGCGGGAAACTGGATGCAGCCGTAATCCTTGAACAGGCCGGCCATCGCTTCCAGGCCGCCGCCGTAGTACATCCAGGCGTTCTGCTGGCGCGCGTTGAGCCCGAACGGCAGCGCGGTGGCGAACGCAAACGCGGGATCCTTGCCGATGTAGTAATAGGGAGCGGTGTGCCCGCATTCGACCGTGCCGTTCTGCACCGCGTCGAGCACCTGCAGGCCGGGCACGATCTCTCCGCCCGCGAACAGGCGGATCTGGAACTTTCCGCCGGTGATCTCGGCGACGCGCCGCGTGACGATGTCGCCCGCGCCGAAAAGCGTATCGAGCGACTTCGGAAAGCTCGACGCCATGCGCCAGTGTATGGCGGGCAGCGATTGCGCCGAGGCCGGCAGGGCCGCCGCGCCCGCGGCAAGGCCCAGGCCCGCGTGCTTCAGGAACCGGCGTCGTTTCATTGTCCTCGTCTCCTCCATGGGTCAGCCTCGCGCGCCGTTGCCATCCGGCGCCCCGCACTTTTCGACGCTCCGGGCAGCCCGCCGATGGCGAGCTTCCCGAAGCGCCTGCCGGCGGCGGCGCCCGAATCGCGCTCCGGACTCGCGTAGCTTACGCCAGGCTTACGAATCACGGCGAACGGCACAGCGCGAGACAGAACGGCAATCCCGCGGCGACGCCCCGGCAATTTCTCCGGCGAATACTGGCCTTCAGGCGCGGGGATCCGATTCCGGGTTCGATCCCCTCCCGCGCGGCCAGCAGGGGATTGCGCACATTTTAATTTAGGAGACACCATGAAGAAGGCTCAATGGATCCGTATCCTCGTCGCGTCGGTCATGCTCGCGTTCCTCGGCGCCTGCGCCGGCACGACGGGCGGGTCGGGCGCCCCGGGGCAGGAAAGCACCGCGTTCCCGGCCGGCTAAGGCCATCGCGTCAACCGTGGCCCGGTTCCGGGCCACGGTGATTCACTCCGGCGTTTCGTGCGCCGGAGATTCGCAACGCTCCCGGAAATACCGCGGGACGTTTTGCCTGCTCTCGTCACGACGGCGCGCATCAACCCGTTGCGGGTCAATCGCCCGCAATCGTCATCCGGTCGATCAGAATCGAGCCGCAATAGCGCGAACCGCGGCGCACCACGTCGCTGCCCACGGCGGCGATGCCGCGGAACATGTCCTTGAGGTTGCCCGCGATCGTGATCTCCTGCACCGGGTAGGCGATCTCGCCGCGCTCGACCCAGTAGCCGGCCGCGCCGCGCGAGTAGTCGCCGGTGACCGCGTTGACGCCATGACCCAGCAGCTCGGTGACGAGCAATCCCGTCCCCATCGTCCGCAGCAAGCCGGCGAAATCGGCCCCGGTGTCGCGCAGGGTGAGGTTGTGGCTCCCGCCGGCGTTGCCCGTGGAACGCATCCCGAGCTTGCGCGCGGAATACGTCCCGAGAAAGTATCCCTGCACCACGCCCGCGGCCACCACGTCGCGCGCGCGCGTCGCGACGCCCTCCTCGTCGAACGGCGCGCTCGCCAGGCCCTTGGGGAGGTGCGGCTGCTCGCTGACGTGCGCGAGCGGCGCGAACACCGCCTGCCCCGCGCAATCGAGCAGGAAGGAGGACTTGCGGTAGAGGTTGCCGCCCGAGACCGCCGACACGAAATGCCCCAGCAGGCTCGCCGCGATCGGCGCCTCGAACAGTACGGGCGCATGGGTCGTCGCGATCTTGCGGGAGCCGAGCCGCCGGGCCGCGCGCTCTCCGGCGCGGCGCCCAACGCCCTCGACGTCGGGCAGCTCGGCCGCGTCGCGCCTCGATTCATACCAGTCGTCCCGCTGCATTTCATCGCTCTTTCCCGCAATGAGGGAGCAGGACACGCCGTGGCGTGAGCTCGGATACCCCGCGAGAAAGCCGAGCGTATTGCCATACATGAAGTGCGATTCCTGGGTGCTGACGGTCGCGCCTTCGGAATTCGTGATCCGCTCGTCCGCCGCCAGGCCCGCCGCCTCGCACGCGGTGGCCAGCTCGATCGCCCGCTCCACCGGCAGATCCCACGGGTGCCACAGCCTCAGGTCGGGTACGTCTCGCGCCAGCATGTCCGCGTCCGCCAGCCCGGCGCAGGGATCCGCCGCCGTGAAGCGCGCGATCGAGAGCGCGGCGTCCGCCGTGTCGCGCAGAGACCGCGGCGCAAAGTCGGTCGTGCTCGCGTGTCCGCGCTGCGTGCCGATGTAAACAGTGACGCCGACGCCCTTGTCCCGGTTGTACTCGATGGTCTCGACTTCGCGCCGGCGCACGGTCACCGTCTGCCCGATGCCCTCGCTCGCCTCGGCCTCCGCGGCGCTCGCGCCGCGCTTCACGGCGTAATCGAGCACGTCGCGGACGATCTGGCGCAGCTGGTCGGCGCTGTGGGAAAAACGCGAATCGGGCATCGGCGGCCCTGGAGGAGTCAAGCCGGGAATTCGAGGGAGCGATATCATAGCAGCTTGTGCCCGCACCGCCGGGCCGCCGATAATTGAGACGATCCGAGGGCTGCAGTTTTTCATTTAATCGGCGCTCACGGGCGCGCAACAAGACCGGGCAAACCCATTTCTGCCGTGCGCAACCATGAGCCAACGGGCGCCGATTAGCAAGACGCGCCGCAAGCAGGCCGTGCACGCGCTGCAGGCGCTTGGCGAGGCGCTGGTGGAACTGGACGATACGCGGCTCGCGGCGATCGAAATGCCCGACCGGCTGCGCGACGCGGTAGTGGAAGCGCGCCGGATCACCCGGCACGAAGCGAGACGCCGCCAGCTCCAGTACATCGGCAAGCTGATGCGCGCCGTGGACCCGGAGCCGATCCGGGCGGCGCTCGACGCCTGGCGGGCGACAGCGCACGCGCACACGGCGCTGCACCGGCGCGCCGAGGCATGGCGCGAGCGGCTGCTTGCCGATCCCGATGCGGTCGGAGCGCTGCTGAGCGAATTCCCGATGGCAGACTCCGAGCCATTGCGAGCCCTCGTCCACAGCGCGCTGCGGGAGCGGAAGGCGGGGCAGCCGCCACGCGCCTATCGGCAGCTCTATCAGGCGCTCCGCCACCTGATCGATCAAGAGCGTTAGTGGTTGATGGTGAGCAGTTAGTGGACCTGCCTAGTTGCGCCTGATCGACTCACCACTCACTACTCACCACTAACGCCGTGCGGGCCGTCCGGAATCGCCTCCGTTATACTTTACACATGGTCAAAGAAGAATTGCTGGTTGGCCTGGTTTCAGTCAGCGACCGCGCGTCGCAGGGCGTGTACAAGGACGAGGGCATTCCCGCGCTCGAGGAGTGGCTCGGCCGGGCGGTTGCGTCGCCGCCGGTGCGCACGGTGAAGCGGCTCATCCCGGACGAGCGGCCCGCGATCGAGGCGGCGCTGAAGGAGCTGGTGGACGCGGCCGGCTGCCACCTGGTGCTCACGACCGGCGGCACCGGCCCCGCACCCCGCGACGTCACGCCGGAGGCGACGCTCGCCGTCGCCGAGAAGGTGATGCCGGGGTTCGGCGAGCAGATGCGGCAGGTAAGCCTGAAGTTCGTGCCGACGGCAATCCTCTCGCGGCAGGTCGGCGTGATTCGCGGGCGCGCGCTCATCCTCAACCTCCCCGGCCAGCCGAAAGCGATCCGCGAAACGCTCGAAGGCGTCAGGGACGACGCTGGCAAGACCGTGGTCAGCGGCATCTTCGCCGCAGTGCCCTATTGCATCGACCTCATCGGCGGGCCGTACATCGAAACGAACGAAGCCGTCGTGACGGCGTTCCGGCCGAAGTCGGCCATAAAGCCCAAGAAGCCGTGACTCGTGACTGGTGACTGGTGACTGGTGACTGGTGACTGGTAGCTAACTTCGTTTCTTGTTTGCGCCCCA
>Ga0326597_10007462_pt1 | contig 14888 bp, 12 predicted proteins | sample RVTome_12_FD_203789 | JGI IMG/M metagenome (GOLD analysis project Ga0326597, IMG submission 203789) | Soil microbial communities from uranium-contaminated site in the Upper Colorado River Basin, Wyoming, United States - RVT100D185 | ecosystem: Environmental > Terrestrial > Soil > Contaminated >... | reverse complement strand
GTTCGAGATTGCGGCGCGCCCACTCCAGGCGCAAATTCGTGCGGACGATGCCGACATAGTCCCACATGATCTGTCGTGCATCGCGCCTGAGGTGAGCCACCAAAACGCCGGGCGGCCTGACATCGGCCGGCAGAAGCCGCGCAAAATCCGGGTGCCTTGGGCGGCGCTGCGACGGATCGGCCCGTAGTGCGCCGGCGGCGCGCCGCGACAGAACGACCGCTTCCAGAAGCGAGTTGGAGGCCAGACGGTTCGCGCCGTGCATGCCCGTGCAGGCGACCTCACCGGACACGAACAGTCCCGCGATATTCGTGCGGCCTTCGAGGTCTGAGCGCACCCCGCCGCACAGATAGTGGGCTGCCGGCACCACGGGTACCGGCTGGTCGGCCATGTCGATGCCGTCCTGAAGAAGCCGCCGGTAGATATTCGGAAAGCGCGCTTCAAGATCGGAGCGTCGCAAGGATGTCACGTCGAGGTACACGCAGGGGGCGCCCGACTTCTTCATTTCGTGGTCGATCGCGCGGGCGACGATGTCGCGCGGGGCCAGATCGGCACGCGCGTCGAATCGCCTCATGAAGGCAAGGCCCGCTTCGTTGCGGAGCACACCTCCTTCGCCGCGCACCGCCTCGGAGATGAGAAACGGAACTGACCCCGGGCGATAGAACGAGGTGGGATGAAACTGCATAAACTCGAGATTGGCGATCTCTGCTCCCGCCCGGTGCGCCAGCGCAACGCCGTCGCCGGTGGCGATTGAAGGATTGGTCGTGTGCTGGTAAACCTGCCCCGCTCCCCCTGTGGCCAGGAGCACGGCCGATGCGAGGATGCGCTCGGTTTTGCCCGATTCTTTAGCGAGCACATCCGCGCCGAAGCAACGCACCCGGGCGGAGGGCCCGTCCCGAGCCACGAGAAGCTGCATGGCGATGTGGTACTCGAGGATTTTGATGCGCGGGTGAGCCATGGCGCGCTCCAGAAGCGCGGCCTCGATTTCGCGCCCTGTAAAATCGCCGGCGTGCACTACGCGCGCGTGCGAGTGCCCCCCTTCGAGGCCCAGATCCAGCTCGGGGCGCCCACGTTGTGCCGTGAACTCCACCCCCCAGGCCACGAGATCGCGCACCGCCTGGGGTCCCTCCTGCACGATCGCGCGCACCACCGCCTCGTTGCAAAGCCCGGCGCCCGCCGAGAGCGTATCCTGGACATGCCCTTCGAACGAGTCCGTGGGGGCGAGAACGGTGGCGATTCCTCCCTGGGCGTAGTTGGTGTTGGAGGCGGAGGTCTCCTTCTTTGTGGCCATAATGACATCCGCGAACTCGGCGACGCGCAATGCGAAACTGAGGCCGGCAATGCCGGTGCCGATGACCAGAACGTCCGAATCGATATGTTCCACTGGCGGATGAGTCTCCCGGCGTCCCCTGCCACCTCTACTCCGAGGGGAGTTAGATACATATACGCGGGCGCGGGGCAAGCGCTCATGCGAATCGCCCGCCGGCAGAGAAAGTCAGGCATCAGAAGACTGACCGGCCCGCCCCGGGGCTTCTGTCGGCACACGCCCGAATCAGCTGTGATCCGCGGCGCCGACAGCGTCTGTCAGGCAGCGGGCGAACTCGTCCTCACGCGAGTTCCAACGCAAAGACACGTCCCGCCAGAAAAGCGGCAGACCCTCGACGGCTGAGCGAATGCGCACGGCATCTTTCGCCGTCGTCACAAGCGCTTCGGCTCCAGTGCGCGATGCCCGCGCCCACAGCGTGTCCAGGTCCCCCGCGGTGTAGCGGTGATGATCTCTGAATAGTGCGGTGTCCCGTAGCTCGAATCCCGCGAGCGTGGCCAGGAACCGTTCGGGGCGGGCAATTCCACAGAAAGCCAACACGCGGGCGGGCGGCGTCGCGGGCTCCGACCCGCTGTGCCACTCGCCCGGCCCGAATTCCACGGTGCCCACAGGTCCGGCATAGAAGTCGCAAAGCCAGCCCGGAACATCCTCCACGCAGGCGACGAAATCCGCATCGACGAGCGCCGACGGCCGTTCCCGCCAAAGACCGGCAGGAAGAATGTCTCCTACCGGCTGGTTGGGAACCAGGCAGATATTGAATGCACGACTCAGTCGAAGATGCTGATAGCCGTCGTCGAGTAGAAACAGATCGTAATCGTTCGCGAGCCGCCGTGCCAGATCCGCCCGGTTGCGACCGATCCACACGGCCGCCGGCGTGGCGCGTGCCAGAAGCAAGGGCTCGTCACCGCAGGACTGCGGATCGCTGCCCTTTTCGACCCGTCCGGGTTTTCTCGCACGGCCCCCGAAGCCGCCCGACAGGATGGCCACGCGGTACGTCGCCGTCGCCAGCCGGGCCGCCAAGTGGAGGACGAACGGGGTCTTTCCGCTTCCGCCGGCCAAAAGGGAACCGACCGACACGACCGGTCTGCCGCATTCGACGGGCCTGAGCAGTCCGCGGCGGTACGCGTAGCGTCTGGCCTTCTGGATCCCCGAATAGCAGCGCGCGGCCGGCCAGAGCAAGGGTCGAAGCCGTCGCTGCCAGCGAAGCCTGATGTCGCCCGCCTCAGCCTCCACCCAGGGTCTCCTTTACGGCGGAAGCCAGGCGGCGAGCAGGATGCGTTCTCTTCGCAAGCGCTGCGGTGAGGGCTCGACAGGCTTCCTCCCTGTTCCGGGACGCGAGGCTTCCAGTCAGGAGGGGAAAGTCGTCGAGATTCTCGAGTCGCACCGCGAGCCCGGCCCGGGCCAATAGCGAGAGATCCGCTTCGATGCCGGCCGTGTATGGTCCGGTGACCACCAGGACGCCAAAGCGGGCCGACTCATTGGGATTGTGACCGCCGTGCGGTGCGAAGGTCCCTCCCAGAAGGTTCAGGTCGCATGCCGCATACAGGTCGCCCAGCTCGCCGTGCGTGTCGAGCACGAGCAATTCCGGTCCAGGCCCCGGCGATTCCGCCAAGGTGGAGATCCTCACGGCGATTCGGTGGCGCTTCGCCGCCTGGGCCATGATGAAGCCCACATCACGCAGGCGGCGCGGGGCCAAAATCAGGCGCGCGGCTGCCGCCCTGGACAGGGCCGCCGTCCACATGCCCAGCACGGTGTCGATTTCGTCTCTGCGGATCGATCCCGACACCCAGAGGAGTTCGTTTTCCTTAACGCCCAGACGGCGCCGCCACTGGCTGCGCAGGCGGGAATTCGGCCCCGGGTTCATCATGAACTGCTTGACCTGTCCGGCCACGTGGACGCGAGAATCCAAGACGCCCAGCCCCACGAAACGGGCACGGTCCAATTCGCTTTGGGCAAAAACGGCTTGAACATTATTCCAGACGGGCTTGAGCGCTTTGCGTACGCGCCGGTAACGGCAATACGAGCGATGCGAGAGACGGGCATTGGCGAACCAGACCGGCCCGTCGAACGTCAAGAGCCAGTGCGGCCAGATCTCCGTTTCAAAGACGATCAGGCCGCGTGGCCTGAGCCGTGCCAAGAATTCCGACACGGGCCCCGGTAGGTCGAAAGGCGCGAATGCCACAGGGATGTCGGGCATCGCATTCCGGACGGCGGCATGTCCCGACTCGGTCTGAACAGTGAGGTAAAGCGGATACAAGGGCGCCAGCAGGTCGACGAATGCCCGCGCCACCTGCACCTCGCCCAGGCTTGCGGCATGAAGCCAGAGCGGCCGATCCGGGCGAGGTTCGTGGCGCCCCGCGCGCTGTGCGTGCCAGGCATTCCCACCCGGATGTATGAGCCCGGCCTGCCAGAGCCTGCCGTAGATCGCTCCGTAGAGCGCGTACATCCCCCGCATCAGCATGACCATCAGATCCGGGCGATTTCACCGATGGCCTGCGCTGCACGTTTTGCGGCGCCCGGCTGACCCAGGCGTCGGCGGAGATCCAGGGCCAGGGGGGCGAAGTGGGATTTCAATTCGGGATCGCCCAGGCGGGCGACGGCAGCCTGAGCGATCTGGTCGGCTTCGCATCGCCCCTGGATGAACTCGGGGGCGATTTCGCGCCCGGCGACGACGTTGACCAGGCCGATTCGCGAAACGCGGACCAACTTCCGGGCGATCTGGTAAGTCAGTGCATCCGTGCGGTAGAGCACGAAGAGAGGCGTGCCCAGAAGTCCGGTTTCCAGCGTGGCGGTGCCCGAAGCGACGAAGGCCAGGTCGGAAGCCTGCATCAGGCCGTGGGTTTCCCCCTCGAGCAGCGTCACGTCCATGCCCGCGCGATCGACCCACAGGGCGAGATCTCTACCTTCGAGACTCGCGGCCACGGCCGCCGCCAGGGCAATTGGTCCCCGTGCGCTTCGCACGCGCTTTGCCGCTTCGAGCATAACCGGGAAGATACGCGTGATCTCGTTAGGCCGGCTGCCGGGAAAAAGGCCCAGAAGGGGGACGCCCTGTGGGAATCCAAGGCGCGTGCGAAATTCCGTCTCGCGCGGCGTGAAGTCGAGCTGATCCAGAAGCGGATGCCCCACATACCGAACCGGCACGCCCGCCTGCTCGTACAGCGGTTGTTCGAAATCGAACACCACCAGCATGAGATCCACGGCACGCTTGATACGTTCGATGCGCCCCGGCGCCCATGCCCAGATCTGCGGGCCGATATAATAGACCGTCTTGATGCCTGACCGTCGCGCGGCCTCCGCAAGGCGCAGATTGAAGCCGGGGTAATCGATCAGCACCAGCACATCGGTGCGGTGGGCCACCATGTCGGCGACAGCGCGGCGCAGAAGACGGCGGAAGAACAAGAGGCGCGGGAGGACGGCAGTCACGCCGATGATCGGTTTTTCGGCGAGTGCATAGAGCAAGTCGGCTCCGGCGGCTTGCATCGCCCGGCCACCGAAACCTCGACACTCGGCGTTTGGGTCGAGCGCGTGGAGGGCTCGAATGAGATCGGCGGCGTGTCCGTCGCCCGACGGTTCGCCCGCACTGAGGAAAACGCGCACGATCAGGCCAGATGAGCGCGCTGCAGCAGGTCGTGCGCCTGGCGATGAACCTGCTCCGCGACGGCCAGTGCGCGCGCACCGGCCCGGCCGTCCACGGGCGGCTCCAGGCCGCGCTGCACCGCACGCACAAAGTCGTGCAGTTCGAGCTTGAGCATCTCCTCGGAGTCTCCTTCGCGGCGCTCCAGCGAGAGCACCTGGCCGCGGTCGCCGAACGGCATGCCCAGGCCGTGCACGCCGGCCTCCGTCATCTGCTGGGCGCTGTCGAAGAGGCGGTAGTGTTCGAGACTCTTTTCCTTTAAATCGAGGGCGATGTACGCACGCTCCGCAAAAATCCGGAACTTGCGCATGCTGAACGTGGAGATGCGCGATGCCGTGAGATTGGCGACGGCACCCTGCGGGAATTCCATACGGGCATTGCAGATGTCGAGGTCGGCGGATATGACCGAAGCGCCTGCCGCGTGAATGTGAGAGGGTTCCTGCCCGACCAGATACAGCACCAGGTCGATGTCATGGATCATCAAATCGTATACCACCGCCACATCGGTCCCGCGCGGCGTGAATCCGGCGAGCCGGTGCGCTTCGATGAAGCGGGGCTTTACGGGCTGCTCCATGAGGGCGCGGACGGCCGGATTGTAGCGCTCGATCTGCCCCACCCCCAGAGGCAGGTTTTTTTCCGCCGCAAGCCGGACCAGCCTCGCCGCGTCCGCCGGCTGCACGCAGATCGGTTTCTCCACGAAACAGACCTTTCCGGCCGAGAGCACGCGCGAGGCGATCTCGTAATGGGTGCTGGTCGGTGAAGCGACCGTCACCAGATCGCAAGCGGCAATCAGTGCCTCAAGTGATTCCGCCTGGCCGGCGCCAAGGGGAAGGGCGACAGCCTTTCCGCGGTCGGGCTGGATATCGTACACGCCGGCCAGCTGCACATCGGGCAGTCCGGCAAGAACGCGCGCGTGTTCTCGTCCGAGCCGACCGACGCCGACGGTTCCCGCACGCAGCTTTGCCCTCTTCAAGGCCGCAATCCTCCAGGAGTTACTTGGTGATTCCGCGGGCGGACGCGCGGATGAACGCCACGAGGTGCCCCACCTCCGCGGTGGGTTCGATATCGGTGGCGATACGATCGAGCGCCTGCGACGTGTTCAAACCCGACTGAAAGAGCAGCCGAAAGGCACTGCGTAGGGGACCGAGTTGAGCCGCGGTGAAGCCGCGACGTTTCAGGCCGACGATGTTCAGCCCCACGACCGCCAGCGGGTAACCGCCCAGAAGCGTGTACGGGCAGACGTCCTGCGCGACCCGGAATCCGCCGCCGATCATGGCGTGACGGCCGACGTGCACGAACTGATGGATGGGCACGACTCCGCCCACGACGGCCCAGTCCTCAATCGTGACATGGCCGGCCATGTTCACGGAATTGGCGAGAATGACATGATCACCGACACAACAATCGTGGGCAACGTGGGCGTAGGACATGATGAAGCAATCGGACCCCACGACGGTCTTCCTGCGCTGATGCGTACCGCGGTTGAGTGTAGCGTACTCGCGAATGATTGTCCGATCGCCTATTTCCAGGTGGGTTTCTTCGCCGTTGAATTTGAGATCCTGCGGGTCCGACCCGAGTACGGCTCCATGGAATATCCGGCAGTCCCCCCCGATGCGCGTAAATCCGCTGACGGCGACGTGGGCCCCGATCTTCGTACCGGAGCCGATTGATGCACCGGCTTCGATGATGCTGTAGGGGCCGACCGTTACGCCCTCCCCCAGGCGGGCTGCCGGATCGACGAGGGCCGTCGGATGAATCGCAGACGACTTTCGGTTCGTCAGCTCCAGCATCGGCGTCTCTTGGTCAGGATGGATCATAGTCAGCAACTCAACGATCGACTACCGTCGCCATCAGTTCGGCCTCGGCAGCGAGTTCACCGTCTACCGTCGCGCGGCCGCGCATCTTGAAGATGCCCCGTCGATTGACCAGCATCTCGAGTTCGAAGCGAAGCTGGTCACCGGGTGTGACCGGCCTACGAAACCGGGCGCCGTCGATCCCCATGAAATAGACGACCTTGGTCTGGGGTTCTTCGACCGTGTTCAACAGGAGAACGCCTCCCGCCTGCGCCATCGCCTCGATGATGAGCACGCCGGGCATAACGGGATGACCCGGGAAGTGGCCGCCGAAAAAGGGTTCGTTGATCGTGACGTTTTTGATCGCCACCACCTGCTTACCCGGATCAATGTCGATCACGCGGTCGATGAGCAGAAAGGGGTAGCGGTGCGGCATGATCTTGAGAATGCCGCGAATGTCCATGACCATGCCTCGGTCCACATCCGCTCCGTATTTCTGCGAAAACTGCTTCTTTTCGTAAAGCCCGCGAATTTTGCGCGCCAGCGCCACGTTGGCGCGGTGCCCCGACCGTGCCGCCAGCACGTGCGCCTTCAGCGGGACACCGATCAGGGAGAGGTCGCCGATCAGGTCCGCCGCCTTGTGTCGCACGGGCTCATTGGGAAACCGAAGCGGGCGATCGCCGAGAATGCCGGTCGTGCCGATCGGCACATGCTCCGTGATGCCGAAGAGCCGGGTCAATCGGTCCACATCCGCCTGCGTCTTGCCGTTGTCGCAGATCACCACGGCTGTATCGAGGCCGCCCCCCTTGATCAGGTTCTGCTCCTTGAGCATCTGGAGTTCCGACAGGAAGCAGAAGGTGCGCGCCGGAGCGAACTCGTGGGCAAACTCCTCCTTGAGTGAAACCAGAGACGTGTACTGTGTTCCCAGGGCCGGGTTCTGGTAGTCCACCAGGAAGGTGATGCGCAATTTGTCAGACGGCAGGACCACGAGGTCCACGCCGCGGTCCGGCTCCGAGTACGAAAGCGGGGTCTTGATCTCCAAGTATTCGCGCTGTGCGCTCTGTTCCTCGATGCCCCCCTCGAGCAGCTTGTCCACGAACGGCTTGATCGACCCGTCCATCACCGGCGGTTCGAGGTTGTCCAGAGCGACGATGACGTTGTCGATCTGCAGGCCGGCGATGGCCGCCAGGACGTGTTCCACGGTGTTGATGCGGGCAGGCCCGATACCGATGGTCGTGCCGCGCTCCAGGTCGACCACATGATCGATGTCGGCGGGGACTTCGGGCGAGTGTTCGAGGTCGGTGCGCACAAACGTGACGCCGTGCCCGGGCGGCGCGGGGGAGAACGTCAGGTGGGTCTCCACACCTGTGTGGAGGCCGATCCCGCGCATGGATACCGGCTTGGCTATGGTTGTCTGGCGCTCACTCATTCGATCTCTTGATCCGGCGATCCCAGGAGGGGTCGCATCTTCCAGCACTCGGCCACCAGCACCCAGAGCGCACCCAGCATGCGTACGAGGGGCCCGGACGCGCTCTCGTGCAAACGTCTAGAGTAGGTTAGAACCGATGCTCGCGCAACGAGGATTTCGGTGAGCGCTGCGTTCATGCCCTTCTGGCGGTTCAAGGGCACGCTCCGCTCGGTGCCGAGCGACAAAATCCATTCGCGCACGGCGAGATTCAATATCGGTTCGGGTTGAGGATAGCGTTCGCCGCCCGGGTGCCAGTCTGCAGGATTAGGATAGAGCCGATCCCGACGCTCCACGAGTGCATCGACTAAGACTCGCGCGGACTGTTCGCACTCGGTCAGGACGCGCCCGACACGACCGAAGCGCTGCGCAAGTGGGCTGCGCAAGTCCGCCAGGCAGTCGGGCAAGAGGTCCAGGGCGGATGAAAGGCGCGACCACTCGGGCAATCCCAGCGGATCCGCGGCAACACCGGCTCCTTCGAGCGAATCGAGTGGCGTATTGATCAAGGTCTTGCAGGGGTAACGATTTGCCGCCGCCGAAGAGGTCCATCCATGCGACCGGCGCACGCGGACCGAGCGAGCAACAGCCGGCACATCACCGCCCCACCGGCGCACCCCACCACCCGTCCGCGATGCACGGGGAGATTCGCCATTGTTTGTTGGCTTACGGTTTTCGGACGGATTTGAGCATCGCGTCGAAGCCGCCGCGTGCGCCGTCGACAGTATGGGCGGGACCCGTCATCTTAAAGAAGACCGCCCCCTCGGGCCCTTCGACGATGGCGCCCAGAAGCTGGAAATTCTCCTTGTTGATCGTGGTACCGGCCATCGGGCCCATGGATGCCGTGTAGGTTCCGCGAACTTCGACCGTCGTCACGGCCATGCTGTCCACCTGGAGCGTGCCGGTGCGGGCCGCTTTGGTGGACGGGCTGCCGTCGGGCTGCTCAAACTGGGCGATCCAGCGCTGCACATTGGATTCGACGTCCCCGCCCTGTCCCGTGCCGAAGTAGAACACCGCGCACTCCGCCCCCTCGGAATCGCCGGCAGCGGCGGCAATGAGGTACGTCGCTGCGCGCATCGGCCGCTGGGCACCCGCCTGCCATGATTCGGGCGTGCTCCAGCTCAGGCCCGCCGCGGAGCTTGCCGCCTCGCCCTCAGCCGGTGGCGTTCCAGAGATTGCCGGGTGGCCGGCGGGTAGTTCGGCGCCGGTTCCAGACTGGGAGAAGGCGTCCATAGCCTCCTGGGATCCCTCGCCGCTGCAGGCCGAAAGCCCGAACAACAGAGCGACAACAATGGTCGCAAGTATGCTGGTACCATTTCGTGATGTCCAGAAGGCCATGGGGGCCGCTCCTTTTCGATTCGTGGCCCGAGTCCGAGACTCATCAGAGGTTTACTTTCGGGTCAAAGCCCGGTAAATATAGACCCGGCCTCGGCGACCCCGCAAGAGCCATCAGGCCCCTGTGGCCGTTCGTCGAAGAACGGCGACTTCACCTAATGAAGATCCGTTCTTATTATGATTAGACAACAATGCTATATTACTTTTATAAATTGATTATTTCCGAAGTATTGCTTATTTATTCAAGGTATGCCGACATTCGATGAAATCGATAGGGCTCTCCTTATGGCCCTTCAGGAGAGCGGGCGGGAGACTCACACAAGCCTTGCGCGCAGAGTCGGGCTCACCCCGCCGGCGGTACTGGATCGTGTTCGCAAGCTGGAGGAGCGGGGAGTCATCTCCGGCTACCACGCAAGGCTTGATCCCGACAGTCTTGGGCTGGAGTTGCGAGTCTTCATCGCGGTCACGCTGGCGCGCCACCAGGAAAATGCCATCGGGTCGTTCCTCAACGCCATCGCCACGTACCCGGAGATCATCGGCCAGTACCACCTGACCGGACGCTTCGATTTCCTGCTCTTCGGAGTCTTTCCGGATGTGGGCGCACTCGAGCAGTTCATTGCGCATAAACTGACGGCGCTCCCGGTGATTGATCGGGCGGAAACATTCCTGGTACTCTCCGGAAATCATGACGGTCCCCTGCCCGTACCGCAACCGGGGGAGATTCATGAGTTCCCGAAACGACGTTAGAGATAGGCGGCCCGGATGCTTTTTTGCGGCACTCGCCATGGGGAAATGGCAAGGTGATCCCGGGCCGGAAGAGGGCGTGTGGAAGGTCTCGACCGTGACGGCTAATCTGCCGGGCGCGCGCCGCGCGCCCGGCTAACCTGGAAGGAGGATCCATCGTGACACACAAGGGGGCTGGATTCGCCACAAGGCAAATCCACAAGGGCGGGCATCCCGATCCGCATACCGGTTCTCTGTCGATGCCCATTTTTCAGACCTCGACCTTCGTCATGCAGAACGCACAGCACGGAGCCGACCTTTTCGCCCACACCCGCCGGGGATATATCTACACGCGGCTCGGCAATCCCAACCATGTCGTGGTCGAGGAGAAAGTGGCGGACCTCGAAGGGGCCGAGGCCGCCGTGGCGACGGCCTCCGGCATGGGCGCTATTTCGGCGGCGCTGCTTACTCTGCTCTCTTCGGGCGACCATATCGTATCGGGGCGGGTGCTTTATGGATGTACGTTCGCGCTTCTCAGTCACGGCCTGACGCGTTTCGGTATCGAAGTCGACTTCGTGGACACGCGCGATACGGAAGCGGTGGAGCGAGCCATCCGACCGAACACGAAGCTGGTGTTTCTGGAGACTCCCACGAACCCCAATCTGGAGATCACCGATATCGGCGCCGTGTGCGAGATCGTTCACCGGCGCGGTGCCCTCGTGATGGTGGACAACACCTTTTGCACGCCCTATCTGCAAAGACCGATCGAACTGGGCGCAGATATCGTCGTACACTCGGCGACCAAGTACCTCAACGGCCATGGCGATGTGGTGGCCGGATTCGTCGTGGGTCGCCGGGATTTCATCGACCAGGTACGCGATGTCGGCGTGAAAGACCTAACCGGCTCGGTGCTCGGTCCGTTCGAGGCCTTTCTGCTTCTGCGCGGCATGAAGACGCTCTCCTACCGCATGGATGCGCACTGTGCCAATGCCCTGCGCGTGGCCGAATTCCTCGAGCGGCACGACCAGATTCAAAAAGTGATTTATCCCGGCCTGGCCAGCCACCGGCAGCACGAGCTGGCCGCCCGCCAGATGCGCGGACCGGGTGGCATAGTCAGCTTCGAAGTCGTGGGTGGCCACGACGCCGCCGTGCAGGTCATCGACCACGTCCGAATGATCGCCATTGCCGTCAGCCTTGGAGACATCGAGAGCCTTATTCAGCATCCGGCCTCGATGACGCATTCGGCCTATTCGGCCGAGGAGCGGGCAAAAGCGGGCATTTCCGATGGACTGGTTCGTGTTTCGGTCGGCCTCGAGGATCCGGAGGATATCATTACGGACCTGGATCGTGCGCTGAGGGCAGCCAAACGACAGAGGGCGCGGGCCGTTGAGGCCGTGCCCTAGCTCTTTGCCGGGGACGTACCCTGCGGGCGGCACATGGATCACGCCGGGCTGGGTGAGGCCGGCGGTGCATTCCGGCGATCCGCCGCCGGCAAGCTGCGGCCGACGGATAAGGCCCGTCAAATGACCATTGCCTCGCGCGCCCTCTGACGGCCAAGGACCGTCAGTCTGAGCATTCCTGAATCCAGGCCGATCAGCCCCTCCGCCTCCGCCCTGGAGACCACGGTGCGCGTAACGCGCAACGGCCAGTGGAGATGATCCGGCAACTGAAGCAGGCGGCACTCCTCCATGGCTTCAGGCGTATCCTCGTGATGCAGAAGGTGGATAAGCAGCAGGTGGAGGGAAAACAGCTGCCGCTGCCGGTGGCGACGTGCCGTGGCGGCCAGGAGGCCCTGGTTGCGCGAAAATAAAAACGCCGCGGCGAAGATCAGCCCGGCGGCGCTGGCCATGGAACCGGCAATCGAGGCATCGAGAGCATGGGCGATCCAGTACCCTGCCACAGCGCCGGCCGCACCGATGGCCGCGCTCCAGACGATGAGCGGAACCAGGCGGTCGGTGATCAGGTAGGCGGTCGCCGGCGGCGCAATCATGAGCGCGACCACGAGGATGGATCCGACTGCGTCAAAAGACCCGACGGCCGTGAGCGAAACCGAGCTCATCAGCCCGTAGTGTACGACGGCAGGCGAAATGCCCAGAGCGGCCGCAAGGGCCGGATCGAAGGTGGCGATTTTCAGTTCCTTGAAAAACAGCATGAGCAGAAGGAGATTGAGCGCGAGAATACAGGCCATCATGAAGAGTGCCCTGGGTCCCCAGTCGATTCCGAAGGCCACGAACCGGTTGAAGGGAGCGAACGCGAGCTCGCCGAGAAGCACCGCGTCGGTGTCGAGATGCACGGTGCCCGCGTAGCGCGAGATGAGAATCACGCCGAGACTGAACAGAAACGGAAAGACGAGGCCGATGGCCGCGTCCTCCCGCATGCGGCCGGTCCGGTTCAGGAGTTCGACAGCCAGAACCGTCAGGAGTCCGGTGGCCGAAGCCGCCACGACCAACAGGGGCGATGAGAGGTCGCGGGTGACGAAAAAGGCGAGCACGATCCCCAGCAGAATCGCGTGGCTGATGGCGTCGCTCAGGAGGGCCATGCGACGGAGAATCAGGAATACACCGGGCAGGGCGCAGGCCACCGCGACCAGCACGGCCACGGCCTGAATCTCGATCTGCGCGGTCGTCACCGCCGGCTCTCCAGGCTCTGGCTGACACGCCGGGCCTCAGCCGTTCCCGCGGGGGTCAACGACCAGAGATCCTTGGCAGGCCGCTCTACCCAGCCACGGGCCGTCAGATCGAAAAGGGTGACCGCCACGCTCTCCGGCGCCGGGTTCATGGCACGAATGACGGCGGACGCGTGGGGGTGTTCCGGACCGGGGTGCTGGGTCGAGAGCTCGTAGAGATCCAGCAGCACGGCGTGCACGCGCAGCCGGCGGCGGTTTACGCGGCCACGGATCCAATTGAAGACCAGGCCGCGCTGCGGGGCGAACAACAGCGAGACGAGCACAAGAAGAAACAGGCAGACGACGATTGTGGGGCCTGTGGGCAGCCGGGAAAACGAGCTGCTCAAGACCGCGCCGCCCACCCCGGCCAGAACGCCGATCAAAGCCGAGATCAGGACCATGTGGCCGAGTCGGTCGGTCCACTGCCGCGCCGCCACGGCGGGCATGACCACCATGGCGCTCATGAGTACCACACCGACGGTCTGAAGTCCCAATACGATCGTCAGCACCAGAAGCAGGGTGAGCAGAAAATCGACGGCTCGCATGGAGTAACCCAGGGACGTTCCGAAGGCCGGATCAAAGCTCAAAAGCTTCAACTCCTTCCAGAAGAGAATGACCAGGGCGATCACCGCGACGCCTGCGGTGCCGGTCATGATCAGATCCCGACCCACGAGTGCGGACGCCTGGCCGAACAGGAACTTGTCCAGCCCTGCCTGCTGTGCGTGCGGCTGCTTTTGAACGAACGTGAGCAGCACCAGTCCGAATCCGAAGAATACCGACAGGACGAGACCCAGGGCGCTGTCGTACTTGATGCGGGTCGATGACGTCACGGCCCCGATCAGGAACGTGGCCGACCCGCCGGCCAGGGCCGCTCCCAAAAGCAGGACCCAGGGCGCCTTGCTGCCGGTGAGCATGAACGCGAGCACCAGGCCGGGAAGCGCCGTGTGAGCCACGGCGTCCCCCAGAAGACTCTGTCGACGCAACACGGCGTAGGATCCGAGTACGCCGCTTGTGGCGCCGAGCATGGCGGACCCCAGGGCGACCGTGCGCAGGGTGTAGTCGAATAAGAGATCGTGCAGAAGGGCGTTCACGCTTCAGTCCCTGCGCCCGCCGTCGGCGCCTTCGGCTCGAGGCCGGAGGTGGCCGCAACCTGACTTTGAAACGCCAGGCGCCCGCCGTAAGCCGCACGCAGGTTTTCTTCATGAAAGACTTCGGCCACAGGTCCTGAGGCAATGAGCCGCACGTTCAGAAGCGTGACCCAGTCGAAATAGGCTTGAACCGTCTGCAGATCGTGGTGCACGACCACCACGGTCTTCCCGTCCCTTCTGAGTTCCTTCAGCAGGGTGATGATGGCCTTTTCGGTGGTCGCATCCACCCCCTGGAACGGCTCGTCCATCAGATAGATCTGGGCCTCCTGCACCAGGGCGCGGGCAAGAAATACGCGCTGCTTTTGGCCTCCGGAGAGTTGCGAGATGTGGCGCTCGGACAGGCTGTCCATGCCCACCTTGGCGAGCGCGGCCAAAGCCAGGGAGCGATCATTTCGGCCGGGCCGACGCAGCCAGCCGAGGCGGCCGTAGCGTCCCATCATGACGACGTCGAGCACATGAGTCGGAAAATCCCAGTCCACCGAGCCGCGCTGCGGAACGTAGGCAATGAGTCTCTGCTGCCTGGCGTAAGGTCGTCCATAGATCTGAATCTGTCCGGCCGCCGGGCGCACCAGACCCATGATGGACTTGATGAGCGTCGTCTTTCCCGCCCCGTTCGGCCCCACCACAGCCATCAGAATCCCGGCGGGCACGACCCAATCGAGATCCCACAGAACGGGCGAGTCGCGATAGGCGACCGTAAGATCCTCGATTCTGATGGCGGCCTCGCGGCCGCTCCTGGTGGTGGCGGTCTGCTTCGCCCGGAGAAGAACTTCGGGATCTGATGCGTCGCTCATGCGCCGTCCGCCA
>Ga0326597_10007461_pt1 | contig 14892 bp, 18 predicted proteins | sample RVTome_12_FD_203789 | JGI IMG/M metagenome (GOLD analysis project Ga0326597, IMG submission 203789) | Soil microbial communities from uranium-contaminated site in the Upper Colorado River Basin, Wyoming, United States - RVT100D185 | ecosystem: Environmental > Terrestrial > Soil > Contaminated >... | reverse complement strand
ACGAGGTCGCGGCGCTGTTCCGCACGCTCGCGGTGTACGAGGCCGAGCACCTCGACACGCTCGAGGCGCGCACCGCCGGCATCGCGCTGCCGCAGCTCGGGCCGGGCGAGTACGCGTGGCTCGACGCAGCCGCCCCGGAAACGGTGGCGCGCGAGCTGGTGTTCCGCCTGCTCACGCCGCGCCACGCGCTCGCCATCGCGCTCGACGCCGAGCGCCGCGCGCAGCGCTTCTTCGCCGACGTGCGCGCGAGCGCGCAGGATCCGGCGCTGCGTGCGCTGGCGCAGGAGATGGCGCTCGAGGAGCAGGGGCACATCGCGATGGTGGAGCGCGCCATCGAGCGCACGCCCGACGTGCGCGTGGACTGGAGCACGGTGTTCGGGGACTAGCGCCCGACTTGCCGGCTGCTATTCTGGACTGTATAGTCCAGAACCATGGCCCGTCCGCGCGAGTTCGACCCCGACCAGGCCCTGGAGCGCGCGACCCGCGTGTTCTGGGCGCAGGGCTTCGAGCACACCTCGCTCGACGACCTGTGCGCCGCCACCGGCCTCAACCGCTCGAGCCTGTACGCCGCATTCGGCGACAAGCGCGCTCTCTATCTCAAGTCGCTCGCGCGCTATGAAGAAGGCTCGGTCGAGAGAATCCGCCGTGCCTTCGACGGCAAGCCGGCGCGCGCCGGCCTGCGCGACTTCCTCGCCGGCCTGATCGACGCCATCGTCGCCGGCCCCGGCCGGCGCGGCTGCTTCATCGGCAATTGCGCCGCCGAGCTGGCGCGCCTCGACAAGGCGGCCGCCGCGCGCGTCAAGCAGAGCCTCGAGCGCATCGAGGCAAGTTTCTACGCAGCGCTGGTACGCGAGAACCCGCGCGACGCGCGCGCCCGCGCCCGCTTCATCACCGCCGGAGTGCAGGGACTGCGGCTCTACGGCAAGGCCAATCCCGACCGCAAGGCGCTCGAAGACGTCGCGGCCCGGCTCATGCTATGCCTCGACTAAGGAGACACCGATGCGCCTGATCCCCCGCCAGTCCGTCCCGGGCCTGGAATTCGACCTGCTCGGCAGCGGGCGCTGGAACCTGAAGGACGACACGCCCGAGCGCTTCAACATGATCGTGTTCTACCGCGGCTTTCACTGCCCGATCTGCCGCAAGTACACGAGCGAGCTGAACGGCATGATCGGCGAGTTCGACAAGCGCGGCGTCTCGACCGTGATCACCAGCAACGACACGCAAGAGCGCGCGCAGATGGCGAAGGACACCTGGGGCCTGCCGAACCTGAGAATCGGCTACGGCGTACCGGTGGAGAAATCGCGGGAATGGGGACTTTACGTTTCCACCAGCCGGGGCAAGACCTCCGCCGGCGTGGAAGAGCCTGCGCTCTTCGCCGAGCCGGGCCTGTTCCTGGTGAAGCCGGACAAGACCCTGTACTGGGGGAGCATTTCGACGATGCCCTTCGCACGCCCGCACTTCCCCGAGATCCTGCAGGCGATCGACTTCGCCATCAGCAAGGACTACCCGGCGCGCGGCGAGGCGTGAGAATCCTCCTCGTCGCTTCGCTGCTCTTCGCCGGCGCCGCCCTCGCCGGTGAAGCCGACGTCGTCGACGTCAAGGTGCGGCGCAATTCCTCCGGCACCTACGACTTCGACGTTACGGTGAAGAGCGTGGACAAGGGCCGGGACCACTACGCCGACGCCTTTGAGGTCCTCGGCCCCGCCGGCGCGGTGCTCGGCCGGCGCGTGCTGCTGCACCCGCACGAGACCGAGCAGCCCTTCACGCGCGATCTGTACGGGGTGAAGGTCCCGGCGGGCGTGACGCACGTCACCGTGCGCGCGCGCCACAAGCCGATGGGCTACGACGGCGAGACGATGCGCGTGCGGCTGCCGCGCTGACTCACGGCAGTTCGCGCACGATCTCGCTGTCGGGGTTGAACGCCAGCCAGGCAAAGGCGAAGTGCACGCCGCTGTCCATGGCGGCGAGGCGGCGGCCCTTGAGCGGCCCGGCGACCGCCTCGCCGAGAATGTTCCACTCGGATCCGGTGGCGGCATCCACGAAGCGGCCGTCGCGCGCGCTGAACTCGAGCACGCGATCGTCGAGCCGGCGCGCGAACGCCGTCGCCGCCGCGATGACGCGACCCTCGGCGATCTCGGCCCGGTCGAGCGGCGAGGCCATGCCCGGGCGGGAGAAGACGACGTAGGGGACGCCGCCGAGCTCCCGGTTGGCCGCCGGATGGCGTTCGAGCACCGACAGCGGATAGAGGCGATGCTTGCCGCCCGCGCTCACCGAGAGCACGCGCTCCATCGGCGGCAGGCGTCGGTCCGGCGCGGACGACAGCAGGAAGGGGCTCTGGCGGATGTCGTCGTAGCCGACATAAGGATTGCGCCCGTAGGGCCGGGCGTGGCCGGTTTCGCGAGACAGCACGAGCCCGAGCGGGTGCGCGGCGGAGAAATCGCCGAAGGACACGATCTCCGAGGGCACGCGCTGCAGGCGCGCGCCGGCGTAGTGGCCGACGATCCCCGCGCCGGTGAACTGCTGCCACCACGACTCGGTCTGCCGGTCGTACATCACGAGGTCGGAATGGCGCAGGCGCCCGGTGGTGCCGAAATCGAGGACCCGATCGCCGAGCCGGCGCTCGAAGACGATCGAGGCGTTGCACAGCGGGCAGAAGGTCACGGCGACGGGCCGGCCCGCGACCTCGTCGTTCACGATCTCGTGGAACATGAGGATCTGCAGCGGGTAGGCGCGCGCCTCCTTGCCCAGGCGCAGCGCGATCACCGGCTCCTCGGGCCGCAGCCAGGCGCGCGCCGCGCGCGCGCCTACGAAGCGCGGTCGGTCGATCGCCGGAATGCCGTCCTTGGGCGGGCCGCCCGACAGGATCTCGGCGAGGTCCACGGCGCGGCGCGAGAAATCGGTCTTCGGCCACTCGCGCAGGTCGGCGGCGCTCTGTGCGAGCGCAGTGCCCAGGGCGAGCCATAGGGCGAATGCGCTCAACCTGCCGTACCCGGTCATAGCTCGCCAACCCCGCGCTGCCGCTGCATCGCGAACAGGGGCAACAGCTTCAACCCCACCCAGCACCCGGCAAGCGCCGCGGCGATCCACAGCCAGCCGTGCAGGCTCGTGCTCGCAACCCCGGAGAAGAAGGCGCCGACGTTGCAGCCGAAGGCGATGCGCGCGCCGTAGCCCATCGCGAGGCCGCCGGCGAGCGCCGCCGTGGCGGCGCCGGGCGTGAGCCGCGCCCGCGGCGCGAAACGCCCCGCGAGCGCCGCCGCCGCGAGCGCGCCCAGAACGATGCCGAAGTCCATCACCGAGGTGACATCGGCGAGCACGCTGCCCTCGAGCGCGGCGCGCTGGAAATCCGCGCTCCAGAACGGCGCCCCGGCCGGATCCCAGCCGAGCAGGCGCGCGGCCTTCGCGCCCCAGAGGGTGAACGCCCAGGTGATGCTCCAGGGATGGCCGGCGAGCGCGAGCGTCGCGAAGTTCGCAAGCGCAAGAAGCAGCGCCCCGGCGGCGAGCGGCCAGGACCCTCGCCAGAAGAACGCAAGGCCCGGCGCGCGCGGCGGGCGCGTTCCGCCCGCAGCCCATTTCGGCAGGCCGAGCAGCGCCCACAGCGCGCCGAGCGCCGTGAGCTGCAGCGCGACCGCAAGCGGCCAGCCGAGCGCATCGCCCAGCGCGACGGCCTCGGGCGCGGGCAAGCGCGCCCAGAAATCCATATGCAGGCTCGCCCAGAATCCGCCCCCGCAGAACGCGGCGAGCACCAGTCCCATGCGCGGCTGTCCGCCGCCGCCGACATAGAGCGTCCCGGAGCCGCAGCCGCCGGCGAGCTGCATGCCGACGCCGAACAGGAACGCCCCGGCCGCGACCGCCACGCCCGCGGGCGCGATCGCGCCGACGACCTCGCGACCGAAGAGCGACCCCTGCGCGAGCGCCGGCGCGAAAAGCAGCGTCGCGGCGGCGAGCATGAGAAGCTGCGCGCGCACCGCGCGCGCGCTGCGGCGCTCGATGAGCTCGCGATACGCCGAGGCGAAGCCGAACGCCGCGTGGTAAAGCGTCAGTCCGATGAGCAGCCCGAGCGCAAGAAGCGCGAGCATGCGCGCGCCCTGCAGGAGCGTCGCCGCGGCGAGCGCGAACGCGAGCGCCGCGGCGAGCGCAAGGACCCCGGGTTGCGGCGCCGCGCCCGCGGTCGCGCTAACCGCCCGCGGCATCGCTCACGATGCGCTCGAGGGTCGCATCCAGCTCGCGCGCGATCCGCGCGACCTCCGGATGACGGTACGGGGCGAATACGGCGCTCGGGGCGCGATAGCGGATGTCCGCCGTGCCGTCGGCATTTTCCGTGACGTAGATCCTCAGCGGCGCCTCGATGCCGGCGGGCACGCTCGCCGCGAGCAGGCGCACCGCAAGATCGTTGCGAAACACCATCACCACGGCGTTGCCGGGAATCCTCACGCCCCGGGCCGCCGCGCCGCGCGAAGCGCTCGCCATCGCCACCACGCCGAGGCCGTGCCTTGCCGTGGCTCGTTCGACCCGCTCGACGAGCGCATCGAAGCGGTGCGGCGTTTTCACGCTGTTCATGCCGCCGCCGATCGCGGATCCGGCGCAGGCGGCTGACAGCGCGGCGGCGAAAGCGGCCAGGAGTCTGCGCACTTGCGGGCTGTTCAGCGCACGACCAGCTTGTAGTCGGGCGTCGGGTTGAGCGGGCACGAATAGACGTAGTTCCCCGGCTTCAGCTCGATCTCGTAGTCCTGCGTCCTGCCGGTGGTCAGTCCGCCGCCGGAGACGCTCGGCAGCCGCGCCCGATCGACGAGCGAGTCGCCGCGCAGCCAGAAGCCGAGCTCGTACGGCACGTTCTTGTTGGCGACGCGGAACACGTACTTGCCGGGCGCGAGCGCCAGCGGTTTCGCCTCGGCGAGGCGCTGCCGGGCGCTCTTCGCGTTGATCGCCTCGCAATCGGCGGCCCGCGAAGACTTGAATCCGCGGTCCTTCTGGCCCTCGCTTTCGAGGAACTGGCAGGGGACCTGCGTAAGGTGGATCACTTTCGACTGCGCCGCCGCGGGACCGGCGAGCGCGGCGAGCGCCACGGCAAGGGCACCGCCTGCCAATGCGGTCTTCATAATTCGCTCCTCAATCGACATTGGGGGATAAGCGCCGGGTCAAGCACGGCGATCGTGTCGTCCACCGAGATCGGCAGGTACGACAGGGTCTCGATGTCGCGGCGCTCCAGCACGTCCTCGCCCGGCAGGCGGGCGCGCCAGGCGGCGATCGCGCGGTCGCGCTCTGCGAGCAGCGCCTCGATGTGCGGGCGGTAAAGGACGAACATCGCACTCAGCCAGCGGTTCACGGGCCACGACGGGTACGCGTGGTCGACGCGAAAAGCGTCGAGCATGGCGGTCGTGTCGCGCGCCGCGTACCAGGTATCGCCGGCGACCCAGCGGTTGGGCGCGAATAGCGCGATCGGCTCGCCGTAGGCATCCATCGAGATCCCGATCAGGTGGGCGAGCGCCTCGCCGCCATCCGGCCAGGGTTCCGCGTGCGGCCAATCGAGCGGCGCGATCCGCGGCGGCATCCCGGCACGGCGCATGAAAGTGTGGAAATGGCCGTGCTCGCCCGCCCGATGCGCATGGTAGTAGTACTGTGCGTGCGTCTCCGCGTCGTAGACATCGTTCGCCGGGTAGTGGTTGTTCTCGTAGAACGTGCCCTGGCCGCGGAGCAGCTCGCCGACGATGTTGAGCCCGCCCTTGGCAAGCACGCGCCGGCACTCCAGGATCTCCCGCGTCGCGGCGCGCATTGCTTCGAGCTGCGCGCGCGGCAGCGCAGCGAGATCGGGCGCGGCAACGGGCTCGGGCCAGGCGCTGTCCGACGGCGCGGCAGCCGCTCGTGCTTCGCCCGGACCGCGCCCGGTCGCTGCGTACATTTTCACGTCCCGCTATTTCCTCTTCGCCGCGCAAGGATTGGCGGCGCAGGGATTCCTTGCCGCGCAGGGGTTTGCCGCCGCGCAGGGATTTCTCGCCGCGCACGGGTTCTTCGACTTCGCCTTCTTCTTTGCCGCGCAGGGGTTTCTGGCCGCGCAAGGGTTCTTCGCCGCACAGGGGTTCTTCTGCGCGAGATGCATGCGCGAGCGCGGCGCGCACGGATTGCACGGGCTCGCGGATGCGAGGGGCGCACCGAGCATCAGCCCGGAAGACATGAGGCCCGCGACGGCGGGGCGGAAATTGAGTTTCATGCGATCTCCTCGATCTGGATGCAATAGCGCCGATTTGCGTCCGGGCCGGCACCTTTCCCGGGATGCACGCGCTGCAACGCGCGGCCTATTTCCTGGTCGCGGCGCACGGATTCTTCGCCTGGGTCTTGATGAAGTCCTTCTGCACCACCCCGCTGTAGGCGGTCAGCGCGGCGAGCGCCTTCGAATCCCACGCCAGCGGACGGGCGGCCATCGGCACGATCATGCAGAACTGCACCATCTGCTCCAGGGTTATGCGCTTCAGCTTCGATTGCTGCTCCGCCATTGCGACCTGGTGCGGATACGGCTTGGCGAACGTAGGGCCGAACGCCGCGTTGCCCTGATGGCAGGTATTGCACGACATGCCGTTGGTGCTGAGCTTGGTATCGCTCCAGAGCTGCTTGCCCGCGCTCACCAGCTGCGCGCGCGGCGCCGAGTAGGGCTTGGTTCCCTTCGGTCGCGTCACGAGCTTCCGATCGACCCCCGCCGCGCAGGGATTCTTCGCCGCGCAGGGATTCCTCGCCGCGCAAGGATTGGCCTTGGCGGCGCACGGATTTCTCTTCGCGGCGCAGGGATTCTGGGCAAGCTGCATGGGCGTGCGCAGCCGGGACGAAGACGGACTGCAGGGATTCGCGGCCGCGAGCGGCGCCGCAAGCACCAGCCCGGAGGACAGCATGGATGCGACGGCGGGACGAAGTCTCAGATTCATTGGCCTGTTCTCCTCTACGAGTCGGTTGGGCGGCGACTGCCGACGATTCCCTGTACGCACGGGATAAGACCGCGAACACCGGGAAAACCTTACAACTGGCGCCCGCGCGAGCGATCGAGGGCCCGGGTTCGAGCCTGTAAGGTCCGGCGCCCCGGGCGGGTCTGCTATACGATGGCAACGACAATGATCGCCGCCGGGACCCGCGCGTGAGTTTCGAGGACACCGTCCGTGCGCACGCTGCAGATCTCTTTCGCTACGCCTATTGGCTCACGCGCGACCGCGCGCAGGCCGAGGACGTGGTGCAGGAAGCGCTGCTCCGGGGCTGGCGCGCGTTTCCGCGGCTGCGCGAGCGCGCCGCGGCCAAGGCATGGCTGTTCTCCATCGTGCGCAACGAATACCTGCGCGCCGCGGGCGCGCCGGCGCTGGACAGCCTCGACGGGGTGGACGTCGCGGACGAGCGGTCCGACCATTCCAGCCTCGAGATGCGCGACGCGCTCCGCGCCCTTCCCGCGTCCTACGCCGAGCCGCTCGCGCTCCAGGTGCTCGGGGGGTTCAGCTGTGCGGAGATCGCGCGCATGATCGGCACGACCGAAGGCGCCACCATGACGCGCCTCACGCGCGCGCGCCAGGCGCTGAAGCGCCTGGTTGCGCCCGCCGGGCGCAACGCGGGTCGCCCATGAACTGCCTCGATTACCGCCGGGGGCTCCTCGCCGGCACGGGCGAGTCGGACGCCATGCGCGTGCACCGCCTGCAGTGCGCGGGCTGCGCCGCGGAGTGGCAGGAACACGGCGAGTTCGAGGCGGCGTTGCGCGAAGGCCTGGAGGTCCCTGTGCCCCAAGGCTTCGCCGCGCGCATGGCGACCGTGCAGGCAGTGGGCCGGCGCAAGTTTCTCGCCGCTGCGGCGAGTGTCCTCGCCGCGGCGGGCGCGGGCGGCTTTTACTTCCTCGCGCGCCAGGATCCGCTCGCGCTGGCCAGCATCGACTTCGTCATGAAGGAGGAGGCGAAGTCCATCATGATGGGTGCCATGCCGCGGTCCGAGGCCGAGGCCGAGCTGGCGGGCACCTTGCCGGTCGAGCGCATGGAGCGCATCGGGCAGGTGAAGCACATCCGCCCGTGCCCCTTCAACGGCCAGACGGCGATCCACGTGGTGCTCGTGGTGCCGCAGGGCAAGGTGACGCTCCTCGTCATGGCCAATTCGACCGTGAGGCGCGCGCGCCACGCGGAGAAGGAAGGCCTGCATGCCGCCGTGGTGGGCATGAAACGGGGCAGCGTCGGCGTCATCGGCGCCGACCTCGACGTTGTGGACAGCGTGGCGGGGGCGCTGAAGGCCTAGGCGGCGAGCTCGAAATCCGGGCCCGAGCGGATGCGCGCGAAGTACGAGCGGTGCGCGTCCGACCCCGCGGGCCAGAGCTCCACGAAGCGCTTCTCCCAGGCTGCGGCGTCGTAGGCGAGCGCCATCGCTTCGACGTGAATCCCGCCGCAGCGGATTCCGTACAGAGGATTCCGGGCCGGCCGGGTCGAGATGCGGGTGGCAATGCCGTAGCGCTCGCCGCGGAAGTTGGGCATGCCGGCGCTGCCGTTGTTGATGACGGCGCGCCCGCCCGGGAAGCCCTTGAGCACCGGAAGGCAGGTGTGGCTGGAGGCGAAAACCTTCACCCCCGAGCGTACGAGCGCGCGCTCGGCCGCCGCGGCGCCTTGCGGCGTTGCCAGCACCTCCTGCGAGAAATTCCAGCCGGCAAGCGACTCCGCGTCGCCGTGCACGATGCCGACGCGCTCGCCGCCCACTTCGGCCACGAGGTGCATGGGCAGCCGGGCGAGGGCTTCCAGGTCGCGGCCCGAGCGTAGCGCCGCCGCGCGCAGCCGCCCGATGATGGCGTTGGAGTGCCCCACCGTCGCATCGCCCACCCACTCGGGGTAGGCGCAGCCGCAGCCGGCGCCGTCGGCCGGCGCGGCGACTTCGGTCTCCACGTTGCCGCGCAGGGCGTGAAATCCCCGGATCGTCACGTCGACCCGCTCGAATTCGCCCGGCTCGGCGTCGAACCAGTGGAAGTCGCCGTTGAAGACCAGCGCCTTGGCGCCGGGCTCGGCGCCGAAGGCCTCGAGCAGCGACAGCAGCGCGTAGCGGTTGCCGTACAGGCCGCCCGCGATCCATAGCGTGTCGGCGGCGAGGGCCGCGGCGCCGTGGAAGGCGTCCGCGGCGTAGCGATAGGAAAGCGGGCAGCTGCGGCCGGGGATCTTGTCCATGCCTGCCTCAGTCGGCGCGGCAGGGCGATGGCTTACTGCAAGTTCGTCGCGATACTATCGGCGCATGAACAACGTCGGTGCATCGTTCACCAGCGCCGCCGGCGCGCTGCTCGAGCGCCTCGCCGCGCACCTGCCCAGCCTGATCGGCGCGCTGCTGCTGCTCGTCGCGGGCTGGCTGCTGGCGCGGCTGCTGCGCGTGCTCACGGTGCGCGGCATGCAGCTCGCGGAGTCGCTGATCGAGCGCCTGGCTGGGCCGCAGCGCCTGCGCGTGGGCCGCTCGGCCAACGTGCTCGGCACCATCGTCTACTGGGTGGTGCTGCTGTTCTTCGTCACCGCGGCGACGCACGTGCTCGGGCTGCAGACCTTCACCGACTGGCTCTCCCGCCTGCTCGACTACCTGCCGACGCTCGCCGCGGGCGTGCTCATCGTCGTCGCCGGCGCCGTGCTGGCGAGCTTCGTCGCCGACCTGGTGCTCGCCACCGCGGCGCGCCTGCAGCCGGCGCAGCGCACGGCGCTCGCGCGCCTCGCGCAGGGCGCGACGCTGGTGGCCGCGATCCTGGTGGGCGCCGACCAGATCGGCATCCGCGTCACCTGGCTCGCGATCCTCGCCGCCGTGGTCATCGCTTCGGTGCTGGGCGGGATCACCATCGCCGTGAGCCTGGGGGCGCGCGGCTACGTCGCGAATCTCATCGGCGCGCACTACCTGCGCCAGGCCTTCGAGGTCGGGCAGCGCGTGCGCGTCTCCGGCTTCGAGGGGCGCATCGTGGAGGTGAGCGCCACCTCGCTCGTGCTGGAGACCAGGGAGGGGCGCGTGGCGCTGCCCGGGCGCGTGTACCACGACGAGCCGATCGTGCTCCTCACGGGTGAAAACCATGGCTGACGCCGAGTCGCTCAGCCACGCCGTCATGCGCGCGCATCCCGCGGCGGCGGCGCGCGTGCTCGACGCGCTGCCGCCCGCGGAGGCCGCGGCGCTGCTGGCGCGCGTGCCGGCGCGCCTCGCCGCGCCGGTGCTCGTCGCCATGCTGCCGGGCGCCGCGGCGCGCAGCCTCGGGGCGGTGGAAGACGAGCGCGCGCTGGAGCTCCTGGGCGAGCTGCGCACGCAGCCGAGGGTGGCGGTGCTGCGCCACATCGCCGATCCCCGGCGCTCGCGGCTGATCGCCGGGCTGCCCACCGCCGCTGCGCTCGCCGCGCAGCTGCTCCTCGGGTACGTGGAAGACGCGGTCGGCGCGTGGACCGATACGGATGTGGTCGCGTTGCCGGGGGGCACGCGGGCGGCGGACGCGCTCGAGCGCGTGCGCCACGCTGCGCTCGATGCGCAGCGCGTCTTCGTCATCGGCGCGGGCGGCCGGCTCGAAGGCTGGGTGGCGCTCGCGGTCCTGCTGCGCGCGCCGCAAGGCGCCGCCCTGGCCTCGATCCAGCAGCAGCCCGAGGCGGTGCTCGCGGCGCAGACGCCGCTCGCGGTGGCCGCGAATCACGCGGGCTGGGAGAACGGGTCGCTGCTGCCGGTGGTGGAGTCCGGCGAGCGTCTGGTCGGCGCGCTGTCGCGCGAGGCGCTGACGCGGGCGCTGCGGCGCGTGCAGCGCCTGCAGCGCGCCGATCCGCCGGCCACGCTCGGCGGCATGCTCGCGCGCGGCTACTGGGACGCGCTCTCGGGCGGCGCGCAAGCCATGGCGACGCTGCTGCCCGGGGTGGCGCCGGTCGGCAGGAGGCCGAATGGGCGCTGAGGCCCTGCCCGCCGTCGCGGCGCTCAACCAGCGCTTCCTCCTCGATTTTCCGGGCGAGGCGGCGCGCGAGCTCGAGGCGATGCCGGCGGAGGAAGCCGCGGCGCTGCTCGCGCCGCACGTGCCGCGCGCCGTGGTAAGCGCCTGGGAGGCGCTCTCCGCCGACTTTGCGCGCGCCGTGCTCGCGCACCTGCCGGAGGCGCTCGCCAAGCGCGTGCTCGCCGAAGCCGAGCCCGCGGCGAGCGCCGCAGTGCTGACGCAGCTCGAGCCCGAGGAACGCGAACAGCTCCTCGCGAAGCTCGACAAGGAGGTGGCGCGCGAGCTGCGCGCGCTCGCCGAGTATCCGCTCGATTCCGCCGGGCGCCTCATGGACGCGCGCGTCATCCCCTTGCGCGCCGGCATGGCCGTGGGCGAGGCGATCGAGCGCCTGCGCGCCGTGCGCCGCGGCGGACTGCGCGAGCTCTACGTGGTGGACGACGCCGGGCGCCTCGCCGGCCGCATCGAGATGCAGGACCTCGCGCTCGCCGAGCGCGAGCGGCCGCTCGCCGAGATCATGCGCGGGGTGCCGGCCGTGGTGCGCGACCTCGACCCGCGCGAGGAGGTGGTGGAGATCCTGCAGCGCGAGCCGATCAGCGTGCTGCCGGTGGTCAACCAGGCCGGAAGGCTCCTGGGCGTCATCCGCCAGGCGAAGCTGATGGCCGCCGTCGAGGAGGAGGCGAGCCTGGACATCCAGACCATGGTGGGCGCGAGCCCCGACGAGCGCGCGCTGTCGCGTCCTTGGTTCGCGGTGCGCAAGCGCCTGCCCTGGCTGCAGATCAACCTGCTCACCGCGTTCCTCGCCGCGGCGGTGGTCGGCGTATTCGAGAGCACCATCGCCAAGTTCACTGCGCTCGCGGTGCTGCTGCCGGTGGTGGCGGGGCAGTCGGGCAACGCCGGCGCGCAGGCGCTGGCGGTGACCATGCGCGGACTGGTGCTGCGCGAGATCAGCGTGCGGCACTGGCCGAAGATGCTGTGGAAGGAGTCCGCCACCGGCGTGGTGAACGGCCTCGCGGTGGCCGCCACCGCGGGCGTCGGCGTGTATGCCTGGAGCGGGCAGGCCGGGCTGGTGTGGGTGATCTGCCTCGCCATGGTGGTGTCGATGGTGGCGGCGGGCCTCGCCGGCGCGCTGGTGCCCATACTGCTGCACCGCTTCGGCCAGGATCCGGCGACCGCGTCGTCGATCATCCTCACCACGGTGACCGACGTGGTGGGATTCTTCTCGTTCCTTGGCATCGCTACGCTGTTCGCGGGGATGCTGAACGGATGAACGACCTGCAGATCCGCGGCGCCACCGTCTACGACGGTACGGGCAAGCCGGGCCGCATCGCCGACGTGGCGGTGAAAGATGGGCGCATCGCCGCGCCGGGCCCCGCCAAGGAGACGCTGGATGCCGGCGGCCTCGCGCTCATGCCCGGCATCGTCGACGTGCACACGCACTACGACGCGCAGATCACCTGGGACGCGAAGCTCTCGCCGTCGCCCGCGCTCGGCGTCACCACCGCGATCCTGGGGAACTGCGGCTTCGGCATCGCGCCCTGCCCGCAGGACTTGCGCGAGACCGTCCTCAAGAATCTTTCGGTGGTCGAGGGCATGGACGTGAACGCGCTGCTCGAGGGCACGCGCTGGGATTTCGAGACCTTCCCGCAGTACCTCGACGCGCTCGAGCGCATCCACCCCTACGCCAACGTAGGCGTGCTCGCGGGGCACTCGACCATCCGCAGCGCGGTGATGGGCGAGGAGGCCTCGAGCCGGACGAAACCCACGCGCGAAGAGTTGCAGCAGATGCAGGACACGGTGCGCGAGGCGCTACGCGCCGGCGCGGCCGGCTTCGCCTCGTCGTTCTCGCCCAACCACAGCGGCTGGGGCGGGCGCCCCATGCCCTCTACGATCTGCGAGGATGAAGAGCTGCGCGCCCTCGTGCAGCCCTTGAAGGAAGCGGGGAAGGGCGTCTTCGTCGTGGCGGCCGGGTCGAAGGCGACTCCCGAGTATCTCGAGCAGATGGCGGCCGACACCGGCCGTCCGATGTTCATGGTGACGGTGCTCACCATGTACACCGACCAGGCGCCGAGCCGCGCCATGACCTATTACGAGCGCTGCGGCGAGGCGCTGCGGCGCGGGCGTGAGGTCTACATCCACGCCAACTGCCAGCCGTTGTCGTTCGACTTCACGCTGAAGGAGCCTTATCCCTTCATGGCCCTCTCCGCCTTCGATCGCATCAAGGCGGCCACGCCCGGAGCGCTGCCCGCGATCTACGCCGACCCGGCATTCCGTGCGCAATTCCGCGCAGACCTGAAGCACCCGAAGCCGGGAATCCTGTTCTCGGGCGACTGGACGAAGGTGGAGATCGACGGCATCCCCCTGCCGCAGCTCGCGGGCGCGCAGGACCCGCTCGACTGGTTCTGCGAGCGGCCGCTCGAGCAGCAGATGATCGCGAAGCTCTTTCAGAACGACGACGCGGGCGTGGCGCCGCTCCTGAAGCACGCGGCGGGCGTGATCGCGCTCTCGGACGCGGGCGCGCATCTGATCTACTTCTGCGACGCGGGCTTCGGCCTGCATTTCCTCGCGCACTGGGTGCGGGAGAACGGCAGCTTCACGCTCGAGGAGGCCGTGCGGCGCCTGACCTCCGATCCGGCGCGCAAGTACCGCATTCCGGGGCGCGGCGAGATCCGCGCCGGGGCCTGGGCCGACCTGCTGCTCTTCGATCCGCGCACGGTCGGCCTGTCGAGCCTGCGCCGCGTAAAAGACATGCCCGGCGGCGGCGCGCGCATGGTGCGCGAGCCGCTGGGCGTGCACGGCGTGTGGGTGAACGGCGTGCAGGTGCACGATGGGCGGGACTACGCCGCGCCGGCGCGCGGGCCCGGGCGCGTGCTGCGCGAGTTCGGGCGCTAATCCTTGGCCGGCTTGAAGGCCACCGGGTCGAGCGCGTAGCGCGCCAGCAGGGCGTTGAAGTCGACGCGCTTGCGCTTGGCGAGTTTCGCCGCCTGCGCGACGTTGCCGTCGGTGATGCGCAGCAGGCGCGTCAGGTACTCGCATTCGAACTCGCGGCGCGCCTCGTCGAGGGCGGCGAAGTCGTCGCCTGCAGGCGCGAGGGCGCGCGCCACCAGCGCCGCCGGCAGCAGCCGGCTGCTGCAGAGCGCGACGCATTTCTCGACGACCTGCCGCAGCTGGCGCACGTTGCCGGGCCAGGGCGCGGTGAGCAACAGCGGCACCGCCGCCGGCGCGACGCCGTCGACGGCCTTGCCGCGGCGCGCTGCCGACACGGCGATGAAATGCGCCGCGAGCAGCGGAATGTCCTCGCGCCGCGCCGCGAGCGGCGGCAGCTCCAGCATCGCCGCGTTCAGGCGGTAGTACAGGTCCTCGCGGAAGCGGCCGGCCGCGATCTCCTCGCGCAGGTTGCGCCGCGTGGCGGAAATGACGCGCACGTCGACGGCCAGCGATTGCGTCGCGCCTACGGCGCGCGCCTGGCGCTCCTGCAGCGCGCGCAGCAGTTTCGCCTGCAGCGAGAGCGGCAGGTCGCCGACTTCGTCGAGGTAGAGCGTGCCGCCCTGCGCCGAGAGCATCAGCCCCGGGTGCTCGCGCACGGCGCCGGGGAACGCCCCCTTCACGTGGCCGAAGAGCTCCGACTCGAGCAGCGGCTCGGGCAGCGCGCCGCAGTGCAGGACCGCGAACGGCCGGCCGAAGCGCGCGCCGGCAGCGTGCAGGGCACGCGCCAGCAACTGCTTTCCCGTGCCGCTCGCCCCGTGCAGCAGCACGCTCGCGTCGCTCGCGGCCGACAGCTGCGCATGCGCCAGCACGCGCTGCATCGCCGGGCTGCGCGTGACGATCTCGCGCCGCCATTCGGACGCAAGACCCGTCGCCTGCGCGGCCATGGTGAGCCCATTCTAGCCGCTATACTCGCCGCATCCGCCTCTTCCTCGCCCTCAACGCACGCTTTGCGCATCGCCGCGCGCGCACGCTGCTCTCCGTGGCGGGCGTGG
>Ga0326597_10007460_pt1 | contig 14893 bp, 11 predicted proteins | sample RVTome_12_FD_203789 | JGI IMG/M metagenome (GOLD analysis project Ga0326597, IMG submission 203789) | Soil microbial communities from uranium-contaminated site in the Upper Colorado River Basin, Wyoming, United States - RVT100D185 | ecosystem: Environmental > Terrestrial > Soil > Contaminated >... | reverse complement strand
GGATGCTGCAAAGCGCGCGGGCTGGAATACGGTCGGTATCCTCGCGCAAGGTATGGCAGGAAGCGACGCCAACCGCTTTCCTAATACGCATGCCTGGTTGAAGGAATTTCGTGCCGCCGGTGGCGTGCCGGGGCGAAGCACGGCTGATGTGCCGATATCGACGATCGGCGCGATCCGCGTGGGCCCGAACAACCCGGCATTCTGGCGCGCCTATTTCGAGATCACGCCGGGCGACGGCGGTGCGATGCTGCTGCATGCGGGTCTGCTGTTGGCCTCAGGGGAGATCATCCGCGCGACCTATATTCTCGTTGTGGCACGGCAGAATCCAGCCATTGAAAAAGAGATGCGCGCGGCGATCGACAACTTGCTCGGATTTTGTCAGCAAGCGCTTGCCAAAGGCGCGCAGCAAGTTGAGGAGGCGGCGACAATGCATGAAGCCGGCTCTCCCGAAAGCGCTGCAGGCAGGCTGCGCGAATTGCTCGCTGTCTGGCCTGCGAACGCGCTAGGGCATTACGAGCTGGCGCTTGCCATGGTCGCGCAGCAGTATGCGAAGGCGGGGCGCAAAGCACCGACGCGTGCGCGCCTGAGCATTCATTCTGAACTCTCGCCGTCGCGCGCTGCGCTCGACGCTTACGCCAAGGCGCGCATACACGATCCACTGATGATTCGTGCGTATCAAGGCGGAGAGGTCAAAGGCGGCGACGTGTTCATGGTGCTGGGGAAGACCGTCCGTCCTCTGTGGGAGGCGCTGACGCGCGCGAGCGAAGCCAAGGTCGATGATCAAGACCTCGAAGCCTTGGCGAATGCTTTGCTCGAAGCCGGAATCGCCGAGATCTCCCTAGCCGTGCGCCAGGTGCTCATCGGGCGTGAGGGCGGGTACGACGATCAGGATCGGAAGGTGATCGTCGCCACTTTGCGTAACGTAGCTCCTGCGGCGGCTGACGCGGTTGGCAAACGGCTGGCATCGAGCAAGCCCGAATTCATCCAGATTGTCATGCCTTAGGGAAATCGGAGTCAGACCACAATATCAATAAATGCCGATCTGTACTTTCCCATCGCCGCGTAGGACACCCCGGTACATGCCTTCAGTGTTGAACGGCATTGCCACATTGCCGAGCCGGTCGAGGACGACCAGACCACCGCTGCCACCGTAGCGCGCAATGTCGTTTAGCGATTCGCGAGCCGCCTCATCTGCACTGCGCGCTGCAAGCTCCATCAGTACCGCGACGCGATAAGCCGCTGCTGTACGCAGAAATACCTCCCCATCGCCGGTGCCGGAGACAGCAACCGCGGCGTTGGCATAGTTTCCAGCCCCGACGATCGGTGAATCGCCGACCCTGCCCGGTAGTTTGTTGGTGCGTCCCCCAGTCGAGGTCGCCGCCGCCAGGTTACCTGCGGCATCCAGCGCTACCGCGCCGACCGTGCCGTGCCGATCGCGCTCCGTCAGCGTCATTGCCTGCGCCGCTCGTACCCGCTGCAACGCCGACCAGCGTTCCTCGGTGTGAAAATAGGCGGCAGGCTCGAGCGCGAGCCCGCGCATGCGAGCGAACGCTTCGGCGCCTTCCCCGGCAAGCACGACGTGCGGCGAGTGCTCCATTACCGCGCGCGCAAGCGTCACGGGGTTGCGCACCCCGCGCACGGCCGCGACTCCGCCAGCCCGAAGCGTGCTGCCGTCCATGATGGATGCATCGAGCTCGATCGTGCCGGCGGAAGTGAATACTGCGCCGCGTCCGGCGTTGAACAGTGGCGAGTCTTCCATGACCCGCACCGCCTGTTCGACCGCGTTCAGGCTCGTCCCACCCGCATTGAGAATGTCGTATCCGGCGCGCAATGACGCTCCGAGAGCGGCATGCAGCGCGGATTCGCTCTCGGGCGTCAGTTCGCTGCGCCGGACGGTACCGGCGCCGCCGTGGATGGCAATGACGGGTTCTGGCATGGTGGGCCTATGTTCGTAGTCCGACCCGCAATGATGCCGCAGTATCGATCGATACGTCGAGGGCGGGAATCAGGCGTATCACTCAGGAATCCAGGTACACTTAGCGCGATTTAGTGGTCATGAGGGTCTGCGCCGCGTGCGACTTCCTAAAGTTTTTTCGGCGTACATCCGTGCCCGCATCTGCTGACGGATTGCGAGCGGGCTGCGCGGAATATGGCGGTGTTCTGCCCGTTGCGGGCATGGCGAGGCTTGCTGAGGCGTTCGACGGTTTTATTCTCGATCAGTGGGGAGTGCTGCATGACGGCACGCGCTCCTACGCCGGGGCAGCCGAATGCCTCGCGCGCCTGCGCTCGTGCGGCAAGCGTATCGTCGTTCTGTCGAATTCCGGCAAGCGCGAGGACTACAACCTCGATCTGATGCGGCGGATGGGATTCGCGACCGACTTGTTCGATCGGTTCGTTTCCGCGGGCGAGGACGCACGCCATGCAATTGGCGCACGTACCACGGCATTCCATCGCGCGCTTGGGACACGCTGTTTCGCATTTACCCGTGACGCTGATCGCGCTGTCCTGGAAGGCATTGGACTCGAGTTCGTAGATCGGGTCGAAGACGCGCAGTTCCTGGCCGTGCTCGGCACCGATTCGCCGCGACGGCTCGTGGTCGATTACGCGGCAGAATTGCGGATCGGTATCGAGCGGCGACTGCTGATGATTTGCGCTAATCCGGATCTATGGCGTTTTGCGCCGGACGGCATGATCGAAGCGCCGGGCGTGTTGGCGCGCGGCTACGAGGAGCTTGGCGGTCAGGTTTTCTATCACGGCAAGCCGCATCCGGCAATCTACGCATCCTGCCTCGATGCGCTCGGGTGCCCCCGAGAGCGCGTGCTTGCGCTCGGCGACTCGATCGAGCACGACATCCTCGGGGCGAACCGCGTCGCTGTTCGCAGCGCGCTGGTGGCAGGTGGCGTGCATGCAAGCGCGTTAGCGCTCGCGTGGGGGCAACTGCCCACAGCCGAAGTCTGGCGCGGATTCGCGGCTGATGCGGTCGCTAGACCGGACTATCTCTTGCCCGCCTTCGTCTGGTAGGGGTTTCGGCATTGCTGCTGCGCGTGCGTTGCCGCGTTCAGGTCGATCTGATGTTTCCGCACACTATGTTCGATAGCGCACGGACGCCGTCTCCGGGAACGCAGAGAGTGATCGCTATGGTTCGTTAGCCTCGGGCCCAATTCCCGTGTGCGATAAGGCGGGAGTCGTCGCGCGCAAAGCCTGGATCATCGAAACAGCGGGCAATGCAGGCTTATCGAGACGGCTAAATTATCAGAGGTGAGATCAATGAAGCCAGAGACGACAGCGAAGATAACGCATGGATTTTGGGGGATGGTTGGTGGGGCCGGCCTTGCAATGATCGTAGGTTTTAATTGGGGTGGTTGGTCTACCTCCAGCACCACCCAGAAAATGAATGAAGCCGCGGTCCTGGAGAGCCGGACGGGGATCTGCGTCGCCCAGTTCATGAGCGCCCCGGACCACCAGGCGGCAATCAAGGAACTTCAGGGATTGGCTAGCTACCTGCGAGCCGATGTCATTGAAAAAGGCGGCTGGGACAGGATGCCTGGGCAAGAAGAGGCTACCTGGGGCGTGGCCAGTGCCTGTGCCGCAGAGCTCGAAGGAGTTGTCGAGGCCAAGACTTAGGGCTCAGGGCACCGAGCTGTCCCGGGTACACATAGGTGACTGATCGAGCCCAGGAGCGCGCCTACTGAAGTGCGTAATCGAAGTCGATCCCGAACACTGAGCGCTTACCCGCCCCGGGGTCACTCGGCGTCCCCCAGGGGCGTTACGGCGCGCCAGCGAAGAATAGCAGCGAGCCGCTCTGTGGCATGATAGGCGCATGGCCGCAAGACCGAAAATGCCGACATGACCCCAGGCGATTTCTCTGCACCCGAGCGACTTGCGGGATTGTGCGCCCAGTGTCGGCACGTGCGCGTGCTAACAGCGCAGTCGGGGTCGCGGTTCTACATGTGCAAGCTCTCGGCTGAGAACCCGAGATTCGCGAAGTATCCGCCGATCCCCGTGTTGCGTTGCGCGGGCTATACGCCACGGGGCTGACCGGCATTTCTCATGCCATCGCGGGCGCCGCCGATCCGGAGCACGGAACTCAGATGAACGCGTGCCGCACTTTGGCTGAAACCCATTCGCTCAGCACGACCGTGAGCAGAATGGCGAGGAAGATCAAAGTGACCTGGGGCCAGGCGAGCACGTTGAGGGATGCCTGCATCTGCAAGCCGATACCACCGGCGCCGACCAGACCGAGCACCGTAGATTCGCGGATATTGATATCCCAGCGAAAAACGCTGATGCCGGCAAAGGCGGGCCGGATCTGCGGCCAGATTCCGTAGGCAAGCACTTGACCTGGACTCGCTCCGGTCGCCGTGACGGCCTCGACCTGGGTCTGGTCAATTTCCTCGATCGCTTCGTACAGAAGCTTGCTGACAAAGCCGATCGAGCGCAGCGAGATGGCGATGATGCCAGCTAGCGCGCCCGGGCCGATGATGGATACCAGCAGCAGCGCCCAGATGAGCGAGTTGATCGAGCGCGAAGAGACGATGATGAATAGCGCCACGGGACGCACCAGCGCGGCGCTCGGCGTTGTGTTGCGCGCCGCGAGAAAGGCGATCGGCACGCCGAATCCGATCGCCAGGATGGTGCCGAGCGTGGCGATGTTCAGCGTTTCCCATAGCGGCCACCACAACTGATCGATGTAGCTCCAGCGCGGTGGAAACATGCGCGCGCCCAGATCAGCGGCCTGAAGGTGCGCATCCCAGAGAAAGGTCCAGATGGTGTCGCGCGTCATCACCTCGAAGCAGAATAGGAAGAACGCGACGAGCGCCAGCCATCCCGCGAAGCGGGCGATTTCGATGCGTGATTCGCGGCGCTGCCATACGGGTCCTGCCTCGGTGTGGGAGATCGGCATTACTGCACCTTGCGCCGAATCCAGCTCGAGCTGTATTCCGCCAGCATGACGATGCCGATGATGAGGAACAGCACGGCGGCGGCGGAATCGAACTCGTAGCGGTCGATGGCGGTGTTCAGCGTTGCGCCTATGCCGCCTGCGCCGACGATGCCGATGACTGCGGATTCGCGAAAGTTGATGTCCAGGCGATATAGCGACAACCCGATCAGGCGGGGCATCACCTGGGGCTGGATGCCATAGTTGATCCATTGCAGGAATGAAGCGCCGGTCGCGCGGACTGCCTCCGCGGCGGTCGGCTCGATGGCCTCGATGTCTTCTGCCAGAAGCTTGGACAGGAAACCGATGGTCGCGAATGAGAGGGTGAGAAATCCGGCCAACGGCCCGAAACCGACGAGCGCCACGAGCACGATGGCGACGATAATTTCCTGAAAGCTGCGTGACGCGGCGATGATGCTGCGGCAGACGAGATAGATCCACGTCGGCGCCACGTTGCGCGCCGCGCCGACACCGATCGGTATTGCAATCGCGATGCCCACCACGGTCGAGGTCAGCGTCATCGTGAGGCTTTCGAGCAACCCCTCGGCGATGTCCCCCCAGCGACTGACGAAATCCGGCGGAACGAAAGCAGCTAGGAACCGAACCGCACGCGGCAGCCCTTCGGCGACCCGCTGCCAGTTGATCTCCAGAGAAGCCAGCGCGAGCGCGAGGTAGATTGCCGCGCCCGTGATCAACGCCCTGCGCAGCCATGGATTCGCAATAAGAGGCGGTGGCGACCAGCGCCTGCGCAGCGCGGTGCTCCTCATTTCAGGCCTGCCATACGCTCCTCGTCGATCTCTGGTTCGTCCTCGTCATGGGCGAGCTTGCGCTTTTTCGCCAGCGAAGCCGTCCAATCTTCTTCGCCGTAGATCGATGTGAGCACGTCCGCGTTCAGCGCGTCGGGCGCACCGTCGAACACCACGCGCCCCGCGCGTAACCCCACGACGCGCTGTACGAAAAGTTGCGCGAGCTGTACGTCGTGGATGTTGATGACCGCAGCCAGCCCATGTTCTGCGCACAGTTCGCACAGCAGGCGCATGATCTGTCGCGACGTCTTCGGGTCGAGGCTGGCCGTGGGCTCGTCGACCAGAAGAATCTCTGGGCTTTGCACGAGCGCACGCGCGATGCCTACGCGCTGGCGCTGACCACCGGACAGGGCGTCGGCACGTTTGTCCGCGTGCTCGGTGAGCTCCACGCGTTCGAGAATGGCGAATGCCTGCGCCACGGTTGCCGCGGGGAAGCGGCGGAAGTAGCTGCGCCAGAACCCCACCCGTCCGAGTTGGCCCGAGAGCACGTTCTCCATTACGCTCAGCCGCTCGACCAGGGCGTACTCCTGGAAGATCATGCCCATGCGACGCCGCGCACGGCGCAACTCCCGGCGCGACAAACCGGTGATTTCCGTTGCCCCGAGGAAGATTCGACCGGAGGAAGGTTCCACCAGCCGATTGACGCAACGAATGAGCGTGGACTTGCCGGCGCCGGACGGACCGATCAGCGCCATCACTTGTCCGGCGGGCACCTCCAGGTCAACGCCCTCGAGCGCCAGATCACCAGTGCGATAGCGTTTGGTCAGTCCCTGCAGGCGCAGCATGGAGGTACCTGCGGCTACTTACACTTGTAGCTGACGTTGTTCGCCGCGTCGATCTTGCGAACCACATCCCAATGCCCCTTGTAGGTGATCGGGATGAACTTCGCTTCGCCGGACTTCTCAAATTCCTTCTTCAGCGCCGAGCCTTCCCAGGGGAAGGAAAAGAACCCTTCCTTCACCTTGGCAGCGAGGTCGGGCTTGAGGTTGTACACATGCCCGAAGCCAGTGGTCGGAAATGTCTGAGACTTGTAAATGGTGACGACCTGTTCCGACTTGATGACACCGCGCGAGATCATGCGCATCTTGACCGAATTTGCGATCGACGCCGCGGGGTAGTCCTTGTTGGCGACGCCAAGAATCGAATTGTCGTGCTTGCCGGAGAACGCCGGCTTGAAGTCCTTGCCCGATACCATATTGAATTCGGATTTGAGTAAGGCCGATGGGGCTTTGAAACCGGAATTCGATGTTTGGGAAGTAAACGCGAGCGTCTTGCCGCGGATGTCCTCCACCTTGGTGATACCGCTGCCCGGATAGGTGATGATTTCCATCTCGTAGCCGAAGGTATCGTTGGCGCGGGCCATCATGGCGAAAGGCACGAAGCCGGCGCAGTTCACCGCGAGCGGATTGGATCCAGTATTGAACCCCGCCACGTGCAGGCGCCCGGCGCGCATGGCTTCGATCTGAGCAGCATTCGATTGCACCGGGAAGAACTGCACCCGCTTGCCGGTCTTGCCCTCCATGTGCTTGATGAAACCTTCCCAGACCTTGGCGTACACGGCGGGATCCTCCACGGGCGTGTAGGCGAAGATGAGTACACTCGGATCGACTGATTGTTTCGAGTCTTTCGGCGGATCGGCGACCAAGTCGGCGTCCTCGTCGCAAAAGCGGCTGTCGAGTGTGCCGCGCGCGCAGCTCGATTGTGCAAAGGTGGTTTGGGTGCTTAGGCCGAGGGCGGCGATCGCCAGGGCAGCCACGCTAACGGCATGTTTGATATTGAACGCGTTCATAGCAGTCCTCTCTTCAAATGTGTCGACGCTGGCGAAGTGTACCCTCGTCACGACGTCTCCAATCTAACATTTTTTGCATTTCGGCCGTGTGACACGGATTGCGGCGCAGTCCATTACCATCCCGGGGTCGGACGCGGCCAGGTCGGGGGTGATGTCCTAGGCAAGCAGCGCTCACGCCGCACGGGCGTTTTGCGAAGATCCCACCAATCCAGACAGTCTATTGGCCGAAAACCAGTTGCGGCGGAACACGACTGATTGCCGGAATGTAGGCGCTCAGGAGCGTGTAGCAGAGCAGCAAGATGAAAAACGGAATCGACGCCGACCAAGCGCGCGTGATTGCGAGGTTCGCCACGCCGCAGGCCGTTAACAGGACAGACGCGACCGCTGGCATCTGCTCGCCGGTGACAACGCAGAACAGGAACATCAGCCCGAAATGCACCCGGCCCATGCACGGCAGCGGGTAGCACCCGCGCGATACGGATTTCAGCGCGAGGCGAATCCTGAAGGATCAGCGAAGCAAGTAGAATAGCTTCATGTCCGAGCCGGCCTTTGTTCACCTGCGTGTGCACAGCGAATTCTCTGTCGTCGACGGCATCGTTCGTATCGACGACGCGGTGGCGCAGGCCGCGGCCGACGGCATGCCGGCCCTGGCGCTGACCGATTTCAACAATCTGTTTGGGATGGTGAAGTTCTATCGCGCGGCGCGCGAGGCGGGCGTCAAGCCGATTCTCGGCTGCGATGTCTGGATCAGCAACGGCAAAGACCGCGACAAACCCTCGCGGGTGCTGTTGTTGTGCCAATCGCGCGCCGGCTATCTGCGACTCTCCGAGCTGTTGTCGCGCGCGTATCGCTCCAACCAACAGCGCGGACGCGCGGAGATCGACCGAGCCTGGCTTACACCGAAAAATACCGTGGGGCTTATTTGCCTTTCCGGCGCACGGTTTGGCGATGTCGGACAGGCGCTGGCCAATGGCAATGCAGCACAGGCGAGCCAATATGCGCGCGCATGGAGCGCCGTGTTTCCGGGTCGATACTACATCGAAGTGCAGCGTAACGGCGATCCGGCGGTGGACGCCCTGGCGCGCCGTTCGTTGCGTCTTGCCGCAACCGAGGGGCTGCCTGCTGTGGCGACCCACGCAGTGCAATTCATGCGGCCGGAAGACTATCGAGCGCACGAGGCTCGCGTGTGCATCGCTGAAGGTTGTGTGCTCGGCGATGCGCGGCGCCCGCGCCTGTTCACGCAGCAGCAGTACTTCAAGACCCAGGCCGAAATGGCGGTGCTGTTCGCCGATGTACCCGCGGCGCTCGAGAACAGCGTTGAGATCGCCAAGCGCTGCAATTTGTCGATCGAGCTCGGCAAGAGTCGGCTGCCGCAGTTTCCTACCCCCAAGGGGATCACCCTGGAAGCATTCCTGCATGCGCGCTCGGTCGAGGGCTTCGAGGCGCGCATGCGCATTCTGTTTGCGGATGAGGCAGAGCGTTCACGTGTCTATCAGCGCTACCGCGAGCGGCTGGAGTTCGAAGTCGCAATGATCGTCAAGATGGGTTTTTCGGGCTATTTCCTGATCGTCGCCGACTTCATCAACTGGGCGAAATCGAATGGCATTCCGGTGGGCCCCGGGCGCGGCTCCGGTGCCGGGTCCCTGGTTGCATACAGTCTGGGCATTACGGATCTGGACCCGTTGCGCTACGACCTGCTGTTCGAGCGTTTCTTGAATCCCGAGCGCGTCTCGATGCCGGATTTCGATATCGATTTCTGCCAGGAGGGGCGTGATCGCGTCATCGACTACGTACGCCAGAAGTACGGCGCCGACTGCGTCTCGCAGATTGTCACCTTCGGCACTCTCGCCGCGCGCGCCGTCGTGCGCGACGTCGGACGCGTGCTCGACCTGGGTTACAACTTCTGCGATCAGCTCGCGAAGCTGATCCCGTTCCAGCCGGGCAAGGCCATCACCCTGAAGATGGCGCGCGAGATGGAGCCTCAGCTCGCCGAGCGCGAGCGCAACGAAGAAGAGGTCGCCGATCTACTGGAACTGGCCGAGACGCTCGAAGGACTGACGCGCAATGTCGGTATGCACGCCGGTGGCGTGCTGATTGCACCGGGCAAGCTTACGGATTTCTGTCCGGTCTATACGACGCAGGGTTCGGAGGCGATGGTTTCGCAACTCGACAAGGATGACGTCGAGAAAATAGGTTTGGTGAAATTCGACTTCCTCGGGCTGACGACGCTGACCATCCTCGATTGGGCGGTAAAGAGTGTGCGGGCCCTGGCGGCGAGCGGTGTCGGCGACCAGGCCGACGAGACCTTTGATCTTGCCGGCATGGCGTTGGATGACTCGTTATCGTACCGCCTGCTCGCGAGCGGCAACACGACCGCGGTGTTTCAGCTGGAATCGCGCGGCATGCGCGATCTGATCAAGCGCGCGCGCCCCGACCGCTTCGAGGACATCATCGCCTTGGTCGCGTTGTATCGGCCTGGCCCGATGGATCTTATTCCGGATTTCATCGATCGCAAGCACGGCCGGCAACGCGTCGAGTATCTCGATGCCCGTCTCGAGCCCATCCTCGGGCCGACCTATGGCGTGATGGTCTACCAGGAACAGGTCATGCAGATCGCGCAAGTGATCGGTGGCTATACGTTGGGCGGCGCGGATCTGCTGCGCCGTGCGATGGGCAAGAAGATGCCAGAGGAGATGGCGCAGCAGCGTGGCGCCTTCCTCGAGGGCGCGCTGAAGAACGGCCTGACCGAGGGACGTGCGAATCAGCTCTTCGATCTCATGGAGAAATTCGCCGGCTACGGTTTCAACAAGTCGCATGCCGCGGCCTATGCGCTGGTTGCCTATCAGACCGCATACATGAAGGCGCATCACCCGGCCGCGTTCATGGCGGCGAACCTTTCGGCGGTCATGGACGACACCGACAAGGTGCGTGTCTTCTTCGAGGATGCCCAGGAAAACGGACTTACGGTGCTCGCCCCCGATATCAATGTCTCGGGCTATCGCTTTACGCCGGTCGACGCACGCACGATTCGTTACGGACTGGGCGCGGTCAAGGGCACGGGCGAGTCGGCGATTGCAAATATCGTACAAGCGCGGGAGGCGGGCGGAGCGTTTGGCGGCGTTTTTGATTTCTGCCGGCGCGTCGATCGGCGCACGGTCAATCGGCGCGCGATTGAGTCCTTGATCCGTGCCGGCGCGTTCGATGCGATCACACCAGAACGATCGGCGCTGCTCGCTACCGTGGGCAGGGCGATGGACGAGGCAGAGCGTGCCAGTCTGGCGGCCAATCAGCACAGCCTGTTCGGCGCCGGCGAGGATCAGTCCACCGAATTGCCGCTGGTTGCGATGCCTCCCTGGGACGAGCGCCAACGCCTAAAGGAAGAGAAATCCGCGCTCGGGTTTTATCTATCCGGCCATCCCTTTAGTGCGTATCGAGAAGAAATCCGGCGCTTCATCAAGACGACGCTGAGCTCGGTCAGTGCCAGTACGGGCGGCTGGGAAGCCGGGCAGAGCGCGCAGCTGATCGCCGGCGTTATCGAATCTACGCGCAGCCAAAATTCGAAGAATGGTCGCATGCTGATCGTGAATTTGAGCGATGGCAGAGCCAAGCTCGAAGTGACGGTCTATCAAGACGCGCTCGAGCGTTATCGGCGCCTGCTGGTGGAAGATCAGCTCATCGTCGTCGAGGCGAAAGTGCGCCAGTTTCGCCGCGGCGCGAACGGCGAAGAAGGTGAAACGGCGATGACTCGAGTGATCGCCGAGCATATTTTTGATCTGGATGCCGCGCGTAACCGCTTCGCACGGCTGATTCGTATCCGCTGCAATGGCGGTTCGAGCGGGCATAAGCTCAAAGAGCTGCTCTCACCCTATCGTCCTGGTCCGTGTCCGGTCGCGATCGAATACACCAATGGCGCTGCGACGTGCGAGATCCGGCTCCCCGAGGAATGGAGCGTGAATGCCGCTGATAACCTGGTGCGCTCGCTCGCCGAGTGGGTGAGCCAGCCGAATGTCGAGATCGTCTACCCCTAGCCGCACATCTCACTGAACGGAATCGCGGGCTTCGAATCCGCTGAATTCACCTTCTCCGGGTTCGACCTCGACCCGATCCACGCGCGCGCTGCGTGGTCCGTGGCGCGCCCAGGCCAGCATGCGCGCAACGCCTTCAGGTGTTCCTTGGATCAGCGCTTCCACGCAGCCGTCGCTACGATTGCAGACCCAGCCGCGCACACCGATCTCTGCCGCCTTCATGAGCATCGCCTGGCGAAACCCCACGCCCTGGACATGTCCAACGATGACGATATGACGGGTGTGTTCCATACGGGCTCCCGTAGTCGAAGCTGCAGACATCGTGGGCTAGATTATAGCGGCCAATTGCGCCGACAGAGCCAATTGCGTTGCGGCTTGCGCAAGGCGTTTGATATCATCTCCGGGGCCTGTCTGCTCGCCGGGGAATCATTCGGATCCCGCCGGAGTTTTCGCGCGCCGGCACATCATCACACACCAGAATATCGATAATCCATGATCCCTGCCGACTTTGCCTCTGCCGAAGTTGCGGTGGGGGTTGCGGTGTTCTGGATGGCGCTCGGCGCTGTCAGCCTGTTCGAGTCGGAAGACCTACGGTTCGTCAATCAGCTTGCGTTTCCGGCCGGTGCGATTGCGGCCCTGCTGTTGGCTGCCGTCGGGATGCACGCCGTGGGCGGCACAGCGCAAACCTTACAGCTGCCGTTGGGCCTGCCCGAATTGCCGTTTCACTTGCGCCTTGACCCGCTCGCCGCGTTTTTCTTGTTCTTGCTCGGCGTAGGCGCATTCGGTATTTGCATTTACGCGGCAGGCTACTTTCGCGGCGAGACCCCGCAGCGCCTGCGCCTGTTGAGTCTGCAATTCCACGTCTTCTTGGCGAGCATGGCTTTCGTCATCCTGGCAGATGACGCTTATCTGTTCATGGTGGCCTGGGAGTCGATGGCGCTTTCCTCCTATTTCCTCGTTACTACGGATCATCATCAAGCGGCGATTCGCCGTGCCGGCTTCCTGTACTTGCTGATCGCCCATATCGGGGCGTTGTCGATCTTGCTGTGCTTCGGAGTCCTGCAGGGCGGCGGCGGGATGGCCGATTACAGCTTCGATTCCCTGCGCGACCATAGGCTGGGCTCGTCGATTTGGGCCAGCGTGGCGTTCGCGCTCGCATTCATCGGGTTTGGCGCCAAGGCCGGAATGATTCCGCTGCACGCGTGGCTGCCCGAGGCTCACCCAGCCGCACCTTCGCCCGTATCAGCACTGCTGAGCGGGGTAATGCTAAAAACGGCGATCTATGGCTTGATCCGCGTGGTGTTCGACCTGATTGGCGTCGTGCGCTGGGAGTGGGGGCTCGCGGTATCGATTGCCGGCGCGCTCACTTCGCTGTTCGGCGTGCTCTACGCGCTCATGCAACACGATCTAAAGCGTCTGCTCGCCTACCACTCGGTGGAGAACATTGGCATTATCCTGATCGGCATCGGCTTGGGTATGGTGTTTATCGGTACTGGACATCCAACAGCTGGCGCGCTGGGATTGATCGCGGGTCTTTACCACACGCTCAATCATGCGATTTTCAAGGGGCTGTTGTTCCTCGGTGCGGGCTCTATTCTTCGTTCCACGGGTTTGCGTGATTTGAACGATATGGGTGGTCTCATCCACCGCATGCCAAGTACGGCTCTGTATTTTCTGATCGGCGCGCTGTCGATCTCGGCGCTGCCGCCGTTGAACGGTTTCGTTTCGGAATGGCTGACGTTTCAAACCGCACTGCAGGCATCGTCGCTTTCAAACGGGGTGCTGCGCAGCATCGTGCCGTTGCTGGCCGCTATGCTCGCTCTGGCCGGCGCGCTGACCGCGATGTGCTTCGTCAAAGTGTATGGCGTGGCGTTCCTCGGCCAGCCCCGCGAACCTCGGCATCCGCCCAGCGGAATTCATGCGGGCGCCGACGCGAGCTTTTACGAGCGAATCGGTATGGCCTGGCTGGCACTGTGGTGCATCGTGCTCGGGGTGTTTCCTGCGGTGCTGGTTTCAATGCTCAACCAAGTGGTCGTGTCGCTTACGGGCGAGGGCTTGGCGCCTGAGGCTTCGGGCTCGAGCTGGGTTTGGCTGGTGCCTACGAGCCCGGAACGGGCCAGCTATTCTCCGCTCATCTTTCTGCTTGTTATCGTACTGGTCTTCGCGCTGACCTTTGCGGCCGTGCGTTGGATCTGGCACGGACGGGTACGACGCTCGCCACCCTGGGATTGCGGTTATCCGGAGCAAAGCGCGCGCATGCAGGATACCGCTGACGCCTTTGGGCAGCCAATTCGCATGATTTTTGCGCCGATCTATCGCATTTACCGGCGTTTCCCGGCGCCGGACGAGCCGCACCCACGCTTCGAGCTGAAGGTGGAGGACAAATTCTGGTACGGGTTCTATTTGCCGGTTGCGCGCGCAGTTGAATGGGTCAGCGCGCGGATAGTGCTGTTGCAGCGTGGCAGGATCAGCGTCTATCTGCTCTATAGCTTCGTGACGTTGATTGCGCTTCTGGTGTTCGTACGCTGATGGAACCGACCGGAGCCGCGTTTCAGATCCTGCAGTCAGTGTTTATCGTGCTCGCCGCGCCCATGCTAATGGGTTGGGTGAACACTTGTCGTGCCTGGCTGCAAAACCGCTCCGCCCCGGGGCTCTTGCAGCCTTACTATGTATTGTTGCGCCTGTTTCATAAGGAGGTCGTCCTCGCCGAGAACGCCTCGCCGCTATTTCGCGCAACGCCCTACGTCGTCTTTGGCTGTATGTGGCTCGCCGGTGGCATCGTTCCTGTGCTCGCCACCGGGCTGCCATTTGCGCCCGCGGCCGACATCATCGCGCTGGTCGGGATATTTGCCCTTGCGCGCGTGTTCATTTCTCTGGCGGCGCTCGATACCGGTACTTCCTTCGGCGGCCTGGGGGCTCGGCGCGAAATGATGATCGGTTTTCTCGCCGAGCCGGCCATGCTGATGACTTTGTTTACCGCGGCGTTTATCAGCAGCTCGACGCAGCTCACCACCATCGTCGAGACTCTGGCGCACCGCGAGTTCGCGATTCACCCCAGCCTAGCCTTTGCCGCAGTCGCGTTTCTGATGGTCTTGCTTGCGGAGAATACGCGTGTCCCGGTCGATAATCCCGCGACGCACTTGGAGCTGACGATGATCCACGAGGCCATGATTCTCGAGTACTCCGGGCGTCATCTGGCCCTGATCGAGTGGGCATCGACGATCAAGCTGTTCACCTATTTTGCCATTGGCATTGCGCTGTTTTTGCCGTGGGGCATTGCGGAGGGCCAGGTGTGGGCTGCGTTGCCGCTCGCGTTCAGCGTGCTGCTCGGCAA
>Ga0326597_10007459_pt1 | contig 14894 bp, 12 predicted proteins | sample RVTome_12_FD_203789 | JGI IMG/M metagenome (GOLD analysis project Ga0326597, IMG submission 203789) | Soil microbial communities from uranium-contaminated site in the Upper Colorado River Basin, Wyoming, United States - RVT100D185 | ecosystem: Environmental > Terrestrial > Soil > Contaminated >... | reverse complement strand
TGGCCTTCAACAACCACGTGCCCGGTCCGGTGCCGGTCGTCTTCCAGTGGGATTGGGTCAATCTCACGCTCGTGAATGGCACCACGGACACGATCCGCTTCGGGACCAGCGAGAACCAGCTCCAGCACAACATCGACTATCACGCGGCGACGGGTGCCCTGGGTGGCGGTGGCCTGACCTTTGTTTCCCCGGGTCAGGAGGTCGGGCTGCGTTGGCGGGCGGAGAAGTCGGGCCTCTTCGTCTACCACTGCGCGCCCGGCGGGGAGATGGTCCCCTATCACGTCGTCACTGGCGGCAACGGCGCGATCCTGGTGCTCCCGCGTGAGGGTCTGCGAGATGGATACGGAGATCCGGTGCGGTACGACCGAGCCTTCTACTTCGGCGAACAGGACTACTACGTACCGATGAACGCGGACGGTACGTCGAAGCGCTATGGGAACTTCGCACTCCAGATGGGTGACATGCTTCAGGTGATGAGGGGACTGGTCCCCACGCATATCGCCTTCAACGGCGCCTACGGCGCGCTCACTCAGGACGCTCCCCTGGAGGCCGCGGTGGGGGAGACTGTTCTCCTTCTGCACTCGCAGGCAAACAACCCCTCGTTCCCGCATCTGATCGGTGGGCACGGCGACTGGGTCTGGCCGTACGGAAAGTTCAATAACCGTCCGGATGAGGGACTGGAAACCTGGTCGGTCGCGGCTGGCGGGACGGCCGCGGCGGTTTATACGTTCCGGCAGGAGGGCCTGTATGTGTATCTCAACCACAACCTCATCAAGGCCTTCCTCTACGATGCCAAGGCCTTCATCAACGTCACCGGGGGTTGGGACGACCGGTTGATGACGAACTCGTTCGGGGCGAGGCCCGTGACAGGGAGCTGAACGTCGGTCGAGCCGACTTCTCTACCGCCAACTCGTCGGTGGGCTGCTCGTGGCGCTCGGGCTCAGTCTGGCTGTCGCGGTGCTAGCACTGTAACGGGCCCTATCACCGCGAGCGCGTCCCTTCCGATCCGGTCGGGGTCGCCGACGACAAGGATCGTCATCTCGGCGGGGCGGAGATTGTCGGCGAACACCCGCCGGACGTCCTCGGTCGTGACCTCCTGCACGCCCTCCGCGTAGCGCTCCAGCCAGTCCTCGGGCAGCTCACCCGAGTCGTAGAGCATCATGCGCGAGACGATCTGGTCGGAGGTCTGAAAGTTGAACACGTAGCCGTTCACGACCCTGTCGACGGCGGTCTTCAACTCCGTCGCGGCGGGCGCGGCCTCACGCAACTCCTCCATGGTGCGCAGTATGACCCGGACGGCCGGAACGGCGTTCTCCGGACTCGTCCGGGTGACCGCACCGACCAGCCCGTCGTATCGCCTGGGCATCGTCCAGAGGGACGAAGCCGAGTAGGCGTAGCCTTCGTCGCTCCTTACACGCTGGAGAATGCGACTGGAAAAGCCGCCTCCACCGAGGATGGCGTTTCCGATGGTGGCCGCGAAGAAGGAGGGCTCGTCCGCCAGTCGGACCGCCGTCGGGTGCGCCATGACGATGACGGCCTGTTCCAAGTCGCGCTCGATGAGGAAGACTCCTCCGCCCCGACGGATCTCCGGGATGGGGGAGGCCGGCGGCGAGCCCTCGCAGGGCGCCAACGCGTCCACCAGTCGCTCGAGGCGGGGCCGCATGGCGTCCCAGGACGCGTCGCCGGACACCCCGAGCGTGAGGTTTTCCCTGCAGATGACCCGCGCATGTACATCCCGGAATCGCTCCGGCGTCACGCGCTCCGGCTCCAAGTCGGACTCGTCGATCTCCCAGCCGATGGAGTGGTCCCCGTATAGGAGTCGATTGAACGCCGAATAAGCTGCGCCTCCCGCGTCGTCTGCTCGCCTCAGAACGCGCTCCAGTTCGCGCCCCCTCCAAACGTCGATCTGCGCCTCGTCGAAGCCGGGGGCGGAGATCATGTCCCACCAGAGCGCGAGCGATTCGTCCAGGTGCTCGGTGAGAGTGTTGAGCGTAGAGCCGACGCTCACGCCGCCCGACTCGAACGAGGTTTGCATCGCGTAGTGTTCGAGCAGCAACTCCACGGAATCGGGAGCGAGCCCCGAGGTACCGCCGTAACGGAGCATGGCGGGTAGCCCCATCGCGGCGGCGTACCACTCACGATCGAAGAGCCCGTACCCGCCACGGAACCGGGCGATGACGGTCACGAGCGGGAGCGCTCGGTCCTCGAGCAGGAGCGTGGTCACGCCGAGTACCTCGTGCCGCTCGGGCCGGGGCGGCACGAACTCCAAGGGCTCGTACTCGATCGCCGCCACCGCTTCCCGCCCGGACACGGATTGGCCGGACGCGGGCAGCGCCGCGACCACGAGCGCGCCCATGGCCACGGCGAGACCGCCTCCGAACAGGCGGCCGCGCATCAGCTCTCGGGCCTGCTGAGCACGGCGACCGTACGGTTGCTCAGGACGAGATACAGCGCGGCGATGCCACGCACTTGGTCGGGAGTGACGGCGGCTATCCTTTCCGACACTCGGAAGGTCTCTCGCCAATCGCCGAGGAGCGCCTGGGAGTCGGCGATCTGGAACGCGAGCCCGAGGTTCGACGTCATCCGGCGGATGTTGCCGGCCGCGACCTGGCTCCGTACGCGTTCGAGCTCGCGCTCATCGGGACCCTCGCGGACCAAGCGTTCAATCTCGTCATAAATCGCGGATTCGATGCGCTCCGTCGGCTGTCCACTGCGCGGCACCGCGTCGATCTGGAAGAGCTGCGGGAAGAGCGTGCCGGGGCCCGTGGACGCGTACACGCCGGTGACGAGCTGGTCGTCCAGAACGAGCCGGCGGTAGAGGCGTGAGGTGCGCCCTCCGGTGAGAACCGAGGCCAGCATCGCGATCGCCGACGCTTCATCGGCGACCCCCGCAGGTACGTGCCACGCGATGCGCAGCCGCGGCTCGGCGTCCCACTCCACCGTTACCCGTCGCTCACCCCGCTGAGGGGGCTCGACCGCCAGGACCGGCGGAGGGACCTCACCTCTCGGGATCCCACCGAAATAACGCCGGGCCCAGCCCTCGACCTGATCCGGGTCGATGTCGCCGACGACGGCCACGACCGCGTTGTTGGGGCCGTAGAAGCGTCGGTAGTAGTCCTCCACGTCGCGCCGGCTGAGTGCCCGGAGGTCCGACATGTATCCCACGACGGGGACTCCGTATGGATGCATCGTGAAAGCCGCCGCCAGGTGTTGCTCGTAGAGCAGTCCGGCCGGGTCCGTGTCGACGCGCATCCGCCGCTCTTCCGTCACGACGTCCCGCTCGGAGTAGAACTCGCGAAAGACGGGATGGGTCATCCGGTCGGCCTCGAGCGCGAACCAAAGCTCGGCCCGGTTGGCCGGCAGCTCCACGAAGTAGGTCGTCGCTTCCGATGAGGTCGTGGCGTTCAGGCCGCGCGCGCCCGCTTCGGTCAGGATGCGGTCGAGCTCGTTGGGCACGACGTAGCTTCGCGCGCTATCCTCCAGGGCGTCGATACGAGCCTCCAGCTCGGGCACGCGCTCCGCCCTTCCGGAGGCCCGGGCCCGAAGCAGCGTATCTTGCACCGCGTCCATGCGAGCGAAGAGGACGCGTTCCGCGTCGATGTCACGGGTGCCGATGGATGTCGTGCCCTTGAAGAGCAGGTGCTCGAGGAGATGGGCGATGCCGGTCGTGCCGAGGTGCTCATGCACCCCGCCGACGCCGAAGCGCACCACGAAAGAGACCGTGGGCGCCCCTCCGCGCGGGAGCACGAGGATCGTCATGCCGTTGTCGAGTACCACCTCACGGACCGGAAGGCGGTCGCCCACCGGCTCTTGCGCCGAGACCGCGCGCGCCGATCCATGCGCCGCGAAGGAGGAGATCGCCAAGAGCAGACCGACGGCGAGCATGGGCGGCCGCGACGGGCTCATGCCCGCGCGCCTCGCCGCGGTTGGCACCGGGGGCAGAAGAAGGCGGAGCGGCCGCCGAAGACCACGCGACGGACCTCGGTGCGGCAGCGCGAGCACGCCTCACCGTCCCGCGCGTAGACCTGGAGGCTTTGCGCGTAACGGCCCTCCTCTCCAGTGGCTGTGCGGTAGTCCCTCAACGTCGTGCCGCCAGACGTGATCGCCTTCCTGAGCACGCTCCTGATGCCGCGGTGCAGGGCGCCCGCCTCGAGTCGCGATACGCTTCGGGCCAAGCGCTGCGGGTGGATGCCCGCGAGAAAGAGCGCCTCGTTAGCGTATATGTTGCCTACACCCGCGACCTTGCGCTGGTCCAGGAGCCACGATCGCACGGGTGAGCGCGATCGATGCAGGCGGTCCCAGAGGACCTTCCCCGTGAAGGAAGCCTCGAGGGGCTCCGGGCCCATACGGTCGGAGCGTGCCTGCCAATGGTGCTGGTCCATGCACTCCACCGTGCCGAACCTGCGCGTATCGTCGAAGACGAGGGCCTCGCCATCATCGAGACCAAAGCGTACCGCGGGGTGCCGGGAATCCACGGGCCCGTCCTCTCTCCCGGCGGTAAGCAGCAAACGCCCGGTCATTCCGAGATTCACAGCCACGAGGCGCTCTGCCTCGAGTCGCAGCAAGACGTTCTTACCCCTACGACCCACTTCGACGATCCTGTGGTCCTTCACTTTGTTCGCGAAGCGACGTGTGGGCTCACGCAGCACCGATGCGTGGATGACCTCGGTCGCCCGGATGGTTCGGCCCACCAGCCCGGGCCGCAGCCCGCGCACGATCGTCTCCGCCTCAGGCAGCTCGGGCACGGGTCAGCCGCGGGTCCGCGAGCGTTCGCGCCATCCGATGTCCCTACGCAAGAACCCCCCTTCGAATTGGATCCGCTCGGCGCCCTCACGGCTGGCGTCCGCGGCTGACGAGAACGTGTCCGCGAGCGCGGTGACCGAGAGCACGCGGCCCCCGGAGGTCAGAAGGCGGCCGTCCCGATACTCCGTACCTGCGTGGAAGACCATGAGGTCCTCCGATTCCAAGTCCGGGGGGATGTGCACCTCCTTCCCCTTCTCGTAGACACCGGGATAGCCACCCGATGCGACGACGGTCGTGACCGCCGCGACGGCCCGCGTGGTCGTCCCCCGACCCGCCAAGGAGCCCCCTTCGGCCACGGTGGCGAGCAGCTCCAGGAGCGAGGAGTCCATGAGGGGCAGGACGACCTGCGTCTCGGGGTCGCCGAAGCGGCAGTTGAACTCGATGACCCGGATTCCGGTGGAGGTCAGCATGAGGCCCGCGTAGAGAAGCCCGCGGAAGGCCCCCCCTTCTGCCGCCATGGCCGCCAGCGTGGGTGCGAAGATGCTCTTGCGGGCGTCCTCGATCACCGCCGGGGTCGCCAGGGAGACCGGGGCATAGGCGCCCATGCCTCCCGTGTTGGGGCCCGTATCACCCTCGCCCACGCGCTTGTGATCCTGAGCCGGAACCAGGATCACCGCGTGCCGGCCGTCCGTGACGGCGAAAACCGAGAGCTCCTCGCCTTCCATGTACTCCTCGATGACGACCTCGCGGCCCGCCTCGCCGAAGTCCCAGTCGCCGAGCATGGAGCGCACGGCGTCCAATGCGTCGTCTTCCGTCAGGCATACGACGGCGCCCTTGCCGGCGGCGAGCCCGGACGCCTTCACGACGATCGGCGCGCCGCGTTCGCTTATGTAGGACTCGGCGCCTTCGAGATCGGTGAACGTGCGATGCTGGGCCGTCGGAACGCCGGCGTTGCGCATCAGCTCCTTCGAGTAGGCCTTGCTCGACTCGATGCGCGCGGCGCTCTTCGAGGGCCCGAAGACGGGAAGCCCTTTCGCCTCGAACCGGTCGACGATCCCGGACGCCAGCGGCCCCTCGGGGCCCACGACGGTCAGGTCGATGCGATGGGCGGCCGCCCACCCGGAAAGGGCCTCGACATCCCCCGGGGAGATCTCGACCGCCTCGCAGAGCGGGGCCATGCCGCCGTTGGGTCGCGTCGCGAAGAAGCTCGCCGAGGGGGCGTCTCTCCGCAGCTTCCAGAGGAGCGCATGCTCCCTGCCGCCGTTTCCTACGATCAGAATCCGCATGGGCGGAGTCTAGGGAGGGTACCGGGAAAGAAAAGGGGCGGCCGGGGCGTGCCGCCCGGTCGCCCCCAGTTCGTGAAGCTCCGAGCTACCGCTTCAGACCGCTCAAGAAGTCGGAGCCCATGCGCTTGGCCGCTTCCGTCACGTTGTCGACGAAGTCTTTCGCGCCCTCGGCGTATGCGGCGCCGGCCGCCTTGAGATCCTCCTGGTAGGCCGGGTCGGGCTCCCCCCTGCGAGCGTATTCGCCCCGGAGGATGCGGTCGTAGTTCCCCGACTCGATCCAGGCCCGCAGCTCGCTCACGCGGAGCACGTAGAACGGATGCGTGGCCGCCATGAGGTTGAGGACCTTGAAGACCTGGTCGGCCAGGTCGCCCCCCTCCTGGTACTCTTCGGCCTGGATGATGAATGCCTGCAGGCTCGTCTCTTCGTCCTCGCCCCCGCCGGCCATCTTGAGCATGGCCCGCATCACGACCTCGGGGTCCTGGACCGTGAGGAGGCCCGCGCGGTCGCATGAGAGCTCGGACTTGCGTGACCACTCCAGGAGCCCGACCAAGACCGCGCGCGCGGCGAGCCCCACGATGGGGAAGCCCATGTTGGCCAAGTTGATCAAGAACACCGTCATCGTGCGGTAGAGCACGTGATCGCTGAGGATGTGGCCGATCTCGTGCCCGATGATGTACTCGAGCTCCTTGGGACCCGTGAGCCGCACCGTGCCCGAGTTCAGGATGATGAAGGGCTGGTCCATCCCGTACGCGCCGGCGTTCACGATGGGCGTCTGCGATATGTAGAGCGGGTACTCCTCGGGCGCGTCGAGCGTCTTCAGCGCCTGCTTGTAGAGCTTGTAGACCTCGCCGAACTGGTTCTCCCCCACGCGGACGGCGTTCGCCTGAAAGGCCAACCGGATCGGCTTCTCCCCGAAGAACCCGAAGAGCTTGCGCAGCACCGCATCGAATACCGGTATGCGGCGAAGCGCCTGGAGCGCGGCCTTGTCGGCCGGGTGCTCCCAGGTGTGAGAGGCGATGTCCGTGAGGACGCGACGCGCCTTCGCCTCCGCGGCCCCCTCCGGTCCGACCCGATCGTCCGTCATGTCTCCGTTCCTCTTGCGTGGGTGCTTCCCTTACGCGGGGCCCCCGTCGGCGGTTTCAGCCATGCCACCGACAATGTAGGCCCACGCGAGAGAAGCCCGCCACCGGCCGTCGTTGACGTCCGCGGGCCCCGCGGGCGAAACTACGCGGGCCGACGGCGATCCCCCGCCGATCGGTCCCGGTGAACACGATCGGAGGCGCGTTGCCCGTCCACATCCCCGAAGGCCTGATGGTGAGCGTATCCGGCATGCGAGGACGGGTCGGCGCCCCGCTCACGCCGGAGCTGATCGGGGGGATCGCGGCTTCGTTCGGGGCCTTCATGTCCGGGGGCACGCGCGGACCGGTGTGCGTGGGCCGGGATTCCCGCACCTCCGGTCCGATGTTCGCCCGGGCGGTCATCGCGGGGCTGCAGTCGGTCGGCGTCGATGTGATCGACCTCTGCGTGGTCCCGACGCCCACGCTCCTCATGGCGGTCCGGCATCATTCGGCGGTCGGCGCCATCGGCGTGACCGCCAGCCACAACCCGGCCCAGTGGAACGCGCTGAAGCTGGTATCGGAAGAGGGCATCTTCCTGGACGCCGATCGCTCGATGGCGTTTCGGGCCTACCTGGCGGAGCAGGATCCCCCGCGTGCCTCTTGGGACGCGCTGGGCGGGCTGGGCCAGGACAGCGAGGCGTGGTCGAGGCACATGAAGCGCATCCTCGAGCTGCCCCAGCTGGACGTGGATGCGATTCGGGCCCGAAGACTCAAGGTCGCCGTCGACTGCGTTCATGGCGCGGGGGGGCCGTTCGTGGCCGAGCTTCTCGCGAGGCTCGGCTGCGAGGTCGACGGCATCGGCATGGAGCCCGACGGCCTCTTCCCGCGCGATCCGGAGCCCACGGCAGCGAACCTGTCCGATCTCGGCGAGCTCGTTCGCGAGAGCGGCGCCGACGTCGGGCTGGCCATCGATCCGGACGTGGACAGACTCTCGCTGGTGGACGAGACAGGGCGCCCCCTGGGCGAAGACCTCACGCTGGCGCTGGCGGCGGCCGCCGTGCTCTCCCGCACCCCGGGGCCCGTCGTGACCAACCTGTCGACCAGCCAGGTCCTGGAGGACGTGGCGCGTGCTCACGGGTCCGAGGTGCACCGGGCGCCCGTCGGGGAGGTCAACGTGGCACGGCGGATGCAAAGCGAAGCCGCCGTGGTGGGCGGCGAAGGTAACGGCGGCGTGATCTTGCCGGAGCTCCACTACACGCGTGACGCGCCGCTGGCGGTCTCCCTGGTCTTGCAACACCTTGCAGATGAGGGAATTACGATGTCCGCGGCCGCTGCCAGGTGGCCGGCGTACACGATTGTGAAGGAGAAGGTGGCGTTCCCCAGGGAAGCGTTGCGGGAGGGCTACTCGGCGCTGGAGGAGGACCTCGGCGCGGAGTCGAAAGACGAGTCCGATGGTCTCAGGCTGGCCTGGCCGAGGCGCAAGGCGTGGCTTCACGTGAGGCCTTCGGGGACGGAGCCGGTGGTGAGGTTGATCGCCGAGGCTCCTGACTCGCAACGAGCTGGGGAGTTGGTGCGGAGGGCCGCGGAGGTCCTGGCGGGGATCGCGTAGAGTTCGGGTAGACAAGGGAGAAGTCGCTCATGTGCGGTATCGTGGGATATGTGGGATCGAAGGAGGCTACGCCGATCCTGCTCGAGGGGTTGAATCGCCTCGAGTACCGGGGGTACGACTCGGCCGGTGTCGCGCTGCTCAACGGATCCGTGCACGTGGTGAAGCGGCCGGGCAGGATCCGGGAGTTGGAGGCCGCGATCGCGGCCTCCCCCACGCGGGGTACCTGCGGAATCGGGCACACGCGGTGGGCGACGCACGGTGTACCCAACCAGCCGAACGCTCACCCCCACACGTCGAACGACGGCGACATCGCCCTCGTGCACAACGGCATCATCGAGAACGCCGACGTCTTGCGTGTCCAGTTGCGGAAGGAGGGCTACACCTTCGCCTCCGAGACGGACACGGAGGTGGTGGTCCACCTCATCGACTACCTCTGGAAGGAGGGTGACCGTCTCGAAGACGCCGTGGCCGCCGCGCTCCGGGAGGTCGACGGGGCGTACGGCATCGCGGTCATCTCGTCGCGCGATCCGGACAAGATCGTCGTCGCCCGAAACGGGAGCCCGCTCCTCATCGGTGTCGGACAGGACGGTGAGATGCTCGCGGGATCGGACGCGGCGGCCGTCATCGGCCGGACCCGCGAGGTCGTCTATCTGGATGACGGAGACTACGCGGTGCTGACGGCCGACGGCTACCGCACGTTCCAGCTGGAGGGGACGGAGGTGTCGCGCTCGGTCCATGAGGTCACGTGGGACCTCGATGCCATCGAGAAGGGCGGCTACGAGCACTTCATGCTCAAGGAGATCTTCGAGCAGCCCAACAGCCTGCGCGACGTCCTTCGGGGCCGGCTGCTCCTGGAGGAAGGCGACGCCCGTCTCGGAGGCATCAGCGACCATCGAGACGAGCTCGAGCAGGTCAAGCGCGTCGTCATCACCGCGTGCGGTACGAGCTGGCACGCAGCCCTCGTGGGCGAGTATTTGCTCGAAGAGTTCGCGCGGATCCCGGCCAGCGTCGAATACGCCTCGGAGTTCAGGTACCGGAACCCGGTCCTGGAGCCGGGAACCCTCGCGCTCGCCATCAGCCAATCCGGAGAGACCGCCGACACACTCGCCGCCCTCAAGGAAGCCAAGCGCAACGGCGCGCAAACCATGGGCATCGTCAACGCGGTCGGCTCGACGATCGCGCGCGACACCGACTATGGCATCTATCTGCACGCCGGCCCCGAGATTGGCGTCGCGTCGACGAAGGCGTTCACGAGCCAGTTGGTCGCGTTGACGCTCTTCACGCTCTACATGGGCCGTCGCAGGAACATGTCGGCGCTCCAGGGCCGTGAGATCGTGGCCGCGCTTCAGGAGCTGCCGATGCTCGTCGAGGAGGTCCTGCACCTCAACGACGAGGTGCGCGATGTCGCCATGAAGTTCCGGGACTCGCGCAACTTCCTCTATCTCGGCCGGGGGTTTCAGTTCCCGGTCGCGCTCGAGGGGGCCTTGAAGCTCAAGGAGGTGAGCTATATCCACGCCGAGGGCTATCCGGCGGCCGAGATGAAGCACGGCCCCATCGCGCTCATCGATGATGACATGCCGGTCGTCGTGCTCGCGCCGCGCGACCCGGTCTACAGCAAGGTCGTGTCGAACATCGAGGAGGTGAAGGCGCGCAGCGGAAGGATCATCGCCGTGGTCAGCGACGATGCCGCGGAGCTGCAGGGCAAGGTCGACTACATGATCAAGGTGCCCCAGACGATCCCCTGCCTCCTGCCGGTGCTCACCACGGTTCCGCTCCAACTCCTGGCGTACCACATGGCTGTGATCCGTGGCACGAACGTGGATCAGCCGCGGAACCTGGCGAAGTCCGTAACGGTCGAGTGAAGATCGTCCTCCAGCGCGTCTCCAGCGCGGAGGTCAGGGTCGAGGGAGAGGTCGTGGGAAGGATCGGCCCGGGTCATCTGCTTCTCGTGGGCTTCGGGCGCGACGACGGCGCCTCGCAGATCGAGTGGATGGCCGACAAGGTGCTCGGCTTGAGGGTCTTCGCCGACGACGAAGGCAAGATGAACCGGTCCCTCGAGGAGTCGGGCGGCGACCTGTTGGTCGTCAGCCAGTTCACGCTCTATGGCGACTCCTCCAAGGGGCGGCGCCCCAGCTTCGTGGCGGCGGCCCCGCCGGATGAGGCCGAGGCGCTCTACGACCAGTTCGTCGAGGAGCTCCGAGGGCGGACGACCCGCACCGTAGAGACGGGGCGTTTCGGCGCGATGATGGAGATCGAGCTGGTCAACGACGGTCCGGTCACGCTCGTTCTCGAGCGCTGAGGCCGATGTCCGCGCACGTCGTCCTCGCGTCCGGCTCGCCTCGTCGGGCGACCATCCTCCGACAACTCGGGTTGGATGTCGAGGTGTGCCCGGCGGAGGTGGACGAGACGCGTCCGCCCGGCGAGAGCCCGAGGGCACACGTCGAGCGGCTCGCGAGGGCGAAGGCCGAGCTCATCGCGCTGGCCCGTCCGGGGGCGCTCGTCGTCGGGGGAGACACGGTCGTCCTGCTCGGGCAACAGGTGCTCGGCAAGCCGGATACGCCGGAGCAGGCCGTCCAGATGCTCGTCAGCCTGTCGGGTCGGTCGCACGAGGTGCTCAGCGGCCTCGCGCTCGCCGGAGACCACGGGGTGGTCAGTGGCGTCGCCGGGACCACCGTTCGCTTCCGCGACTTCGATGCGGACCTCGCGCGCCGCTACGCGGAGACCGGGGAGCCCCTGGACAAGGCGGGGGCCTACGGCATTCAGGGGCTCGGGGCCGCGTTGGTCGAGGGACTGGACGGCGACTACTATTCGGTCGTCGGCTTCCCGGTCGGTGTCTTTCTCGATCTGTTGGAGCGGGCGGGGTGGCGTTACGACTTCGGTCGGCTCACGAGGTTGCCCTGAGAGGCACCTGCGGGTCCGTTCATGGGTAGGAAACCGGTATCGGACAACGGGTCCCGGCTTATCGGGATGGGGGTGTAGGGGTTTTCCCGGACTGGTCGTGCCACACGTATCTCGGCTAGATTCGGACCCGAAGACGTGTGGCAACCCACGGGAGAGTGACATGAAGAAGAACGGACGTTTCATGGTGGGTCTCGTCGGTGTGGCCACCGTCGTCACCTACCTGATCTGGACCGGCGTCAGCGAGACGATGGTCTACTACCTTACCCCCGTCGAGCTCATGCAGCGGGTCGAGGTCGATCCGACGTTCCACCAGGTAGGGGTCAAGGTGAGCGGCCAGGTGATTCCGGGCAGTTACCAGCGACAGGACGGCGAACTCCTTCACCTGTTCCAGGTACGCGACCTCGTCGACGCGTCGATCACGTTCCCGGTCGAGTTCCGCGATGCCTTGCCGGACACGTTTACCGACCAGGTCGAGGTGGTGCTCGAGGGTCGTTTGCGTGAGGACGGTGTCTTCGAGGCGAACACGCTCCTGACGAAGTGCGCGAGTCGCTACGAGGCGTCTCAGGAGGAACTCGCCGGGTGACCATTCTCGGGGAGTTCGCTCTATGGATCTCCCTTCCCTTCGCGCTCTGGGGAATGGTCCTCGGCTATGCCGGGGGGAGGACGCAGCGAGGCGACCTGGTTCTGAGCGCCGAGCGGAGCGTATACGCGGTCTTCTTCCTGCATGCGATCGCCGCGGCCGGCGTCATGGCGGCTTTCCTCGGCGACCGCTTCGAGTACTGGTACGTCGCCAGCTACTCCAACGCCGAGCTGGAATTCTTCTATAAGGTCACCGGTCTGTGGGCGGGGCAGCGCGGCTCGTTGCTCTTCTGGGCGCTCATCCTCGGCTTCTTCTCGTCGCTCTGCGTCTTCCAGAACCGCAAGAAGCACCGTGAGTTCATGCCGTACGTCGCGGCGGTGCTCCAGACGATTCTCCTCTTCTTTATCGTCGTCCTGCTCTTCGCGGAGGTGAATCCGTTCGAGCGGCTCGGCTTCACCGCCGTGAATGGGCGGGGGCTCAACCCGCAGCTCCAGAACTACTGGATGGTGATCCATCCGCCGACGCTCTACCTGGGCTTCACGGCGTTCACGATCCCGTTCGCGTTCGCGATTGCGGCATTGCTGAACGGCCGACTGGACGCTCGTTGGATCCAGCTGACGCGAAGGTGGATCCTGACGAGCTGGCTCTTCCTCTCCGTCGGGATCGTCTTCGGGATGCGGTGGGCGTACGAGGAGCTCGGCTGGGGCGGCTACTGGTTCTGGGATCCCGTGGAGAACGCATCCTTGTTGCCCTGGCTGACCGCGACTGCGTTCCTGCACTCGATCCAGATCCAGGAGACCCGCGGCATGTTGAAGGTCTGGAACATGTCGCTGGTGCTCCTGACGTTCCTGCTCACGATCTTCGCGACGTTCCTGACGCGCTCGGGCATCATCGAGTCGGTGCACTCGTTCTCCGAGGAGCCGAAGATCATGATCATCTTCCTCAGCTTCATGTCGGCGGTATTCGCGGGGTGCGCGATACTCATCCTGTACCGCCTGCCGCAGCTCCGTAGCGAGAACCAGATCGAGTCCTTCGTCTCGCGTGAGTCGGCCTTCCTCTTCAACAACGTCTTGCTGTTGGGCGCGGCGTTCTCGGTGTTGTTCGGGACCATGTTCCCCCTGATCACCGAGTTGATCACCGGACAGGAGATCAGCGTCGGTCCGCCGTTCTTCCAGCGGGTGAACTTCCCCATCGGTCTGGCGCTTCTCGCATTGGCCGGCATCGGGCCGGTCATCGCCTGGCGGCGGGCCACGAAGAGGAATCTCCAGAAGAATTTCTCCACACCCGTCATCGTCGGCCTCGTCGTGGCCGCTGCGCTGTGGGTCTCGGGAGCCCACCACCCGCTGGCGCTCACGACTTGGGGGATTTCCGCGTTCGTGGTCACGGTCATCGCCACCGAGTTCTGGAAGGGTACCAGAGCGCGCTCGCGCATCGAGGGGGAGGGCTACATCCCCGCGCTGTTTCACCTGGTGTCGCGGAACCGGCGCCGGTGGGGCGGCTACATCGTCCACGTGGCGATCGTGATGGTGTTCATGGCGTTCGCCGGTGCGGCGTACAACGTGGACGAGCGCTTTCATGTCGAGCCGGGCGACGTAGTCGAGGTGGACTCTCCGATGGGTCACACGTACACCCTCACGTACGAGGGACTGTCAACCGCTCGCCAGAACGGCCTGCGTAACCTTCTGTGGCAGGCGATCGCGACGGTGTCGGTAGAGAAGGAAGGTCGGTCGGTCGGTGTGCTCACCACCGAGAAGCGCCAATACACGACGCAGGATCCGGGGAGCCCCCCGATGACCGAGGTGGGCATTCGCTCCACCTTCGGGGAGGACCTGTATCTGATCCTGTCGGCGGTCGACGACGCGGGAGCCGTCTTGGCGGGAGACTCCAACGCACAGGGCATCGACCTTCAGGTGCTGGTGAAGCCCCTCGTGAATTGGATCTGGCTCGGGTGCCTCACGCTCGTGGGTGGAGCGATCATCGCGCTCTGGCCGAGCGTCGACCGGAAACGCGTCGGCACGGGCGAGTCCGCCGATCCGGCGGCCGAGGGTGCGGTCGTCGGGGCAGCCCCCCCTGCCGGGGCACTCCCCCCTGCCGGGGCAGTGGGCTGACGCCGAACCGGGAGCTCCCGTGACGCTCTATTTGGGCGTGGCGCTCATCGTAGCTGCGGTCCTCCTCTTCATTCTACAGCCGGTCGTGAAAGGTCTACACGCGTCGCTCGAGCGAGAGGACGACGAGCTCACCGAGACGGAGGCCCGAAAACGCATCGCTTTGCTGTCACTCCGCGACGTCGAGTACGACTTTCTTGCGGGTAAGCTAGACGAGCAGGACTACCGTTCTTTGAAGAGTGAGCTCACTGCGGAGGCACTGGCGGCGCTAGAGGCCGACGAAGCCGCGAGAGCCATGAGGGGGCACCCTGAGGACCAGGACATCGAGGCCGAGATCGCTCGTATCCGGTCGGGTCTGCGGAGCGGGCTCGTGTGCGACGAGTGCGGCTTCTCGAACGAGCATGGAAGCCGCTTCTGTTCGTCCTGCGGGGAGGCTCTCGCCGACCGGGCTCTCGGGTAGCTCCGGTGGAACTGACGACCGAGCAACCGCCAGCGCCGTCGGCGACCGGCAGCGTCATCGAAGCCCGCGGACTGGTACGGGAGTATGGCCCCGTGGTGGCGGTGGACGGCATAGACGTCGCGCTGGGTGAGGGCGAGTTCCTAGTGATCTTC
>Ga0326597_10007458_pt1 | contig 14895 bp, 12 predicted proteins | sample RVTome_12_FD_203789 | JGI IMG/M metagenome (GOLD analysis project Ga0326597, IMG submission 203789) | Soil microbial communities from uranium-contaminated site in the Upper Colorado River Basin, Wyoming, United States - RVT100D185 | ecosystem: Environmental > Terrestrial > Soil > Contaminated >... | reverse complement strand
ACCGTCATGGTGTAGTTGGATGTGTTGCTTGGAGAGACATTCTGCGAACCGCTCGTCGATACAGAGCCAATGTTCGTGATGTTTGCCGAGGTAGCATTGCTTGAGCTCCAGTTAAGTGCTGCGCTTCCCCCTTGGACAATGGACGATGGGGAGACGTTGATAGAGCAGGTGGGAGCGTTTTGTTGCTGGCTCGCAACCACGGTGGTTGAGCAGGTATTACTTCCACCAGAGCCGCTTACCGAAAGCGTGTACGTCTGCGTGCCGGTTATGTTCGAGATAAGGCGTGAACTGTTTGGTGCAACCGCACCAAAGCCAGAGAGCGTTGCCGACGTCGCATTGCTCGAGTTCCACGAAAGCGTCGAGGAGCCGCCATATGAGACATTTGTCGGATTTGCAGAGATGTTACATATCGGCTGAACGAACGGACTGCCAGTTGACACGGTATTCTGCGTTGTCGTCACATTGTTGACGACGTTTACATTATTTGTTGCTGAAGCGTTCGCAACTGCTGTTGCATTGCTTACAGACTTTGAGTTGCTTTTCGAAACCGTATTCGGCACGGAAACAAAACTTGGCGTGTAGTACGTATTTGGTGTTGAGTACGTGCTCTTGATAGGATACGCGGAAGACGAGCATGAGATACATCCACCGGAAACCGAGTACGTCGGAATCTCATACGACGGAAACGTGTAGGTGTCCTCTACCACCGACCCGGCATAGTGCCAGGTTGGAGTGTAGCCACCACTGACTCCGTCATAACCATAATCATAGGCGCCAGTGTCGTAGCCATAGTCGTACGCACCAGTGTCGTAGCCATAGTCATAGGCACCGTAATCGTAGCCGTAGTCATAGGTGCCGGTGTCGTAGCCATAATCATACGCGCCAGTGTCGTATCCGTAGTCATAGGCACCGTAATCGTAGCCATAATCATACGCGCCAGTGTCGTATCCGTAATCGTACGCACCGTAGTCATAGCCATAGTCATAGGTGCCGGTGTCGTAGCCATAATCATAGGCACCGTAATCGTAGCCGTAGTCATACGCGCCAGTGTCGTATCCGTAATCATAACCAAAATCAAGACCGCCAGCTGCATGTGCCATAGGTACTATCCCTACGTACACGGGAATGAGCAAGATAGCCAAAATACACAGAAATGTTCCTGTGTTTTTCTTTATTTCTACAAAGTTGTAATTCATGATAATTATGCTATTTAATAAGGAATTTGAATGCTGGATTATTCCTACTACTAATGTCTGTTGGTGTCAATTGCTTTCCTTCTCGCCTTCATAGCAAGAAGATTTGGTGAAAAGATGGGTGAGACGCAGCGGTATTTTGCTGCGTCTCACCAAAAAAGGGAGTTGGGGATTTCAGTCGGCGGCCGCGCGGTCCGCGCGGATCCTCGCACAGGCTTCGAGACCTGCCTTGCGAGAATACTCGTATGATTCCAGTTGCCGGAGCTCGATGTACTCCGGCAATTGCGGCCCCCACTCGGCCGCGTACGTTGCCTCGTCCACCGAACCATCTTTGGTTGTGATGCAGTGGCCCGTTGACACGGCCCCGTAGGTCATCTCCGCCGGAAGGGAAACAACGGCACCTTCCCGCGGGCCAATTGCCCTAACCATAACGCGCGCGCCATTTGGGCCATCGGTGACCCGAAAGGCACTTGTCGCATTTGGAGGATTGCAGGCCGCGATAGCGGCCGCATGCCCGCCGGCACCACGGAAGGTCAACCCGGATCGATCATTCAAGAGCGATATGCCGGGCCGAACGACCGTGACGAGCAGGCATCCTTTCGGGATGTCCGCCGTAGTGGTCGTACCGGTGTATTCCGGCCGCTTGGGCGGCAGGGGCGCTTCCGCCCTTGCCGCCTGCTCACCCGCAGGTGCGCGGGTGAGGTAGCCATTTGCGGCGGCCGCGCTGATGTAGTCGCGAGCGAAGTAGCCCGTGACAACGAGCGCGGCAACTGCCGCGAGCGTGAAGAGTCGTTTCAGTTTCATGCTCTTTCTCCCTTTGGCTCCCCGCTACATGCGGAGAGATGTGAATGTTCATCACCTACACAAAGCTATTACAGCTTCGCGCAGGTGTATCGAGCGGGATTGCTCCTGCTCGATACACCGGAGCGAAAAATAGGTGGCAGAGGGCAAGGCGAAGGTGCGCCGCGCCCCCTGCAAAGTTCAGTAGCAATCGAAAAAGTCGATTCGATTGCCTCTGCGGATTTGAATCCGCTGACCCTCTCGCCCTGCACATGGATTTCCATGCGGTTGGGGCGCGGGGAAAACAACCGTGGGCCGACGCACCGTAACGGTGCGTTCGGGAATCCGGATGACTCCCGTACGTCCTTGTTGTGGTTGTCTCCCCCTATAGGCCTGCTGGCCCATCCGTCGACGCTCCTCCGGCGACCAGTACCATTTGTCTGGCGGGTCGCCGAAGTAGGCTGGATTGTTGGGCGGCCGCTCCATCTGCCGACCGTAGTCGTTGTTGCGACTGACTCGCCCATTTCCGGACGAGCCAAACCCTCCCCACGCTTTCTCCATCTCTTTGGAGAATGCTCCAGGCGTGTCATTCGCCACTGATTCGATACCCGCTTTTATGGCGGGGAGTATCAGAAGCGGAAGCGCAATCAGGAGGATAATAAGCCCCCCAACCCAATACAAAACATTTTTCCCGTTCATTGGACGTCCTTTCTCGGTCATCCAGACCAGTAGCATTCCGCAAAACGGAACGATTTAAGCTGACAGCATTATAACAAAAGATTGCACTCTGTCAAGGGTCGTAAAAATCGAACGGCGGAGGTGTTTAGGCACCCCCGCCGTATGATATTTGCCCGCGATGGCTCTTCCTGCGTTCGCTTACCTCGTTTGGAACCAATCATTCGCAAGAAATGCGAGGTGGAAGATGATAAACGAGATGAGAACAGCGTCCGTAAGAGTGGTGAGTCCGGCTATCGAAAACACCCACTGCTCGAGCGTAACGCTATTCATAGCCACCGCGTCCCACAAAACGCCAAGCACGCTTGAGCCGGGCTTTATTTGCTCCATGTGCGACCAAAGTGTGAAGAGTGGCGCAAACGACGCCATCGCGTCGAGCGCCTGCGAAGTGACCGATGTGGTTCTTCGCATGTACACTGCGAGTACCTGAATCGCAATGTATAAGACCGATACCGTTGCAAACCTGCCGACCTCGGTCATTGCGTCGGCCGGTGTGTTGACGATTGCAACGTATTTGAACCCCAGTACCGTCCCGCCGAAGACCCAATAGATGTAGGTGGCGTAGACGAAACTGCTTAGAATTCCGAGAATTGATACGATTTCGGACAACAGAGGAAATATCTTCTTCATCGCGGGAGTCCCTTCTTTTGCTCTTATCTGCTGTTGCTGTCTTGAGATATGCAGACAGCAGAAAAAAGACAGTTGCTTCCTATTTGCTAGCGGCACTTATAACAAAACAAACGGTGTTTGTCAAGTTTGCTTTAAGGTGGGATGCTACATTAAACGAGGAGCGTTGCGTGGTGGAAAATGATTATTCCATTTGGTAGGAAGCGACAAACTCTGCTTCGACGACCCAGCGAGCGCTCTTCGCGCCAAACGTATCGCAAGTGGCAAGGATGAGTCGCGGCTTCTCACGCTCTGAGAGATCAATTATCTCTTCGTTCGCGTCTGTGCGGCGCACTGACAAAACGCGATACATTGCTACATATCCCTCCCCTTCAAGCTTGACGATGTCTCCTTCTGAAAAATCAGACAGGTTGTTGAATGCTTTATACATCTGGTTATGAACAACCGGCAAGCGTGAGCTGTGTCCAAAGATAAATGTCGTCCCCTTACCCGCACCGAGCGCAGAGCCAGGATAGCGCACCGCACCACTTTTAAGCGCTTCGTCGAGAACCGCAACAACAGTGCTGTCGGGGTTGAGAACCGGTAGATCGAGCCCAATTGCCGAGGACACAATGCGCTGTGGCACAAATGCGCGCGCCTGCACTTCCTCCTCCTGATCTTGATCACTTCCGAGCTGCGGCAAATCGGCCAGCGCAACGCGCCCTGGAAATGGCTGGGCTACACGAGAAAATGGTATCCCTGCCGATTTAGGCAGCGTGCCGTCAACATAATACGGCACAAACCCCACCGAGTTAAAAGCGGAGAGAGAAAGCACAAATATGACAAAAGACACCGTGATTAAACGCGTGCGGCTTTTTGGTTTGCGTATTATGTGCGCCTGCATGTTCATAGCGATATGCATATATAACACTGCCGTGGATGTTTATTGCGGCTAGCGAGAACAGGAAGTGGGAGCTTGCTCACACTTCGTCCGAGCGAAGGCGCAATATAGTCCCTCAGGGCAGAGCCCCGAGGGACTATATTAGCTCCTCGGCTCGGAAATGAAAAAGAAAGCTTTTTCATTTCGCTCGCTCTACGTTACTAATAATACATCACAAATCATTCTTTGTCAAACACGCTACTAGGTGCTCACATTGTTAAATACATTGACAAAAGAGTCCGTCAGTGGTAATCATTGCATATACTCACCGTACAAATCATTTATATATGAGCACACAAACAAAACACACAGATAAATCTCTTGGGACAGAGGAGGAGCAAAAGCCCTCACTTGTAAAAAATATTCTCACCATATTTGCATTTATTATCATTGTTATTGTCGGCGTGTGGGGTGCAGTAAATGTAGTCCGCCTTGCCCCTTCCCTGTTCTCTGCCCTTATATCACCATTTTCAAAAAGCGATACCGAACTTTTGCTATCAGCGCCGGAGGAGGCAAAATCAGGTACGCTTGTGACTGTCTCGTGGGAACATACAGCGCGCGACGATGGATTTTATACATTTTCATATGGGTGCCGTCCAAACGTCGCATTTGTCACACCAACGGCAAACGACACAGAAACGCCGCTTGCATGTGATACACCGTACACCATCTCGGCCGAAGATGAAAAGCAGATACGCATCATGCCGCGTTCAACCGTAGTGCAAACAGAGGTTACGCTTGCTGTCTCGTACACTGATGAAGATGAAGATGTTATCGCCGAGGGAACAGCGGCTATGACAATCCTAAACCCTACTGTCTCTCCGGGAGATGGTGGTGAAAATGGAGATGGCACCTCCGGCGAGCCAAAGCCGCCCCAGGTTAGCGCGCCCGACCTGCGCGTGCGCATCATTAACTTCGGTATACTCGACCCAAACACGCGCGCATTTATCCCACAGAGCATCGTCCGTCCCACCGACACCGCGGCAGTGCGCTTTGAGGTTGCAAATATCGGCTCACGAGGAACAGGCGGTTGGCTTTTCACAGCCACACTCCCTACGGAGCCGGCGCGTTCCTATTCATCAACACTCCAGCAATCACTTAACCCGGGAGACAGGATTGAGTACACGCTCTCCTTCAGCAACATCACTACAGGAGGCGGCACCTTCCGCATTACGGCAGACCCTTCTAATCAGGTCGCGGAGGCAAACGAGAACAATAACACTGTTATCTATACCGCATCTCCGGTTTCGGGATACTAATTTTCGGCTAAAAGTTACGCGGATGTATCCCCTCACAACAAAAATATCTCGCAGAATTCTTAGACGTCCAGTGTCGCCTCTTTTGCATGGGACTGAATGAACGACTTTCGCGAAGCAACATCAGTACCCATAAGCGTATCGAATGTCTTATCCGCCTCCTGCACATCTTCGATGGTCACCTGCTTGAGAACGCGCCGCGCCGGATCCATTGTGGTCTCCCAGAGCTCATCCGAATTCATTTCACCGAGACCTTTATACCTTTGGACCGAGAACTTGGCCTTGCCGCGCGAGACGGCGGCCACCTCTTCTCCTGCCAACTCTTCTGCACTGGCGTCTTCGGCAGAGGGCTCACCACCTTCCTCTTCAGCAACCTCCTCTATCGCTATGGCCGGCTCTTCATCTCCAACAATTTTTGTCATTTCTGCTTCACTATGGGCATACCACACTTCCTTCCCCCGTTTTATCTTAAAGAGCGGCGGCTGCGCGATGTAAAGATACCCCCCATCTATAATGGGACGGAAGTAACGATAAAAAAACGTAAGCAGGAGTGTCCGAATATGCTCCCCGTCTACGTCCGCATCTGTCGCAATAATAACTTTGTGATATCGAAGTTTGCTGACATCAAACGTATCCCCTATGGCAGTTCCAAGGGCAATAACAAGTGCGCGTATCTCGTTGTTTGCAAGCATGCGGTCAAGGCGTGCGCGCTCAACATTAAGAATCTTTCCGCGGAGCGGCAAGATTGCCTGCGTGTGGCGATCACGGCCTTGTTTTGACGACCCGCCGGCACTATCCCCCTCTACGATAAAGAGCTCCGCCTCGTCGGCATTACGCACCTGGCAGTCGGCAAGTTTTCCGGGAAGCGTCATCCCTTCGAGCGCGCCCTTTCTCAATACCGAGTCCTTTGCGGCTTTTGCGGCCTTCCGCGCTTTCATCGCGAGAGTTGCCTTCCCGATTATTTGCTTTGCATCATCCGGATGCTCTTCAAGAAACATCGAGAACGCCTCCGAAAACACACTCTCTACGGCACCACGTGCCTCTACCGAGCCAAGTTTTGCCTTTGTTTGCCCTTCAAATTGAATCTCTGCGAGCTTTACAGACACGACTGCTGTGAGGCCCTCAAGGACGTCGTCCCCCGTAAAGCTTTCTGCATCCTTTCCATTCCCGTTCTTTTTTATATACGCATTGAGTGTACGCGTAAGAGCTGTCTTAAAGCCCGTTACGTGCGTGCCACCCTCGCTGTTGTAGGTATTGTTTGCAAAGGCGCTAAGGCGCGAGGAAATATCGTCAACATACTGAAGCGCCATCTCAACCATGACACCGTCCTGCTCTTTCTCTACATAGAATATATTCTTATGGAGTGGTTTTTGTGCACGATTCTGAAACCGTACCAGTGATGTAAGGCCTCCCTCAAAGTAGAACGTCATTGAGGGAACATCTGCATTCAGCTGACTAAAAAGATCACGCATGTAAAACACGCTCGTATCATCTATGTCGCCCTCAAGGGCGCGTGCATCAAAAAGAGTGATGCGCATACCGCGTACGAGATATGCCTGTTGGCGCATGTGAGAGACAATGGCACTCCAATTGAGCGTAACATCAGGGAATATACTACCGTCTGGAATAAAAGTAATGACCGTTCCTGTACTATCCGATGTTCCCGTTTTCTTTACCTTACCAACCGGCTTCCCGCCATCTTTGTATTCCTGCACATAGCGGCCGCCGTCACGATGCACTTGCGCGTGCACAAACGACGAGAGAGCGTTCACAACCGAGACGCCAACACCGTGGAGCCCTCCCGAGACCTTATACCCTTCTCCGCCGAACTTACCACCCGCATGAAGGGTGGTCATGATGGTTTCAAGTGCCGATACTTTCGTTTTCGAGTGGATGTCTACGGGAATACCACGTCCGTTGTCTACGGTGCGTACTGCACCGCCGGGCAAGAGAGTAATTTCAATATCATTTGCAAATCCACCCATCGCTTCGTCGCGCGCATTGTCAAACACTTCCCAAATGAGATGGTGCAAACCATCCGAACCGGTCGTGCCGATATACATTCCGGGGCGGCGGCGGACTGCCTCGAGACCCTCAAGAACCGTAATATCTTTTGCGGCATATGAGCCGCTTTTTACCACTCCAGAATTGGTCTTTTTTAGTGTCTTTTTTAATGCCATATACAAAAAATGGTGCCCTTTTGGACACCTTCAGTATAGCAGAAATTCCGCTAAAACAAAGCGGATTTGTGGTTTCATGAGTGGATATTTCAGAGACGTATAGCCCTTCCCCATACAACTATTTTTTGGGGTCTCTGGGGCGCGACGGCGCGAAGCGGAGGGAATTTTCAGCAGAAAATTCCCGACCCCAAAAAATAGTTGTACGGGGAAAAGGCGGAGATATTTCTGCGTCTTACCGAACGGCAAAACCGGCACCCACAAGGACTTTCTCCACTTTCTCCATCACCTTATTTACCTCCTCGTCGGAGAGCGTCTTTTCATGCGACTGAAACACTAAATGGAATGCATACGACGCGCGTCCTTCTTTGATGAATGTATCAAACAAATCACATCGCACGAGCAAGCCAGACGCATGTGCGCGGATAACTTCTTCCGACTCCTTCACCCCTGTTCCCTCTGGTGCCCAAAACGCAATGTCGCGCAGAACAAACGGATAGGGGGAGAGCGGCTGGTATGCAATGCCTTCCGCAATAGTGGGAACATCTTCATATTGCTTCGGTGAATCCATCTTTTCTATAAGCGCACCAACATCGCACTCGAGAATCTCGCCATCTGGTTCGGGTATGGTACCTGCGCCGAACACCTGCTCAAGAATCCATTTCCCCTTTTCAAGTTCTTCGCGCGTTTTTGGTTCGCGCTTTTTATTTTCCGCAACCCGAACACCAATGCACAGATGGAGCTCCTCGCGATCCGTCTTGAATATCTTCCCTATTTCAAAAATGCGCACGGCTTCATACAACCCCAACAGCGGCATGTATGGTTCATTTTTCTTAAGCGCCTCCAGCATCCCCGTTTTGAGATCCGTGCGCACATGGTCTTTGTCGCTCGCAAATGCGTTCGCAAGGGCGACATCGCCCTTGTCGACGAGCGAATAGGTAAACACCTCAGTAAACCCCGCCTCGGTAAGCAAAACACGGATCCGCTCGCTGAAGTAGTGCTCCTTATTAACGACCATCGTGCTATCCCTATTTGGCAGCGGCTTGCTTTTGATATTGGTATATCCATAGAGCCGCCCTACCTCCTCGGCAATGTCCTCAGGTATGCGCACATCTAGCCTCTCAAAGGGAGCGGTGACTGTATAGCCATCTTCGGCCGCTTCATATGCAAATTCGAGGCGGTCAAAAATGCGCAACATCTCTTTTTCCGGTATATCGGCTCCCAAGAGCGCGTTCACCTCTTTGGGCAAAACCGCTACCGCCGGATTCGTGCGTGCCGCCTCGCCATCGCATGCGAACCCCGCGAGCGTCCCGCCCGCTATCTCAAGAATCAGACTGGTGGCTACCTGAAGCCCTACGGCAGGCAGACGATCGGGAATGTCATTCTCAAAGCGAGCCGAGGCATCAGTGCGCAGCTTAAGTGCTTGACTGGTCTTTCGCGTGGCAACCGGATCAAAGCGCGCCGACTCCAAGACGATAGCGGTCGTACCTGAATCTACCTCGGCATGCACCCCTCCTTTGACTCCCGCAATCGCAAGCGGCACGTCGGCATTGGTATCGGTAATAACAGTCATCTCCAATCCGAGCTCTCGCGGCATTTCCTCTCCCAAGAGAGTTATGCTCTCCCGCCCGCGCGCCACGCGCACGCCAATCGCACTGCGACCGTCTTGGGTTTTCAGCTTGCTAGCGTCAAATGCATGAAGCGGCTGGCCGAGTTCAAACATGACGTAGTTGGTCGCATCTACAACGTTATTGATTGACTTTTGCCCGATGGCTCCTAGCCGACGTTTGAGCCAATCGGGAGAGTCTTTCACTTCCACACCTTTTAAGAGCGCCGCCCCGTAGTAGGTGCACGAGGAGTCCTTTTGTACGCTGACAAACAGCTCATCTGCACGGGGTTCAAGCACGACAGCTTCACGCAGCGGATCGCGGGCGAGTTTGATGTCAAAGAGAGCACTTACCTCGTGCGCAATGCCGCGGTGTGACAGGCAGTCCGAAGTACGATTTGGCAACACATCTGCATCCAATACGTAGTCGTTTCCTATTTTCTCTACCCCTTCAATCTCAAACGCACCGAAGATAAGCTTTTCGGAAACTTCTTCTGCGGGCGGCAGTGCATCTTCTTTAAAAAACGTCTTCATCCAATCGTAAGAAATTTTCATATTGATGATTTAAATTGGTGCACGAAACGCAAATCGCCCGTATGAAAGAGGCGCACGCCATCTATACCCCATTTGAGCATTGCGGCGCGTTCAATTCCAAATCCCCATGCAAATCCCTGGTACTTTTGGGAATCAATGCCTGCATTGTTCAGTACGTTGGGGTGAACCATTCCGGCGCCGCCCATTTCTACCCATTTATTCTGCAGCTTTTTGGGCGCCGTATTACTCATAAGCCGCATATCAACTTCAACTCCCGGTTCAACAAAAGGGAAAAATCCGGGGCGGAAACGCACATCAACATCACTTCCAAAGAAATTTTCAAAAAACACCGAGAGTGTACCTTTCAAATGCGCAAGCGTTATATCCTCATCTACCACGAGACACTCAAACTGATAAAATTGCGCCTCGTGGGTAATGTCAGTCGCTTCGTTCCGGTAGCACTTCCCCGGGGAGATGATTCGGATCGGAGGTTCGTGCTCTTGCATCCATCGTATTTGTACCGGCGATGTATGTGTGCGCATCACCCGCCCGTCAGGGAGCCAAAATGTATCTTGCATATCGCGAGCGGGATGGTCTTTTGGCACGTTGAGCGCGTCAAAGTTATGCCATTCATCCTCAATCTCTGGTCCGCCTGCGATTGAGAAGCCCATATCGGTAAAAATAGCCGCTATCTCGCGGATCGCGCCAGTAAGCGGATGTATGTAACGTTCTTTCCTCTTGTCCTTCTCGTCCATATTGCATGAGTATAACGCAAAGTGGTCAATCCTTAAATACGGCTTTCATCTTAATATCATGGGTATTTCTGCTATACTATGCCCCACATGCTCAATATCGAGATATTTTCAGTGCTCACGCACGTACTTTTGTTCGGATCCCTCTACTTCGAGGTCTTTTTGCTCGTCTCATTTCTCGAGCGCCTCATCCGCACCAAAGAGATAGAAATTGCGACTGCGGTCCAACTTCCCAGCATCACCATCGTTGTTCCATGCTTTAACGAGGAGCATACTGTTGCACGTACGGTTGACTCGCTTCTTGCACTCATATATCCAAAAGAAAACCTACGCGTGGTTATCGTAGATGACGGCTCAACCGATGCTACCTACGCTGCTATAAGACAATATAGCAACCATCCGCAAGTTACGCTCCTGCAAAAAGAAAATGGCGGCAAACACAGCGCACTCAATCTCGCCCTAAAACAGACCCGTACCGATCTCATCGGATGCCTTGACGCCGATTCAGAAGTGAGCCCGCACGCGCTTGCTCGTATTGCGCATGGGTTTAGAGACCCGCGCGTCACCTCGGTAACGCCTGGTATACATGTTAAGGACCCGGTGACACTATTGCAGCACATGCAAAAAGCCGAGTATCGTATGAGTGTATTTATTAGAAGCGCTCTCGCCGGTCTTGGCTCCATTTTTATTACACCGGGACCTTTTTCAATCTTCCGCACAGAGGTTGTACGTTCGCTCGGCGGATGGCGCCACGGTCATAGCACCGAAGACCTTGAAATGGGCTTGCGTATGCAGGATTTAGGATATCTCATCCTCAACGACCCAAGGGCATCTGTATATACGATTGCGCCTCGCACTATACGCGGGCTCTTCAGGCAGCGCGTACGCTGGACATATGGCTTTCTTCGAAACGTCTTAGACTACCGCCACATGATCTTTAATCCAAAGTACGGCAATCTTGGCCTTCTTATTCTCCCGATAAGTTTATTTACGATTGGAGGGGCGTTGTATCTTGCGGGGCGTATGTTCTGGTCCATTGCGATGGCAGTTGCCGATGTGCTCGCTCGCTTTGCTGTAACTGGCTGGCTCGGCTTTCCTTCTCTTGACCCCTTCTTTATAAATACAAGCGTCTTGTGGATTACCGTTTACCTTGTAGTAGCGGTCACCTTCGGAATCGTCTGTATTGGTTCGTTTATCAGTACCGGTTCGCGACTGCCACCGCGAGGAACACCTCTCTTTCTTGCTTTGTACAGCTTTATTGTCCCGTTTTGGCTCGGCGCGGCACTTGTCCGAGCAATCATGAGAACTGGCGTGCGCTGGAAGTAACCTTGTGGTACTGTAGCGCAATATGTCCGCCGAACATTTAAGGAGTACCGCTCCGTCCCCGCGGTCAATACGTTGGAGTACATACGTGATTGCTTTTGTCATTACTGCCGCTATATTCGGCACGGCTTTCTATGTGAGCAACTATTTCAGCGCGAAGCGTGTTGCGGAAATACGTGCCACGCAGGAAAATATTTCTATAGACATTCTCTCGCTTGAAACGCAATTTGATCTCCTTGCTGAACACTCATGCGAGGACATCGCAGAGAACTCGGTCCTCTCGCGAGAATTACGTCCGCTCGCCGCCCGCCTTTCTTACATTGAGGGACAGGCCTCTTTTAATCGTGACGAACTTATCCAACTCAAACGTTACTATTCGCTACTGCAAATAAAAGATCTCCTTCTGATGAAACGAGTCGCAGAAAAATGTTCCCTTGAACCAATAGTTATTCTCTATTTTTATTCCAATGAGGGCGATTGTGAAGATTGCGAGAGGCAGGGCTATGCGCTCACCGCCCTCTACGAGAAGTACCCGCAGGTGCGTATTTATTCGTTCGACTACCATCTTGATCTCGCAGCGCTCGACACACTCATCTCTATTAATAAAGTCGCAAGAGATCTGCCCGCACTCGTTATAGACGACGAGGTACACTATGGATATCAAGCGGTCGAAGATATTGAGAAAATAATCCCCGGCCTTGAGAGTATGCGGGTAGAAACCGCAACAACCACAGCACAAGAAGACTAAAGATTCCCCGCTAGCAAGCTGGCGAGGAGTTAGGGTGCATGCTCTGAGCCGGGAAGAGGACTCGAACCTCCGACCTACGGTTTACAAAACCGTTGCTCTACCAACTGAGCTATCCCGGCACTTCCTTGCTCCGGCTTCTGCCGGAGCTACGAAGGGCTGGCGGTAGGTAAAAGTCCTACTGCCTGCCCGTCCGTAGCTCAAGCGCAAGCGCGAGCGGAGGCGGGAGCTATCCCGGCAAATTTTTTCAAAACAGCGCGGCATTTCAACAACAAGATCAAGGGAGACCTGCCCGTGAACACACATTGGCTTCTTTTTTTGTTGGGATGGGAAGATTGTATTGGAATACGAGCGCGGCGCCACATTTGGGATACATGTAGTATATACCTCTGGGATACATGTAGTATATACCTCTCCCAACCAAGCCAATGTGTTGTGCGGGGTCTGCGGATATTGTGCCGTTATTTATCGCTCGTGTCGACACCTTCTTCGCCATTGCCATTACCGTTGCGGATACCGTTTTTGTGATTCGTGACCTCTTTGAGAAACTCGGAGTTTGATTCTCGACGTTCAAAATGCCGCTGATGCGAGACAAAGTCGGCAACATACTGCGCACCTCGTTCAGCGGCGCGCGCGAAACGAGCAACGCCAACAGCAAACAGATGTATAAGCCACCGCACAAAGAGAACACTTATGGAAGGTAGGTGTTCTATGGCGTACGCGACTTTCAGGCCCCACGTGCGCACCACCAGTGCCTGCTTGTCTGCCCGCTTCCGGGAGGCCAAGGCAAAGACGCGGCCACTCTTCTCCTCCCATGCCTTTAGCGCAAAGAGCGCCCCAAGCCCAGTGAGTGAAAACCAAAATGCGACCATCGCAGTCGTTGCCATATCTTTAGTGTATCAATTGACGCGTTCCCTGCAACTCATATGCGCATATACCCGTACAACTATTTTTCTTCCGTCCCTATGGCACACCAGCGCAAAGCTGAGGGAATTTTCAGCAGAAAATTCCCGACCCCAAAAAATAGTTGTACGGGGAGATGCAGGAACTTATACCGTAAAGCGCTTCATCTGCACGACCTCTATCTTCTCTCCAAACTTTTGTGTAGCTGACGCAATAAGCCCTCCGATGGTAACGCTCGGGTCTTTGACAAATGCCTGCTCCATTAGGACTTTATCGGCAAGATAGCTATCCATCTTTCCCTCAACAATTTTCTTGCGCATATCATCGGATTTGCTTGCCTTGTCGGCAGGTAGATTAGCCACCTCTCCCTCAAACACCTCCCGCGCCGCTTGCGTATCTGCTGGTGTCACCTCATCTCGCGATACAAACTGCGGATTCATTGCCGCTACGTGCATGGCAATATCATAGGCGAGCCGCACGAACTCTTCGTTCTTCGCAACAAAGTCCGTCTCGCATGCAAGTACAACCACGCCTACAACCGTGTTGCCAGCATGCACGTACGCTTGTACTGCCCCAGAGCCCAGTGTACGATCCGACTTTTTTGCCGCTACCTGTGCGCTTGACTTGCGCAGGATAACTTTCGCCTTCTCCATATCGCCATCCGCCTCCTCGAGCGCCTTCTTGCACTGCATAATGGAGACACCCGTTGCGTCGCGAAGTTCTTTAATTTGTTCTGTTGTTACTGCCATACTTTCTACAAAACTGCCCTGTCCAAATTACCGTATGTAATCAAATGAAAATTCAAAAGAGACAATCCTCTGCGGAAATCAAAAAGCTCTTTTTTTACTAACTGGAAACTGGTTGTGCTGTTTGTCCCGCTTCTTCGGGCTTATTCTCCGGCGCGTGGGACTTCCCTTCCTCGTATGCCTTCGCTATCTCCTCCACAAAATAGCGAATACTCTTTACCACACTGTCATTTGCAGGAATGGGATACGCCACCTTGCTGAAGTCACAATCGGAGTTGGCAAGCCCCACTACCGGAATAGCAAGTTCATTCGCCTCACGAACCGCCTTATCCTCATAGTGCGTATCGACAATAAAAAGCGCCGCTGGCACACTTTGCATATCGACAATCCCTCCAAAACGATTCTCTAACTCCTCAATTTCGCGATCCATCATTAAACGCTCTCGCTTCGTGTACTTATCGCGCTCTCCCTTGTCGCGCTCTCCCCGCAAATGCTCGAGGCGCTTCAGGCGTTTCTGAATCTCGGAAAAATTCGTGAGAGTACCGCCAATCCATCTACCGGCAACGTAGGGAACACCTACGCGCTGTGCCGCCGCCTTC
>Ga0326597_10007457_pt1 | contig 14896 bp, 10 predicted proteins | sample RVTome_12_FD_203789 | JGI IMG/M metagenome (GOLD analysis project Ga0326597, IMG submission 203789) | Soil microbial communities from uranium-contaminated site in the Upper Colorado River Basin, Wyoming, United States - RVT100D185 | ecosystem: Environmental > Terrestrial > Soil > Contaminated >... | reverse complement strand
AGGGCTATCGAATCGCCAACCAGACGATCGCGTTCGCGCGCAACGTTCTCGTGCGCGCCGAAACCGACGACGGTGTCATCGGATTCGGCGGCGCCGCGCCCGCAAACAACGAAGGCGGCGAATCGGACGAGAGCTGCCTGGCCGCGCTGGACGGCCCCTTGCGAGAGTTGGCGCTGGGCGCCGAAGTTCCGGCCGATCCCTCCCCTCTCGCCCAACAGGCACTTCGCCTTGCGGCCGACTGCCCGGCGGCTCGCGCAGCGCTCGACACGGCGCTCTGGGACCTCGCAGCCCGAAGGGCTGGCGTGCCGCTCGTGCGGTTCTGGGGTGGCGAGCCGATGCCACTGCCGACTTCCGTGACGATCGGCGTATGCGGCGTCGAAGAGACGCTCGCAGCCGCGCAGAACTGGGTCGCGCGCGGATTTCGCATCATCAAGGTGAAGATCGGCGAGGATGTCGCGCTCGACGCGGAACGCCTGAGCAAAATGCGAGAAGCGCTCGGCCCCGGCGTGCTGCTGCGGATCGACGGCAACCAGGGTTATTCGCTCGAAGACGCGAGAATCCTGCTTCGCGAGACCGACGGCCTCGACCTCGAAATGCTCGAGCAGCCGCTCGACGCGCGCGATCTCGCTGGCATGTGCGCGCTCCGCCGCGAGAGCCGCGTGCCGATCGTCGCAGACGAGGCCGCGGGCAGCGTCGAAGAGTGCGCGGAGATCGTCGAACGGGGCGCCGCGCACGGCATCAACATCAAGCTGATGAAGTGCGGCGGCCCGAGCGCCGCGCGCGTCATCCACGATTGCGCCCTCGCGGCCGGGCTCAGCCTCATGTTGGGCTGCAATGACGAAACCCGCGTCTCCATCGCAGCGGCCGCTCATCTGGCGCTCGCGATGCCAGGCCTGCGATACGCCGATCTGGACGGCCACATGGATCTGGTTCGAGATCCGGCAGCGGGCGGCTTTGAGGTGTACGACGGCTGCCTGCACGTCGGCGAGCAGCCCGGTCTCGGCGTCGAAGTCGCGTTCTAGCCCGGAATCTCGGCAAGCCATTCGACTCGATCGGCTTTCGCTGCGGCTCTAGAAGACCGGAATGGTAGACTTCATGGCCTTCGACTCCCGCTTCCGAATGCTCGAGTCGATGACTGGGGGACTCCATGCGCAAGCTATTGATTCTGGGCGGGGTGCTGCTGGTTCTCGCCGGCGCCCTGTTCGTCGCCGCGATCAACTTCAACCACTACCTCGACGAGAACCGCGAGTGGCTGGCCGAACAGGCGTCGGCCGCGCTCGGCCGCTCGGTGGCGTTCGACGAAATCGGCGTTTCGCTGCGCGGCGGACTGGGTGCGCGCGTCACTTCAGTCGCGATCGGCGAGGATCCGGCCTTCGGGAAGGGCGAATTCCTGCGCGCCGGACGCATCGACGCGGTAATCAAGATCCTTCCCGCACTGCGCGGGCGCTACGAGGTGGCGCGAGTCGAAATCGACGCGCCCGAGATCAACATCGTCAAGACGCGAAGCGGTTTCAACTTCGATTCACTCGGGGGCGCCGCGGGAAAATCCGCTATGGCCGCCGAGCCGGGGACTCCAGCCGCGGGTGCCCTGCCCTTTCTCGTTTCGTCTCTGCAGATCCGCGATGGCCGGCTGCAGTACAGCGACCGCAGCGCGACTCCGGCATCGGAGCTGAACGTCGACCGCTTCGACTTCGCGGCTTCCGACATCGGGCTCGATCGCCCGATCCAGCTCGACCTCGCGGCGGCGCTGCTCGGCGCCGCGGAGCAGAATGTTCGCGTCGCCGGCACGCTGGGGCCCGTGCGAAGCCCCGAAGCAGCCGCGAGCGCGCCGCTCGACCTGCGCGTCGATCTCGGCTCCCTGGTCATCGATCGCCTCAAGGAGGTCGCACTGATCGGTGACTCGATTCCGCTTGAACTTTCGTCGCCCGATCCGATTTCGCTCAGCGTGAAGCTCTCGGGCACGCTCGACGCGCTCGGCACGATCGTGTCGATGAATGCGACCGACGCGGCGATCGCTTACGGCGATCAGTTTGCAAAACCCAAGGGCGTTCGCTTCGAAGTCGATGCCGACGTTAAGCGCGCCAATGACGCCGTCGACGTCTCCGGGCTCGACCTCCAGCTCGCGAAGGCTCACCTGACCGGGCGCGGACGCATCGGCCTGACACCCGGGACGCCGATCGACTTTCAACTCGCTGGGCGCGGCGTCCCGCTCGATGGTTGGGGCGCCCTGATTCCCGCGGCCGCTGCGTTCAAGACCGCGGGTGCGATGGATCTCGACCTGACCGCGAAGGGACCCGCGGGAGGCGGACAGATTCCCCGCGTCAACGGCACCGTCGCACTGCAGCGGGTCAGTGCCAAACAGCCAGGCGGTGACACGCAGATCGAAGACCTGACCACGACGCTGACGTTGAAGGGCGACCGCGTCGAGATTCCTCCGACGGATTTCCGACTCAATGGAAATCCGGTTCGGGTCTCCGCCACGGTGAAGAACCTGAGCAACCTCGACACGGATTTCAACGTCACATCGCCCGCTCTCGACATTGCCGCGCTCGGCGCTGCGGGTGAAGGCGTCAAGCATCCGGAAGTGCTCAAGGACGTCGAGGTGCGCGGCAATTTTCGCACTGCGAGCAGCGGCCCTCAGCTCGATGCAACCGTGCGATCGAACGGAGGCAGCCTGCGCGATATCGACTACCAGAAGCTCGACGGTCAGGCGACGCTTCGCGCCCAGAAGCTCAGCTTCGAGCGGCTGACGCTTTCAGCCTTCGATGGCAGCGTCGTCGGTACAGGCAGCTATGACATGGCGAAGCCCGATCGGCCCGCTTTTTCATTCCGCGGAAAAGTGGACGGTATCGACGTCGGTGCGCTCGCTGCACACTTCGGCGCAGGGCGTATGCTGCAGATGAGCGGGCGCCTACGCGCCAACGTCGATCTCGACGGCCACGGCTCCGAGTGGGAGACCATCCGCCAGGCGCTGACCGGAAGCGGCGCGCTCGAGGTCGCAGACGGGGTGCTCAAGGGCGTCAACATCGCCGAAAGCATTCTCGGCGGACTCACCGGGATTCCGGGGTTGAGCAGCCTGATCTCGCCGAGCGTGCGCAGCAAGTATCCGGAGCTGTTCGGCCTGGACGACACCGTCTTCGAGGCGTTGGCCGGAAAGATGACGCTGGGCAATGGCGTGGCGCTGCTCGACGAGATTGCGCTCGCCGCGCGCGATTACCGCCTCGACGGCAAGGGAACGATCCGACTCGACAACGCGCTCGACATCGCGATGACGCTCGTCGCGTCGCCGGGCCTCACTGCGGATCTGATCCGCAGCGCCAAGGAGATCCAGTACCTCACGAACGCAAATGGGCGATTCCAGCTTCCACTCCGCCTCGGCGGCTCGATGCCGAGCTTCCGCGCCAAACCCGACCTGCAGTATGTCACGCAACAACTATCTGCGTCGCTGGTGCAAACCGGTCTCTCGAAAGGCCTCGAAGCGCTCGTCGGCAAGCCGAAAACTCAGGATGGTCGAGCAAAGAGCGACCGCGGAACCCAGTCCCAGAAGCCAGTCGGTTCGACCGCCGAGGCTCCCGCCGAGCCCCGCGCCGAACAACCCGCCGGGTCGACGGCCGAAGCTCCCGCCGAGCTCCGCGCCGAACAACCCGCCGGGTCGACGGCCGAGGCTCCCGCCGACTCCGACACCGAGAAACCCGCCCGTACGGTCAACCCCGCCGAGGACTTGATCCGCCGCGGGCTTGGCACAGTGCTCGGCGGCGATCAAGAGTAAGCGGGGTCGCTCGCGTCGAACCGGTCGTTCAACGGAGTCCGGCGCCCTCCCAGCCGCGAAAGAATCCGGCGGGTTTGCGCGCCTGCGATCAACCGACCGTGTCCGCCGCGACACTTCTGCCGCGCGCGCCGACGTAACGCGCCCGCGGCCGATAGATGCGATTGTTCTCGTACTGCTCGAGCACGTGCGCGCACCAACCCGCGACTCGGCTCGCGGCGAAGATCGGGGTGAACAGGTCGGGCGGAATTCCCAGTGCGGTGTAGACACTGGCCGAATAGAAATCGACGTTCGGAATCAGCCCCTTGCGCTCCAGCATGAGCTCTTCGAGCCGCGCGCTCATCTGATACAGCTCGCCTCGCCCGACGGAATCTGTAAGGCGCTCACTCATTCGCTTCAATATCTTTGCGCGAGGATCGCCCTCCCGATAGACGCGGTGGCCGAAGCCCATGATCTTTGCGCGCGCTTCGAGCTGTTCCTTGAGGTAACCCTCCACGCGCTCGACCGATCCGATTTCACCGAGCATCCGCATGACCGATTCGTTCGCGCCACCGTGCAGCGATCCCTTCAGCGTTCCGATCGCCGACATCACCGATGAGTACAGTCCGGTGAGCGTACTCGCCGTGACGCGCGCGGAGAATGCAGAGGCGTTGAGTTCGTGGTCGGCGTGCAGGATCAGGCAGACGTCGAGATCTCGAACGTGCTGGGGATCCGGCTCGCCACCTCGAATGCCCCGAAGGAGATTCCATGCGACCGATTGCGAGTGGACCGGCTCGAGCGGCCACTTCCCGGCCCGCGCGCGCTCGAATGCGCCGATGATCGTGCCGATCCGACCCGTCAGCCGGATCGCCTTTCGCAGCGTCGCCTCTCGGCCGAGTAGATTCGCATCGGGATCGTGCAACGCCAGCCCCGCCACGACCGCAGACAAGAAGTCCATCGAGTGCACGTTCTTGGGTAGGCCCATCAGCCACATGCGCATTTCAGCCGGCAACGCGAGGCTCTGGCCAAGACTCTCGCGCAGATCGCCCGCTTCCTGCGCAGTGGGAAGTTCGCCCTCCCAGAGCAGGTGGACCACTTCCTCGAAAGTCAGGTTTTCGGCGACGTCCTCGATCGTGTATCCGCGGTAGAGAAGTGTCGTGCCATCGATCGTGCTGATGCTGGTCGAGCAGGCAACGACACCTTCGAGTCCTTTGTCGATCGCCGCATCGAGCGTGCCGACATCGGTCACGCGACGATTCCCTGCGCAACCGCCGACGCGCGCCGATTGTCACCTCGCCGATTCGCGGCCTGCGCCTCTTTGACGGCAAGCGTGCGTTCCTGTGCGGCTTCGAGAATGCGTGCGAGCAGATCTGAATACGACCAGCCTGCCAATTCCGCCATCAGATTCAGTTTTCCATCCCAGCACCAGCCCGGATTGGGATTTACCTCGAGAAGTTTCGGCACTCCATTTGCGTCGGCCCGAAAGTCGAAGCGCGCGTAATCTCGGCAATCCAGCTTTTGGAAGAGCAGCACCGACGTGTCGAAAAGGCTGTTCTTGAGATCAACCGGAGCTTTGCTTTCGACGTAACGAATCTGGCTCCAATAGGGCGACTCCGGTTCCCACTTCGACTCGTAGGACAAGATTCGGGGTAGGCCATGATCGAGTTTGTCATAATCCACCTCGAGGATCGGAAGGACCTCGTAGGAGAGTCCCGGATTTCCGACGATGGCCACCGTGTACTCCACGCCCGGCAGGAACTCCTGCACGAGGATTGGAACCCCGGGAAGCTCCTCGCGCACCGCGGAGAGGCGATTGATCAACTGCTCCGCGTCGTAGACGACCGCCTGCTTCGTGATGCCTATGCTGCTGTCGCCGCATGCGGGTTTGACGAGCGCCGGAAAGACACTCGGAATCGTGGCACCGCGATCTGCAGGATCGAAACAGGTCTCCTCGGGCACTGGGATCTCCAGCGAACGCGCGATCCCGTTGACGATCTCCTTGTCGTAGCAGAGGCCCAGCGCCGCGGGGCCGGCTCCACTGTAAGGAACGCCCAGGATCTCGAGCAGAGCGGGAACATGGAGTTCCTTCGTGGCGTCATTGGTGAGGCCCTCGTCGCAGAAGTTGAGCACGAAATCGGGGCGATTCGCCGTGAGGTTCCCGATGAGATCGTCATGCCGATCGAGGTAGTCGAAGCGATAGCCAGGCAGCTCAGCAAGGGCGGCGCGCAGGCGCTCGAGTGTCTCGAAATCCTCTTCGTTGAACTGTCCGTTGCGCTTCACGGGATCCGGTCTCGACGAGTCTCCGAGCAATACCGTCACCTTCGGAAAGGGCACCCGCAGGTGCGCTCGCGAATCCTTAACCCGAGAAGTGGCCCGGATGAGCATCCGGTGCTCCATCATTCCGAGGTCCTGGCCCCGGTCGGAATGGGTCTCGGTTCCGCTCGAAACGTCGACGCCGCGGAAGCCCGCGCGCACGAGCAGGCGCTCGATGCGAGCCGGTGTGTAGAGCCGCTCGGCGTAGAACTGGTCTGCGATCACACCCTGTTCGGCGTGAACGACGACCTCGCGAGAGACCAACCGCTCGCCGTCGTCAGCGAGAGCCCGCTCGCGGCACACGAAGTGATCCTGATCGATCCACTCCCAGGATCGGGGTTCGTAGTTCCGGCGCAGCCAGTCACCATCGGCGAGATCGAGTACGATCAAGCCTTCGGTCCTCAGAACACGCGACACAGAACGGAGCACCGCGAGATCGTCCGAATCCCGCTCGAAGTAGCCGAACGAATTCCCGAGAATCGCGACGCAATCGAACGACGCGGGTGGCAATCGAAAGCGCCGGGCATCGCCCTCGTGAAAGCGAACTGCGAGCCCTTCCTTGCGGGCCCGGTTTCGCGCAAGTCGGATCAGGGTGCGGGAGCGATCGAGTCCCGTGACGTTCTGGAAGCCCCGCCGGGCGAACTCCAGGACATGTCGGCCTTGGCCGCAACAGAGGTCGAGAATGCGGTCGGTGGGCTTGAGCGCCGCGGCTGCGATCACCGCGTCCACCTCGGAAGATGTGTTGGCGGAGTTCTCGACGACATCGCCGTCGGTCTTGAGATAAAGCGCGTTGAAGAGTGTGCGCCACCACTCGGCCGGGAGGTGACGCTCGAGATCGGTTACGGGCCCGAGCGTCCGGCGCCCTGGATCGGGAACTTGCATGGATTAAATCCTCGACTCGCGCGCTAGCGTGACCGGGTCGGCACCCCGTGGTCTCGTCCCTGCCGGCTGCGCCGAGCAACAACGCGCTAAATAGGTCACCGCTACCAGAAAGCAAGGCCGTCGCCACAGATTCTCGCCGCGATCCGGGCGGCGCGACGCCGTCGGACCCTCGCATGGCCCGAGAGCCGTCAGCAGGCCAATTCAGGGTCCGGCGCGGAGGCTGACGAGCAGCCGCGCCGGCTCGCGAATCGCGGCCGCCGGTCCGTCGCGCCCGGAGCGGGTCGTGCCACCGCGGAGCGCGGCGGGGATGCCCGCGGCAGTGAGACCGAGCGCGAGCGCTCCGAACCACTCACAGGATGGGGAGATCGGGTGCCCACGTACATCTTTCAGGTTCAATTCATCCAACGACGCCGCGAGCGCATTGAGGGCGGTTCGGCGGGAGGCGTAAGTGGGCGAACAACATTCTCAAACGATGAGCCTGGAACCCGCGCAACAGTTCGACGCGCGGGCTTCGAACCGAGAAGACTCCTGGCGCAATGGAGCACCTGCCGTTGAAGCTTCGATCGCTTCGCCGCAGCGGGATTGGCCAGCGCACCGGCCAGTGGTGCGATCCAGCGGACCAGACCTTCCCGATCTCGATTCGAGCGAGACCGTCGCTACCAATCTAATGGACAGAGGCACTTGCCTCCGAATAATCTAATGGACAGAGGCACTTGCCTCCGAATAATCTAATGGACGGAGGCACTTGCCTCCGGATCCCGTTCAGTCGTCCTCGACGTGGCGGGGGGTGCGGGTCTCGCCTGGGTTCTCGGCGTAGGCGCTGGCGGCTCCGTGCTTGTAGACCAGCTCGCCCCCCAGGTGGCCCGTGTAGCCCCCGGCCGCGAGAACGCCGAGCGCTGCGAGCGTCCCTGTGGCGCGACCAACGGCGCCGATGCGCCGGGGCAAGAGCCCGGCTGCGCTGGCGAGCAGGGCGATTCCCGCGATGACGAGGAATCGCTCGGCTGCCTCTTCGTGGTCCTCGATGAGCCGTTCCGCCACAACCCGCTCGACGCGCTCTTCCTGATCCTCTCCCGTCTCGAGCGCGAGCCAGCCGGAGCCCACCAGCAATGCCTGCAGAAGCACGATCAACACCCAACTGCGCGCAGGCAGGAATTCAGTGTAGATCAAGAATAGGCCGAGGATCGCGAAACCGGGGATCAAGATCGCGAGCGCCATCGGCAGATGAACGACGGCGGGATGTAGCGGATCGGGCAACATTGGCGGAGTCCTCCGGTTGGCATGAACGAACGCGCTACTCGAGCGCGCCGGCGATCTGACCGTTCCACGCCAGGTAGCGGGGCAAGTCGAGCGACACTCCGTTGCGGTCGTTGGCTTTCAGGCTCTCGTGTCCGAAGTAGACCCGCACACCAAAGCCGATCCGATGCTCATAGAGCAGATCGTCATCATCGCTCTGATCGTATCGCGATCCGGTGTATCCCACGAAACCGGAAACCGGCCATCCGCGCGGGCGATACTCGGCATCGGCTCCCCAGCCCAGGATCCAGACCTTGTCCCCATCCGGGTCCATCTTGCCCTGGGCGTAGGACACTTCGATTTCGAATTTGAAATTCTCGCCGCAGAAGGAGCGCCCAACGGCGCGCCCGAACCCGGCGTCCTTGAGCGCGTCGATGTCACCTCCGCTCGAGACGGGTTCCCGATCGAGATAGCCGCCCTGCAGGTAGACGGTGACGGGATCGAAGTAGAGCTGCCCTTCGAGTCCGACGCCCCACGCGACGGTTTCGGGATCCCGATTGCCCACGTTGTTGATCTTGACGCTGCCAACGCTGCCGAACGCTCCGAAGGAGCCGAGTTCCGGGTTGCGCCAGCCGACATGGAGGCCACCGCCGAAGGCGTGTTGGTAGGTGTCGTCGGCCGACCCCTCTCCGAGCGTCCCCTCGCTCGCGAAATCCGCTTGCAGATTCAGCGCCTGCCAGGCGACGTCGAACGCTCCCCCTCCCCCCAAGGTCCAATAGTCCGACACTTCTCCGCCTTGGATCACGCCCTTGCCGTTGTCGTCCAGATTCAGGTACGTCGCCCGAAATTCGCCCTTGCCACTCAGCTCGACGCTCTCGTCCGCGCCCATCGCGGGAGACGCGGCCTGCGCACCGACCAGAATCAAACCGATCCATTTCGGAATCACGGAACCCACCTCCCATCTTCCCATCTTTCCTATCTTCCTATCTTCCCATCCTTCCCATCCTTCCCATCCGCGCCTCTGCTGATTGCGATGGAAACCACGGCGCCCACTTTCCTGGCGGTGCGCTCGTCTCAGGCCACCTTGCTCATGCGCTCGCCGGGCGCCGGATCCAGGCCGGCGGCAAGTTCCTGGATCAGGTGCATGGCGGACATGCCGTCCTGAGCGTAGCCATCCGCTCCGATCTCGTCCGCAAAAGCCTGGGTGACCGGCGCGCCGCCCACCGCCACGCGCACCCGTTCGCGCAAGCCTGCTCGGTCGAGCGCGTCGAGGGCGGACTTCATTTCCGTCATCGTCGTGGTCAGCAGCGCGGAGAGCCCGATCACGCAAGTTCCTTGCTCACGCGACGTTGTCACACAGGGCTGCGCTCGCGCATGCTGTCTGCTCTCAGTTGCCACCTTTCGCTGACGGTATCGTGAACCAGAACGTGGCTCCCTTGCCGGGAGCTCCCTCCGCCCAGACCTGGCCGCCGTGGCGGCGCACCATGCGCGCCACGATGGCGAGCCCCACTCCGTGACCTGGATACACGCCGGTCGCGTGCAGGCGCTCGAAGACCTTGAAGAGCTTGTCCGCGAAGCGCATGTCGAAGCCGATGCCCTGGTCGCGGACGAAGTACACCACCGTCTCGTCGTCCGCCTCGTGCCCGCCCACCTCGACCCTGGGCTCTTCGCCCGCGGTCACGAACTTGCAGGCGTTGGAGATCAAGTTGGTCAGGACGAAGTAGATCATGCGCTCGTCCGCGAAGGCGTCGGGAAGATCGCCGATCTTGATGTTGCCGCGCAGATGCGGGGCTGCGGCGGCGATCTCTTCATGGATCTCGCGCGCGAGCGCGCTCATGTCGAGTGGGACCCTGTGGAGCTCTGTCCGTCCGCTGCGAGAGTAGGAGAGCAGCGCGTCCATCATCGATACCGCTGCGGTGGCGCTGTTGACGATGCGCTGCAGGTGCTCCTTACCAGCGGTGTCGAGCTGGTCGGCGTGGTCCTCGCCGAGGATCGCCGAGAAGTTGATGATTGCGCCGAGCGGCGCGCGCAGATCGTGGGAGACCGAGTAATTGAAGGTCTCGAGCTCGACGATCGTCTCGTTGAGCGCCTGGGTGCGGTCACCGACGCGCCCCTCGAGCTCCTGGCTGAGCTGACTGAGCCTGTGTTCGGTGCGCTGCGCCTCGCCGATCTGGCGCGCGATCGCTTCGTTGGCCTCTTGGAGCGCGCTCCCGCGACGCCAGGCGAGGGTTCCGAAGTGCACGGCGGCGGAGAGCAGCGATGAGGCCAGCAGGCCGACTGCCAGGGCGAACACGGGACTCCCGACGTAGCCCGGTCGGATCAACTCCGCCGTGGGCCAGATCGACAGCGTCCAGGGTTTCCCGAACCTCGCCTCGATCGCCTCCGTCGCGGCAAAACGAGTCAGCTCGTCGCCGTCTTGGGGTTCGTGCGCCCGCCGGTACAGCTCCTCCCCATCGGCACTGACCGCGACGCCGTAGCCGATCGCGCGTTCGTCGAGGATCTCGTGAAGCACGAGCCCTGCGTCGAAGACCGCGTAAATCGCTCCCCGGTCTTCCACTCCCTCGCTCATGTGAACGCCGACGACGAAGACCCGGCGGCCGTCCGGAAGCCGGATGGGCCCCCAAACGTGATCGCCGACCGCTGCCTGGCTGCGGCTCACGTCCGCTACGTGCTGGCGCAGCACTTTCTTGCCGTCTTCGGATCCTGCGATCTGCCAGCTGGGATTTGCGTGCAGCAACGCGAGCACGGGTGGGTTTTCGTGCAGGAAGATCTCGACGCCGGTCTCGCTATTCTTCGAATCGCCGCTGAGCGGCTGCGCCCACAGCTCGCTGCGCAGCCGAAGCCCGTCGTAGAGCCCGTTCAAGCGGTCTTCGATGCTGTCGACCACCGCCATCTCGTAGGCCCGTATGGAATACTCGACGTCGGTGTCGTGTTGTCGCCGGAGATTCTGCCAGAGGAGCAGGGAAACCGTAGCCCCCAGCACCAGGATCGCGGCCGTGGCGGCCGGACCGAGCGCCTCGACCTTGCCAGGTTCCTTGGTCTGCGGCATCGAGAAAGATCATAGATTCTTCAAGCCAGCGGGCCCATCCCAGAGAGATCGGAACACGCCTGCGGGTCCACCCGGAAGGCGACGCGCTCTGCCGGCGCCGTCCCCGGCACGCTTCCGCGTGCGCGGCCGTCACAGGTGGCCGAGCGTGACCAGGAGCAACACGATCGCGAGGGCCGTGCCGATCGTTCCACTCGGCGCGTAGCCCCATCCCCGACTGTGGGGCCAGGACGGAAGCGAGCCGAGCAGCATCAAGGCCAGGATGGCCAGCAGGATCGTGCCAATCATCGCACTCCTCCTCTTCTCTGACCGACTTGAAGAGCACATCTCGTGCCGAGGCGTCGGAGCGGCACAGCGCCGAGCAGGAATCGGGCGCGCCCATCCTTACAAAGCCGCGGAAGGAATTACAGGCGGGGGGGCGGGCTCTCGTCCGACGCCCGCGCCAGTGACTACAGCCAGTAACGCAGCAATCGCGCCATCTGCTCGCGCAACTTCTCGGTGATGCCTCGGTCTTGCCAACGCGCGCGATCGATTGAGGTTGCGTCTCGAAGGTCGGCCTCGAACATCGCCGTCATATCGTCGCCAAAATCCTCGCCGAGTACGATCGTGTTGAGCTCATCGTTGTGCAGGAAGCTCCGCCAATCCAGGTTCGTGGACCCGACCGTCGACCACACGCCGTCGATCACAGCGGTCTTGGCGTGCAGCAGCGCTCCGCGCAGCTCGTGGATCTCGACGCCGGCAGACAGCAGATCTGCGTAGTACGAGCGGCCAGCGTAGAGCACGACCCACGAGTCGCTGAAGCCCGGCAGGATCAGATCCACCTCGACGCCTCTCTGGGCAGCTTGCGTCAATGCGTCCTGGATCTCGCCGTCGGGCACGAAGTATGCCACGGTGAGCTTCACGCTCTGCCTCGCTTCCGTGATCGCCGAGAGCAGCGCAAGATACGTGAGGCTCTCCTCGGCGTCGGAGCTCGACCCGATCACGCGCACGACCTTGTCGCCCTGATTGGGTAGCGGTGGGAAGTACTCGCGCTTTGCGAGCGGTGCCCCGTTCTGCTTCTCCCAGGTCGCCAGGAAGAGCTCTTGAAATTGCGCCACCGCCGGGCCGCGGATCTCGATGTTCGTGTCGCGCCAGCCGCTCGTCACGCTTGCCGGCTTCTTGCGCCGGCCGATCGCGGAGCCGCTCGAGTAGACGCTGCTGATGTTGATTCCTCCGCTCAGCGCGATCCGGCCGTCGACCACGACCTGTTTGCGATGATCACGCTGATTCGGGTTCGCCGACTTTCCCCGGCTGGGCAGGAGCGGATTGAACTCGCACACGTTGATGCCGCCGTCCCGCAGGCGGTCGAAGAACTCCGCGGGTGTTGCGAGCGAGCCGACGGCGTCGTACAAGAGGTTCACCTGCACGCCCTGCGACTGCTTCGCGATCAGAAGATCCGCCAGCGCATGTCCCAGCTCGTCCGCTTCGAAGATGAACGTCTCGATGTTCACGTGATCGCGCGCGGCAGAGATCGCCCCGAACATCGCGTCGTAGCTGGCCGGTCCATCGACGAGCAGCCGCGCCGAGTTCCCGGCGACCAACGGCGCCGGGCTGATCCGCTGCATGTTGGCGAGATGGCGGTCGAGGAGCGTCTCTTCTTCCGGCTTGTCCTGTCGCTCGAGGAGCGCGTCGCCCTTCGCCTGTGTAAGCTGCTCGCTCTGCGTCTCCACGCGCGGGCTCTCGCTGGGGGGAGCACTCGCCCGCTGTTCGAGCTTGGGCATAGGCGCACATCCGCTCGCGAGCGCGCATGCGAGGGCGAGGATCGTTTGCATCAGCACTTCGGTAGCGAGTCAGTGCAAGAAGCAGGCCACTTCGGCGACGCCCGAGTCCCTTGTAGAACGTGCGGAACCCACGCCGGCCCGGAACGTGCAGGGGATCTTCCGTAGGACCGCGCTGGTCTTGGAGCTCATTCGATTCGCCACTTCTTGCTCTCCGCACTCGTGCTGTTGTGCCTCGGCCTGGATCTTGCCCGTGCCGCCGCTGCCGACGCGGGGTCCGCGGCGTCGCTTCGAGACAAGTACGTCGAGCTGCAGACACGCCTGAGCGACAACCAGTTCGATCGGCCGATCCAACTGGACTCGATCGAGACCTCCGATGGAATGCTGGGCGACGCCTATGCACTCGTCGCGCATCCGTTTGCAACCGTGGCCGAAGCGCTGCACCGGCCGGAGCATTGGTGTGACATTCTGAATCTCCACCCCAACACCAAGTTCTGCCGTCCGTCACCCGCGGGGCAAGGCAGCATCCTCGACCTCGTCGTGGGCAAGAAGCACGACCAGCCTCTGGCAGAAGCCTTCGATCTGGAATTCGCGCACCGCGTCAGCGCCCGGAGACGAAGCTACCTGCAGGTGCACCTGAGTGCGGACGAGGGACCGCTCGGCACGCGCGACTACCGCATCCTCTTGGAAGCGGTCGCGCTGCCTCAAGGGCAGACGTTCATCCACCTGTCGTATGCGTATGCCTACGGGTTTGCGGGCGCGCTCGCGGTGCGCAGTTACTTCGCCACGATCGGGAGCCAGAAGATGGGATTCACCGTCGGCGGCGTCGGATCCGACGGGCAGCCCCGCTACGTCGGCGGCGTACGCGGCGCGGTGGAACGCAACACCATGCGGTACATGATCGCCATTGAGGCCTTCCTCGGCGCCCTGTCCGCGCCGCCGCACGCGCGCTTCGAGAAGCGGATCCACGACTGGTTCGCGGCCGTCGAGCGCTACCCGCGCCAGCTCCACGATATGGAGCAGAGCGAGTATCTGGACATGAAGCGCAAGGAGAATTCGAGGCAGAGGTCGCTGCAATCGCGCACTGCGCACGTGCGCTCCAATCTCTAACACGCCGAGGCTTCGCGCTGGGTCTTCGGTGTTGCTGCGGGTGGCACGCCTGGAGATGGCGCGAGATCGCCGGGGATGAGATCGCGCGCGGAAGTAGGATTTGCGACTCTAATTCGAGGAATCCAAATGGAACGCCGCTCGCGCGCTGATCTCGGCGCCCTCCTCACGATCTTCCTCGTGATCGCCGCCCTCTACCTCGGCCGCCCCTTGCTGATGCCACTGGCGCTGGCGCTGCTGGTCACCTTTCTGCTCGCACCGCTGGTGGACCGGTTGAAGCGCGCTGGCCTGGGCCGGGCACTGTCCGTAGTGGTGGTGCTCGTGATGCTCGGCGCGGCTGCCGGCGGGATCGGATGGATGGTCGCTCGCGAGGCGTCGGTGCTCGCCGAAGAGATTCCCCAGTACCGGACGAACCTGCGCGCCAAGATCCACGATCTGCGCGGCCCGCTCGGATCGCTGTCTGGCGCGGCCGAGGAGATCAACCAGCTCGGGGACGCCATCGAGAAGCCGGAAGGGCGGCCCGCGCCGAAGGTCGAAGTGGTCGAGTCCCCGCGCATGCTCGGCACACTCGGCGACCTGCTGGCGCAGCTCGCGAGCCCCCTCGGCACGGCGGGCCTGGTCGTCGTGCTGGCGCTCTTCATGCTCCTCGACCATGAGGAGCTGCGCGATCGCATGATCTGGCTGAGCGGCTCACAGGATCTGACCATCACCACGCACGCCGTCGACGACGCCGCGCAGCGGGTGAGCCAATACCTCCACATGCAGTCATTGATCTGCGGCATTCAAGGGCTCGCGGTGGAAATCGGGTTGGCA
>Ga0326597_10007456_pt1 | contig 14897 bp, 12 predicted proteins | sample RVTome_12_FD_203789 | JGI IMG/M metagenome (GOLD analysis project Ga0326597, IMG submission 203789) | Soil microbial communities from uranium-contaminated site in the Upper Colorado River Basin, Wyoming, United States - RVT100D185 | ecosystem: Environmental > Terrestrial > Soil > Contaminated >... | reverse complement strand
GTCACCGCCGTCAGCGGCTGCTCGCTGGCCGTGGAGGGGCGGAGGATCTACGGCCTCATCGGGCCGAACGGGTCGGGCAAGACCACGCTGTTCAACTGCATCACGGGGATCGAGGTGCGCGACGAGGGGAGTATCCGATTCAAGGGCGAACGCATCGACGGCCTGAAGCCGTTCCAGGTCGCCCAGAAGGGGATCGGGCGCACCTTCCAGGTGATCCGGGTCTTTCCGGAGCTGACGGCCCTGGAGAACCTCCTGGTGGTGGCCCGGGAGGGCGGGATCCAGGCGAACCGGAAACGGGCCGAGGACCTGCTGGCCTTCGTGCGTCTCACGCCGCTGGCCGGCGAGTTCGCCGGCAACCTCTCCTACGGGCAGCAGAAGCTCCTGGAGTTCGCCCGGATCCTGATGCTGGACCCGGAGCTGGTCCTGCTGGACGAACCGGCAGGCGGCGTGAACCCCACCCTCCTGGCCGACCTGCTGGGGCACATCCGGCAGCTCCCGGCCCAGGGGAAGACGGTGTTCATCGTGGAGCACAACATGAAGGTCATCATGGGCCTGTGCGAACACGTCTTCGTCCTGGACCACGGCGAGCTGATCGCCCAGGGGCCGCCGGCCGAGATCCAGCGGAACGAGCAGGTGATCGAGGCCTACTTTGGGCGACACTAGCGCCATTCTGGAGGTCCGGGACCTCCACGCCGCCTACGGAAAGATCGAGATTCTCCACGGCGTGGCGCTGGAGGTGCGCCGGTCCGAGCTGGTGAGCATCATCGGGCCCAACGGCGCCGGCAAATCCACCGCGCTCAAGAGCATCGTGGGCCTCCTGCCACCCAGGCAGGGCCAGGTGCGGTTCAACGGGCAGGACATCACGGGCCTGCGGGCCGACAAGGTGCTCCGGCACGGACTGGCCTACGTGCCGCAGGGGCGGATCGTGTTCCCGCAGATGACGGTCCTGGAGAACCTGGAGATGGGCGCCTTCACGGTGGACGATCAGGCCAAGGTGGCGGCCGCCCTGGACAGGGTGTACGGCCTCTGCCCCATCCTGCGCGAACGAGAGAAGCAGAGCGCCGGCACCATGAGCGGGGGCGAGCAGCAGATGCTGGCCATCTCCCGCGCCCTGATGGTGAGCCCCTCCCTTATCGTCCTGGACGAGCCCTCCCTCGGCCTCTCCCCCAAGTTCGTCGGCCTCGTCTTCGAGAAGATCCTGGAGATGAAGGCCGCCGGCCTCACCATGCTGATCGTCGAGCAGAACGCCGCCAAGGCCCTCAGCGTGGCCGACCGCGCCTACGTCCTGGAGCTGGGCAAGAACCGCTTCGAAGGCCCCGGCCGCGACCTCCTCAACAACCCCGAAGTCAAGAGCCTCTACCTGGGGGGATAGCCGTTCGAAGGTCCCCTCCGCCATTTGGATCCCACACTCTCCAGGCGGATGCGACCACGCCATCGGTGGCCGGGCGGGGCGGAGCGGCCACCAGACGGCCGTGGCCATCCCTTCTGACCTTGCGGAGGTCGATGCGCGAGAGTACCATCATCCCCTCGCGCCCCTGCGCGGTGAGGATCCGCTTATGATCACGGCCACGCCCCTGGACCTGCACGCCGGACAAGACCCGGTGGAGGTGTGCTATGCCGAGGGCTGGACCGACGGGCTTCCCGTCGTGCCGCCCACCGCGGCGCGCCTCCTCTGGATGCTCGGCGGCACGGGCCGCCCGCCCGGCGAGACGGTGGCCTTCATCCCGCCGCGGTGGGGGCGGGCCACGGTCGAGCGGGTCGCCCTCAACGCCGTGATGGCGGGGTGCCGGCCGGAGTACATGCCCGTGCTTCTCGCGGCCGTGGAGGCCATGACGGAGCCGGCCTTCAACCTGAACGGCATCCAGGTGACCACCCACGGGGCCGGCCCGCTCCTCATCGTGAACGGGCCGGCGGCGCGGGAACTGGAGATCAATGGGGGGCCCAACGTCTTCGGCCCGGGCTGGCGGGCCAACGCCACCATCGGGCGGGCGATCCGCCTGATCCTGCTGAACATCGGGGGCGCCCGGCCGGGGACCCTCGATCGGGCCACCCAGGGCCATCCGGGCAAATACACCTACTGCATCGCGGAGAACGAGGCGGCCAGCCCGTGGGAGCCCTTCCACGTCTCGCGCGGCTGCCGTGGCGACGACAGCGCGGTCACGGTCTTCGCGGCCGAGGCCCCGCACAGCGTGACCAACCACGTGAGCAACGACGCGCAGGGCGTCCTCACCTCCATCGCCGACAGCCTGGCCACGTTGGGCAGCAACAACATGTTCGTGATGGGCGAGGCGGCGGCGGTCATCGGTCCCGAACATGCGGCCACCATCCGGAGGGACGGCTGGTCGCGCCGCGAGGTCCAGGAGTTCCTGTTCGAGCGGGCCCGCCGCCGACTGGCGGACCTGACCTTCCACGGGGCCTATGGGAAGATCTACAACCGGAACTGGCCCGCCTGGGTCGACCGGGAGAATCCCGACGAGATGGTGCCGGCCGTGGAGCGCCCGGAAGACTTCCTGGTGCTGGTGGCCGGCGGATCGACCGGCCGCTTCTCCGCCGTGATCCCCGGCTGGGCCCACTGGACCCGTTCCGTCACCAGGCGCATCGTCGAGTCCCCGACCCCCGATCCCCGGCCCCCGGCCCCCGCGGCCGAAGGCCGCCTGTATGATCCGACGGCCGGGGCGGAGCCGGAGGCGCTGCGGCTGGCCGCGCCGCTCGCCGAGCCCCGGGGCAAGGTCGTCGGCATCCTGGACAACGGGAAGTGGAACGCCGGGAAGCTTCTGGCCGGCATCGCCGACGGCCTGCGCCGCGAGCACGGCGTGGCCGACGTCATCGTGCGGAAGAAGCCGACCTTCAGCCGCACGGCGGACGAGGCGCTCCTGGCCGAACTGGGCGAGGCGTGCGATGCCGTGGTCACGGCCATCGGCGACTGAGGGTCCTGCACGTCGTGCAGTGTGCACGACGCGGTGAACCTGGAGCGGATCGGCGTGCCCGCGGCCGTCATCTGCACGGCGCCTTTCACCGCCGAGGGCGAGGCCCAGGCGACGGCGCTGGGGCTGCCGGACGTCCGCCTGGTCCCCATCACGCATCCCCTCTCCACCCTCTCTCCGGACGAACTGGGCGGGCGCGCCGCCCAGGCGCTCCCGCTGGTGGTAGCGGCATGGCGCCGCCGCGGACGGCGCGGCTGATGGGTCCCCTGCACGGGATCCGCGTGCTGGACGTGACCCGGGTCATGGCCGGGCCGTACTGCACCATGCTGCTGGCCTTCCTGGGGGCCGAGGTGATCAAGGTCGAGGACCCGGAGGGCGGGGATCCCTCCCGCGCCGCCTCCCTCTACTTCGACCGCGGCCTCAGTGCCTTCTTCATCAGCGGCAACGTCGGCAAGCGGAGCGTCGCGCTGAACCTCAAGGCCCCCCGAGGCCGCGACGTGATGCTGGCGCTGGCCGGGCGGTGCGACGTGTTCGTGGAGAATTTCCGCCCCGGGGTGGCGGCGAAGTTGGGCATCGCGCCAGACAGCTTGCGCGCCGCGCACCCGCGTCTGGTGACCTGCTCCATCTCGGGGTACGGTTCATGGGGCCCGTACCGGGATCATCCGGCCTTCGATCTCACGGTGCAGGCCATGGCGGGCGCCATGAGCTTCACCGGCGAGCCGGGGCGCCCCCCCGTGAAGATGGGCGTGCCCGTGGGGGACCTGGGGGGCGGTGTCTTCGGGGCCTATGGCATCGCGGCCGCGCTCTACGAGCGGGAGCGGACCGGCCGGGGCACCCACGTGGACATCGGGATGTTCGATGTCCAGCTCAGCTTCCTGAACTACCACGCCCAGTACTATCTGACGTCGGGCGTGAACCCGGAGCCGGTCGGTTCCGCCCACCCCAACACGGTCCCTTACCAGGCCTTCAGGACGAAGGACGGGCATCTGGTGGTGGCCATCCTGGGGGCCGAGCGGTTCTGGCCCCGCTTCTGCGAGGCCATCGGCCTGCCGGACCTCGGCCGGGACTCCCGCTTCGCCACCAACCTCCAGCGAGTGGAACAGAAGGCCGTGCTGGTCCCGATCCTGGAAGAACGAATGGGCCGGCGCACGACCGCCGAGTGGATGGACACCCTGACCAAGGCCGAGATCCCTTGCGCCCCCGTGAACCGCGTGGCCGAGGCATTGGCCTCGCCTCAGACGACCGCGCGGGAGATGCTGCGGCGGGTGCCGCATCCCGCCGGCGGCGGGGAGGTCACTGTGGTTGGCAACCCCGTGAAGATCGCAGGGCACGAGGATGCGCCCATTGGGCCGCCCCCCCTCCTGGGCCAGCACACCGATGAGGTCTTGAGCGACCTCCTGGGCTACGACGAGAAAATAATCGGCAGTCTGCGAGCGGAAGGCGTCATTTGAGCCGCCAGGACGCCACGTTCGCCGGGTCATTCACGGAGTGGGCGAAGCCGCGGTGCTGCCCACCTTGGGCAGCACCGGCGATGAAAAAGCCTTGGCGTCCTTGGCGCCTTGGCGGTTGAAGCGTTCCATGGACTACAAGAACCTGACGCTCGAGACCGTGGACCGGGTGGCGACACTGACCATCCGGCGGCCGGACGTGAAGAACGCCATCGACCTGGCCACGATGGACGAACTGGGCGAGGCGGTGGCCGCCCTTGAGGCCGATCGGACCGTCCAGGCGGTGATCCTCACTGGGGCGGGGGGCACCTTCGTATCCGGCGGCGACCTGAGGTCGCTGGAGACCCTGGAGGGGATCGAGGCGGGGCGCGCCATGTCCCGCCGGATGCAGGGGATTCTCCTGCGCCTCGAGGGGCTCGAGGTGCCGGTGATCGCGGCCATCGAGGGCTATGCCCTGGGGGGCGGGGCCGAGGTGGCGTTGGCGTGCGACATGCGGATCGCCGCCGCGGACGCCTGGATCGGGTTCAAGCAGATCGCCATGGGGATCATGGTGGGGTGGGGCGGCGGCCAACGCCTGCGGGCCTTGGTGGGGCGCGGGCGCGCCCTGGAATTGCTGCTGACGGGCGACGTTGTGACCGGCGAGGAGGCGCACCGCCTGGGGATCGTGGAGCGGGTGGTCCCGCCCGGGAAGGCGCTGGCCGAGGCGGAGGCGCTGGCGCGCCGCGTGGCCGCGCAGCCGCCCCTGGCCGTGCGGGCCATCAAGCGCGCCCTCTACCAAGGGGAGGCCATGCCCCGCGAGCAGGGCATCGCCTATGAGGCGGAATGCTTCGCCGTGCTCTGGGGGTCCCGCGATCACGGCGAAGCCGTGCAGGCCCACTTCGCCAGGCGCCCCCCCGCCTTCCGCGGCGAGTGACTCCTGGGTCGCTTTCAGCGGTCAGCATTCGGCCGTCAGCCCCGCGCCTCGGTGGTAGGGATCCTGCGCCGAACCTGCCCAGGCTGACTGCCGAGGGCTGACGGCTGATGGCTTCAGTGCAAGCGCAAGAGACTGCGGCTATGAACAAGGATACGCGGATGGCGTTCGACGAGGCGCGCGAGCGCTGGGCCAGGAGCCTCAGGGTAGAGGGCCCCGCGGCCACCCACGCCGGGCTGCCCGTGGAGCCGCTCTACGTGCCGGCGGAACCCCCGGCCGAGTACCTGGACCTGCTGGGGTTCCCCGGGCAGTATCCGTTCACGCGGGGCATCTACCCCGGGATGTACCGCGAACGCACCTGGACCATGCGGCAGTACGCCGGCTTCGGCACGCCCGAGGAGACAAACCGGCGATACCGGTTTCTGATGGACCAGGGGAACACGGGCCTGTCGGTGGCCTTCGACCTGCCCACCCAGCTCGGCCTCGATTCCGACGACCCGACGGCGGCGGGCGAGGTGGGCAAGGTGGGCGTGGCCATCGACAGCCTGGCCGACATGGAGACCGTCTTCCGCGACATCCCGCTGGACAAGGTGAGCACGTCGTTCACCATCAACTCCACGGCGGCGGTGATCCTGGCCATGTACGTGGCGGTGGCGAAGCGGCAGGGGGTGCCCCCGCGGGCCATCAGTGGTACCATTCAGAACGACATCCTGAAGGAGTACGTGGCCCGCGGGACGTGGATCTTCCCGCCCGCCCCGTCGCTGCGGCTCATCGTAGACACCATCGAGTACGCCACGGCGGAGCTTCCCCGGTTCAACCCCATCAGCATCGCGGGGGCGCACTTCCGGGACGCCGGGGGGACGGCCGTGCAGGAGGCGGCCTACACCTTGGCCGACGGGATCACCTACATCGAGGCGGTGCGCGCCCGGGGGCTGGAGGTGGATCGCTTCGCCCCTCGGCTGAGCTTCTACTTCTACACCCACAACGACTTCTTCGAGGAAGTGGCCAAGTACCGGGCCATGCGCCGCCTGTGGGCGCGCCTCCTGCGGGGGCGGTTCGGGGCCAAGGACGACCGGTCGTGCATGTTCCGTTTCGGCGTGGTATGCGGCGGCAGCACCCTCACCCTGCAAGAGCCGCACAACAACGTGGTGCGCGTGGCCTACCAGGCGCTGGCGTCCGTGCTGGGGGGGGCGCAGACCATCTTCACCTGCGCCTGGGACGAGGCCCACGCCCTGCCCACGGAGGCGTCGGCCCTGCTGGCGCTGCGCACCCAGCAGATCCTGGCCCACGAGACCAACGTGGCTGCCACCGCGGACCCCCTGGGCGGGAGCTACTACCTTGAAGAACTCACCGATCGCATGGAGGAGGCCATTCGCCGGACCCTCGATGCCGTGGAGCGGCGCGGCGGCATGGTGCGGCTGATCCAGGAGGGCGCCATCCAGCGCGAGATCGCCGAGTCGGCCATGCGGCACCTGCGGGCGGTGGAGACGGGCGAGCGGGCGGTGGTGGGGGTGAATCGGTACATCTCCTCCGGGAAGGCCCCGCTGGACCTGTACAAGCCCGACGAGGCCGGTGTGCGCGAGAAACTGAACGGCCTGGCGGCGTTCCGGCGCCGGCAAGACGCGGTGGCCGCCGCCCGGGCGCTGGACCACCTCCAGGCCGCCGCCGGGGGGACGGAAAACCTCATGCCCCCCATCCTGGCCGCCGTGGAGGCGGACTGCACCATCGGGGAGATCACCGGCGTGTTCCGGAAGGTCTTCGGCGAGTTCCAGGAGCCCCGCACCTTCTGAGGACTGAGCGACGAGGGCTGAGGACTGAGTCCGCCGGACGAGGACTGAGTGCCGAAAGTCCCGAGCCCGGGATCGACCCCACTCAGTCCTCATCCCTCAGTCCTCAGTCCTGCGTGGGCTGAGGGCTGACAACTGATCACTGAAGACTGGAAAAAGCGATGGGACGCGCGGAAAGCTACGACGACCTGATGGACCAGGCCTGGGACGCCCTGGAGGCCGAGCGGGCGGAGGAGGCTCTCGGCCTCTGCGACCGGGCGCTCCGCCTGGAGCCGAAGGGGCCGGACGCGCACTACGTGCGGGGTCGGGCGCTCTGGGATCTGGAGCGGGAAGATGAGGCGGTGGCCGAATTCGACCGCTGTCTCGCCCTGGACGATGCCTACTACGAGGCGATGCTGGCCAAGGCGGCCGCCGTGCTGGAGATGGGGGAGGATCCCGAGGAGGCGGTGGCCCTCTGCGATCGGGCGCTGGCGTGTGACCCCGACACGGAGAGCGAGGTGTGGGCCTACGAGCTCAAGGTGGACGGCCTGATGAACGCCGGGCGGAGCGACCAGGCGCTGCGCGCGGCGGAGCGGGCGCTGCGCACCTCCCCCGATCAGGCGTCGCTCCACGTGCTGCACGCCTGGGTCCTCTACAGCCTGACGCACTTCCGCGAGGCGGAGGCGGCCGTGGAAGAGGGTCTGCGCGGCGAGCCGGACAACGCCTACGCGGTGAACCTCCGCGCCAAGATCTGGCAGCGCCTGGGGAAGACCGAGGCCGCCGAGCGGGACTTCCGCCGGGCCGCCCGGCTCGCCCCGGACGAGTACCGCGTCCCCATCCGGCTCAGCCCCCGCGAGTTCGAGGCCCTCATCCGGGAGGCGCTCCGGGACATCCCGCTGCCGTTCCGCGCCCACCTGGAGAACGTCCAGGTCTCGGCCATGGAGTTCCCGTCGGAGGACCTGGTCCGGGAGGGGCTCAGTCCGGACCTCCTCGGCGTCTATCAGGGCGTCACCGTGCACGAGCGGGACCGCGGGGTCTTTCCGGACAAGATCATCCTCTTTCAGCGCACGCTGGAGAACGTGTGCGGGACGCGGGAGGAATTGCGGCACGAGATCGTGGTGACCGTGCGGCACGAGGTGGGCCACCACTTCGGCCTCTCCGAGGACGAGCTGGCGCGGATCGAATACGGCAGCCGCAATGGAAACTGATCCGCTTCCCAGTTCCCGCTACCCGGTTCCGGGTTCGCCGACGTGCTCCCGTCACCCGGGAACCGAGAACCGGGAACCGAGAACTCGGAGGCGGCGCGTGGAGGGGAAGGCGACATGCGGAAGGAGCCTGCGATGAAGCGATGGTGGGCGATGGTGGCGGTGGCGGCCCTCGGCCTGGTCGTGGGGAACGGGGCCGAGGCGGGGACCTACAAGGCGGAGTACACCAACAGCCTCGTGGTGGGGCCGGTGGGCCCATGGGGCGAGGCGGCGGCGCGGTTCGCCAACACGGTGAAGGAGCGATCCGGCGGCAAGATCAACATCAAGAACTACTTCGCGGGGCAGCTCTTCGCCGGCAAGCAGACCAACGAGTTCCTGCTGCTGCGCCAGGGCGTGGCGGACTTCGCCTTCGGGTCCACCATCAACTGGTCGCCCCAGATCAAGGAGTTGAACCTCTTCGCGCTCCCCTTCTTCGTGGGCGACTACAAGAGCGTGGACGCGATGGAGCAGGGCGAGGCGGGGAAGCGCCTCTTCAATCTGGTGGTGGAGAAGGGCGGGGTGCCCCTCTGCTGGGGCGAGAACGGGTTCCGCGAGGTGACCAACAGCAAGCGCGCGGTGCGGAAGCCCGAGGACCTGGCCGGCCTCAAGATCCGGGTCGTCGGGTCCCCCATCTTCGTGGACACCTTCAAGGCCCTGGGGGCCAACCCGGTCTCCATGAACTGGGCGGAGGCCCAGACGGCCTTCCAGCAGGGCACCGTGGACGGGCAGGAGAACCCCGTCGTCTCCGTCATCACCCCCTCCAAGCTCTGGCAGTCCCAGAAGCATATCACCTTGTGGAGGTACGCCATCGATCCGTTGATCGTGGCCATCAGCAAACAGACCTGGGACGGCTTCGCCGCCACGGACCAGGAGCTGATCCGCAAGGCGGCCCAGGAGGCCTGCGACTGGCAGAAGAAGGGGGCCCGGGCGGGACTGGCGGACAGCAGCGACGCCATCGAAAACCTGAAGAAGAACGGCATGGAGGTGACCGTGCCCTCGTCGGCGGACCTGGAGGCCTTCAAGACGAAGACCAAACCCGTCTATGACAAGTGGGTGACCGAGGTGGGAGCCGATCTGGTGAAACTGGCCGAACAGGACAAGGCCAAGGCCCGATAATCCGTCTCATGTCCGAACGCCTGCGGTGGTTCACCGCGAACTTCGAGGAGGCCTGCTGCGCCGTCATGGTGGGCGCCATGGCGGCGCTGGCCTTCCTCAACATCCTCGCCCGCTATCTCACCAACTACTCGCTGGCCTTCACCGAGGAGGTCGAGGTGAGCCTCCTGGTGTGGCTCACCCTGCTGGGCGCCGCCGCCGGGTTCAAGCGTGGCGCGCATTTGGGCCTCACCTTCCTGGTGGACCGGTTCCCGCGCTGGCTCCGCCGCGCGCTCACCGTGGGCGCCGCCGCCCTGGCCGTGGCCCTCTTCCTGGCGCTGGTCTGGTTCGGCCTCTGGCAGCTTGTGGACGAGGCCAGGATGGGCACGACCTCCGAGGCGCTGGGCCTTCCGCAGTGGATCTATACCCTCGGCCTTCCGGTGGGCGGGGCCATCATGATCGGCCGCGCGGTGCAGGCCACGCGGCGGGCCCTCCGGGCCGAGCCCGCCCGATGACCGACCCCGGCCTCTGGCTCTTCCTGGTCTTCCTGGCGCTGGTGGCCCTGGGCGTTCCCATCGGGGTGGCGGCGGGGGCCACCGGGGCGTTCTTCCTCTGGCACTTCCAGATCGGCGTCCAGATCCTCTCGGCCAACGTCTACGCCAACATCGCCAAGTTCCAGCTCCTGGCCATCCCGTTTTTCATCCTGGCCGGGCTGATCCTGGATCGCGCCGGGATCTCGCAGCGCCTGGTGCACCTGGCGAGCCTCATGGTGGGGCCCGTCCACGGAGGCCTGGCCCTGGTGGCCGTCCTCTGCTGCGTCTTCTTCGCCGGAATCTCCGGTTCGGGCCCGGCGGATGCGGCCGCACTCGGGGCCGTGCTGATCCCGGCCATGGCCGCCCGCGGGTACGACAAGGGGTTCGCTGCGGGGCTCATCGCCGCCGGGGGCAGCATCGCCATCATCATCCCGCCCAGCATCGCCTTTATCATCTACGGCGTCATCACCACCGTCTCGGTGCCGGCCCTCTTCGCCGCCGGCGTCTTCCCCGGCCTGGTCGTGGGCCTGGCCCTCATGGTGCCGGCGTACCTGATCTCGCGGGCCGAGGGCTACGCGGGGGAACGTTGGGGGACACCGCGGGAGATCTGGCGGGCCTTCCTGCACGCGTTCTGGGGCCTGATGGCGCCGCTGGTGATCCTGGGGGGAATCTACGGGGGCGTCTTCACCCCCACCGAGGCTGCGGTGGTGGCCGTGTTCTACGGTCTCTTCGTGGGGATGGTGATCCACCGCACCCTTGGCTGGCGCGACCTCTACGGCATTCTACGGGATACGGCCATCTCGTCGGCCGTGGTGATGTTCATCGTGGGGTTCGCCGGCCTCTTCGCCTGGGCGGGGGCGCGCCTGGGGGCCGTGGACAAGGCGTCGCGCTTCATCCTGGGCCTCAGCGACAGCCCGGCCGTCGCCATCCTCTGGATCAATCTACTGCTCCTGGTCGCCGGGTGCCTGCTGGACGCCATCTCCGTCTTCTACGTCACCCTCCCCATCCTCATGCCGGTGATGGCCCACTTCCAGTGGGACCCCATCTGGTTCGGCGTGGTGATGACCGTGAACCTGGCCATCGGCCAGGTGACGCCCCCCGTGGCCGTGAACCTCTACGTGACGGCCAACCTGGCCCAGATCACCCTGGAGCGCATCTCCCGCGCCGTCATCCCGTTCATCCTGGCCATGGTGGCTGCCCTCTTCATCATCATCTACTGGACGAGCCTGTCCACCTGGCTGCCCCGCGTCTTTGGCCTTGGCTGATGGCAAGTCGAGCTCACACGCGTTCGAACGTTCGGGCGTTCACCCGAATCCTGTCCCCATCGACAGGGCGATCGTCGCGTCGTAAGCTAGGGTTCTACGCCGGTCGGTTCGCAGGGGAGACTTCCGGGCACGATCGCTCTCAGGGTCGCCGAGAGGACCGGCGAGGGAAGCGGGAACGAATGGCATGGCGAGCCCGCGGGTGAACAAACAGGGAAAGCGCCCAACCGCGCCCCGGGGTTCCGCCCCGGCGAAGCCGACCGCGGCAAGCCTGCAGGGCCTCGTGGCCCTGCTGCGCCAGGGGCGGGAGGCCCTGCGGCGGGCGTGGGTGGCCGAGACCACCGAGCGGGGGCTCCTCTCGGGTCTGCCCGAGGAGGCCGACGCCGAGTCCGCCACGGTCTACGACGCCCTGCTGGAATGCCTGGCCAGCGGCCGCTATCACAGCGCCCAGGCCTACGCCCACGACGTGGCCGAGCGCGGGGTGATGCGGGGGATCGGGGCGAAACAGGTGATCGGCCGCCTGCTGGTCCTGCGGGACATGTGCGGGCGGGCCGTCTGCCGGGCGTACGGGGGGGAGGCCGGGGCGCTGGCGCGGGCGCTGGACCTCTACGAGCCGGTCATCGACCGGATACTCACCATCGTGGCCATGGCCTTCTTGCAGGAACGGGAGAAGGCCGTGGGCCACGGACGCGACCAGTTGGGGGCCCTGGTGGAGGCCGGGATCATCCTGGCGGCGGAACGGTCACTGGAATCGGTGCTGCGGCAGATCGTGGAGGTGGCGCGCCGGGTGGTGGGGGCGAAATACGGGGCGCTGGGCGTGCTGGACGGGGAGGGCGCCCTGGGGCAGTTCATCACCAGCGGCATCGACGAGGACGCCAAGGCGCGGATCGGCCGGCTCCCCGTGGGCAAGGGGATCCTGGGTGTGGTCGTCCGCGAGGCGAGGCCCGTCCGCCTGCGCGACCTCACCCGGGACCCGCGGGCCCACGGCTTCCCCCCGCACCACCCCCCCATGCGGTCGTTCCTGGGGGTCCCCATCACGTCGCGGGGCCGCACCTTCGGGAACCTGTACCTGACGGAGAAGCAGGGCGCCGACGAGTTCAGCAGGGAGGACGAGCGGCTGGCGGTGACCCTGGCGGCGCAGGCGGCCATCGCCATCGAGAACGCCCGCCTCTACGGGGAGCTGCAGCGGTCCTACGACGGTCTGAAGCAGTCGCAGCACCTCCTGGTGCGCCAGGAGAAGCTGGCCTCCCTGGGTCGCCTGGCCGCGGGCCTGGCCCACGAGCTGAACAACCCCCTGTCCTCGGTGGCCGGCTTCGCCGAGGCGCTGCAGCGGCGGGTTCGGGAGGCGGAGATCGCGGGCCGGTCCGACCTCGGCGACTTCCAGGAATATCTCGGCATGATCCAGGCCGAGATCTCGCGGGCGGCGGCCATCATCCGGCACCTGCTCGACTTCGCCCGGCAGCGCGAGCCCGCCTTCGGCTTCGTGGATCTGCTGGAGGTGGTGCGGGAGTCGGTGGCCTTCGTGCAGCGGCAGGCGCGGCTGGCGAACCAGCAGATCATAGTGACCCCCTGCCCCGAGGGGTACGAGGTCGTCGGCGATGCCCAGATGCTCCAGCAGGTGTTCCTCAACCTGCTCACCAACGCGCTGGATGCCACGGAGGGCGGGGGCGAGATCCGGGTCGGCGCGCGGGAGCAGGCGGCGGCCGCCGGGCGGGGGGTCCCCCGGGAGTGCGTGGAGGTCACCGTGGCCGACACCGGCGTGGGCATCGCGCCCGAGGACCTGGTCCGAATCTTCGACCCGTTCTTCACCACCAAGGAAGTGGGCCGAGGGACGGGCCTCGGTCTCGCCATCTCCCAAAGCATCGTGGAACAGCATGGCGGCACCCTGGAGGTTCGGAGCGAGGGGCGGGGGAAGGGGACAGTGGTGAGCGTGGTCCTCCCCCTGGCTGGCGGCGGGGGGACGGCCGCATGAGCCCGGGTGCCGGCGGGGGCCAGGAGATCCGGGTGTTGGTGGTGGACGACGAGCGGCCCACGCGCCTGCTCATGGAGAAGGAGTTGCCGCGGGCGGGGTGCGCCGTCACCAGCGCCGAGAGTGGGGAGAAGGCCCTGGAGCACCTGGAGGGCCGCGAATTCGACGTGGTGCTGCTGGACCTCAAGATGCCCGGCATGGGCGGGATGGAAGCGCTCCGCCGCATCCGAGAGTCGGGGGCGGCGGCCGAGGTGGTGGTGTTGACGGGCCACCCGGACGTCGCCACCGCCATCGAGGCCATGAAGCTGGGGGCCTACGACTACCTCACCAAGCCGTTCAAGCTGGCCGAGGTGGAGGAGGTGCTGCGGCGGGCCGCCGAGCGCCGGCGGCTCCAGAAGGAGAACGTGGCGCTGCGGCGGATGGTCTCGCAGCGGGAGCCGCTGGACCTCGTCGTGGGCCAGGGCGCGGTCATGCGGGCCGTCCTGCGGGCCGTGGAGCGGATCGCGCCCAGCGACGCCAATGTGCTGATCCAGGGCGAGAGCGGCACCGGAAAGGGCCTGCTGGCCCAGACCATCCACCGGCTGAGCCCGCGGGCGGCCGGGCCGTTCCTGGTGATCAACTGCGGCGCCTTCCAGGACCAGCTCCTGGAGAGCGAACTCTTCGGGCACGAGAGGGGGGCGTTCACCGGCGCGGCCGCGCTGAAGCAGGGCCTCTTCGAGGTGGCGGACCGCGGGACCCTCCTCCTGGACGAGGTTGGGGAGATGAGCCCGGCCATGCAGGTGAAACTCCTGCAGGTGCTGGACACGCGGGAACTGCGCCGCGTGGGCGGGACCCGCGTGCACCGGGTGGACGTGCGCATCATCGCGGCCACCAACAAGGACCTGGCCGGCGAGGTGCGCGCCGGTCGCTTCCGCGAGGACCTGCACTTCCGGCTCAACGTGCTCGGCGTGCGGGTCCCCCCGCTGCGGGAGCGGCAGGAGGACATCCCGCTCCTGGTCGAGCACTTCCTGAAGCAGTTCCGCGCCGCCGGCGATCCGGCCAAGACCGTCGCGCCCGAGGCCATGGACCTGCTGCGCGACTATCCCTGGCCGGGCAACGTGCGCGAGCTGACGAACACCATGGAGCGCCTGATGATCCTGACCCCGGGCGAGGTCATCCGCCCGGAGGACCTGCCGTCCAATTTCCAACGGGGCGCCGGCCCCCCCGCTGTCCCGTCGCTCGGCCCGACCTCCCTGGCCGAGATGGAGCGGCTGCACATCGCGCGGGTGCTCAAAGACACGGGAGGCCGCAAGATGCAGGCGGCACGCCTCCTCGGGATCGACCTGAAGACCTTGAACCATAAGATCAAGATCTACAACATCTCCCTTTAATCCCCTGAGGTCCGCGACCCCCGGAGAAACTCCGACCCCCCGGAGAAACTCCGACCCCTTGCACCCGGGCCAGCCCTTTCTGATTCCTTCCTTCGGTCAGGCCCTGTCATTTGTTTTTCCTTGGTTAGGCAGGCCAGCCCCAGATCGGCTTTCGCCGCATGGGCTGGTATGACATTTGCGCCTGCCCCTAGCAGCCCGAGCGGATATCGGAGGCGCTGGTGGTCTTGGCCACGGACGGTTTCCAGGACCGGACGCCCCGGCGAATCTTCAAGATCCTGCGGTAGAGCGCGCCCCACATGGCGGCTTGCCTCCGGGGCGCCCTTGGGCACCTGGGAGAGGAGCGGGGCATGGCGAAGGCGAAGAAGGCCGCGCGGACCCT
>Ga0326597_10007455_pt1 | contig 14897 bp, 9 predicted proteins | sample RVTome_12_FD_203789 | JGI IMG/M metagenome (GOLD analysis project Ga0326597, IMG submission 203789) | Soil microbial communities from uranium-contaminated site in the Upper Colorado River Basin, Wyoming, United States - RVT100D185 | ecosystem: Environmental > Terrestrial > Soil > Contaminated >... | reverse complement strand
GGGCGCGCATCCTCACGAACCTCATCGACGTTCGACGACCGGCGGGGAGTGACAACGACGCCTGGCGTTTCACCGCAGCCCAGGGACTGACGAGCGTCGAGGGACTGTTCCGGCTCCGATTGAATCCGTCGCTGCGGTTCGCCGCGCGCGGGCTGACCATCACCGCCACTGACTTGCTTATCACACTGGATACGGGGTCCGTCTATCAGGTGGAAAGCGACGACGGGATCACCGGGCTGGTGCTCATCGGTCGCGGTTCGATGCGATTCACCCCGGAATCGGTCACCGAGCAGGGGCAACTGCGCATCTTCGCCGGCTCCGATTCCCTCGACGCCGAATTCAACTCGGTCTTCGTCCGACTGCACCCGTCCCAGTACGAACAACGTGTCAGCGTCGATCGCCTCGTGCCGGCGCCGCTCAACGCCAGGGAGTTCCAGCGCGCACAAGACATCTTCGAACGCGACGGTCCACAGTCGCTGAGCCTCGACCTCACTGGCCTGAGCGACGAGACCTGGTACCTGCTGCCTCCGCCAGGTGACTTCCTCGCAGAAGTGCACACGCGCCGGCACGGAACCCTTTCGTATTCGCGGGCGCGTAATCAGGTGGAGGACGTGTCGCTCTACGACCGTGACCGCGAACGAACGATCTCTGCGTACCTGTCGCGAGAACGGGTCGCGACGCGTGGAGCGTCCTATAACGAAGATGATTTCCGCGACTACGATGTGCTCGACTACGACATCGAGGCGAATGTGTCGCCGCTGCGCGGATTCGTCGAGGCACGTGCGCGCATCCGATTGCGTGTCCGCACGTCGTCGATTTCGTCATTGACCCTGCGGCTGGCGGATTCCCTGAGCGTGGGGTCGGTGACAAGTGCCGAGTACGGGCGTCTCCCTCACCTGCGGGTTCGCGGTCAGAACAGCGTAATCGTCAATCTACCGACCGAAATCGATCAAGACACCGAGTTCTCCCTTCTGGTGACCTATCAGGGAACGATGGAGTCGCAGGACATCGAAAGCGAGGTGGTCCAGTTCGACGGATGGGACTCTGCCTCCTCGCTCGAGCCAAGGTTTCTGCTCAGCAATCGATCGTACTGGTACCCACAGAACCCCGTTACCGACTACGCCACTGCGAGGCTACGAATCACGGTGCCCGAGGGATACGGTTGCGTCGCCAGTGGCGACCCCAGGCAGGGCGATGAGGTGACCTTGCGCGATCTGCTGACGCTGTCAGAGGGTCAGGCATTTGTCTTCACCGCACGAGAGCCTCTGCGCTACCTCTCACTGGTCGTGAGCCGTTTCGTTCGGGTCGCTGAGTCTTCCATCGAAGTCGCCGACGGCAGCGAGCCCGATGGATTGCGCACCCTTCGGCTGACGGTCGAAGCGAACCCGAGCCAGCGGAGCGCCGGCCTGGACCTGCTCGGCGACTTCCAGGCCATCATGCGTTTCTATGCCAGCGTCGTGGGCGACGCACCGTACGGCTCCGCGACCGTCGCGGTCGTCGAGCACGAACTTCCCGGAGGGCATAGCCCGGGATACTTCGCGGTGTTGAACACGCCGCCGCCAAGGATGCGGGTGACGTGGCGAGGCGACCCCGCCACGTTCGACGGTTTCCCCGAGTTCTTTCTCGCCCACGAGCTCGCGCACCAATGGTGGGGGCAGGCGGTTGGCTGGCGCAACTATCACGAGCAGTGGCTGAGCGAGGGTTTCGCGCAGTATTTCTCGGCGCTCTACGCGCACGAGCTGCACGGTGAACAAGTCTTCCAGGACATGTTGCGCCAGTTCAACAGGTGGGCGATCAGGGAGTCGGATGAAGGACCCGTGTCGCTTGGATACCGTCTCGGGCATATCAAATCAGAGCCGCGCGTGTTTCGCGCGATTCTCTACAACAAGAGCGCCGCCGTGCTTCATATGCTGCGCCGTCTGGTCGGCGACGACACTTTCTTCTCGGCCCTTCAGCGGTTCTACACGGAACAGAAGTTCCAGAAGGCGAACACGGACGCCCTTCGTCTCGTCTTCGAGGCTGAGTCGGGGATGTCACTCGGCCGGTTCTTCGATCGGTGGATCCACGGGGCAACCCTCCCGAGAATCCGGCATTCGTCGGTCATCAGCGCCGGTTCGGTGGTGATGCGATTCGAGCAGACCACCGAACAGGTCTTCGACCTGCCGGTCACGGTGACGATGACCTACGCTGACCGACGAACGGAAAATGTGGTCGTGCCGATTACCGAACGCACGGTGGAGCGGACAATCCCGACAACAGGGGTTGTCAGGCGGGTGCAGGTGAATCGCGACTACGCGGCGGTTGCACATTTCGACGCGAGGTAGACGTCACCCGCGTCCAGACTCTCGAACCGAGGGCCCGACGTGGGCTCCGCGCCAAAGTTGATATGATCGGCAGGTTATGGAAACGGTCACGCTGACCATAGACGGCCGTCCGGTCACGGTACCAAAAGGACGCACCGTACTCCAGGCGGCGATCGAAGCTGGAGTCTCGGTCCCCTACTACTGTTATCACCCCGGCATCAGTATCGACGGCTCCTGCCGCGTGTGCATCGTCAAGATCGAAAAGATGCCCAAGCTGCAGACGTCCTGTTCGACGCTGTGCAGCGACGGCATGGTGGTGCAGACGCAGGTGCCTGAGGTGGTCGAGGCGCGAGCCGGGGTGTTTGAGTTCCTGCTCGTCAATCACCCGCTCGACTGCCCAGTATGCGACAAGGGCGGCGAGTGCCCGCTTCAGGACTTCTCCTATACATTCGGGCCTGCCGAAAGCCGCATGGATTTTCCGCGGCGCGTGTTCGATGGCGAGGGCGTGAAGGCAGACGTGGATTTCGGCCCGACGCTGATGCTGAACCGCAATCGCTGCATCCTCTGCACGCGGTGCGTTCGATTCATGAAGGAGATCGACGGTGACGCGCAAATCGGCATTGTCGATAGAGGACACGGGAGCGAAATCGCTACGTTCCAGGAGCAGGGCGTCCACTCACTCTTGTCTGGAAACCTCATGGACGTGTGCCCGGTCGGCGCCATCTTGACTCGCGACTACCGCTTCAAGAGTCGCCCGTGGGACAACCCGGCGGTTGTCGACACCGTTTGCACGATGTGCTCGAAAGGTTGCAACACCAGTGCCTGGCTGAAAGGCAAACCCGAATGGGCGAAGGGTTCGCGACTTATTCGTATGACGCCCAGGCACAATCCCGAGGTCAATGGGTACTGGATGTGCGATATCGGCCGGTTCGACTATCACTGGGTCGAAAGCGACGAGCGGCTTCGCCAGCCGATGCTCCGCCAGGGCGCCGCGCTCGAAGCGTGCAGCTGGCACGACGTACAGCCGAGGTTGCGAGATCGTTTGCAGGCCGCCGGGACAACCGGAACATCGGCGGTGCAGTTCCTGGTGTCGGCGCATGCCTCGATAGAGGAGTTGTTCGTCCTCCGGCAGATCCTCGAGGGTCTCCTGGGCGACGATGCCATGGACGCGGCGACCGTGTCGTGGACCGCACACGACAAACCACAGCCGCCCGGGGTCAAACTGAGAGTGTCGAAGGCCAACGCCCCCAATGTGAACGGCGCCCGCGACCTTGGCTTCGCCGTGGGACTCGGCAATGACGGCCTGCCGGACATCGACCGCTTGCGATCCGCGGTCGAAGGTGGCCGCGTGAAAGCCGTGTACGTGATAGACCCCGGTCCGGACGGCTCGCTCGGCGACGTCTCGTGGCTCATCGCCGCGAGGCAGAACGGAACCTTGCCACTCCTGATCGTCCAGGGTGTGCTGATGACCGCGTTGGCCGGCGCGGCTGATCTCGTGTTGCCGGGCGCCGCCTTCGTCGAAAAGGACGCGACCTACACCAACGATCAGCGTAAGGTGCAGGCCGCCTCGCTCGCCGTTGCGCCTCCAGGTGACGCGCTCGACGACTGGCAGATTCTGGTGAACCTGGGCCGATCGTTGGGTCTCACGCTCGCCTTCGAAAGCGCGAATGACGTGCGGCGCGCGATTGCCGACGCGATGCCGGACACGCCCTATGCAGACGTCGACCGCTTGGTCTTCACCAGGCCCGTGCCGGCGCGGAACTGGCTTCAGGCCTCAAACCCGTCAGAACGGTGGAAGTGGGACTTCCTGTACCAAGACCTCCCTCCCATCAAAGGGCATTCTGTCCAGATGGAAGGCGTACCGGTACCACCTTCCCATATCCCATTGAAACCCGTCGGGTAGACGACAGGCCTCCCCGGCCGTCCCGGCCGTCCCGTGTCTCCGGGTATCGAACACGCCGCCGCCAGCCCTTCGCGGACTCGCACACGGCCGTCTCGCCGTCTGCTGGCACTGACCGTTGCCCGTGCGTTACTCACACGTTACGCAGGTGTTACGCGTGAGTTACACGGCCGACACATCCCTGAAACCTGAGCGCCGTACACATGGAGGGATATGAACAAGCTGTTCCTGATCGTCGTGTTGATGCTCGCCCCGTTTCGCGCCGTCTTCGCCCAGACCGCGACACCTCCCTGGTATGAGCGGATTCGCTTCGGCGGAGACTTCCGGTCCCGGTATGAAGGGTTCCGCCAGGAGGACACCGAGGATCGCAACCGCGTCCGTCTGCGCCTCAGGATGCGGCTGGACGCCGAGATCAACGAGGATGCCGGGCTTCACATCCAGCTCTCGAGCGGCGACGCGGGGACGCCGGTCTCGACGAATCAGACGTTCACGGGATTCTTTCAGCCCAAACCGATCAACCTGGATCGGGCGTACCTGGCCTACAACCCCACGGCTGCCCCAGCGCTGACACTCGGGATCGGAAAGTTCGGCGCCCCCCAGTCAACGACACAATTGCTGTTTGACGATGATCTGAACTTCGAGGGTGGCTGGGAACACGTCGAATGGGAGCCGCGCGAGGGCCTGGCGATCACGCTCGTGGCACTCCAGGCGGCGGTCAACGAGCGCTCTGCCGCCGAGGATTCATACATGCTCAGCGGCGCCGGCGAGGTAGGATTCGCACTCGGCCGACACAGACTTCGACTCTCGCTGGCCAACTACGCCTGGGTCAATGAGGATCAGATTGCCGTCGCCAGCAGCGGTGGACCGCTCGAGAGCATCCTCACCAACGGCGTGCGACGTGATCGCGCCGGCAGGGTCATCGGGTACGTGTCCGAGTTCAACGTGGTCGACGTCATCGCCGAGGCAACGATTCAAACCGGCGATTCGCAGTATCCACTTCGACTGCTCGCCGACCTAGCCAGGAATACGAAGGCCTCTACCGACCGCGACCGCGGGCTCTGGCTCGAAGCCGAATACGGCGCGCCGCGCGCGACCGGCACGTGGGGCCTCAGCTACACGTATGGGGAGATAGAACAGGATGTGTCGCCGTCGGCGTTCGTGTTCAGCGATATTCCGGGCACCAACTTGCGCCTGCACATGCTCGAGAATTCGTATGTGCTAAAAACGGGTCTCAGCATCGACACGACGCTGCACTTCACCAGGCGGCTGTGGCTCGAAACACCGACCGATTCCAATCCTTGGCTGACACGTGTTCACCTTGCTGTCGTCGTGCGCTTTTGACGAGGTGCTGTCAAGGCAGCCGATGCTATCCTGTTGCCTGGGATGCAGAAGCGAGTCGCGCGGGCCACGGTCATCTCGATCCTTCTCGTCGCGACGATTGCGACATCGCTCGTGCTCCTGTCGATCGAAGGTCGCAGCACCACGATCATGGCGGAAGGCGACGACGTCTCTGCCACGCTCGATCGAGTACACGAAAGTCTGGCCGGCATCGGTGTCGCCCAGCTCGGTTATCTCGCCCCAGGCCAGCTTGACCAGCCCTGGTTCGAGCGGACCTCAACGCTGATCGAACGGCTATCGGTTGAGCTCAGCCAGGCCCGAGCCACTGTGCGGTCGGCCGAGGCGCGCGCCTCGCTGGCAGATCTGACCGAAGCCGTCGGCTCGCTCGAGACGGCCGATCTCCGGGCGCGACAGAACCTGCGGCTCGGCCAGGACCTCATGGCCGCCGATGTGATTCTGGGCGACGGCCTCAACATCGTCGACACGATGACCGAGACCCTCCGCCGGTTACAAGGTGCGGAGCGAGCACAGCAGGAGACCGACCTTCGCGCGATCGCCCGAACACGGTGGATCACCCTTGGCGTGATGGTGACGGCCCTGGTGACGGGCCTCTTCGCGCTGGCGCCGATGCCCAAGATTCAGCCGGTCACCGGTCCCGCAAGTTCGCCCGCCCTCGCCGCGAGAGATGCGCCCTCCGAACCAGCCCCCGCGCCTCCTTTGCCGCTTCCCACAGATCACGCGGTCGATCTGACATCGATCGCCCGCCTGTGTACCGATCTGTCGACAATCGCGTCGGCCGGACCATTGCCGGATCTTCTGCGCCGATCGGCCACGGCGCTCAACGCCTCCGGCGTCGTTCTCTGGATCGGCGAGGAAGACCGGCTCTTCCCGGTTCTGGCGCATGGATACCCGGCCGAGTCGCTGTCCCGCATGGGGCCGGTCGCCCGAGACGAGCGTAATGCCGCCGCCACCGTGTGGCGTACCGGCGAACCCGCTACCGTCGAGGGCACCCCGACCTCTGCCGGAGCGGTGGTGGTCCCGTTGCTGGAAACCGGCGGCTGTCTGGGGGTCCTCGCGTGCGAGGTCCCCCACGGCCGGGAGCATGACGAGCCCACCCATGCGGTCGCGACCCTCATCGCCGCCCAGCTCGCTGGGCTCGTACGGATGCGCCCTGCCGACGTCCGGACCCCGCCTTCGACCGAAACCACGGTCGACGCGACCCAAGAGCGGGCCCACGTCGGTTAGCCGCCACCCAACGACCTCCAGCCCCGGCGCTACAGCCGCCGAGCCGCCGAGCCGACACCCAGCGAAGCGGCTGTTTGGACTCGTTGAGGTATTTGAATGGTTTTCTCAGTTCTGCTCATCGCCCTACTCGCCCTGAGTCCCTCCGCCGAGGCGGCCCAGGCGTCGTCGATTCTCACCCACGCAGAAGCCATCCAGGCCGCCGATGCCGGACGTGATGCTGAAGCCCTCGCCGCCTTCCAGCGGTTGGCCTCGATGAACCCATCGGATCACGAAGCGCGCCTCTGGATCGCTCGGTTGCACGCCCGGATGGGCCATCAGAGTCTGGCTGAGCCGGTGTATCGCAGTGTCCTCCTCGAGGACCCGAGTAGCGTTGACGCCATCGTCGGCGTCGCGACGGCCTTGCTCGCGCGAGAGGAGCCGACCGAAGCGCTCGAGCTGCTGGAGCCGGCAGCTGCCCTCGCGCCCGACAACACCGAGATCGTCTCGCTGATGGGTCGCGCGCGTGAACAATCTGGTCAACGAACCGATGCCATCGTTTATTTCGAACGAGCCGTGGCTATGGATCCGACTCCTCGACGTCGGCGCGATCTCGAAGACGTTCGCCTGGCGCACATGCATCGCGTCGAGATTCTGGGCGCGAACGAGCGGTTCAGCAACAACACGCCAGACAGCCGACGCAGCGACTTCGCCCTGAACTTCCGCCTTTCCGACACGATGCGGGTCATCGCCCGCGGCCAGGTACAGCGAAAGTTCGCTGAATCGGAACAGCGGGGAGGCGGTGGTCTGGAGTGGCGATGGAAGCCGGCAACGATCATCCGAGGCCAGGCGCTCATTGGCCCTGACAACCTCGTCATGCCGGAACGTGACTTTCTCGGCGAAGTCGCACACGTGGTGGGCGGGGTCACCTGGAGCGGCTTCGTGCGTCACGTCCGCTTCGCCGACGCGCACACAACGTTCGTGTCTCCAGCCGTCGAATGGATGCCCACCGATCGCCTCTCGGTAGCGCTTCGCTACGCGCTGTCGCTGACCGACGTCGGCGGCCTGGTGCCGAGTGAGGCTGGCCAGAGCCTTCATGTGAAGCCCGCCTACCAGATCCTTCCGCGTGTCTGGATTCAGGGAGCGTATGCCGCCGGAGTCGAAGACTTCGACAACTTCACAATCGACAGAATCGGTGACTTTCGGGCACAAACAGTCTCGGGTGGTGTCCGCTTCAACCTGCCGACCCTGACGGCCCTGGTCGCCCAGTACGAGCGTCAGTGGCGAACCGAAGACGTGACCCTTGGCCGTGCCACGCTGGCGCTGGTCCAGCGCTTCTGATCCCTTCGTCGCGTCTCAGCACGATCGCTGAAGACCGATCACCACCCGTCGGTGATCTTCACGACGACCGCCGTCATGTCGTCATCCTGTGGCGACGTCCCTCGAAACGCATTCGTGGCGTCGAAGATTGCCGCCACCAGGTCGCTGGCCGAATCGCGTTGACGCGTGCCGATAATGTCGCACACTCGCCGCCTGCCGAACTCTTCTCGTTGCGTGTTCTCTGTTTCGAATACTCCGTCCGTGCAGAAGACGAACACATCGCCTTCGCTCAGCGGCAGTGTGATCTCGTCGTACGTCGTTCCTGGAAACGCTCCCAGGGGAACTCCGGGTAGCTCGATTTGGCTGCAGCCGTCTTCACCGCCTCGGATTGGATACGGCAGTCCGGAATTGGATATCGTCACGGTTCGGCGCGCGAAGTCGAAGAACGAATAGCAGAGCGTGCAGTAGTACTCCTCGAGCTGCCGCTCGTGCAAGATCGTATTCATCGACTGCAACACACCGGAGACGCTGAAGCGCTCGGGCGCGTATCGTCGACGCAATGTTCGAGAACGGACGAGTTCGGCAGCGAACGCGCCGTAGAGTGCCGCCGGGGCGCCCTTCCCGGACACGTCGCCCACCGCCACCACGAGTGCGTCCTCGGTCGGCACCAGGTAGTCGTGGATGTCGCCTCCAAGTTGAAGCGCTGGTGCGAAGCGCCCGGCGACTTCGACCTGGCGCAGCACCGGCGGCTCAGTTGGCAATAGCGCAAGCTGCACACGTCGGGCGAACCGCAGCTCTTTCTCGATCCGCTCCTCACGCCGACGCACCTCCTCGTAGAGGCGTGCGTTCTCGATAGCCACCGCCGCTTGACTGGCCAGCAGCGTCAGCAGCTCCTGGTGCTCCTTGGTGAATGCATTGAGTTCGGGGCTTTCGAGATCGAAAACCCCTATACAACGGTCCTTGATCAACATTGGGATGACAAGTTCTGATTTCGCGTCTGGCACGAGATCGACGTACCTCGGGTCCAGCGACACGTCGGCGACCAGCACAGGTTCCTTGTGGAGAGCAGCCCACCCAACCAGGCCACGGCCGAGTGTGACGTTTCGCGCTGCCACGTTTTCGCCGTATCGCACGGCGAACTTCATCTCCAGCTCCTGGGTCGCGTCGTTCAGGAGCAGGATGCCAAAGGTGCGATAGTCGATGAGCCGCTTCATCAGGCCGGCGATGCGCGTCAAGAGCACGTCGAGATCGAGAATCGACGACATCTCCCGACCTATTTCGGCAAGCGTCTCGAGCGTCTCGACATATTGACGCTCCGACCGGAAGAGACGCGCGTTCTCGATCGCGACCGCGACGTGCGCCCCGAACTGCCTCAGCAGCGCCTCGTCCTGCGTCGTAAAGGCACCAGCCGCCTCGTTCAACAGATTCAACGCGCCGATGACCTTGCCTTTGCGCCGCATCGGCACCGCCAGTTGCGACAACATGTTCCGAAGCGGTCCTCGGTACCGCGGCTCGAGTCGTATGTCGTTGACCAGGATCGGACGCTCCTCCTGCACGGCGGCGCCCACCACGCCCTGGCCGACCTGCAAGCGCAAGGTCGACGTCACTCCGTCTGGATAGCCCACCGCGTATGCGATGCGAAGCTCCTGACCAGTGTCGTCGAGCAGATACACCGAGAACGCGTTGAAGCGGGTCAGCCTGGCGATGAGCTCTGGAATCTTGGCAAGCAGTTCCTCGAGATCCAGCACGGACATCACTTGCCGCCCGAGGTCGAACAGGGTCGAAAGCAGCTCTGTGTCTGAGGGTGGGCGTGCTGGGGGGGGATGGGCGCTCATCGGCTTCGCGGTGGACGGATTATACTGGACCCTCCTGATGGACTCCCTGACGCTTCCGCTCGAATACACCGCAATCGAGCGCATCTTGCCACACCGCTACCCGTTTCTGCTGGTCGACCGCATCACGGAGCTTGAACCCGACAAGCGGATCCTCGGCATCAAGAACATTTCCCTGAACGAGCGATGCCTGTCTCACCAGCCCGGGGAACCGCCAGCGCTCCCGTTCACACTGCTCACCGAGGCGATCGCGCAAGTTGGGGCCATTTTGATCCTGTCGAAGGCGGAAAACCGCGAGAAGCTCATCTTTCTCATGGGCATCGAGCGCGTCCGCTACCGTCGGCCCGTGTGCCCGGGAGATGTCGTTGAGATCGAGGCACGGGTGAAGCGTTTGCGCAGTCGTGTCGGACAGCTCGACGGATTCGCGCGTGTCAACGGTCGAATCGCGGTCGGTGGGACGATGACCTTTGCGCTCGGCCCTCGCGGCGGCGCCGACGCCTAGACAGGCCCCGATGCGACCGTCACGGGCGCCCGCACCTCGACGCCGCGCTGTAGCCTTCGCCCGTCTCTTCGAGGCCGTCAGCGAGGGGGCTTACGTTGGCTCGATCGCCGCCGACGGGGCTGCCGGCGCGACTGACGCGGCCAATGCCGCGCTCAAAGCAATCTTCGGGTACGCCGGCGACACGCCCACGACCGATGTCGCCCCCTTCGCGCCAGAACGATTCGCCGACCCCATGGCGAGGGCTGCGTTTCTCGATCGGCTCTCAAGCGACGGAGCCGTCACCGACTATCTGCTGCGTCTGCGCCGTCTTGACGGCTCACCGCTGTGGGTGGAAGTGACCGCGCGCGCAGAACCGTCGGTTCGCCACACCCTGCAGGTCGAAGCACTCCTCCGCGATATCACCGCCAGGCGGCGACTGGACGACCAGTCGCGCGATTTGTATCAGCAGCTGGTGCAGGCCGAGAAGATGGCGGCGCTGGGCCAGACGATCTCCGGGGTCGCCCACGAGCTCAACAACCCGCTGGCGACGATTCTGAGCTGGGCCGAGCGGCTCTCAACCAAATCGCTCGATGATGGGGTGCGCCTAGGTGTCGACGTCATCCTCAGCGAGGCGGACCGCGCAGCGAGAATCGTGCGCAATCTGCTGACCTTCGCGCGAAAGCGTCGGTCGACACGTACGATGATCGATATCAATCAGATCGTGCGTGACACGCTCGCGCGTCGTGCCTGCGATCCGCCGCCAGCAGGCATCTCCCTCGATACCGCGCTGGCATCGGGCCTGCCAGCGGTGTTCGCCGATGCGCACCAAGTCACGCAGGTGCTGCTCAACCTGCTGGCCAACGCCGAGCAAGCGATGCTTTCGGCCGGCGATCATGGCGCGCTGGTCGTTCGCACCTGGCTGGAGGTCGAGCGTGACGCCGTCGCGCTCGAGGTCACCGACACCGGACCCGGTATCCCGCCCGACCTTCACGGCAAGATCTTCGAGCCGTTCTTTACGACGAAAGAAGTGGGACAAGGGACGGGGCTGGGCTTGGCCGTCGCGTACGCGATTGTGCAGGAGCACGGTGGTCAGATTCGAGTCGAATCGCCACCGGGCCACGGCGCGTCCTTTGTCGTGGAACTACCGGTGGGCGGGACCGCACGGCCGAGCCGAACGCCGACCTCGATCGTTTCGGACAGAGCGTCCCAAGGCGCACGAGTCCTGCTCGTGGAGGACGAACGCGCCCTGGCCTCCGCAGTCGTGGAGTCGCTCGAGGCCGCAGGACTGGATGTGGACCATGCGGGTGACGGCGAGGAAGCCCTCGCCCGTCTGAGACAGGATACGTACGACGTCGTCGTGTGCGATCTAAAGATGCCCCGTGTGGACGGGATGACGCTTTATCGGGCCATCGCCGCGACCACACCCGCATTGGCGCGCCGGGTAATCTTCGTCACCGGCGACGTGGCCGGGACCGACGCCGAACGTTTCCTTGAAGACAGTGGCTGCCGGTGGCTCGCCAAGCCGTTCAGACTCGGCGAACTGCTGCGGGCCGTACGCGAAACAGTGGGGTAAGCCACGACCACTCCAGGCATCGGTGCGCCCGCATTCCCCCGCCGAGTGCCCAACGTCGCCTTGGCCATCTGCGGCTTCTGGCGGAAGGCCAGCAGCGCGCTGCGCATGACACTGGCCGCCTCAGCCGCCGGCACAACAGCGCTCAACGCATCGCGAAGTCGGCGCACCGCGCGCGCATGCAGCTGCGACACACGTGACTCGTTCACCCCGATCTCCGATCCGATTTCCTTCATCGTCACTTCGCCGTAGTAGTACAGACTGATGACCTTCTGCTCGCGCGGCGGCAACGATGCAATGGCCTCACGGACCCGGTCTTCGGTCTGTGAGCGCTCGTAGGCGGTATCGGGCTGCTCGGGCTCGGAAGGAATCAGGGCCTGCGGTAACGAGGACTCATCGAGTCGGTCGTTGTTGGCCAGCGGGGAGGTCGATTCAATCGCGTTAATGCGGACGATGGTGCGGCCTAGACGCTTCTCGTCCGAACCCACTCTGGCAGCCAGATCTGCGAGCGACGGTTCGCTCCCGAGCTCGCGACGCAGCTCCTCCCGGGCCGCCTCCAGTTCACGCCGCTGGCGGCGAACCCCACGCGGCCACGCGTCCTTTCGGAGGGCGTCAATCATTGCGCCACGGATCCGCCGTTCGGCAAACGTCTCGAACTTGATGCCACGATCTTCGTCGAAACGACGAGCCGCGTCGATGAGCCCGATGACGCCGTCCTGGACGAGGTCACCGATGTCAATCGAGTGAGGCATCGTAGAGGCCACTCGACGGGCAAGCTGTTCGACGAACGGAATATAGGTAACGACTCGTGGGTTGGCTTTGACGCCTTGGGAACGCATGGTCATGTAACCTCCGGCGCAGGTCTTAGGCAACTCGGGTACCACAATTGGAGCCGAGGTCTCTCGAGACGAAATCCCAGGCGCCGGCTGGCGGGTAAGTCTCTGACGGTTATGCATTTCGCTGCCGAAACTGGCACGATTGACTCAGGCCGGGAGAGTGCACGGGTTTGCACGTTTCGTCAAATACTTGGCTGATTGGACGAACTCTTGTGCCAAAATATTGACTAAGTGAATTACGGAATTGTTATGCGTGTGCCGCTTGCGAACTGGACCGAGGCGATTGCAGATTCTTTGTCCTGATTCAGGACTCCAATCTATGCCTGGTACGGACTACTCTATGCCTGGTGCGAACTACGTGTTGGCAGTGTCCGACAGGCGCCGGATCTCGCGGGACGTCTCCAGCGCACTGAGCACGCTCGAGACTACGCGCGCAGCGTGTTCGCGATGGGTCGGATCGGTGACCTTCTCCTCGAGCATCTCGGCATGAGCGAGCACAATGCCCAGCTGGTTGTTCAACTTGTGGAACAAGCGACTCATCTCAGTTAGTGATCTCGGCTCGCCCTCCCCGGAGTCTTCAGGGCGCGAGGCCAGGATCACGCGTGTCCCAATGTGCTGGCGGTGGCGCCGGACACGGTACTGGCTGGCGGATTCGCGTCCCGCCAGAGCGTATCGGCGAAAATACGGATCGATCCGCCGGCTGTCCGCACGTACTCCACTTTTCCGGCCGCAATCCAGTTGTAGATCGTGCGGCGGCTTACACCGACCGCTTCGCACGCTTTCATGATGGACAAAGTTTGACGATCCATAAGTGATTCCCATTGGCCCGGGTTATCCGCGGGCACGTTTCCCCTGCAAAATGTTCTATCGGCGCGGCGCAGAAATTCGGTAGATCGGCCCTATCCTGCCGTTCTGTGTCAACATGTTGGCACCCCCTCCGCCATGGCCCAGCACATTCCCCATATTCTGCTTGTTGACGACGAAAGCGCACTGCGCACGGTCACGGCCGAGCGGCTGCGAGAGCGGGAATTCGAGGTTGTCGAAGCGGAAACTGGCGAAAAAGCGCTGGAATTACTCGACGAGTTCGCATTCGACATCCTTATTACCGATCTCCACCTGCCGGGCGTAGACGGGCGACAGGTCCTCAAGGCGGCCGTCGACCTATACCCCGCCATCGTCGCCATCGTCATCACCGGCTACGGGACACTGAGGGGCGCGCTCGACCTGGGCAAGCAAGGCGCCTCGGATTTCGTCGCCAAGCCGTTTCAGTTCGACGAGCTCATGCACGTCTTGGAGAAGGCGCGAGAGCAGCGTCGACTCGCCACCGAGAATGCGTACCTTCGATCGCAGCTGGAGGAGCGCTATCAGTTCGGGGGGATTCTTGGGCGAAGCCAACCCATGCGGGCGCTCTTCCAGCTGCTCGAGACTGTGGCACGGTCGAGCAGCACGATCCTGGTTACGGGCGAGACGGGCACTGGCAAGGAGGTAGTGGCCAGAGCCATCCATCACAACAGTGAGCGGCGAGCGCACCGGTTCGTAGCGCTGAACTGCAGTGCGATACCAGAGACCCTGTTGGAGGCCGAGCTGTTTGGCCACGTCCGGGGTGCGTTTACCGGGGCCGTTGGCTCCCGTGAGGGCCGCTTCGAGCAGGCCCACAAAGGCACGATCTTTCTAGACGAAGTGGGCACGATGAGCGTCTCGCTCCAAATGAAATTGCTGCGGGTCCTGCAGGAGCGCAGCTTCGAGCGGGTGGGCGATAACCAAACGATCAAGGTTGACGTGCGGGTGATTGCCGCCACCAATTCCGCCCTGTCTCGTATGGTGGAGGAGGGAACGTTCCGCGAGGACCTATACTACCGGCTCAACGTCATCCCAATCGAGCTGCCCCCCTTGCGAGAGCGGCGCGACGACATTCCAGTTTTGGCGAAACACTTTCTCGACAAATACGCGCCGGGCGGGAACACGCAGGTCTCGCAAAGCGCAATGCAGGCGCTGATGGCCTATTCGTGGCCCGGAAACGTGCGACAACTGGAAAACGCCATGGAGCGCGCGGTCGCACTTGGTGCCGGACGCCGGGAGATAGAGAGTACGGACCT
>Ga0326597_10007454_pt1 | contig 14898 bp, 15 predicted proteins | sample RVTome_12_FD_203789 | JGI IMG/M metagenome (GOLD analysis project Ga0326597, IMG submission 203789) | Soil microbial communities from uranium-contaminated site in the Upper Colorado River Basin, Wyoming, United States - RVT100D185 | ecosystem: Environmental > Terrestrial > Soil > Contaminated >... | reverse complement strand
TCTTGATATTCAAACAGCATCATCCTTTGCACCAAGCCACTCCGCCCAAGCCCCCAGTCGCCAGCCATACCGATTATGGGTAACGATCAGCGCGTCGCGGGGGAGGAAAGAGGTGGGGGCTTGAACGGATTGAACGATTTGAACAAGCGCATGGCGTTTCACCGCCATGCGTCGACCGACACCGTCTTCTGATAATTGCAGCCGATGATGCGCCAGTAGCCGTTGGTTTCGCCGCCGACCACTACGACGTGAATCTCGTCGGGCTTGAACATGCGGATCATTTCCTCCGGCGCCGCTTTCAGCTTCGATGCGTAGGGTTCCTCGCCGAAGGTCGCTCGCGGATAAACGTAGTTCTGGATCAACTGATAGTCCCAGTATTCGCCGGCGGGCATCAGCGCATTTTCGTAAACCCACTGGATGAATTTCTCCTTGGTGTCGAATCCTCCGCGGTCGATGAACTGCCGCGCCGCGATGGGATCGAGGACAAAGGTCGGGGCGCTGTGCGCGTCCATGCCGCGCAGCATGCTGCGTACATGCTCGCGCCAGTATTGCTCGCGCACGCCGAGCGTAAAAGCCGTGGAGCGGCAGCCGGTGAAAATGCTCACCGTGCTTTCGTTTGCTTTGAAGCCATGCTGCACGTGGAACGGCGCCCAGGGGCTGCGCTCTTCGTTCTCGGCGAAGGTCACGCTGTTGTAAGCGTAGTTATTGCCTTGCGAGCCCATGTAACTGTCGCCTGGCAGCGAGCCGCCCTGCAAATTCTGCGAGAGCAGGCCGTAGGCGCGGCCGATGGTTGCGTTGGCGTGATTGTAGGGAGCCATCGCTCCGGTGCCGGAGTTCATGCCGATCTCGTTCCGGATTGGCCCGTTGACGACGACCATCGCGGCCATCGAACTCGTTGTGCTGCCGCGTGCGCTGACGCCCGTGGACGCGAGAGCGAGGATCACCGGAAAATACTCTGGCCGCGCTCCCGCCATGACCGCGTTGACCGCGACTTTCTCGACGGTAAACTCCCAGTGCTGACGGAATTGATTGGAACGCAGGTGGCCCGCGACTTCGTCCGGTTTGCGGCGCGTGTGGGCAAGCGTTTCCGCCACGCGCTTTTCCGTCGGCAGGATGATCGGCAGCTTGTCGGTCCAGTTATTGTCCAGAAATAGATCGTGCAAATTGTCTTCCGTATCGGCATCGACCCATCGCGGCGTCGAGCGCTCGAACTTGATCTGCTCGACGCGATCTCCCTCAGCGGGACGGGTGAGTCCTTCGATGACTTCCTGCATGACGGGCCGGCCGGTGATCGGGTCCTTGCCGTCGACGTAGGCGCGCAGTTGCTCGGCAGTTTTGCCCATGACCGGCTGCGGCACGAAAGCGTAGCGCGCTTGCGGCATACCGTGAATTCGAGTGACCGATTCCACGACCTGCTTGAATACCTGCGTGTGGAGCGCCATCGTGGGCACTCCGTATTTGCTATCGAGTGTGATCGCGTGCACGGCGACCGCCGGCGCGCAGGTGCTTCAATGGCCGACGCCGATGATGGCGCCATCTCCGTTGGCTTTGATCGTCTCCCAGGTTTTCGGATCGTCTTTCGTGTAGACGCTCGACATCTCGACGACCGTGGTCTTCACCGATGGCATATGCTCGGCGAACCAATTCTGCACCTGGCGCAGAAAAAGTCCGGAGTCGTCGAAGCGCGGATCGACGAGATAGAGCGTCTTGCCGTCGAGGCTCCCCAGCCGCGGCGCCATCGGCTTCGGCGTGATTTTCGGAGGATAGCCTACCGGGTTCAGCACCGAAATCTTCGCACCACCGTTTGTTTCGTTTGCCATGTTTGAAACCCCCTCGCCCTATTTACGATCAAGCCGTTAAGTATCAACCCCTTCTCACGAGTTCAACGCGAGACACGCTATTCGAAACTCTCCAAACTCAAATTCCCATATGATCTTCAGGTTTGCGTTTTCTTCCTTTCACCCGCGGGATGCCTCTCCAATCGCCGGACATCCAGAATTCCGTCAGGCTGCCGAACACGCCGAGAGGAATACTGAGCGCCATAATGAAATACCAGAGATTGTCGCTGAAGCCGCCGAGCGCGGACATCAGCCCCGCCACGATCTTCGCCGTGCCGCCGCCGAAGATCGCGCCCATCAAGAGACGGATGCCGCGCTGGACACCATACTGCGTCGCGTAGATGCCCCATAGTCCACCGACGAAAAGCGCCAGAACGGGTGCCAAAAAGGCGGCGAAGATAGCGCCGGCGCCACGGCCGCTTAAAGAGGTCTCCTCCAACTTCTCTTCTTCAGATTGGCTGCCGACGCGAACATCGCCCTTGATGACGCGGAAGAGGTACTGGACGGCGCCGTAAATGCCGAGATCGGGTCGAAGTCCGTCGAAGTAGAGAGCGACATGGTCGTAAAGTTTCCGGCTTGCCTCCGGTTCCGGGAAAAGTTCCCGCAATGCGGGACCGGCTTGAACTCCCACCTGCCTTTCTTTGCGGGCGACGACCAGCAGGACGGCTTTCTCCAAATCGGCGCTAGCGAACGGCAGGTTCTTGAAAGTCCGGCGGCCAAAGCTATCGATGCTTTCGCCGTCGAGGCTGTTGATGGTGACGACGATGACCGGATTGCTGGTTTCGGTTCGAAAGCGCGCCAAGCGTGCTCCAAGATCTTCCACGCTCGCCTGGGGCATCATGCCGGCGAAGTCGTTGATCGTCGCGTTGAGGGCTGGTACTTCCGACGCGATCGACGAGGAATTCCAGCACAGGCTGGCCATAAGAGCTAGAGCAAGAAAGATCACGCCATTTCGTGCTTCGACGCCCTTCGATTCAGCGCCCGGACTTCCATTTCGCTCAGCGGAAAGCCGAACTGTTCGTTGCGCATGCGCAGGGGCTGGCGGAAGATTTGGCGGATGACTTAGGCTGCGCGTTGGAATGCCGCTTCGCTCCTGACCGGGGAGTTGAGCGAGCGAGCCCCACTGTTCTTGTGCGCGGTTTCCTCTTAGATCGATCGCAATTAGGTCCTTCATGGCGCTTCCCAAAACCGACTATAGCGCTTGTGAAACGTTAGGGGCAATCGGATTCGACCGGGGTTCGCTGCGCCGATGACGATGCCTTGACGGCAAAAGGAGCAGGGTGATAAGTATTCAGCGAAACTAGATAACTTCGGAGGTGCTCTATGACAGAGCGAGTTTGGGATCGTTTTCTCACGGAACAGGACAAAGCGACATTGATCGGCAAAGCGGATCGGCGGGTCGGGTTCGGTGAACGGCCGGCCTTGTTGTTGATCGATCTTTATCGCTGGGTATTCGGGGACAAACCGGAGCCGGTGACCGAAGCGATCAAGACTTGGCCCGGCAGTTGCGGCCTCGCCGGCTGGGATGCGTTGCCCTTCATTCAGAAACTGATCGCCAAGGCGCGCGAGGTCCGCATTCCCGTGATTCATGTCACCGGCCTGGACGGGGTGGCGGTGGAGCCCTGGGCGTTCCGCCGCGACGGCAAGAAGCGCGCGACCATGTCGAAGGAAGACTTGGATCGTTTCCGCCGCCGCTACGACATCGTCGATCAGGTGAAACCGATTCCCGGAGAGACGGTTTTGAAAAAAACTTCACCGAGCGCCTTCTGGGGCACACCGCTGATCGGCCATCTAAACTTTCTCGGCGTCGATACCATTATTACTTGCGGCGAGAGCACCAGCGGCTGCGTACGCGCCAGCGTCGTTGATGGCACGACCAATCGGCTGCGCATGATCGTCGCCGAAGAGTGCGTGTTCGACCGCCACGAGGCCTGCCATGCGATCAACCTGTTCGACATGAACCAGAAGTACGCCGATGTGCTGCCACTGGACGATATCCTGAAATATCTCGATGCCTGGCGCGCGGAAAAAGCCGGGCAGGTCGGCTACGCCAACGACAGTATCGAATATCTGAAGGACCTCGCGCTGGGTGAGGATTACAAGGGGCTACGTTGACGCGATTTTCAGTTCAAAGTTCCAGGTTCCAGGTTCAAAGTGTCGGATTTAAGACCGAGACCTTGAACGTTGAACCCGGAACTCGGAACTTTGAACAGCGCAGAGCGCCTTGAACATTGAACGGTATTCGAACTATGCGACCCGGTCGGAAGCCAGTGTGGCTCCGGCCGGTCGTCGTTTGAGACCCCACCACGTAAGCAAAAACACCGCGGCCGAGAACGCGGCCATGATGTGAAAGCCGGTTTCATAACCGAAGGTTTGCACCAGCACCCCGGCGAACAACGGACCCAAGCCGATACCCAGCGATGTTGACGCGCGGGTCAGGCCCAACGCCAGCGCCTTGGCGTTGCTGCCGGCAGTTTGCAGCGCGAAGGTCGTGGCGCCGACGTTGGTATAACCGAAACCCATCGTCATGATCGTCAGCGGAATCATTAGCGTCCACGCGCCCAGTCCATAAGGCAGCACGAGAAACATTGGCACGCCGATGCCGACTCCGATCAAAATCACCCGCGGCGCGGTGATCCGATCACAAAGCCAGCCGCCGGTGTACCGCCCCAAGGTGTCGGTTACGCGCGAGATCGCAACCATCGTGCCGACCCAGTCCAGCTCGAATCCGCGTTGATTGACGGCGAGAAACGGAAACGCGATCCGGGTCACCCCGACGAGCATGACGAACGATTGAAAAATGGCCAGCGCCGAAGCGAGAAACCAAGATTGGCCGAGCAATTTCTTGCCTTCGCGCCAGAGCTGTATCGAACTTTCTCGGGTGAGCGCGCGGGAGCGATACGCGCCGCCGAGGAGAATCAAAATCAGCCCGACGATTTGCGGCAGCGCGTACAGAGCGAACAATGCCTCCGGCCCAAAGGCTCGGCCGACGAAACCGCCGACCAGCGGGCCGAGAGAAAAGCCGATTCCTAAAGCGGCGGCGACCTGGCCCTGGGCGCGGCCTTGCTGGCCGGGTTCGGATTGCTCAAAGGCGATCTTGCGGATCGAAAGAGCGAACATGGCTTCGGTGACCCCCAAAATGGTGAAGGCTGCGAGAAAGACGGCGGTGGAGTCGAGGAAGAAAATCGCGACGGCACTGACCATGATTGCAGTGACCGTCGCCGCGACGATGAGAGCCCCGGAACTGAAATAAGACGCGAGCACGCCGGAGGTAAGGTCGGAGCAGACGCGGCCGATGCCGTTGACAAACAAGGGGATGCTCGCCAGCGTGATCGAATATCCATGCGCTTTCATGAAAAACGGCGCGAGCATGGCCGCGCCCGACGAACCGGCGATTTCAAAGACGGCGGCTAGCGAATAGAAAGTGAGCGGCGCGATTTTCATGACGCCGAATTATAGCAGCGGGGAGGGTTGCCGCATACGGGATTGCCGAGAAATTTTACGTTGTGGACACGAGCCGGCGGGCTTGATAGAAGCTGAACATTAAGGGGAGTAGAAGAGTTTTGGGTTTCGCGTTTAAACCGGAACTCGAAACGCGGAACGGCATAGCGCAAGGAGGGCGTCATGAGCGTAATTTTGGGGAGCGGTGAATATCGCTACGAAGTAATCGAGGGTTGGGGCAAGCTGCCCGATGACTGGACTTTCAAGGAAGTTGCCGCCGTGGCAGTGGACTCAAAAGATCAAGTTTACTGTTTTACCCGGGGTGCCCATCCGGTCATCGTTTTCCGCCGCGACGGTAACTTTCTGCGCTCCTGGGGGGAGGGCGTTTTCAAGTGCGCCCACGGCGCCACCATCGGGCCGGATGAGACGATTTTTCTCACCGACGATGGCGATCACACCGTGCGCAAGTGCACACTGGATGGCAAGGTGCTCATGACCCTCGGCATTCCCGGCGCCGCGGCGCCATACCAGAGCGGCGAACCGTTCAATCGCTGTACGCATGTGGCGTTCTCTCCGCGCGGCGAAATCTACGTTTCCGATGGCTATGGTAACTCGCGCGTGCACAAGTATTCGCCCGACGGAAAGCCGCTCTTTTCGTGGGGCGAGCCCGGATGCGATCCGGGCCAGTTCAACATCGTGCACAACGTCTGCACCGATAAAGAGGGCTGGGTTTACGTCGCAGACCGGGAGAATCATCGCGTTCAAGTATTCGACGGCGACGGCAAGTACGAGACGCAATGGAACAATATGCATCGCCCCTGCGCTCTCTACATGGACACGACCAAGCGGGATACGATTTGCTACGTCGGTGAGTTGGGTCCAGGAATGTCCGTCAACAAAGACGCGCCCAACCTGGGCAACCGGCTCGATATCTACGACAAGAAAGGAAAACGGCTGGCGCGGCTCGGCGATATTCGCGCCGGCGAAGCGCCGGGGCAGTTCATCGCGCCGCACGGGCTTGCGCTCAATTCCGCCGGCGATATTTTCGTCGCGGAAGTCTCCTGGACGATCATGGGGCAGCATCTCAAGCCGCAGCGCGAACTGCGCAGTCTGCAGAAGCTCAAGAAACTCGGTTAGCTGTCTTGGCGGGTTAAGGCGGTTCAAGTTGTTCAAAAAGTTCAAACCGTTCAAGCCCCCTCTTTCATCCTCCCCCGCGTCGCGGGGGAGGACAGAGGTGGAGGAGTTGAACGGAGCGCAGCGGTTGAACGTCCTGAACGTATTGAACTAGCCACCAACGGCTGAAGCAGATCGCCGTTAAAAGAGGCTGGATCATGCAGAGCCATATCGTTCAACAGCGCGTCCCCGTATACAGCGACCCCGGTCACTGGGTCCACGTGAGCGACAGCCCGCGCCATGTGCGTGTGTTTTTCGGCGGCGAGACGGTCGCCGACAGCAAGCGAGTCAAGCTCGCGCGCGAGGCGGAGGTCTTGCCGGCTTACTATTTCCCCAAGGATGACGTGCGCACGGATCTCTTGGTCCCAACCCAGCACACGTGCCGGTGCCCGGTCAAAGGTGAGGCCTCCTATTGGTCAGTCCGAGCCGGCGAGCAAGTCGCTGAAAACGCGGTCTGGAGCTACCTGGCGCCGCTTTCGGAAGCGACGAATCTGAAGGACCATTTTGCGTTCGAATGGAACAAAATGGACAAGTGGATGGAAGAAGACGAAGAGATTTTTAAGCACCCGCGGGATCCGTTCAAGCGCGTGGACGCGCTGCCGAGCCAGCGCCACGTGCGCGTCGTCATCGATGGAGTCACGGTCGCCGACAGCCGCCGGCCGCATCTCCTTTTCGAGACCAATCATCCCGTGCGCTATTATATTCCTCAGGACGACGTGCGCATGGATCTGCTCTTCCCCAGCGCGACGACGTCGCGCTGTCCGTATAAGGGGCCGGCTTCCTATTGGTCGGTGAAAATCGGTGATCGGCTTTTCGACGACTTAGTTTGGGGTTACATGGAACCGATTCCCGAATGTCCGAAGATCAAAGGGCTGCTTTGTTTCTGGCATGAGCGCGGCGCGGATATTTACGTCGACGGCGAGATGATCCCGCCGCCTAAGACAAAGTGGGCGCAGCCGTTGAAAAAGTAGGATGAGAGAGCGAAAAGATGCGTGCGCTCGTTTGGGACGGTCACGAACTGAACTTCAATCCATCCTATCTCACGCCGACCCCGGGGTCGAGGATAGAAGATCGAGAATCGACGATTGTAGGGGCGACCGCCGGTCGCCCGGAACGAAGCGAAAATCAAACCACGCTCGTCAAAGTTCATCTCGCCGGCATCTGCGCCACTGATTTACAAATTTTCCAAGGCTACATGGGTTTTCGCGGCGTGCCCGGCCATGAATTCGTCGGCAGCGTGAGCGAAGGTTCGGAATCTCTCCTCGGCAAGCGCGTCGTCGGTGAGATTAACTTCGGCTGCGGGCGATGTGAGAATTGTACTCGCGGTCTTAGCCGCCACTGCCTGAATCGGAGCGTCATGGGGATTCTCAGCGCCGACGGGGCCTTCGCCGAGTGCGTTGGCCTGCCGGCGGCCAATCTTCATCTCGTGCCGGATAAAGTTTCCGACGAAGAAGCCGTTTTCACCGAGCCGCTGGCGGCGGCATTCGAGATTCTGGAACAAGTTCAGATCGATCCCGGCGATCAGGTGCTTGTTCTGGGCGACGGCAAACTCGGCAATCTCTGCGCGCAAGTTTTGCGGCTTACCGGTGCTAACGTAACCGCGCTTGGGAAGCACGAGGACAAACTCAAACTCATCAAGCGGGCCGGTGTTCGTACGATTCTCCTGAACGATTGGAAACCGCGCCTGTTCGATGTCGTCGTCGAAGCGACCGGCTCCGCGTCCGGCCTCGAACTGGCGCTCGGCGCCGTGCGCCCGCGCGGCACGCTCGTGCTCAAGAGCACCATCGCGGGCAATCACGACGTATCGCTGGCGGCCATCGTGATCAACGAAGTTACCGTTATCGGCTCCCGCTGCGGCGTGTTCGCGCCTGCGCTCGAAGCGTTGGAAGAAAAGAGCGTTTCCGTGACGCCGCTGATCGAAAAAATTTATCCACTCAATGATGGTATTGAAGCAGTTAAGCACGCTGCCAGGCAAGGGGCTCGAAAGATTTTGCTCCGACCGTAGCGACGAGATCGATCCTTCGACTCGAGCCCCGGCCTTGGCCGGGGCTCTCGCTCAGGACTTTGCCTCACGGGCGTAGTGGAAAGTGCCACGGGCTTGCTCGCGGGCCTCCGCGGAGGTTATGTCGCTTGACCATGAATCCGCTTGCGGAATTCGAGGGGGGAGGAGATGTTGTGAAATACTTCGTGAACGCCGCCGGTGCCGGTGAGCGTCAGCGAGCCGAAGCCGAACATCCGGCCGAGCACGCTCTGCTCCACCGAAATCGCTTCGACCTGGCGGAGCAGCAGTTCCAGTGTGCGCCGGCGCAGGAAGCCGACTTTGATAATCACCCGTTTCGTCGTGACGCCGAACTCGGAGGATTTGTAATCGATGAAAGCCCGCAGTCCGAAAAATAATCCGATCAAAACGACAATTCCGGCGGCGATCGGTTGGACGATCAGCAGCAAAATTCCAACTAAGACGATTAGCGAGGAGCCGAGAAAGATCTTCCAGTGCAAGTTGGCGTGGTAGACGATCTGTTCGTCGGGCAGCAGATTGGATTCGATATAGCCCAAATTATCCCTCGATTCACCGGCGCGACTGGTCGATTCACCGCATGCAGGATAAGTATCCTTTATTTTCGGGAACGGCGTCAAACGCCGCGCGGGCGGCACCCCTTATTCATACCTCGGAAGGAAAGGTTAGGCGTTCGTTAGCAGCGGAGTGAGTTGTTTAAAAAACTCCCCGATCGCCCCGTTGTAGACAAAATCGGCGAGGTCGTCGAGCGGCGTCGGGTCGTGGTTGACGATCGCGAGCAGCGCGCCGGCGCGGTTGGCGATGGCGGGGAAGGAGGCGGCGGGTTGGACTTGCAGGGAGGAGCCGATGACGATGAAGATTTCCGCCTGTTCGCTCCATACTTGGGCTCGCTTCATCGCTTCCGGGGGCATCGACTGTCCAAATGAAACGTTGGCCGATTTGAGATAACCGCCGCAGGCGTCGCAGGTGGGCGCGGTGAAATTCTCGGCTAGGTTCTCATAGACTTCCGCGGGTTCGAACCGCTTGCCGCACTTGAGGCAGGTCACGAGACGGTCGGTGCCATGCAGCTCGACGAGTCTCTCGTCGGACACTCCCGCGAGCTTGTGCAGGCCGTCGATGTTCTGAGTTATCAGACCGAGCAGTTGGCCGCGCCGTTCAAAATCGCGAATGGCGAAATGGCCGATGTTCGGCTTGACCGTTTTAAAGAGTTCGTAGGTCGCTTTCTTTAACCGCCAATGTTGAATGCGCGCCGCTTCGCTCATCATGAAGTGTTGGAAGAGCACCGGCTGGTACTTGGTCCAGACGCCGCCGGGGCTGCGAAAGTCGGGAACGCCGGATTCCGTGCTGATGCCGGCGCCGGTGAAAAAGACGACGGCGCGGGATGGTTTTAATCGCGCCGCGAATTCCTCGATCTCCATATCGGCCCGGTCCCGATGAGAAACGTTATTTCGGCGGGTCAGGTTTTGCTGGCTGCGGCGGCGCCGCGGGCTCTGCCGGTTTCGGCGGTTGTGGAGCGGCCGCAGCTTGAATATCTAGAATCTTGACGTCGAAGACGAGCGTCTTGCCCGCCATCGGGTGGTTCATGTCGATGAGCACGGTTTTTTCTTTGATCTCTTTGACTCGAACGGGAAACGCCTGGCCATGGGGACTCTTCATCATAAGCTCGGCGCCGACCTTCTGCATCTCTTGCGGTATTTTCTCCTTGGGAAATTCCTGAATTGCGTGCTCATTGATGGGTCCGTAGCCGTCTTCCGGTTTGATCTCGACGCGCTTCTCTTCGCCGACTTTCATTCCCACGAGCGCTTTTTCCAGGCCGGGGATGATTTGTCTCACGCCCTGCGTGTACTTCAGCGGTTTCCGGCCCTTGTTGGATTCGATGGTTTTCCCGTCCTCCCCAGACAAAGTATATTGCAGGCTGATAACAGCGCCGTCCTCTACGAATCTATCTTCCTTGGTGCTTTGGGCGGCGATGGGCGCGCTCGGCGAAAAAAGTTCGACCGCCGCAAGGCTCACAATTAATCCCCATAAAATCACGCGCATGATGTTCCCCTCGGATTGAATTCTCCGCCGAAGCACAGTTCAATCACTTTACAGGTAGAAATTCGCCAAAACAACTATTGCGTGTCGACGCGATACAAAACGCGTCGTTCAAGAGTTCAACGTTCACGATTCAACGTCCCCGCTGCACACCTTAAACTTTGAAGTCGGAACCTTGAACAGAGAACGAGGGGAGGCTAGCTCGGTGCTGTCAAATATTTCGGCTAGGTTTCACTGTCCGCATGCAGGGATGACGCGCTCGCCCCAGGCGGTCATCACCTGGTCGTAAATCGCATTCGGCGGCGTTAGCAGGATGCGTTTGACGCCGGCGGCTTCCAGCCGTTTTACCTTGGCGACGCACTCGCTCGGGGTGCCCGCGATGGTGAAGCGCTCCAAGAGATAATCCGTCACGTAATCGGGATCGACGCGCTCTTCGATCGGTTTTGAGATGTTGAAGGCGTCCATGAATCTTTTGACCCCGGCAGCCTCGCTTTTGGGAACGGTCTCCATGGTGAAGCGGAAGTTGTGGTGCGCGCGGTTGGCCATGCGCGCGCGCACGCGCTTGCGCGCTTGCTCACCGTCCTCGTCGACGACGATCATGCCCGCCGGCATGATATCGATCTCGCCGGGGCTTCGCCCTGCTTCTTTCGCGCCTTCGACGACGCGCGCTTCGGCCCATTCGAGCACATCGAGATCGAAGCCGGTGCCGAGAATGACGCCGTCGCAGGTGCGGCCGGCGACGCGCAGCGTCTTCGGCCCTTCGGCGGAAATGTAGATCGGCACGGGCCGCTTGCCGATCTTGAGCTGTACGTTTCCGCCCGCGCGCTCTTTGCTCTTTGGCACGTCGACGCCGCGGTCGTGAAGCAGGTCGCGGATGACGCGCAGCCCCTTTTCGAAGTCAACGAGCTTCGTCGCCGTTCGTCCGAGACTGTACACCGGACCGTCGCCGGTACCCAGGCCGATGATCGCGCGGCCTGCGGATATTTCATTGAGCGTCGCGAAGGAGTTCGCCGTGATCGTCGGATCGCGGTAGACCATGTTGGTCACGGCGGTGCCCAAGCGGATTTTTTTCGTGCTCACCCCGCACATCGCCATCGCCTGGTAGGGATCGACGTTGTTCATCTGGCTGTCGGCGAAAAAGATTGCCTCGAAGCCGAGCGCTTCGGCGCGTTTGGCGCGATCTACGGCTTCTTTTACGCTGCGGGCGGAACCGTGTAAACAGAACTTCATGAGGCCTCCCGTTGAAGAGATTTAGCCGCAAAGTACGCAAAGTAAAGTTTCACCACCACGAAGATCACGAAGGACACGAAGGATTGGGAAATATTTATTCTGACCTTCGTGATCTTCGTGGCCTCCTTCGTGGTGATAATCGTCTTTACCTAACACTCATTAGGCGGGTTTAACTGTAAGTGTCAACTGGCGCGGCTCGGTTGGCGTTTCTGCCATTGGATGCACGAGTGGATCGCCAGACCGGAAATAATATAGCAGAGAAGACAGACCGCAAGGGGCGACGCGTAGGATCCGGTCAGGTCGAAGAGATAGCCGCCCAGCCAGGCGCCCAAAGCGCTGCCCAACCCGAAGCTGATTTCCAGGTAGCCGAAGATGAGGCCGATTTTGCGGCCGGAAAAAATGTCACCGATGACCGCTCCGTAGGTAGGATTACCGGCGCTGTGGCCGACGCCGTAGAGCACAATCGTGAGATAGACGAGCCATGGCGGCGCGCTGAAGGTCATCGCGATCATGCAGGCGACACCGAGCGCGGTGACGAGGACCGCGACGCCGTAAGCCTTGCTTCGCCCCAGCCGGTCGGAGACCGATCCCCAAAGAATCGTCGCGCCTATGCGGATAAAGCCGATAAAACCGAAATAAAAGGACGCCGCCAATTTATCGTAGCCGACGGCGACAAAGTGAGCGATGGCGTGGGTGTTGATCATAAAGAGCGCGGTGCCGAGCGCGAGGTGACCGACCGTTACGGACCAGAACGGGTACGATCGCGCCGCTTCCGCCAGCGTCCAGTCGCGGCCGCCGTCGGATGGCCGGCCGTGACGCGGAACCGAAACCTGGTGGGAAGGATCGGTGTCGCCGTCGGAGAATTGGCCGACCTCCTGCGGAGTGCGGCGCTGCAACAGCGCGTTGGCGGGAACCAAGACGAAAAGCAGCAGACTGCCGGTGACGATGAAAGTCCAGCGCCAACCGACCTGGCTGATCAGAATCTGGGTTAGCGGTACCATGACCAGCGCGCCGAGACCCTGGCCCATGCTCGCGATGCCGATGGCCGTGGCGCGCCGGCGCACGAACCAAAAGGAAATCAACGCATTGTGGCCGACGAAGCCGAGCGCGCCCTGGCCCAGCGCGGTGATGATGCCGTAGGAAAAATAGAGACCGACGAGCGAACCGGCGAAAGAGGATAGGACCAAGCCGCCGCCGACCAGCAAGGCGCCGAGCGGCATGAGCAAGCGCGGCCCGAGACGGTCGAAAGCCAGACCCACCAAGGGTGAAGCGAATGCATAGACGAGAAAGTTAATCGACGCGATCGAAGCGCCGTCGCTCCGCGACCAGGCGAAGTCTTCCAACAACGCCAAGTAGTAGACGCCAAAGGCGCCGTTGACGCCGCGCATCACCACCATGTTGATGAAACATAGCGCGATGATGACGTAGCCGTAGAAAAACTTGGGGGACATGAGAAAATTCGAGTACTGGAGTGTTGGAGTACTGGAGTGTTGGGTTTTATTGCATTACTCCACTACTCCATTACTCCGGGCTTGAGAATTGCTGCGCGGCTATCTCGTTTCGGCGGCTTTGATGTCGACGATCTTTACGTCGAAGTTGAGCGTCTTGCCGGCGAGGGGGTGATTGAAATCGACCACGATGGTTTTCTCCTTGATTTCGCTCACGCGCAGGGCGACGGCTTGTCCTTGCGGGCTTTTGGTCATCAGCATCGCGCCGACCTTGTGCGCGTCGGGCGGGACCTTCTCTTTCGCAATCTCTTGAAATGCTTTGGGGTCGGGTTGGCCGTAGCCCTCTTCCGGTTTGACCTGGACTTTTTTCTGGTCGCCGACTTTCAAACCGGCGAGTTCCTTTTCAAGTCCGTGGACGATTTGCCCAGCGCCCTGGATATAGGTCAACGGCTCCTTGCCGGTGCTGGAATCGATGACCTTGCCGCTTTCGTCGGTGAGCGTGTACTCGATCGATACGATGGAGCCCTCTTGAACCGCGCCACCCGGCTTCAGCGTTACTGTTTGCGGGATGCCGGCGCGGGAGCCGGTGTTATTCGTCAGAAAAAAAAGCGCCGCCAAAGCCGCGCCGCTCATTACCAACAGGCTCAAAAGTTTTTTCACAGAATCCTCGCAAGGTATTTCGATCAGGCTGCGGTTTCACGCTAACATATATTGGCAAAGCGGCGAGTACAACTGACGAAAGAAAGGCCGTGGACATCACTCTTGCTGTCCTCGGGTATCCTGCGGTATCGGGCTGTGCTAAGAAACTGTTCATCTGGAGACCATGACGATTTTTTCATGAGCAGCGAGCTTTGGGCGATCATCTCGGCAGGGGCGTGGGCGGCGGACTCGATCCTGGTGCGCAAGGGCACGGCGTTTTCCAACCCATCGACGGCGGCGCTGGTCAGTTTCGTTGTCAACACGGCGATTCTCGGCCCTTACATTTTTTTTCAGTATCCACTGGAAAAGATTTTTCAGCCGGCGAATTTGTTCTTCATTGTGAGCGGCATCATCCAGCCGGCGATCGTCCGTGTGTTGTTCTACGTCGGTATCGTCCGGCTCGGCGTTTCCCGTGCCGGACCGATCCGGGGAACGTCGCCGTTTTTTTCGGTGGCGATCGCCTTTTTCCTGTTCCAAGATCGCCCCGGCTTGATCGTGTATTTGGGCGGGATTTTGACCGTGGCCGGCACGTGGCTGGTTTCGTATAAACGAGCGGGGGAAGCGAAGTGGCGCCCTCGTGATCTTTTGTTTCCCTTGGGTGCGGCGATGCTCGCGTCCGTGTCCCAGAATATCCGGAAGATGGGGCTTAACAGCACCAGCGAGCCGATCATCGCAGCGACGGTCTCGACGGCAACCTCGCTTTTCTGTCTGTTCGGCTCGGTTTTGTTTTCCGGTAATGTGCGCTCGATCCAAATCAACCGGCTATGCTTGCCTTACTATGGCGGCGCCGCGGTGTTCGCGCTGATCGGCCAGTTGTGCACGTTCATCGCGCTCAACGGCGGTCAGATCTCAGTCGTGGCCCCGCTGATCAATACCACGCCGCTTTTCGTTATCGGTCTCACCGCGCTCTTTTTGCGCGGCGAAGAAAAGATTAACCGGTTTGTGGTGATCGGCGTTGTGCTGCTTGTGGCGGGAATTGCGGCGATAACGGGTAGATAGAATGATTCTTGAGGCC
>Ga0326597_10007453_pt1 | contig 14903 bp, 18 predicted proteins | sample RVTome_12_FD_203789 | JGI IMG/M metagenome (GOLD analysis project Ga0326597, IMG submission 203789) | Soil microbial communities from uranium-contaminated site in the Upper Colorado River Basin, Wyoming, United States - RVT100D185 | ecosystem: Environmental > Terrestrial > Soil > Contaminated >... | reverse complement strand
TGCTGGATAGGCCGCGCTATATGCGGTCAACTCAGCACGGAGCGTCCCGAACTGCCGTTCGTGCTGATGTGAAAACCCCGAGGTGCCGTAGGAACCCCGAAGCCCGTTTCATCTTCCCGGGTCGCCCGCAAGGGCGGTGGATAACTGAGTTGACGGTGCGTGGGGACCGAGACCAGAACCTTGCACATGGCCGGTCCCAAACCTTACGATCGGACGCCCCCGTACCTCACCGACCCGGGGGAGCTTCCCTACCGCGTCTGAGATCTGCGCATGAGCACCGATCCGAGTCACTTCGAGACCGACGACCCCACCGTCGAGCTCCCGCCGGCGGCGCTTCGGCTCAGGGATTTCTTCATAACCATCGCCCAGGCCGCGAGCGTGCGGGATTCAGGGCGTTGGTCCGCCACCGCCCTCCGGTGCCGCCGCAGGCCGGGGCGCAAGTCCTGTAAGGGCCGAATCGAGGTCTTCCGGAAGGACAAGCCGCCGGAGGTGGATTGGCGCTGCCCGGTCTGCGGTGACGACGGCGTGATCACGGGGTGGAAAGGCACGTACTGGGACCTCTCCGACACGCCGGCGACGCGGGAGAGCGAGGACCCCGAGGATTCGAGACTCGTGGAGATCCGCCTCAGCCAGAAGGGGTTCGAGCTCCTCAGGGACAAGGTCGATCTGTTCGAGCGGGAGTCCGAGCGGATCGTCGCCGCGGCTCGCCCGGCCGGGAGCGGCCGGGTAGCGCTCATTGGGCGGCTCGACGACGTGGAGTTCCTTGTCGGCGAGGTGGCGTTCGCGGCGAACCACACCGAAAGCGCCCATCTCGAGCGGCGCCTGGATGCCCTCTTCGCCCGCCTGGACGCGGCGCTCCAGTAGCGCACCGACGACTCGCTCAGATCAAGAGCCGGATCTGACCCGTGCCGCCGTCGTCCTCTCCGGTCTCCGGCCCATTGGTCCGGGTCCGCCGGGACACGTCCTCGGGGGCCCACCGCCGCACGTCGTCGCCCAGAAGCGCCAGCCCGGTCCGGAAGAAGGCCTGCCGGACAGCGGCGTGCGAGGCGCCGAGGCCCTCCCGTACCAGGGTCTCCAACCTGTCGCGCGGCCACTCCGCTCCGATCTGTTCGAGCACCTCGGCGGCGGCGCGTCCCCGGACCTCCGGGTCGGGCGCGGCGTCGGCCAAGAGGCCTCGGATCACGGTGTGGGGCGCTTCGTCGAGACAGAGGCGGTGGACCAGAGCACGACGCCGTACGGCCGGACCTACGTCCATCGCTTGGGGGGCCGTCTCGAACAACCCTGAGAGGTAGCCCATCGTGTCGTAGCGAACGCCCGCCGGAATGGCCTCATCCGCGGCGATGAGCGACACGAGCTCGGGGCCCAAACGCCCGTCCGTCCCCCAGACGGTCCCTTCGAGCAGTGTGTAGAGCAGGTCGGCCCGGTCGTCGGGAGCCATCGAAGCGTCGCTCCCCAGGGCCCGCACCAGCCACCCGACCTCTTCCGTGGCCATCCCCGATACGGGATCCACCGTCGCGTCGATGGACAGGACCGTGGCGTCCGCCAGCGCTTCACCACGAAGGGTCCCCGCATGCGCGAGATAGGCCACGGCCAGCAAGGAGGACCCAGGCGCCGGCTCCAGGGCGGGCGGAAGGGTCCAGGGAAGCCGGCCGACGACCCACCGGGCGAGCGCGTCTCGCGCTGCTTTGGGTACATCGTCGGCCCGGAGGGCCTCGCGAAGCGCCGATCCGAAGGCGGTGGTATCCTCCAGACGTCCGCTCCCCAACCCCCGTTCGAGCGCCCGCACCAGGGCATCCACGTCTTCGGCCGACAGGCCGGCCAGTCCGCGCAGCACCTCCGCATCGAAGGCGCCACGGGGCGGCTCGAAGCCGACAGCTTCGAACACGGCAGAGAAGGTCTGCGGTACCCGGATCACGGCATCGAGCGCGGCCCTTTGCGCCATGGCCTCATCCAGCAGTCGGTCGAACGGATGGGGACTCGGCACGACGTCACGCATGGCACGGCTCCGATTCGCCACCGAGGCCGTGGAGACTTCGAAGCGGGAAGCCAGCTCCTCGATGTTCGGCCGGCGGCGGTAGCTCCACGGACTGTCGAGGGCCATACCCGCAGAATGGAGCGCGGCGGCCGCGAGGATGCCGAGCTTTCTGCCCGCCAGGAAACCCTCGGGATCCTCAACCGCGTATGCGCTGAGCACCTCGACGGCCTCCTCCACCAGGTCCGGCGGCAGGTTCTGGGCGGCGCCCGCGTCCACCAGCATCGCGATCAGCTCCGCCAAACGGTCGAGGCAGCGCGGGTCGATGACGGCATCGTCGTCGACGGCGTCCAACCGCCCGTTCGCCTCGGCCACGTCGAAGTGCTCCGGATCGAAGTCACCTGCCCAGGTGCGCAACTGCTCGATCTCCTGGTCGTCGAGGTCGTCGGGATCCGGCAGGTAGAGGGGATCCGGTGCATCGCCGGCTCGGGGAGATCCGAGGGCCGCGAGGAGCGTGTAATACCCACCCACGCCCCCGCAGTCCTCGGGCGGACACGCCCGCGCGCCGTCCACGCAACGGGGATAGGACACCTCGGGATCGGGCTCAGTGACGGCCTCGACGACCAGGGCGTGCGTCCAGTCGTCCCCGAAGTCGTAGCGGTAGGTCATCCGCGCACCCAGCGCTCCGGCCACGTGGCTCAGCGGTACCGCAGGGTCCCGGAAGTCCAACCAGCCATCCTCGTCGAACTCCCCGTACTCCACGCCCCCTACGTCGAACGCGTAAAGGTGATACCCCTCCCACCCCATGGCCGCCTGAAGTACGCCGCTCAGCGCACGGAGCGAGGTACCGCCGAGGACCTCCACCCGACGCCAGATCGGGGGCTCCACGCCCTCCAGGGTCATCTTGACGCGGAAGCAGGGGGCGGGAGCCGCTGGGCGCATGGGGATCGTAGTCATACCACATCATGATCACGCGCAGACCTACCGGCAACGCCCACTCGCTGCCTCAGCCCGTGCGTGCACCAGCCCGCCTGGGCGGCGGCCACGGGAGCCTCCGGGTGGCGGTGACGTAGTACTCCTGCTCGGCGTTCGGGCATCGCGCCGTTCGCCCTCCCCACGAACATGCGGCGGCTCACCACGATCCGCCATGTTCGAGATGAGCCTCGAAGGCGGAGGCTGGCTCCGGTTGCCCGCTGCGGCCCCGGTCGCGAACGTGGCGACTGTACAAACCATGAGATCCCCCCAAGAATCCGACATATCCTCCCGGAGGAACCAGTCGTGGAGAAGAAGACCCTCGACCGGATCGGTACCCTGCTGGCTGGCCTTGGCGGCCCGACCGCCTTCGCGAGCAAGCGGACGGCCCTTACCGAAGACCTGCACCTCGAAGTGAAGGGGGTAGGACCGGTGCGCCTCCCCGTCTCACGCGCCCAGGCCGAACGCCTCTGCAGCGTCGCGCGTCCCGCCCACTACGGCCAAGGTGAGCGGACGCTCCTCGACCGGGGGATCCGCGACACATGGGAAGTACCGAAGAGCCGCGTGAAGGTGGACGAGCGGCGCTGGAACCGGACGTTGCGCCCGATGCTCGAGCGGGTGCGGGCCGACCTGGGATTGCCCGACAGCCATCGCCTGCGGGCGGAGCTCCACAGCATGCTCGTCTACGGGCCGGGACAGTTCTTCCGCACCCACAAGGACTCGGAGAGGTCCGACGGCATGGTGGGCACACTGGTGGTGACGCTGCCCTCTTCGTTCAGGGGAGGATCCCTGGTGATCGAGCACAGGGGCGAGACCGTGACCTCCCGCGGGTCGGCGAGCCGCCTCTCGTTCGTCGCGTTCTATGCCGACTGCCCGCACGAGGTTCGGCCCGTCACGGAGGGATATCGCGTCTCGCTTACGTACAACCTCATGCTCGAGGGACCGGGCACCGGGGTGGGGCCGGGCGCTGCCGGGGGCGATGTCGTGGATGCGGCCACGATCGGTACCTTGGCCGACCTTTTGAGCGAGCACCTGACCACCCCGATCCCTCGCCTGTATCGCGGGCCAAATGAGGATCCGTTTCGCGAGCCGCCCGACCGACTCGTCTTCCTCCTCGACCACCAGTACACGGAGCGGGGCCTCGCCTGGCATGGCCTGAAGGGGGAAGACGCGGCACGGGCGGCGGCCCTACGGGCTGCGGCGGAAGTGGCGGACTGCGATGTGGCGCTGGCGTTGGCGGAGATCCACGAGCTCCGGGACTGTTTGGTCGATGACCGGGGATGGGACGCGGGATGGTACGGAGGGGGACATCGTCGTCGCTGGGAGCGTGACGAAGACGACCAGTGGTACGAGGACGAACCGCCACCTACCGACGATCCGGACGACTACCCGCTCGGTGACCTCCAGGACGGGAGCGTCACCCTGACCCGCTGGATCGCGCCGCCCGGCCGGAAACCGGAGGACATCCATACGAGCGTGTCTCGCGAAGAGGTGTGCTGCGCTACGGCGACCAGAGACCTCGAGCCGTACGCCTCGGAGTACGAGGGGTACATGGGGAACTACGGCAACACCATGGACCGCTGGTACCGCCGCGCGGCCGTCGTGCTCTGGCCGCGGGCGCGGGCGTTCGTGGTGCGCGCCGAGGCGTCACCCTCATGGGCGCTCGGGACGCTTAGGAAGCGAATTCGGGTGGGGGCGGTCTCCGAAGCCCGGGAATTGGCCCGCTCCCTTGTGCCGTTCTGGCGTGGCGTGGCGCCGCGCGCCGGGCGGCGTGGCTTTTTCGGGCTGGCTATGGTCGTTGCCGACGGCCTGGACGAGCCGGAGCTGGCAGCGGCCCTGCTCGACCCGTTCCCGGTCGAGGCTCTCACCCCCGCAGACGCGCCCGCCCTGGTGGCCCTACTGGAGCGCTATGGTGAGGGTTGGCTCCGCGGGATGCTGTCCGCCTGGTCCGCCCGGGATCGGTACTGGGTGGGCTCCCTTGGACAGGACGGCGTGACGTGGCTCTCTACGCTGCCCGGTGTCACAGCGGCGCTGTGCGAGGTGGACGCGGAGGAGGGGAGCATGGGCGCCCGGATGCTCCTCGAGGACCGGTGGACCTGGCTTCGCAAGCGGATCGAGGAAACGCTCGCCGTCCTTCCTCCCCGTCGGCGGGAAAGGGCCCTCGAGAAGTGGGACGACCCCGTGCTCGCGTTCTTCGAGGCGGCCGCCAAGGCGGGCGCAAGGGAGGTGTTGGACGAAGTCGTCGGATTCCTCCTGGAGGACGAGAACGAGCCACTGCTTCCGTGCCTCATGCGGGTGATACGGGCCGCCGCGACGGGCGACTCCATGACGCCGGAGGCCTGGGATGCCTCCGGGCTCGGGGCGTTGCAGACCCACTGCGCCAGCCTGCTGAAGGCTCGTCTCGCCACTCCGGCGCGTGCCGAGGGCGACTGGTCGCTGGACCTTCCCGGCGACTGCACCTGTGAACTATGCGCCACCCTTGCCGGCTTCCTGGCCGCCTCGGACCGCACCCACCTCGAATGGCCCCTCGCAAAACAACGGCGACGGCACGTTCACGAGGCGCTCGACCGGCACGAGCTCCCCGTGCGCCACGAGACCCGGCGGTCGGGCAGGCCTTACACGCTGGTGCTCACGAAGACGGAGGAGCTCTTCCAACGGGAGGTGGCCGGGCGGCGACGGTGGCGGGACGATCTGGAGTGGTTGGAGGAGTTGGAAGAGCGCTCATGCCACGCGAGGAGCCCATGAGCCCCTTCATGGTGGTGCAACAGTACCTGGCCGTGAAAGGCCCCGAGGCTCTCGTCGTACTCGATCTTCGCGGAGTAGCCCTGGTACTCCATCAGCTGACTCCCGCGTTGAAGAGGAACTCTCGCGCCCGAAGGACGGCATGGCCGCGCCGTGGTGAACATCGAGGCCGTCATCCTGGAGCCCGCTCCGGAACAGGTCGTCCATCTTCATGCAGGCTCAGGATCCGAAGGCCCGCTCGGACATCTCGTCCCAGCGCTCACCCTCCAACTCGCGACCGCCGGCCTTGGGTGTTCGTCCTCCCCACTGCTTGAAGAAGAATGGGACCTCGGCGGCTACACGGAAGCGAATTGGGACGGCTACGGCGCGGCGCCGGTCGATCCCCTGTCCGTGGAGTGGGCAGCGCAACTGTTGGAGGAGCTGCCAAGGTCGGTTCCACTCCCCGAGATCGCGGTGGCTCCCGACGGAGACGTGGTTCTCGAGTGGTTCTCGGATCGAGACCACGTACTGTCGGTCAGTGTTGGCGCGGGGCGGGGGGGCGAGATACGCTTCGCCATGCGCAGTCCTTCCTCAAAGTTTACGGGAATCGAGCCCTATTCCGATGGCGTCCATCCGAGACTTTCTGACGCGCTGGCGACCGTCCTTTCCGTAGAGGGCGCCGCTCGGTGTCGCCCGAGCTTCCGCGATCGCCCTCGCCACCGCCGCCGGGCCGTTCAACGGCACCATCGCAGTCCGACACCCACGCCGGCGCCGTCCGTGCGGGGCCGGGGTGCGACATGGACCGCGAGACCGCCGCCTCCCGCCGAACCGTCGGACCGGGACGGGGCGAACACGGTGGCTCCGAGGATCGCGCCCAGGCCGGCCCCCAACAGCGCCCCGAACACCACGCCCTCAACCGTCGCCGCCGACCCGGCGAGGCCCCCTCCTCCGAACCCGTCGTCTTCTTCCGAGCTCGCCGTCAGCCCGGCCAGAAGGCCTCCCGCCACGAGTCCCAGGCCCGCGCCCCAGAGGGCTCCCTTACCGCGGTTGCGCTCAACGCTCTGGAAGGCCGGAAAGGCGTCGTCGGCGTAGGCCGCACCGGCGCCGGGCCAGATCGGGCCCCCGGCCGCCAGGAGGGCCGACGCGACGAGGGAGGGCGTCGGTGCCGACGTCTGCGAAGCAGGGACGAACTGGGCCGCCAGGGGAAGAGCGGTGAGGCCCGCGAGGAGGACGAGCCCGAAGGCCCGCGAGGGAGCGTGCATGGTGACTCCTGAATGGAGGATGGGGGGTGGTCGCTGGAGGCCGAGGCCGGCCGCGCCTCAGAAGGCGATGCCGACGTTCACGATCCCGAAGGTGGGAATGAAGCGGGGCTCGAAGTCCGCGTCGCTGGTGCCGCGCAGCCGTTTGAGTCCGAAGCCGAGGCCCACGTAGAAGTTGCCGGAAGTCCCCATCAACCAGCTTCGATTCACATCGAATCCGAAGCCGGGATAGCTCTTCCGGTTCACCCGAGTGACCCCCACTTCGTCCCGAAGGCCCATCCGTCGAAGACCGTTCCCTGGGGGTAGTAGCGCCAGAAGCCGTCGAGGTTGACGTAGGTCTGCTCGTCCAGCTCGAGGAACGAGCCTCCCACCCCGAGGGTGGTGGTGCCGGTCGCCGCCCGCTCGTACTCGGCGTTGAAGAGCTCGAGAAGAAGGCCGAACGGGTTCGCCCAGATCACCTGGTTCCGTTCCGGCGTCTCCTGGGCGGTGAGGGCGGCTGGAAGGAGGGCTAAGACCAGAAGAGCGGCGGCCGCGAGAGGGGAAGGCCCGAGGGCCCGCGAGGGCGTCGCAGCAGTGAGCGTAGGGCCCCAAGCCCCTCTGATTGAAGTTGATCTCCGGCCCAGGTCGAGCGGTCCCCTTGCCGATACGCCACCTTGGACGTCCCATGACCCATAGCCATCGAATGGCCCTTCCACACCTGGTGCATAGGTAATGCATGCGCACAGGTGGCGCCATGATCCTGTTTGCGGGGCTTCTCCTGGTACCAGCCTCCGCTTCGGGCCAGTGGAGCCTCGCGCAGATCCGACGTCTGGAGAGACCGCGTCGTGCCGACCGGCCCCGTGCTTGGGTCGGGAGAGGGGCTCGTCCAGATCGGCGTACGAATCCCGTTCCATTGATAGCCGATCTGCTCAATGGGCTTCAGATGGTGGAATTGTGCGGTCCGATCGTCGGCTTGCAGATGGTCCATACGTCGACTAATATGTGGTCTATGTGTATGCTTGTGCATGGTCTAGATGTCGCCTAGGCCTCAGTACGGAGCCGAGAATGTATGTTCGCAGGGTCGTCGATGAGGAGCTGGACGAGCTGCTGAGGGGTGTTGGCGCCGTGGCGCTCGAGGGCCCCAAGGCGGTGGGTAAGACCGCGACAGCACTCCAGCGCGCGAAAACAATCCACCAACTGGATGACCCGGCGCACGCCGAGATCACCGCCGCCGATCCTGCTAGGCTCGTATCCGGCCACACCCCGATCCTGATCGATGAATGGCAACGAGTGCCCGCGTCCTGGGATCTCGTCCGCCGCGCCGTCGACCGAGACCCCACCCCGAACCGGTTTCTCCTCACCGGCTCCGCGAACCCCGACAGCCCAGCAACGCACTCGGGGGCCGGTCGAATCGTTCGCGTTCGCATGCGGCCGCTGAGCCTGGCGGAGCGCGGCCTCGCGGCCCCCACCACCAGCCTGAGCGCCATGCTACAAGGCGCGAGCCCGGACGTCGCCGGTACCTCGTCCGTCACGCTCCACGACTACACGCGAGAGATCGTCGCTTCAGGCTTTCCTGCCATCAGAACCCTGACCGGACGCGCGTTGCGAGCGCAGCTGGACAGCTACATTGCCCGGGTCGTGGACAAGGATTTCCGGGAGCTCGGATATGCCGTCCGTGACCCCGATCTGCTGATGCGGTGGATGCGAGCGTACGCGGCGGCGTCCTCGACCACGGCGACCCTCGAGACCATTCGCGACGCAGCCACAGCAGGTGAAGGCGCGAAACCCAGCCGGGACAGCGTGCTCGCCTATCGATCGACCCTCGAGCGACTATGGCTGCTGGACCCCGTGCCCGCTTGGGTCCCTTCACGGAACCCCATCGCACGGCTCTCCCGCCCGGACAAGCACCAGCTCGCCGACCCCGCGCTCGCCGCATCCCTTCTCGGCATCTCGGTCGAGGCGCTGTTGGAAGGCGACGCCGCAGGGATTTCCATTCCCAGGGACGGGACCCTGCTCGGACACCTCTTCGAGTCCCTGGTGACACAAAGCGTCCGTGTCTACGCTCAGGCCGCGGAGGCAGAGGTCCGCCATCTGAGGACGAAGAACGGCCGCCAGGAAGTCGATCTCATCGTCGTGCGGCCCGATCAATGCGTGGTGGCTATCGAAGTGAAGCTCACCCGAACCGTCCGGGATGACGATGTGAAGCATCTGCGGTGGTTGAGCGGAGAGATCGGAGATGACCTTCTCGACGCCGTGGTGGTCACCGCCGGGCCGCACGCCTACCGTCGCGACGATGGCATCGCGGTCGTACCGGCTGCGCTGTTGGGACCCTGAGGGTGAGCGCTTGGCAAGGCTTATCGACGCAGAGACTCAGGAGCCCTCGGCCGCTCAGGCATCTCGTCACCCGCCCACCGCATGGCTCACCCCCACCAGCACTCCGACCGGCGTCCCGGCGGCCGCAAGCCCGGACCATAGCTCGGCGTGCGTCCGGGCCGTCGGAAGGTCGATGGGCAGAAGCGGGAACCGCTCGAGCACGGCTTCCACAAAGGCACCCCTGCGGGCGCGCCGGCCCGGCTCGGCGGCCCGGTGCACCCCGTGGAGCAGTTCACAGAGGCCGCGACATGCACGGTCGACGAGAGTTCGTCGATGGCGAGCCCAGCGAAGGCGAACAGGCTCTCGCGATCTTAGGCGGACCCTGCCCGTCTCCGATCAATCGGAAGTTGCTTCGCTGTTCCGGCGCCGGAGAGCCTCCGCCCTACAGATCGTCCGGTGTCCGACCCGTACGCTTTGCGATCCTCGCGAGCATGCGCGGCCCGATCTCATCGCGGTCATGGAATGCGAACACGAAGTCCGGCCATCCCGAGCGTTCCAGAGTGCGATGTGACCCCGTCTGCCGCTTGGTCGCCCACCCGATGCGCTCCAGCGCAGCAAGCACACGCTTGGCTCGCGTGCTCGGCCAAGAGGTCACGCCGCCGGAAAAGAGATGTGCAGGAGGTCAGGGCTGAGCTCCCCGTGCTCCAGGCGGTCGGCCACAACGCGAAGCGCAAGCGCTTGGACCCTCGCCTTGGCTTCGGCCTCCGTGGCGCCGTATGCCACCACTCCCGGCAACTCGGGCACCTCCGCAATCCAACGCCCGTCCTCTTCTCTTTCAATCTCGACGCCGAGCGTCATATCGGGCCTTCGGATGAGATTAGCCACGCTATCGGACACCCTCTGAATCTAGGTTCGTGCGCATTCCGCAGAAATGGTTCTGCCGACGAAGTCACGATGTCGCGACATGTGGGCCCGCGGCATGGCACGACGGGACAGCTCCAAGGCCTGGCGGCCACCATCCTCGAAGGGCTTCCGAGCATGGTCCGAGCCTACCCGGAGCAGGGGCGATCGGCGAAGAGATGGCTCTCTTCGGCCCTAGACGACGGGCACATGATCGGACGTGTCGCCGGCCAACTCATCGAATCATCGGGGTTCGAGGTGCGGAACGATACGCCGGTGCGCGCCCAAATCTTGGCGCGACTCCGAAGGTTGATGGCGGAGGGGTAGGGCTGAGTCCAGGAACCTCACCCCTCATCACGCACGCTTCCCACGTGCCTCGGACAGGAGCTGAACCACAAGGGTGTTGAGGGAGACGCCCTCCAGGTCCGCCCGAGCCGCCAGCCAGGCGTGCAGGGAGCGTGGCACCCGGAGACGGAATTGGCCGCTGAAGGTCGGGAGCTTCAGCGGAGGCGGGAGCTTGTTGCCCGACGCGCAGGACTCCTCCAGCCACACGCTGCGGGCGACACCCAGCTCGGCCAGGGCCTCCTCCAGCGACTCACCAAACGCCGAGACCTCCTCCAACTCGGGTGCCGTAGCAACGTAGCCGCCATCCTCGTCGCTCCACACGATGCGGGCGGAGTATTGCATGTCGTTCATCACCCGGCCTCCATCTCATCGATCGCTGCTAGCAGTTGCTTTACCTGGTACGGTTTCGCGCTGCCCTTCACGTTCTGCACCACCGGAGGACGATGGAGGCCCTCGGCCATCAGCACGAGATGGCTCGCCTTCTGACGACTCCTCTCGAAGCCATGGCACTCTGCCAAGCGGATCAATTCCCGAAAGCGAAGACCAGCCGGATTCGTCCGTGCTCGATCCAGCAGCCTTTGACAGCGCGACGTCGATGGTACCATATCCGGAACCACACGTCCAGAGGGAGCAGGTATCACGGAACCTGCTGGGACGCTCGGGACAGTGCGAGACTCCACCGGCCCCGCCGACGACTCGCCGAGCATCGCCGGCTCCTGGGATTACTCCGAGAGGCTCAGCAGGGCGTCCGCACTCCGGGACCGGCACGGTGAAGGGCGGTCAGATCAGCGGAAGCCAGGTGTCCTTCGTGTCCGGGGGCTGCCCAGGATCTTGCGTCGATCTGCGACGAGATGGTGCCTCCGGTGCGGCCGCTCATCGAACCACACGAGATCGAGGGGCAAGTCGTCATATCGGCCGAGATCCCCGAAGCGGCGTTGGAGGACAAGCCCTGCTTCTACTCCGGCGCAGGCCTGACCAACGGCGCCTTCACACGTGTCGCAGACGGGGACAGGCGGCTGAACCAGTATGAAGTCCAGGTCATGCGCGCCTCCCGAGGTCAGCCGCAGGAGGACAGGGAGGCGGTACCCGGCACGACGACGGAGGACCTGAATCCGGCGCTCCGCACGGCCTTTCTCCAGAGGCTCCGGGATCAGCGCCCGATCCTGCGGAACCGTACCGATGAAGAGCTCCTCAAGACCGCGGGTGTGCTCGTCCCACACGAAGGGGTATGGGTGCTCAGCCTCGGGGGACTGTTCGCGCTCGGTGAGCTTCCCCAGCAGTGGTTCCCCGAGTTGGGACTCACGTTCGTCGCCTATCCAACGCCCCGTCTCGGCGAGAGCGGACCTCGCGGCGAGCGATTCATCGACGAGGCCCGCGTCGACGGACCCCTCCCCCTGATGATCGAGCCCGCGCTGCGCGCGATCCAGAGGAACATGCGGCGCAGGGCGACCATCCAGGGGATCGGTCGCGCATCGGAGTGGGAGTATCCGATCACTGCGATCCGCGAGGCTCTGGTGAACAGCCTCGTCCACCGCGACCTGCACGCCTTGGCGCGCGGCACCCCCGTTCAGGTGCAGCTCTTTCCTGACCGCCTGACGGTGATCAATCCCGGCGGGCTCCACGGCCCCGTGAGCATCGACCGCCTGGGGGACGCCGGTGTGTCGTCCTCTCGCAATGCGACCATGATGAGGATCCTGGAGGAGACGCCGGTCCCCGAGAGCGGGCACCTGATGTGTGAGAACCGAGGGTCGGGGATCGGAGCGATGCTCGCTTCACTTCGCGAGGCGGGCATGGGACCGCCCACGTTCAAGGACGAGATCGGCACGTTCAGCGTCACCTTTCCGAACCACACGTTATTCGATCGACCCACCCTGGAGTGGCTCGCCGAGATCGGAGCCGACGACCTCTCGGACAACCAACGCGTGGGGCTTGCGCTGCTCCGAAACGGGCAGCTCCTCTCGAACGAGATCTACCGAAAATTCAACAACGTGGACAGCCGCGTCGCGACGCGCGACCTGCGGGAATTGGTGCGGCGTGGTCTCATTCGTACCGTCGGGGGCGGACGCTGGACCACATACGAGCTGCCGCATGCGTCCGAGGGCCCGGCGCCACAGCTGCCGATCAGCGTTCCAGACAGCCCCCAGGCTCCGAGCTCGTTGAGCGGAGGAATGGCTCAGGTGGTCGCGATACTCGAAGATCACGGGGAGTTGGGGAGTGTGGAGATCGCAGATCTAATCGAGGCTCCCCCGAGCACCGTCCGGTACTGGATCCGGAAGCTGAGGCAGATGGGCCGTGTCGAAGCGACCACAGCGAGCCTGAAGGATCCGAACGTACGGTATCGGCTACGAAGGGGAGGCACCATGGGCGCTCGAGAGTCATAGGGTAGTCGGTCTCGCATGTGGCACCCACTCGTTCGGAAGGACCGTCAGGCCGCGACGGGCGATAACTCCTCGGCGGCGAGCTTTTCCTGCCCGAATCGTTCCAGGACGTCGTTGATCTCCTTGACCGTCACGGCGCCAGGAGCCGTGATCTCAAGACCGATCACCTCTCCGCCCACTCCGAAGTCCACGACGATTCCCCTCCCGGCCTTCTCCGTCCTCACGCTCTTCGCTCCCGAGCGTCGGGGGAGGTACAGATATGCTGCCAGCGGCCTCCCCTTCCGAAACGTCACTTCCAAGTATCGTTCTTTCATTGCTTGTAGACCGCGTATGCGGTGATGACAACCAGCAACCGGTCCAACGGATCCGGTTCCACGATCACTTCCCACGGCCGGCCTTCGGGGGAGCACCGAAGACGAAACTCATCTGCTGAAAATCGTTGTCCTTCGAGACGATCACGAGCCCGGCCTGACGCGCGTGGTCCCAGATGTCGCGATCCGAGGCCTGCGACATTCCCAGATCTTCGACGTGCAGGGACCCTGGAAAGATGTCGCTCAGGGTACGGACGAGGCGGGAGGCCAGGTGAGGCGCCGCTCCCGCTCGGCGGCGAAGGCCAGCGCAGCCTTGATATCCTGCCGCTCGAGGACCGGGAAGTCGGCCAGGATCTCGTCCTCGCTCATACCGGACGCAAGGTAGTCCAGCACATCGGAGACGGTAATCCGCAGGCCTCGGATGCACGGCTTCCCGCTCCGCTTGCCCGGCTCGATCGTGATGCGATCTCGGTAGTCCATGCTTGAGGTACCCTCAGCGGGTCGGATGGGTCGATCCCCATTACGCAGATTGTCTCTGGATAGGGCTTACGGCAAGGCATGGCGCGAGCATTCCGACATTCGTGCGGTGCAAGCGAAGGCCGACACGCTGGCCCGGCGGCAGGTCCACCACCCCGCCATAGATCAAGCGCGCTTCCCACGCGCCTCCGACAGAAGCTGAACCACCAGGGTGTTGATGAGTGAGTCATTGTCGCTGTAAGGATGAAGAATGGGTCGCGTAGCCGCCGGACCGACGAACACCTCATCACTCGTCAGATCGATCTTCACCTTCGGGAGGGAAGGAGGATTCCGTGGACCGCGACCCCACCACGTCGTCGCGCAGCCCCCACTCGTCAGGGGCGCCAAGATTTCGGCCAGCGGGATCACGAGGGGTCGTCGGCCCTGACCCGGGAATTGACCCGGACGCGCCACCGCGTGTCCCGTTCGCCACGCTCAGGCAGGGACGGATCGAGCAGGGCGATGCCCGCGCTCAGCCGCCGCTCACATTCCTCGAGAAAACCGTCGTCGGCCAATTCGAGTCGCTCGCAGAGATGGCCGAGCCGTTTGAGAACCGCGGCATTGCCCAGACGGTCCGCGTAGTCCAGAAGCAGCCCGCGCTCGTGTTCGGCGACGTACGTGGTCAGCATCTCAGCGCAGTGACGGATGCCCCCGCCGATCGAGGGATCGTCCAGAACGTCGACGATCGCCCGGGTGGGGTCCGCCATCCCGATGCGTGTAGCATCCTGCCATACGGACCGGATGCCCCACTCCAGCTTCTCGCTCGACACAGAGCTGACCAGGTAGCGATGGTCCAACAGCGTCTGGTCCGTCGCGATGACCAGGGGATCGGCAGACCATTGGGCGGGGTGCTCGGCATCGACCGGCACCGCGATGTACATCCCCCGGCGAACCCTGCGGAGCCAACCCTGCTCCGCCCAGCGAGCCAGCAGCTTGGCGGCCTCCGTGCGCTCTAGATCCAGCGTGTCCACGGCATCACCGACGGTCACGAGCTGTCGCCCCCTCCCCGTGAGTCGCGAGAGGAGCGTCCGAGATCGTCCCGAGATCCCTGAGCGGTAGACATTCATACGCCAGTAATTCGCACGAGAAGTGAAATGCTGGATACATAATGTCGTCGCACCCCAGTGTGGCACAAGGGAACCGATGCGGCCCGGCAAGCTTCGCAGGCGTCCACAGGATCCACTCAACGTGGGCAGGTGGTGCGGGCGCCCCCATGGGCCGATGGGTCAGGAACGCC
>Ga0326597_10007452_pt1 | contig 14903 bp, 14 predicted proteins | sample RVTome_12_FD_203789 | JGI IMG/M metagenome (GOLD analysis project Ga0326597, IMG submission 203789) | Soil microbial communities from uranium-contaminated site in the Upper Colorado River Basin, Wyoming, United States - RVT100D185 | ecosystem: Environmental > Terrestrial > Soil > Contaminated >... | reverse complement strand
GAGCGCCGCCATCGGCCATTGCCGGGGATGGGCGGCGGCCGGCGAGGGAAATCGCTTGCGCCGTTGCCCCCGTCCCGTGCATGACCCCGTTCATCGCCGGCACGTTCGCCGCGATCGCCGCGGTCATGGTCGCGCGGCGGACGGGTCGGCGTCTATCCTCCCAGCCTCAGATCGCAAACCCGCGAGAGAGGTTGGGCTTCGAGCTTGCCACGGTGACGGGCGCCTGACACGCTCGGGACGGCGACTCCACGATGGCGAGCAAGCCGGTCAGATCGCACCGATCAGCCGCAACCCGACGAGGCTCAGGTAGACCGCGTAAAAGGCGCCGCCCATCAGGAGCCGCCGTCCGGTCAGATGCCCCGAGCGGGCGACCGGGCCGAAGATCGCGATGGTCGAGAGGAAGGCGATCCCGGCCGAGGCGAATGCGAGGGCGGAATCGCCGGTCACCGCCCAGGCGGGGCCGGCGAAGAGGATGCCGACCGTCGTCGGGATCGTGCTCTGGAAGACCATTGCGCCCGTGATGTTTCCGAGGGCGAGCGTGTCCTTGCCCTTGCGGATCCACAACACGCTGTTGGCCTTCTCTGGTAGCTCGGTCGCGATCGGCGCGATGACGAGCGCGAGGAGGGTCTCCGGCAGCCCGAGCGACGTGGCGAGCGATTCGACGGCGCCGACGAAGGCCCAGGCACCGGCGATGATGCAGCCGACCGCGAAGAGCACCTGCACGTTCACGACACGCAGCCGCGGAACTGCCGGGTTCGCCCGGTGCGCGCGTCGGTCAACCCGGTGGAAGCGGAGCGGCGCGAGATCCTCGGCATCGACGCTGGGGTCGGCCTCGAAATGGGCTTTCACGTACCACGCGTAGACCCCGAGCAGGAAGGCCGCGACGAGCCACCGGATCGGCTCGAACCCGGCCGGGACGAAGGCGGCACCGATCGCCGCCGCGTAGGCGACGGCGAAGTAGCGCAGGTCGAACGAGAGCACCTGGGCGTCGGCGAGCACGCGCGAGCCGGTCGTGCGCCGCCCCGCAACCGCGATCAACGCGATACCTGACACGAACATGGCGAGCGTGGAGAGCATGAACGGCGCCCCGAGGATCGCACCCACGCCAACCCGGTCGGAGGCTTCGCCCTGGAGGAACACGATCGCGATGATCGGGATGAGGGTCTCCGGCAGGGCTGTGCCGACCGCGGCCAGCACCGAGCCGACGGCGCCCTCGGCGAGCTCGAGCTTGCGCCCGAACCACTCGATCCCGTTGGTGAAAAGCTCGGCGCCCGCGAGGATGACCAGCAGAGCCACCAGCAGGATCGCGACGTCGATGATCACGAGCGAGCCTCATCTGCGAATGGATGCCAGCACTCCGAACGCGGCTCGTCGCGAGAACCGATCCATCCGCGATGCGTGGCTGTCCTGGCCGCCCGATCACCCGGCGCCCGGCATACTGCGAGGGCATCGTGCCCGTCTTGCAGCCGTGTCGAAATGCCTTGAGAGGCGAAGCCGCGAGCGTGCGCTTCAGGCGCGTTCGTCATTCCGGACCCCTGGCGGAGTGATGGAGGGTTGAATAATCTATATCCTATCGCAGGGACGTTTGCCGCCGCCCGTCCATCGAGCCTGGAGACGCCGCGTGAGCCGGTCACAAATCCCGGGGAGACCGTGAGCCAGTTCGATGTCGTGGTGGTCGGCGGCGGCAACGCCGCCCTGTGCGCTGCGCTGGCCGCCGGCGATGCCGGAGCCGATGTCCTCCTGATCGAGCGTGCCTCGAGACTGATGCGGGGTGGAAACACCCGACACGTCCGCAACCTGCGACATGCCCACCTCGGGCCCGACCGTTTCGTGTCGGGTGCATACCCGGTGGACGAGCTCCTCGCCGACATCGGGGCGGTCACGGGCGACGAGGGAGACGCGGACCTGACAAGGCTGCTCGCGGAACAATCGGTCGAAATCCCGGGCTGGGCGTGGGACCACGGCGTCCGCTGGCAGGCGGCGCTGCGGGGGACGCTCAGCCTGTCGCGTACGAACCGCTTCTTCCTCGGCGGCGGCAAGTCCCTTGTGAACGCGTATCACATCACCGCCGCGAACCGTGGCGTGAAGGTGCTGTACGACTCGACCGTGACCGATCTCGACTTCGACGGACAGCGCTGTCGCGGTGTCGTGCTCCGGACCGGAGACGAAACGATGACGGTGTCGGCGGGGGCCGTCGTCGTGGCCTCCGGCGGCTTCGAAGCGAACCGCGAGTGGCTGCGCCAGTACTGGGGGGACGCGGCCGACAACTTCGTGATCCGAGGTACGGAGCTCAACGACGGCCTCGTGCTTCGCCGCCTGTTCGACCACGGCGCGTGCGCCATCGGCGATCCAACGCGGTTCCACGCGATCGCCGTCGATGCGCGAGCCCCGCGCAGCGATGCCGGGATTCTCAGCCGGCTCGATGCGATCCCGTTCGGGATCGTCGTCAACCGGGCGGGCGTCCGCTTCTACGACGAGGGCGAGGAGATCTGGCCGAAGCGGTATGCGATCTGGGGGCGGCTCATTGCCGAGCAGCCCGACCAGATCGCGTACGTGATCCTCGATGCGAAGTCCATCGAAGAGTTCATGGCCCCGCTCTATCCGCCCATCGAGGCCAAGACGGTTGGGGAGCTGGCGGAAGCGCTGGGCCTCGACCGATCCGCCGTCGAGGGCACGGTCGAGACGTTCAACCGGCATGTCTCCCCGACGGGGACGTTCAGCCAGTCGGAGCTCGACGACTGCCGGACGATAGGGCTCGAGCTGCCCAAGAGCCACTGGGCGCGGCGCATCGACGCGCCGCCGTACTACGCCTTCCCGCTCCGGACCGGGGTGACTTTCACGTACCACGGCCTGCGCGTCGACGCCGCCGCGCGGGTGATCGGCGAGCAGGGACCCTTCGAGAACCTTCACGCGGCTGGAGAGATCATGGCCGGCAACGTCCTGACCCGCGGCTACCTCGCCGGCATCGGCATGACGATCGGCAGCGTCTTCGGTCGACTCGCCGGCCGGGAGGCGGCACGGCATGCTTGACGTCCGGTTGTTGAGGGAGGCGGATCGCCACCTGACCGTCTGCAACGCGTGCCGGTACTGCGAGGGTGTGTGCCCCGTCTTCCCCGCCCTCGAGCGCCGGCGGACGTTCACGGAAGGGGACGTCATCTATCTCGCCAACCTGTGTCACGACTGCCGCACCTGCTACGAGGTCTGTCCGTTCTCGCCCCCGCACGAGCTCGACATCAACGTGCCGAAGGTGATGGCCCAGGTCCGCGAGCGCACGTACCGCCAGTACAGTGCGCCGCAGTTCCTCGGCCGCGCGTTCGCGCAAGGAACGCGCACGGTCTCGATCGTGACCCTGGCCGCGATCCTCGCCATCCTCGGCGTGGTCGTCGCGACACGTTCGGATCGGCTGGTTGCCAGCTTCACGGGGCCGGGGGCCTTCTACGAAGTCATCCCCTGGCTCGCCATGTTCGTGCCCGCGATGGCCGTGTCCGTCTACGGGCTCGCGGTGCTCGGTCTCGGGCTGGTCCGCTTCTGGCGCGACACGGACGGACCCCTCGCCGCGAAGCTCGACCCGCGTTCTTTGGCCGAGGCGACTGCCGATGTGCTCGGGCTTCGACAGATGCGCGGCGGTGGACCGGGCTGCGCCTACCCCGATGAGCGTCCATCCCACCGGCGAGTCGTGTTCCACCAGGCCGTCTTCTACGGGTTCCTGCTCACCTTCCTGTCGACCACCCTAGCGGCATTCGCGCAGGAGATCCTGGGCATCCTTCCGCCGTACCCGGTGCTCAGCCCGATCGTGCTGGCGGGCCTCGTGGGCGGAGCGTTGCAGGTCGCGGGCTGTCTCGGGCTGATCGCGCTGAAGCTTCGAGCGACCACGGTGCCCGCTTCGCTCACGATGCGACAGCTCGACTTCGCCTTCCTCATGCTGCTGCTGCTCGTGAACCTGACCGGGCTCGCGCTCCTGGCGTTCCGCGAGTCGACCGCGATGGGCCTGCTGCTCGTCGTCCACCTCGGCGCGGTCGCCGGCCTGTTCATCACCATGCCCTACGGCAAGTTCGTCCACGTGATCTACCGATATGCCGCCCTGGTCCGGAACCGGCAGGAGGAGCTCGCCGAGCGCGCGGTGGGCTGACCGGCCACGCACGTCGAGTCCTTCGGCGGCGCCGAGTCGGCAGGGCGGAACCCGTTAGGGAGGCCCGCCGCCCGAGCCGGTGATCGTCGTCGTGACCCGTTCGGCGAGGACCAGCATCGATTCCGCCACGCGCGCGTTCACCGGGTCAGAGGACCTCGGCGACGAGCCGCGCCGCCCGAGCCGCGCCGTCCGTCTCCACCGGCCGGTACTCGATGGGCCGGTCGATTTCGGCGGCGATCGCCTCGGCGATCACCTCCGGCGTCGAGGTCGCGTAGTCCATGCACCGCCCGGCGCCATATCGCTCCAGCCGGTGGCGGACGTGGCGGTTCTGCTCGAAATGGTTGCGCAGCGGGAAGTACAGGAACGGCCGGCGGGCCGCCGCGAGCTCCATCGTCGTCGTCAGCCCACCCTGGACGACGGCCAGATCGCAGACCGCGAGGTGGCGGTACAGCGACGGCACGTACGCGCGGACCTCGACGCCGGCTGGTGCACCCAGCATCGCCGGATCGATCCGCGGTCCGGCGACGGCGATCATCCGCAGCCCGTTCACGCGTCGGGCGGCGTCCGGGTAGCTGGCGATGACACGTCGGAGCAACGCCTCGCCGACGCCCGACCCGCCGACCGTCACGATGACGATGCGCTCGTCGGGTTGGTAGCCGAGCTCACGCCGCAGCTCCTCGCGCCCCTCGATGAGGGGCGTGGGATCGAACCCGGTGACATAGCCGCTGAACGCGAAATGGCGCTCGGTCCAGTCGCGGATCGGCGGCATCCCGGGTCCGAAGTCATCGGGCACGATGTCGTCCGGCTCGCCGACGAAGATGGCGCGGTCGCGGATCCGCGGGAAGCGCTCGATGTGCTCGATCATCTCGGCGTTGTAGTCGGCCGTGAGGTAGGCCTCGCGCTCGCCGCCCTCGGGCATCGGCAGCCAGCCGACGAAATCAGTCAGCCAGGTGAACGCGGTCCGCTTCAGCTCGGGGTTCTCGTGCAGGAAGTGGTCGACGTCCCACGCCTCGTCACCGATGACGAGGTCGTATTCGCCGTCGGTCACGGCGTCATGGAAGACCATGAAGTTGGCGACCAGGATCTCGTCCATCCGGCGGATGGCCTGGAAGGCGTTGAGGTCGTGCCCCGACGACTCGGCCGCGAAATGGGCGGACTCGGAGGCGAGCTCCGCGCTCATCGGGTGGATCCGCTCGCCGCGCGACTTGAGGACCGTCGTGACCGGGTGCTGGGCGAGCCAGTCGATCTCGAGGTCCGGGCGAAGCTTGCGCAGCTCGTCGGCGAGGGCGACGTCACGCTGGGCGTGGCCGAGGCCGATGGGCGACGACAGGAAGAGCGCCCGCCGCCGCCGGCCGAGGGCGCGGGTCCAGGTCGTGCTGTTCGGTGCCGGGATCATGGGACGCCTCCGGAGATCGAGTCGATGAAGTGGCGGATGAGCAGGTTCGCCTTGACCGGGTGGCGGCCGGGGATCATGTGGTCGGCGCCCTCGATCACGACGAGCGGCGCGCCGGTGAGCTCGGACAGGCGGTACGCTCGCTCGACCGGCTGGCACGTGTCCTCGGAGCCGTGTACCAGGATCATCGGGCAGGTAACGGCACGGCAGATCGCCTCCACCTCAGCCGCGGTCAGGTCGAATTCGACACCGGCGTCCGCGAGCATCGCGTCGATTGAACCGTCGAGTGCCCAGCCGACCGCGTCCTCGATCTGCTTGGTCGAGTGGGGCTCCGAGGTGATCTCGCTGAAGAAGAACTCGGCGAAGCCCGGGTAGTCGCGCCGCCAGTAATGGCGGTTCACCTTGGCCCATCCCTCGTCCGTGGTGAGCTCGTCCTCGAACGAGAAGGCCACCCGGAAGGGATGCGGCGGCGAGAGGCGAGGCACGCCCACCGCGAAGGCTACGATGCCAACGACACGGGCCGGCGTCGCGGCCGCGAACTCGATCGCCCGCCAGACACCGTCGCTGCATAGCCCCACCAGCACGGCCGATGCCGTCCCAGTGGCGTCCATGACTGCCTCGAGGTCGCCGACCATGTGCGCTTCCGAGTAGGCGGAGCTGGTGGCGGGCCGATCCGAACGGCCGTTGCCGCGACCGTCGTACGTGATGACCCGATTCCGCCGGCTCAGGTACGGAACCTGGCCCTTCCACTGGCGCGAGTGGACGATCGGCGCCGACGGGAGCAGCACGATCGTCGGATCGCCCGATCCGAAAACCTCGTAGGCGATCCCGACGCCGTCGGGCCGCATGGCGCGGCCGGTCTCGTCGGGGAGACGGGCTCGACCGCCGTCCATCAGGTGGCATGCCCGAGTCGCTGGATGAAGTCACGGATCGCGAGGTTGACCAGGACGGGGTCGCGGACGTTCGGGATGTGCCCCGCGCCCTCCATCCGCACGAACCTTCCGCCCGTGGCGCGGGCCAGTTCCTCGCCGTGGGCCAGGGGCCGGATCCGGTCCTCGTTGCCGTGGATGACGAGCACAGGGCAGCGAAGACGGGCGCACCGCGCGGCGACCTCATCGCGATCGCGGATGCCGGGGGCAAGCTGGGTCAGGATCAGCGACTCCGGATCCGTCTCCAGGCCCCACGCCACGGCGTCGTCGACCGGTTTCGTCGAGTGCGCCTCGGAGAAGCATTCACCGAAGAAGAACTCGAGGAACGCGCGATAGTCGCGCCGCCAGTAGTGGCTGTTGTACTTGGCCCAGCCCGCGTCCGTGTCGAGAGGTTCCGTGAAGTCCTTGACCACCTCGCGTCCCGCGTCGATGGGCGTCAGTGGCAGGGCCGCTCCGATGAAGATGGCACCGGCGACTCGTTCGGGGTGGTCCGAAGCGAGCAGGAGGGCCCGCTGCGCCCCCATGGAAAGCGAGACGACGACGGCGCGCTCGGTCCCGGTCGCATCCATGACCGCCAGCGCGTCTGCGGCGAATTCCGTCTCGGCGTAGGCCTCGGCGGTGATGGGACGGTCCGACCGCCCGTTTCCACGCGGGTCGAAGGTGAGCACCCGAAACCGTCGGGCCAGATCCGGGATCTGCAGCTTCCAGAGCCGCGAATGGATGATCGACCAGGTCGGGAGGAGCATGACCGTCGGCTCGTCCGATCCGTAGACCTCGTAGAAGACGCGGATGCCGTCGCGCGCGACGAAGCCTGTCGCGTCCGGGTAGCGCGCCCGATGCTGCTCACGTGTCGCGGTGGTCACCTCCCGGAGCTCTGATCGACCCCGGAGATCTGCCGCAGGATTCCTCCAACTTTCCTCAGTGCCGAGCGCAACGGGAGGGCATCCTCCGTGACGCCGAGCAGGATGAGCTCCTCGGCGCCGAGGAATGGCGTCCCCATCAGGGCCGCGACCTCGAGCGGGGTGAGGCCGGCCATGTCCACGCCCCGCTCCTGCTCGCGCCGGGCCACGTCGGCCAGGAGCCGGTACCAGTCGCCGAGGAGGGCGCGGACGGCCGTGGCCACCTCCGCGTCGGACCAACCGGCGGCGATCATCTCCTGGAGAATCCGAACGTAGCCGGAGGCCACGTCCTCGTCGAGGTAGTCGCAGGCGAGCTCCCAGCGGACCCAGAGCGGCTCGGGCGCGTCGAACATCGAGCGCTGCCGGGCGATGAGCCGCTCGTTCTCGGCCGCGAGGACCGCCAGGATGAGCTGGAGCCGCGACCCGAAGTGATAGTGGATCTGGCTGAGCGGCACGCCCGCGATCTCGGCGACGCGACGCGTCGAGAGGTTCGCGTGGCCCTCGTTGAGCAGGCACTCCCGGGCAGCATCGAGAATCGCCACGCGTGTCTCGGCAGTCGCGCGATCGCGACGCTCGGCCCGGGAACCCGGCGGCTGGACGGTCCGCTCCATGCCATGAGCATAGGGCCCCCGCGTCACGCGGCGACCGCGTACAGGGCGGCGAGGACGAGCACCACGCCGAGCGGCCGCGTCAGGCGCCGCCCCCAGGGCAGATTCTTCTCGATCGCGGTCAGGCCGCCCAGCATGAGCATCGCGCTGAGGCTGCCGAGCCCGACGCCGAACATCACGAGCATGAGCGACCAGCAGCAGCCGACGCAGAACGCGCCGTGTGCGATCCCCATGACGATCGCCTCCCGACGCTCGGCGGTTCCGCGCCAGCGGTTCAGGACGAAGCCGAGCGGGCTGCGGCACTCGTCCAGGCAGCGGTCCCGGAGCGGGCTGAACTGCCAAAGCCCCGCCGCGAGGAGCGTGGTCGCGATGATGAGCTGGGGGTGCGACGCCAGCCAGGGCAGGGCCTCGACTGCGGCGTGGACGCCCCGGTCCGCCAGCCAGGCACCCAGGCCGAACACCCCCCAGACGAGCAGGTAGCCGGCCAACAGGAGGGCCACGAGGACCCCCGGCCGCCGTCTGCGTCCGACGAGCGCCGCGAACGTGACGACGAGTGGAACGCTGCTTGGCAGCATCATCGCCACGATCATGAGGATCCAGCCACCGGTGAAGAGGGCCGCCTGGAGCGGCTCGGGGCCGGCAGCGCCTCCGTGATGGAGGTAGCTCCCGGCCGGCGAGTCGCCCCAGGACCACAGCGCGAGCCAGGCGGCCGCGGCGAGGGCGACGAGCGACCCACCGAGGATCGCCCGGTCTCGGCGCGGGGCACGGAGATGCTGGGGCGCGAACATCGAGGCCTCCCGCGTGGTCGCCTGGGCCGCCGGTCAGGCGGCGAAGCGGAAGTGGCCCTGCAGTGCGTTGTTTCCCGTTCGGTCGACGCTGGGCAGGCCGTGGGGCGTGCCGTCACGAGTGAACCGTTCGGCCTTCGAGGCGAAGACCGGCGAGCCGGGGATCGTCGAGAAGACGGTCTCCGACAGCACGGTCGGCTTTCCGGTGGCGCCGGTGAACGGCGCCATCTCCGCGTCTGCGATGGAGCCGATCTTGAGCCGGCCCTTGCCGCCGTCGACCGTGAACGCGATCGGCACCCGCTCGACGGCGACGACCTCGCCGATCAGGCCGGCCAGGTCTGCGATCCCGCCACCAAGCTGGCCGGTGAAGACCTTGAGCAGAGCTGCCTGCTGCTCGTCGCTCGCGCCGTCGTCGACGAACACGGCGGCCTTCCAGGACTTCGGCGCGAGCACGTTGCCGGGGATGTGGACCGACAGGGCGACCGTTCGGCCGGTCACGTCGATTCCCTGGATCGTCCCACCGTCGACGTGCCACGCGAGCGCCGAGTCACAGGTTCCGCCGTCCGGGTTCTCACCCACCCAGCACGGGCACAGAACGTTGCACGAGCAGACCTCGAGGAGCCGGCCTTCGATCTCGTAGTTCATGGGACGCCCTCCGCTGTTGTTTTGCGAACCGCCTCTCGGTCGGTCGCACGACCGACCTCGGTCGAGTGACCGAATCATGCATATCGGGCCTGGCCTGTCAAGTGGGTTGTGCTGGATCCGGGTCGGCGCCCGGCGCGGCGCGCACTCGTCGCCGCGTCCCTGCACCAAGTGGCAGTACTGCCGGTTGGGCTACTGTCACATGGATATGGACTGGATGGCCCTGTCGCCGTGCGCCCGGTTCGGCGTCGTCGGCGTAGGCCTCGCTGCCTGGACGGCCGACCAGGACCTGGATCGTGCGTCGGCGCTGCGCATCCTGGCGATCGGGCTGCAGGGCCTCGAGGACGGGCTCCGCCCGTGACCTTCCAGCACCACGCGCAGTCGGCGACCGCGGTCGTCGCGAACCTCGGCGTCGACGCCACCGTCGGCCTGACGACCGGCGAGGCCGAACGGCGCGCCGCGGACAGCGGGCCGAACGCGCTCGAGGCATCGAAGCGCGAGCCGCTCTGGCGAATGCTTGTCAAGGCGGCGACCGAGCCGTTCGTGCTCATGCTCGCCCTTGCGGGCGGCCTCGCCATCGTCGTCGGCGAGGTCCGCGACGGGATCCTCGTGCTTCTCGGGCTGCTGCCGATTGTCGGTGCCGACGTCGTCACCGAGTACCGCGGTGAGCGGGCGCTCGAGGCGCTCCGCGAGGCGACCGCTCCCGTTGCCCGGGTGCGCCGCGATGGTGGCGTTCGCACGGTCCCCGCCGCGGCCCTCGTGCCCGGCGACGTCGTCCTGCTCCAGGGCGGCGACGTGGTCCCGGCCGACATTCGGATCACCCGCTCTGACCGCCTCCTCGTCGATCGGAGCGTCCTGACAGGGGAGTCGCTTCCCGAGGACGGACGCGTCGAGCCCGATCCGGCCGACGCCCCGCTGGCGAGCCGCCACTCGATCGCCTACTCCGGCACGAGCGTCGTCGGGGGCCGCGGCGAGGGGATCGCCGTCGCCATCGGACGGGCAACCGAGTTCGGGCGCATCGCGGGCGGGCTGGCGTCGCGCGAACGGCGACGGTCGCCGCTCCAGCGCGAGCTCGACCGGCTCGTCCGGATCCTCCTCGCCGTCGCGATCGGGCTGATCGCGTTCACGGCCGGGTCGGGCTTCCTGCGCGGCCACCCGCTCGGCGAGAACATCCTGGCCGGCATCTCGTCGGCCATCGCAGCCATCCCCGAGGAACCGCCCGTCCTCCTCGCCGTCATCCTGGGCCTCGGCGCCTACCGGCTCCTCAAGCGCGGAGTGCTGGTCCGACGCCTGAATGCCGAGGAGACGCTGGGCGCGGTCGACCTGATCGTGACCGACAAGACCGGCACGCTCACCCAGAACCGGCTCGCGGTCTCGTCGGTTCGGACGCTCGACGGACCTGTGGACGACCCGGTCGAGCGCCGCACCCTCCTCGAGGAGGCCCTTCGGGCGGAGGAGGATGCCTGGCCCGGCGAGGAGATCGCGCCAGCTTCGTTCACCCGTGCGCTGCGCGCGGCCGTCGCCGATGCGGGCGGCCAGACGGAGCTTGACACGCGCGACCTCGTCGAGGCAGAGCCGGCCTCCGACGAACTGCCGGTGACGCGAACCCACGCTCGGCGGGACGGTCACGTCGAGGGCCTTGGCCTGGGGGCCCCCGAGGTCGTTCTCGCCTATGTCGATGCAACAGACCCGGGAGACGACGTGGCGCTCGAGCGCTGGGCGGAGCTGATCGAAGCCTCGACGGGCGCGGGCGAGCGCCTGGTCGCGCTGGCTCGACGCATGGACGACGGCCCGTGGAAGATGCGCGCGCTCGTCGGGTTTGCCGACCCGATCCGGCCCGGGATCGCGGACGCGATGGCGATGGCCCGCCGCGCCGGCATCCAGGTCGTCGTCGTTACCGGCGACCACCCCCGCACGGCCGCCACGATCGCGCGCGAGGCGGGTCTCGATGCGGACACGATCGTGACGGGCGAGCAGGTCGCGTCCTGGAACGACGAGCAGCTGGCCGCAAAGCTCGGCGATCTCCACGTCGTCGCGCGCTCCACGCCCGAGCAGAAGCTGCGCCTCGTGCGTGCCGCCCGGACCGACCACCGCATCGTGGCCGTCACCGGCGACGGCGTGAACGACGCGCCAGCGCTCCATGGTGCCGACGTCGCCGTCGCGATGGGGTCGGGGACCGCGGTCGCGCGCGAAGCATCCGATCTCGTGCTCGGGGACGACTCGTTCGCGACGTTGATGTACGGGCTAGCCGAGGGCCGGCGGATCGTCGACAACGTCCAGAAGGGCCTCGTCTTCCTCGTCTCGACGCACGTGGCGTTCCTCGGCTTCATCCTCATCTCGACGATCTTCGTGGCCGAGCGCCAGGTGCTCCTGCCGCTCCAGATCCTGTGGATGGAGTTCTTCATCGACCTCTCCACGTCGATCGCCTTCGAGCGCGAGCCGGCGGAGCCCGCGCTGATGAGCCGGCCGCCTCGGCACGCAGAGCAGCCCCTGCTCACCAACGGGATCCTCGGCGGCATCGTCGCGGCCGGCGGCTTCACCGCCGTGGCCGCCCTCGTCGTCATGCTGACCCACGGGGGCGGCTTCGAACACGCTGCCTGGCTCGCCTATACCGCGCTCGTCGTGAGCCAGTGCGTCCGCGCGTACTGGAACCGGAGCTTGCGGGAGCCGATCCACCGGCTCGGGCGGAACGGCCTCCTCCTGGGCGCGTGCATCTTCGCGGTCGCGGTCCAGGTGCTCATCCCATACGTGCCGGCGCTCGCCGAGGCGTTCCGAGCCACCCCGCTCGACGCCTTCGATTGGCTGCTGGTGGCGGTCGTCGCGGCCATCCCGGCGGTCGCCGCGGAGTTCGCCCGCATGGGCGCCAGGGGCCGGTCCGTGTGGGTCGCCTGAGGTCGCCGCGGTCGAAACTGCAACGCATCTGCCATAGACCGAGCGATGGGCAGGAATGGCTCGCACGGCTCGAGGCGCCATCCTTCAGGCACCCGTGGATCGCAACCCAAGGAACTGGAGGTGGCTGAACGATGCCTGAGGCAAGTCTCTACGAACGGCTCGGTGGCGCATTCGCCATCGCGGCGGTCGTTGACCATTTCAGCGATGCGCTCATCAAGAACCCGATCGTCGGCCAGGATTCCAGGAACCCGGCCCTCCGGGAGTGGCACACGAACAAGCTGGACCGATTGCCCGGCTTGAAGTTCATGCGCGCGCTGTGGGTCTGCAATGTGGCGGGAGGACCATTCCAATTCACGGCTACGCGCCCAGGGAGCACGCCCCTTGGTTTGGAAGAGGCCCACCGGGAGCTTCGGATCTCTCCCGAGGAGTTCGATGAAGTCGCGGCTGAGCTTGGGCGCACACTCGATTTCTTCAAGGTGCCCCAGAGGGAGAAGGACGAAGTGCTGGGTGCATTCGCGGCGCATAAGGGCGAGGTGAACGAGGGATTCATGGCCGTGTCGGCCCGCAGCTGAGTCAGGCGCCCGGATGTTTCGAGTCTGTATGGGGCACAGGCACCGTTGATCGAGGCCATGCGGCATGGGCGAGGAGCCTCGGGCTCTTCGCCGCGTGGGGAGCATCGTCGCGCGCGAGCTCCTCGCGGCCGAGATGGTATAGTGAGCGACTCGACAACGTTCTGGTAGATTTGAGTAGATTTCATGACTCGCCCGGCGTCCCGCGACCCCGACTGGGTGGGCCTCTCCGAGGCCAGCCGCGTTCTCGGCGTCTCACCTGCGACGCTCCGCCGCTGGAGCGATGCCGGCCGCTTGCGAGTGTTCACGACGCCTGGTGGCCACCGGCGGTTCTCCCGCTCGGCCCTCGAGCGGCTCCTCCCGGCTGATCGATCGCGGCGCCCATCGATCGGTGGCGCGAGCCTGTCGCCGAGCCGGATCGCCCGGACCTACCGGCGGGCGAGCCGCGAGGCGGCGCCGGAGCTGCCGTGGGTCTTGACCCTCAGCGACGAGCAGCGCCTGCTCTTCCGGGAGCGAGGCCACGTTCTCGCCGCCCGCCTTCTCCAGTACCTCGACTCCACGCAGCCCGATGCGGCGGCTCACCATCTGGAGGAGGCGTCGCGCTCGGCCACCGAGCACGGCATCGTCGCGGCGACACTCGGGCTGTCTCTCAGCCAGACGGTCGAGGGCTTCCTCCGCTTCCGCGCGCCGTTCCATCATGAGCTGGCGGTCGCGGCCCGCAGGCGCGGGTTCGATGCGGCCGAGACGACCGACCTGCTCGAGACCGCCGAGCGGGCCATGGACCGGCTGCTCGTGGCCACGATGACGGGCCACAGCCTGGCCGCGGGCGGGGGCGGTCGCAGGCGCTCGGTCGCTGGGTCGATCGATGAGGCGGGCGGGGCGTGAAGCGAGCGGCGCCAGTCCCCATCGTCGCCCTCGCGACCCATGCGCGTCATGTGACGGCCCTCGAGCGTGAGCGGTTCGCAACCGTACTTCACCGGGAGCTTGCCGACCGAGCGCTCATGCTGGAGACCTGCCACCGGGTCGAGGCGTACGTCACGAGCGTGGATGACGCCGACCGACTCGCGATGGCGATCCCGGCCGGCGGTCGGGCGCTGATCGGAGAGCAGGCGGTCCACCATGCAATGACCGTCGCCGTCGGCCGCGATTCCGTGGTCGTCGGGGAGGATCAGATCCTTCACCAGCTTCGCACTTCGGTTGACGCCGCTCGCCACGCCGGCACACTGGACCCGACGCTCGAACGCCTCTTCGCGCTCGCGCTCCAGGTGGGCCGTCGGGCCCGGTCGTGGCGTCAGGGGCCGACGCGCTCGCTCGCAGATGTCGCCGTTGCGTCGATCGAGCGCCAGGCGGGCGCGATCCGGGGCCGTGACGTGCTCGTCGTCGGAGCCGGCAGGATGGGACGCCTGGCGGCTCGGGCCGCCGTGGCCGCCGGAGCCTCGGTAGCCGTGGCGAACCGATCCGCCGACCGAGCCGCCGCGCTCGCGGCTTCGGCGGGCGCTCGACTCGAGGCGTTCGACCCGGGCGTTCGGATCGGTGGCTTCGCCGGCGTCGTCGTGGCGCTTGCCGGACCATGGCCGATCGGGGCCGCCACCATCGACGCACTGGTCAGGAGCACGACCGTCGTCGTCGATCTTTCGGTCCCTCCCGCCGTCCCCGCCAGGCTCGCGGAGATCCTCGGCGGGCGCCTCATCACGGCCGACGCCCTCGCCCTTGCCGATGTAGGCCCCGCGGGACAGGACGGCTCACCAGCGCGGCTCGACGCGCTCGCCGACCGCTCGACGGCGGAGTTTCTGGATTGGCTGAACCGCCACGACGGGCGCGCCACTGCCGAAGCGCTGGCGGAGCATGCGAATCGCGAGCGCGAAGCTGAGCTCGCGTCGCTATGGCGGCGGCTTCCGGACCTGGAGCCTGAGGCACGCCTGGCAATCGAGGCAATGACCCAGCACTTGGCGAGACGACTTCTGCGGGAGCCGCTCGAGCGCCTCAGCCGGGACGCCGACGGTCGCGACGAGCGCGCCGTGCGGGACCTGTTCGCCCTGTGAGCGGCGAGGAGGTCG
>Ga0326597_10007451_pt1 | contig 14905 bp, 14 predicted proteins | sample RVTome_12_FD_203789 | JGI IMG/M metagenome (GOLD analysis project Ga0326597, IMG submission 203789) | Soil microbial communities from uranium-contaminated site in the Upper Colorado River Basin, Wyoming, United States - RVT100D185 | ecosystem: Environmental > Terrestrial > Soil > Contaminated >... | reverse complement strand
AGCGGAATACGCCCGCCGGATCAACCGAGACGCCCATGCCTACAACGGTTTTAACCTGATCGCGGGCGATCTCGATGAACTGTATTACGTCTCGAACCGCGGCAGCCACGTCGCCGCAATTGCGCCCGGAATACACGGCCTGAGCAATCACCTGCTCAATACGCCGTGGCCCAAAGTCGAGCGCGGCAGGATAATCCTCTCCGACCTGCTGCGGCATGACACACAGGAATTGATCGACGGATTGTTCGCAGTGCTTGCGGACCGCGCGATTGCGCCCGACGACGCGCTGCCCGATACCGGAGTCGGAGTGTCCAGGGAACGCACGCTGTCTCCCGCGTTCATCGTTTCGCCGGCCTACGGTACCCGCTCGTCAAGCGTGGTGCTGGTCGATAATCACGGCCAGGTGATTTTCGTCGAGCGCAGCTTCGGCGAGCGCGGCAGACCCGGCAAATCGGTCACCGGCCGTTTTGCGCTGGAAACGGCGCCTACACCGACTTCGGCCTGAGCAGCGCGAGCCGCATGAGCGGTGGGGTATGCCTGCCTCCATGAATTATAATGGCGCCCTCGGTGAACGCTACAGTGCGGGTACGATTCGATGCAAAGCCTTTGGAACGACCAGGAAGCAGCCGGTTATCAGGGAGATCTGGCGCAGCGCGTCTATACCTCGCGCCTGCTCGGCCGCGACAAGTCGCTGGTGCAACACGGCGGCGGCAACACTTCCGTCAGGCTCCGCGAGCGCAATCTCGTCGGCGACGAGGAGGAAATACTTTACGTCAAAGGCAGCGGCCAGGACCTCGAGTTCATCGAGGAAGCCGGCTTCGCGCCGGTGCGGCTGGCGCATGTGCTCAGGCTCGCGCAACTCAAGACATTGAGCGATCCGCAGCTCGTGAACGAGTTGCAGACGCAGCTGACGCGCGCCTCGTCGCCCGCCCCATCGGTCGAAACCATTCTGCACGCGGTGTTGCCGCACAAGTACGTCGACCACACCCATTCCAGCGCCGTGCTCGCAGTGACGAACACCGTTGATGGCGATAAGCGCATCGCCGAAACCTACGGCGGCCAGGTCGTCATTATTCCCTACGTCATGCCGGGATTCGGTCTCGCGCGGTTGTGCGCAGAGCTGTACCCGAAGCACGCTGGAAAAAATACCATCGGCATGGTGCTGCTGAAGCACGGGATCTTCTCGTTCGGCGCGACCGCCAGGGAATCCTACGAGCGCATGATCCAGCTGGTCGACCGCGCCGAGCGCTATCTTGCAAAGCACAATGCGTGGAACCTCAAGCCTGCCGCGAGGAGCGCAGGCGAGCCCCCGCAGCGCACCGAAAGTGCCACATTGCGGCAGAGGATTTCGCACTGCGCCGGCGGTCCGATGATCTTGGCCACACATCAGGATGCGCGCACTACGTCTTTCGTGCAGCGCACCGACATCGCAACCGTGTCGCAGCAAGGACCGGTGACGCCCGATCACGTGATCCGTACCAAGCGCCTGCCGATGCTGGGACGCGATGTCGAAGCCTACGCACAGTCATACCGTGCCTATTTCGGGCAGCACGCGCCGCACGCGAAAAAAACCAGGAGCATGCTTGACGCGGCGCCGCGCGTGGTGCTCGACGCGAACCTTGGGTTGTGCGCAGCGGGGCGCTCGGCGCACGACGCGGTAATCGTCGCGGATGTTTACCGCCAGACCATGGACGTGATCGAGCGTGCGACGCGGCTCGGCGGCTACCATGCGCTGCCGGCACGCAACATATTCGATGTTGAATACTGGGACCTCGAACAAGCCAAGCTGCGGAAAACCGGCAAGCCACTGCAATTCGCAGGGGAAATTGCGCTTGTCACGGGCGCAGCGTCCGGCATCGGCCGTGCGTGCGTCGAAGCACTGCTGGCACGCGGCGCCGCGGTGATCGGGCTGGATATCGACGCCCGCATCGGTACTTTGTACGGGCGCCCGGATTTCCTCGGCCTGCGCTGCGACGTAACGGCGCCGGCCGAGATCAGCGCTGCGCTCGACAGCGTAACGCGCGCCTATGGCGGGCTGGACATGCTGATATTAAGCGCGGGTGTTTTCCCCGGCGGCACGGCTATTGCTGCGCTCGACAGCGAGGCGTGGCGCAAAGTGATGAACGTCAATCTCGACGCCAACCTCATGCTGTTGCGCGAATGCCACCCGCTCCTCAAGCTCGCTCCGGGCGGCGGACGGGTAGTCGTGATCGGCTCGAAAAATGTGCCGGCGCCGGGGCCTGGCGCTGCGGCCTACTCTGCGTCGAAAGCGGCATTGACCCAGCTCGCGCGCGTTGCCGCGCTCGAATGGGGCGCCGACAATATCCGCATCAACATCCTGCATCCGCACGCCGTATTCGATACCGGTATCTGGAGCGACGAAGTACTGGCTGGCCGCGCGGCGCATTACGGGCTGAGCGTCGAGGAATACAAGAAGAACAACGTGCTCAAGACCGAGCTCACCAGCCGCGACGTTGCCGAGCTCGCCGCGGAAATGTGCGGCCCGTTGTTCGCCAAGACCACCGGCGCCCAGTTGCCGATCGATGGCGGAAATGAGCGGGTGATCTGATGCCTGCGGATCTGAAGAGCAAAGTTGAGACACTGCGCTGGCGCGACAGCCGGCTGGAAATGATCGACCAGCGTGTGCTGCCCTCTGAGTTGCGCTACCTGCCGTACGACTCTGCTGCCGGCGTTGCAGAGGGCATCCGCAGCATGGTCGTGCGGGGCGCTCCCGCGATCGGGTGCGCCGCAGCCTACGGCGTTGCGCTCGAAGCGCTGCGTTTGCAGCATACCGCGGCGTCTGAATTCAGCGCTGGACTCGAGGCCGGATTTGAGCTGCTGGCGGCGAGCCGCCCCACTGCTGTTAACCTGTTTTGGGCGCTCACACGCATGCGCGATATCTGGCAGGCCTGTAACGGCACCACGCCGATGCAGACCGCGGCCGCGCTGCTCGCTGAAGCGCACACGATCTGCGCCGCCGACATCGAAACGAACCGCCGTATGGGAAAACATGGGGCTGCGCTGATCAAGGACGGCGCGCGCGTGTTGACGCACTGCAATGCCGGTGCGCTCGCCACCGCCGGCTATGGCACGGCGCTCGGCGTGATTCGCTCGGCATTTGAGGCCGGCAAGAAAGTGAGTGTGTTTGCGGACGAAACACGGCCTTTCCTCCAGGGCGCACGGCTTACCGCGTGGGAACTTGCGCAGGACGATATTCCAGTGACGTTGATTGCCGATAATGCGGCAGGATTCCTGATGAGCCGGGGTGAGATCGATTGCGTGGTGGTTGGTGCCGATCGCATCGCGGCCAACGGCGATGTCGCCAACAAGATCGGCACTTATTCGGTGGCGGTGCTGGCGCATCGGCACCGCATTCCGTTCTATGTCGCAGCGCCGCTGTCGACCATCGATGCCAGCATCGCCAGCGGCGCCGACATTCCGATCGAAGAGCGCAGCGCGGACGAAATCAGGGGTTACGGCGCGCTACGCTGGGCGCCGGCGCAAGTCGCGGTGCGCAATCCGGTTTTCGACGTGACGCCGGCTGAATTGATTACCGGCCTGATTACGGAAAAAGGGGTAATACAGGCACCCGATGCCGGCAAAATCGAAACCCTACTGGGAAAACACTAGATCGAAAGACCGCCGCTGACCTCGATCACTGCGCCGTTGATGTAGCTTGCTTCGTCTGAAGCGAGCCACGCAAAGGTGTTGGCAACTTCGTCGGGCCTGCCGAGGCGGCCGAGCGGTACTTTCTCTTCGAGCGAGCGCAACACGCGCTCTGGAATCGTGCCGAGGATGCTGGTTGTTATGAAGCCGGGACAAACGGCATTGGCGCGGATGCCTTTGCGGCCGAGTTCGCGCGCCCACGTCTTGACCATTCCGATTACGCCGGCTTTGCTGGCGGCGTAATTGGTCTGGCCAAAATTGCCGTGCAGGCCGACGATAGACGAAGCGTTGAGGATAACGCCAGATTGCTGCGCGAGCATGGTATTGACTACTGCCTTGGTGCAATTGAATACGCCCTTCAGGTTGATTTCGATCACGCTGTCGAATTGATCCTCGTGCATGTTCTTGATTTGAGCGTCCGCTACGATGCCGGCGTTGTTGACAAGGCAATCGACGCGGCCCCATTTAGCCACTGTCACCGCGACCATGGCTTCGAGCGACTTGATGTCACGCACGTCGGCAACGTATCCCATGGCGTCACCGCGAGTTTCCTTGCACATCTCGACGGTTTCCTTGATCCGCTCCAGGCTAAGATCGCAGACCACTACCTTGGCGCCTTCGGTCGCAAATTTAATGGCAGTCGCCTGCCCGATGCCGCGCCCAGCGCCGGTAATGATCGCCACTTTGTCCTGAAGTTTCATTGACTTCCTTTCCAAATATTTAAATGCTTAGCGCTGTCGTTGCAGCGCACAATCCCGGCAATTCTAGTGCACTGCACAATGACTTCGCAATAGATTCGTTATGCGGTGCAGAAACCAGACGGTTGAATCAGACTCTGGGTTAATTCGGGAGGCTGGAATCGGATCCCGATCAATGAAATATATATAATAATATTATAAATCAAACGATTATAAATATATTATAATGTTTATTCTAGATATCAGACCGATCCAGGCGACGCTGGCTGAAGAATGTCCTGAGTCTCGCGCTGCACTCGCCGGTGAGTACACCCGGCACGACAGTAGCATGGTGATTGAGTTTGGAGTTCGAGAATAAGTCGACCACGCTGCCGCAGGCGCCAGTTTTGGGGTCAGCTGCGCCATAAACCACGCGCCCCACCCTGGCGTGCATGATAGCTCCGGCACACATGACGCAGGGTTCCAGGGTCACGTAGAGTTCACATCCGACTAGCCGATAATTGCCGGTCCTCGCTGCAGCATCCCGCATCGCAACAACTTCAGCATGGGCGGTAGGGTCATGTGCTGCAATCGGCTGGTTGTAGCCGCGGCCGATGATCACATCGTTCTTGACCACCACTGCGCCCACCGGCACTTCGCCGAGCGCCTCAGCCTGCTGCGCCAGCGCCAACGCCTCGCGCATGAAATGATCGTCGGACATGAGGCAGGATAAATCGGGGTCAATGTACCGAGCTATTTTCGCATCCCCGGGGCAATCCGGACATAGGTTTTTCGAAACAGCCGTTCAAGCCGAAGCGCGTTGAAGCGGTGCATTAATGGCGGTGAAAAAGATTAGGGCGTTCGGGCGAAACAACGCCCCAGCCGCCCCAAAAACGGTCGAGGGAGGAGAGAACCCGACCGGCACGGCTAAACGTGATTAAGCGTAATCTTGTTCCTGTTTCCGGCGCCGCGCGACGAATACGATGAAGCCGAGGCCGGCGAGCATCAACGCGTAGCTCCCGGGCTCAGGCACCGCCGAGACATTCAGTTGAAACTCCCCGTTCCATGCGTTCGCCACCACCGTGCCGGTAATGTGGCCGAAGCGGCTGGACTTGAGATGGCTTCTGGACACTACTGCGATTACCGGGGTCCACGAGAGTTCGACTACCCCTTGAACGGCTGGTAGACTAAATGGACGTTACGTGTTGCCACCGCCGTGGGCGCAGATGCCAGCACGCGGCGCACACCACAACCCGGGGGAGGCTCCGTTGGAAAATCGGTCACTGTATGAGCGAGGCAAAGCATGAGTGCCGCGAATTCTGAGCCGAAGCTTGGTTTCATCGGGATCGGAAAAATGGGGGCGCCGATCGCGCGCCGGCTCATCGACCGGGGATATCACGTCGTCCTGTACGACGCGATACCGGCGGCAATGGGCCCGCTGGTGGATGCCGGCGGACACCCTGCCGCATCCCCCCGGGAGGTGGCCTCGCGGGCTGGCGTCGTCTTTACCTGTCTGCCCAGCTTGGAGATCGTGCAGGAGGTGGCACTCGGCCAGGACGGCCTGTGCCATGGCACCGCGATGGAGATCCTCGTCGATTGCTCTACCACCGGGCCCGAGTTCGCCCGGATCCTGGGCGCCGAGCTTGCCAAGCACGCCATCGGGATGCTTGATTCTCCGGTGACCGGGGGCGTGCGAAGGGCTCGTGAAGGCAGCCTCGCCATCATCGTATCGGGCAGACGCAGCTTGTTCGAGCGGGTCGCACCGCTGTACGAGTCTATCGGCCGCGCGTACTTCATGGGCGAGGATTCGGGTCAGGCCCAGATGATGAAGCTGGTCAACAATCTTCTGTCCCAGGTAGCGACGGCAGCGACCTACGAAGCCTTCGTACTTGGGGTGAAGGCCGGTCTCGATCCGGACGCCATGCTCGACGTGATTAACGACGGAACCGGCCGGAACAACTGCACCGAATACAAGATGCCGCGCTCAGTGCTGCCGCGAAGCTTCGATTACGGCAGCAACATGGAGATCACCTACAAGGACATCTCCCTGTGCATGAAGGAGGCGGAGAAGCTCGGAGTGACCATGCTGCTGGGGAACATGACGAAGCAACTCTGGGGGTACGGGGTGCATCGTGGCGGGGCCAAGCGCGATTCGTCCACACTGATTACGTACCTCGAGGAGTGGGCTGGCGTGAAGGTCGTGGGCGCTACCGGGCGCCGCCGGGTGGAATAATTCTGCGCGGGGGTTACAACAAGTGGGCAAAGGTGGTCAAAAGCGCCGGAATCAAGATGCGATAGTGCTCGTACGGGCAGCAACGTCGCATCATGCTTGAAATGGAAGCAGGCGGCGTGCCGCTTGTCAGACAGGAGAAAGAGAATGGGCAGGCTCGAAGGTAAAGTCGCATTCATCACCGGCGCGGGCTCTGGGATCGCAAAAGCGACGGCGTTGATGTTTACGCGCGAAGGCGCCAAAGTCGCACTCGCGGAAATCAACCGTGAGTTGGGACAGGCAACCGAGAAACAGGTCCGCGAGGCGGGCGGTGACGCGAGTTTCGTGGAAACCGACGTTACCAAGGACGACAGCGTCAAGCACGCGATCGATGCGATAGCGGCGCGCTATGGCCAGATCGACGTGATCATGAATTGCGCCGGTGGTTCGTTGGTGGAAGACGTGCCGGTGCATGAAATGGATCTGGGCGTGTGGGAGCGCACCATCGCGCTCAACCTGCTCGGGCCGTTCCTGTGCTGCCGCCATGGCGTTCCCTACATGATCAAAGCAGGCGGCGGCTCGATCATAAACTTTGGCTCGTGGGTGGGTCAGATTGGCACGTATAAGCCGGCCTACGCCGCTGCCAAAGGTGGCATCGTTTCGTTCACGAAATCGCTCGCCTATGAGTACGCGAAGAATGGCATCCGGGCCAATGTTATCGCCCCGGGCGTGGTGCGCACCGAACGCTCGATCAAGCGCTGGGAAAACAAGGACTGGCTGCTGGCGGAGAAGCCCAGCCCGGCGGCACACGCGCGCATGGCGATACAGAAGAACTATCCGTTCTCGGTAGGCGAGCCGGGAGATATCGCATCGATCGCCGTGTTCCTGGCCTCGAATGAATCGCGCATGCTGACCGGCACGGTAATCGCCGCCGACGGTGGGCGGTCATCCTATCTCAAGATTTCGGTGCCGCAGGACTAAGCGACATGCAGGTGCGCGAAACCTAATAGCCTTGATGCAAAACCCCGTTCGCACTGAGCACAGCGCGCAGGCGCGGAGTCGAAGCCTGTCCTGAGGAGGATGGAAATGGATGCGCACAACAAAAGGTTGATATCGGTTGCGTTTTGCTTCGGATTATGGTCGCTGGCGAACGCGCCTGCCGCAAGCGCCCAGGGGTATCCGAATCGCGCAATCTGCATGGTGGTGCCATTCGCGCCCGGCGGCGGCACCGATACCAACGCACGCATCGTATCGCAGAAGCTTACTGAACAACTCGGTGTCCCGGTGGCGGTCGACAATCGCCCCGGCGCAGGCAGCATGCTGGGCACCGAGATCGTCAAGATTGTGCAAAACCCGGCGATCCAGCAACGGTTCGCCTCGCTCGGCACCGTGCCGGTGGGAAGCTCGCCGGAGGAGTTCGCTGCGTTTCTGCGCGCGGAGATCGAAAAATGCTCGCGAGTGGTGAAGGCGTCCGGCGCACGCCCGGATTAGCAGGCTGCGGAACCGTGGCGCAATAAAGGCGTGTCTGGCGGGCGATTGCCGCGGGCGTGCACGTATGGTTACTCCCACTCGATCGTCGCCGGGGGCTTGCTCGAAATATCGTAGACAACACGGTTGATGCCGCGCACTTCATTGATGATGCGGTTCGCGACTTTCGACAACAGGGCATGCGGCAACTCTGCCCAGTGCGCGGTCATGAAATCCTGCGTTTGCACCGCGCGCAGGGCGACCACGTGTTCGTAAGTGCGGCCATCGCCCATCACGCCCACGGAACGCACCGGCAGGAACACGGCGAATGCCTGTGCGGTTTTTTGGTACCAACCGGCCGCGCGCAGCTCGTCGATAAAAATCGCGTCCGCGCGCCGCAGCAGCTCGGCATATTCGGCCTTGACCTCGCCGAGTATGCGCACCCCCAGCCCCGGTCCGGGAAACGGGTGACGAAACACCACGTCGTGCGGCAGTCCGAGCTCCAGCCCGAGCGCACGCACCTCGTCCTTGAATAATTCGCGCAGCGGTTCGAGCAATTTGAGGTGCAACGTCTCGGGCAACCCGCCGACGTTGTGGTGCGACTTGATGGTGTGCGCTTTCTTCGTCTTCGCGCCGGCCGATTCGATCACATCGGGATAGATCGTACCCTGCGCAAGCCATTTCACCTGGGGCAGCTTGGCCGCTTCGCGCTGAAACACCTCGACGAACACGCGGCCGATGATCTTGCGCTTGTGCTCCGGATCGGTGACGCCGGCAAGCTCGCCGAGAAAATGCTGGCGCGCATCGACGTGTATCACTTTGGCGCCGAGGTTTTCGGCAAATGTCCGCATCACCTGCTCGCCTTCGTTGAGCCGCAGCAGGCCGTTGTCGACGAACACGCAGGTGAGTTGGTTGCCGATCGCGCGGTGTATCAGCGCCGCCGCGACCGCGGAGTCGACTCCGCCCGATAGCCCAAGCAGCACCTCTTCCTTGCCGACCACGGAGCGCAGGTGCCCGATCGCCTCCTCGGCATAGTCGGGCATGCTCCAGTCGCCATCGAGGCCGCAAATATTGAGCACGAAACGCTCGATGATCGCCTTGCCCTGCAGCGTGTGGGTGACTTCTGGATGGAATTGCACGCCGTAGAATCGGCGCGCGTCGTCGGCCATCGCGGCGATCGGCGTCGTCGCGTTGCTGGCAATCACCTTGAATCCCGGCGGCAGCCCGGTCACCTTGTCGCCATGGCTCATCCATACGTCGAGCAGTCCGTGCCCTTCGGCATTGACGCGATCCTGGATGTCCCTGAGCAGCGCCGAATGGCCGCGCGCGCGTACTTCGGCATAACCGAATTCGCGCACTTTACCGCTTTCGACCTTGCCACCGAGCTGCTCGGCCATGGTCTGCATGCCATAACAGATGCCAAGCACCGGCACGCCGAGTTCGAATACTGCTCCCGGCGCGCGCGGTGAGCCGCCTTCCCACGCCGATGCCGGCCCGCCTGACAGAATCACGCCCTGCGGCGCGAAGCGACGGATGAAATCGTCGTCAACGTCGTACGGATGCAGCTCGCAATACACGTTGTTTTCGCGCACTCGGCGCGCGATCAGCTGTGTATACTGCGCGCCGAAATCGAGGATGAGGATTTTCTGGTGAAGCATAGCTTCACTCGATCCTGTAGTTCGGTGCTTCCTTGGTGATTTGCACATCATGCACGTGCGATTCACGTATGCCGGCGTGGGTAATCTCGACGAAATCAGCTTTGCTGCGCATCTCGTCTATCGACGAGGTGCCGACATAACCCATGCTCGAGCGCAGCCCGCCCATCAGTTGCTGGATTAGCGGCACCACCCCGCCTTTGTACGGGACGCGCCCCTCGACGCCTTCCGGCACCAGTTTCTCGGTCGCCGATTCGGCATCCTGGAAATAGCGATCGGCCGCACCGAGCTGCATGGCGCCGAGGGAGCCCATGCCGCGGTAAGACTTGTACGAGCGCCCCTGGTACAGCTCGGTCTCGCCCGGTGCTTCCTCGGTGCCGGCGAACAACCCGCCGATCATCACTGAATAAGCGCCCGCCGCCAGCGCCTTGGCAATATCGCCCGAGAAACGGATACCGCCGTCGGCAATCAATGGCACATCGGTCTTGGCAAGCGCCTTCGCAACGTTCTGGACAGCGGTAATCTGCGGCACGCCAACGCCGGCGACGATCCGCGTGGTGCATATCGATCCCGGCCCGATTCCGACCTTGACCGCATCCGCGCCATGATCGACGAGCGCCCTGGCGCCATCGCCAGTCGCAATGTTGCCGCCGATAACCTGGGTCTTCGGGTAATTCTTCTTCATCCACTTGACTCGATCGAGCACGCCCTGCGCATGACCGTGCGCGGTATCGACGACGATAACATCCACGCCTGCCTCGATCAGCACCTCAGCACGCTCCTCCGTGCCTTCCCCGACGCCAATCGCCGCGCCGACCCGCAGGCGCCCGAGCCTGTCCTTGGACGCGAGCGGATGCTCGGTTGACTTCAGGATGTCCTTGGCCGTGATCAGGCCGCGCAAATCGAAATTCTTGCTCACCACGAGCACACGCTCGAGCCGGTGCTTGTGCATCAGCTCCATAGCCTCTTCGCGGCTCGCGCCTTCGCGCACCGTGACCAGCCTCGCGCGCGGCGTCATGATGTTCCTGACCGGCTGGCCGAGGTTGGTCTCGAAGCGCAAATCCCGGTTGGTGACAATGCCGACCACCCGTCCGGCTGCATCCACCACCGGCAGGCCGGAGATTTTGTGCTGGGCGGTGAGGTTCAATACGTCGCGCACGGTCATGTTCTGCGAAATCGTGATCGGATCCTTCACCACGCCGCTCTCAAAGCGCTTGACCTTGGCAACCTCCGCTGCCTGCGCGCGGGGCGTCATGTTCTTGTGGACTATCCCGATGCCGCCCTCCTGGGCAACCGCAATCGCCAGGCGCGCTTCGGTCACAGTGTCCATGGCGGCGGACACCAGCGGTATATTGAGGCTGATGGCGCGCGTAAGCCTGGTTTTCAGGCTGACATCGCGCGGCAGAACGTGGGAGTGTGCGGGAAGCAGCAGGACATCGTCGAAGGTGAGGGCTTTTTGCACCACGCGCATCTTGTGATCCTTCGCAAAACCGTATTATACGCAAGTCGGTGTGAACCGCCAGTCGGCCCTGCGCGTTAAATACCGGAGATCATTGACGAAATGCCCTGAACTCGTTAACTTGACTGAGGATTACGCGAAGATGAAACGACTATTTATAGGCTGTGCTGCAGTACTTGCAGCCGGTGCCGCCACCGGTCAGGTATTGGAATGCGTGGACGCCAAAGGCAAGAAGGAATACGCACAAACCTGTCCGCCCGGAACGGTCAAGGAAACCAAGTTGATGAAAAGCAGTGCTGGGGCAGCCAGTGCGGGAGCCTCCGGTACGGCGGCGAAATCCCTGGCCGAACGCGAAGCGGGATTCCGCAAGCGCGCCATGGAGCGCCAGGAAGCGGACGCCAAAGCCGAGAAGGAAAAGGCGGAGGCCAAGATTGCCGAGCGCAACTGCACGGATGCGCGCGCCCAACTCAAACAGTTGCAGGACGGTCAGCGCATCGCGCGCATCGACCCCAATTCCGGCGAACGCTCCTATCTCACGGATGCCGAGCGACCGGCGGAAATCGCGAATGCCCGAAAGGCGATCGCCAGCTGGTGCAAGCAATAGCCGCAACCTTCCCATCCCAGGCACCATCAGCGCTGATTGTCGTCCCATAACCGCGCGCGCTTGCGCCGCGCCTGTTTGGGATCTGCAATCAGTGGCCGGTAGATCTCGACCCGGTCGTGTTCCTGCAGCACGGTTGCGAGCGATGCGCGCTTGCCCCAAACCCCCACTGCGACCGAATTCCATCCGCCCCCGGCAGGTTGTCCGGCAATGCCCGACCGGGTGATCGCCTCCCCGACAGTTGTTCCGACCGGCACCTTCAAAGTCACCACGGTCTGCGTGCGCGGCAGCGCACAGGCCACCTCGACCTCGATAAGATCGTGATTCTGATCAGCCATAGACGCGATGGGCGCGCTTGACGAAAGCATCAACCAGATTGTTGACGATGTAGCCAAACACACGGCCAATCAGCTTACCGAGCATGCGGCTTGCGAATTCGTAGCGCAAACTCAGCTCGACTTTGCAGCCATCGCTGCCCAGATCTGTAAATCGCCAGCCACCTTCGAGCGTCCGGAACGGCCCTTCGATCAACTTGATCTGTATCAGGTGCGGCTCGCGCTTGGCGTTCTCGGTGCTGAAACTCTGCCTGATTCCGTGGTAGTTGATGTGGATCGTCGCGCGCGTGAGGAGCGCATCACGAAAAATCACGTCGGTGCCGCCGCACCACGGCAGGAACTCGGGATATTTCTCGACGGCATCCACCAGCGCAAACATGCGCTGGGCAGGATAGGCAACGAGCACTGATTTATGCACTTCAGCCATGGCGGAATTCGGACAGGACTGCAAGCACGGCCGATGGTCTGATTGCGCTTGCTGTTACAATTCGCGGTTGACGCCAACTATACCGCGACATGAGCATTGCTCAAAACAAAAAGGCTTTCCACGACTATTTCATCGAACAGAAATTCGAGGCCGGGATCGCGCTCGAAGGCTGGGAAGTGAAAGCCATCCGCGCCGGCCGTGCGCAGCTCAAGGAAGCCTACGTTATCGTGCGCAACAACGAAATATTCCTGATTGGCTGCCATATCAGCCCCTTGCTGAGCGCTTCGACCCATTTGCAGCCCGACCCGGTCCGCACCCGCAAACTGCTGCTGCACACTGAGGAAATCAACCGCCTGATCGGCAACGTCGAGCGCGCCGGCTACACCCTCTTACCGCTTGACATGCATTACACGCACGGCCGCATCAAGCTCGAAATCGGGCTTGCCAAAGGCAAGAAGCAACACGACAAACGCCACGCCGAGAAGGAGCGCGAATGGCAGCGCGAAAAACAACGCCTGCTGAAGACCAAATGATCGGGCGAAACGCTTGATACGCAGCCACCGGAAGTGTCCACAAGTCGCACACGGTCTAATCCCGTTATGTTGCGATTGACCGAAGTCAAGCTTCCTCTCGATCATTCCGAACGCGAAATCAGGGTCGCGATTCTCAAGCGCCTGAAGATCGCGGCGGACGATTTGGCTGGTTATTCGATTTACCGCCGCGGCGTCGACGCCCGCAATCCGTCGGCTATCGTCTTTAGTTACACGCTGGATATCGAAATAAGAAACGAGACGGAGCTGGCCGCACGCCTGCAACACGATTCGCGCGTTTCGCCTGCGCCGGCCATGCGTTACCGTTTTGTGGCGCGGGCGCCCGCCGGACTCGTTTTCCGGCCGGTCGTGATCGGCACCGGACCTTGCGGGATTTTTGCGGGCCTGCTTCTGGCGCAGATGGGGTTTCGCCCCATTATTCTGGAGCGCGGTAAAGCGGTGCGCGAGCGCGCCAGGGATACCTTCGGCTTTTGGCGAAATTCAGTGCTCGATCCGGAATCGAATGTCCAGTTTGGTGAAGGGGGTGCGGGCACTTTTTCCGACGGCAAGCTCTACAGCCAGATCAAGGATCCGCGTCACTACGGACGCAAGGTGCTCACGGAATTGGTTCAAGCCGGCGCGCCACCGGAAATCCTCTACGTGAGCAAGCCGCACATCGGCACCTTCAGACTGGTGACGGTCGTGGAAAACATGCGCGAGAGCATTCATGCGCTGGGCGGCGAGATCCGCTTTCAGTGCAAGGTGGCGGACATCGATATCGAAAAGGGACCTGACGGCCGCGGCCAGGTGCGTGGCGTGGTGCTCGCCGGCGGCGCAACTATCGCCGCCGACCATGTGGTTCTGGCCGTCGGCCACAGCGCGCGCGATACGTTTCAGATGCTATACGATCGCGGTGTTTATATCGAGGCCAAGCCCTTTTCGATCGGACTTCGCATCGAACATCCGCAGTCACTCATCGACCGCGCGCGTTACGGCAAGAACGCCGGCCACCCGCTGCTCGGCGCCGCCGATTACAAGCTGGTGCATCACTGCAAGAACGGCCGCTCGGTTTACAGTTTCTGCATGTGTCCTGGCGGCACCGTGGTGGCCGCCGCCTCCGAACCGGGTCAAGTCGTTACCAATGGCATGAGCCAGTACTCGCGCAATGAGCGTAACGCCAATGCCGCCATCGTCGTCGGCATCACCCCGGCGGACTATCCGGGCCATCCGCTGGCCGGCATCGCCTTTCAGCGCCACTGGGAAAAGCTCGCGTTCGAGGCAGGCGGGAGCAATTACTGCGCACCAGCGCAGCGGGTCGATGATTTCCTCGCGGGACGGCCGTCTGCCGCGCTGGGCTTGGTCGCGCCGTCCTATACGCCCGGCGTCCGCATGACGAACCTGGGCGCCTGCCTCCCGGATTACGCTGTCGAGGCGATACGCGAAGCGCTTGCCGCGTTCGACAAACAGATCAAGGGTTTCGCCATGGACGACGCAGTGCTGACCGGGGTCGAGACGCGCACCTCATCCCCGATACGCATCAAACGCAATGAGCAGTATCAAAGCGTGAATACCCGCAGGCTGTTTCCCGCGGGTGAAGGTGCAGGGTATGCTGGCGGGATTCTTTCTGCCGCTGTGGACGGCATCCAAGTGGCAGAATCCGTGGCCATGAGCATGGCAAATGGAAAAAATACGCGTCTCTAAACTGATGTCGGAGCAGGGACTGTGCTCGCGCCGGGAAGCCGACAGCTACATCGAACGCGGCTGGGTGCTGGTTGACGGCCAGCCGGTTACCGAACTTGGCACGCGCATCTATCGCAGCCAAAGCATAACGCTCGCGCCGGCTGCGCAGTCGCGCCAGCAGGCGAGCATAACGATCCTG
>Ga0326597_10007450_pt1 | contig 14905 bp, 15 predicted proteins | sample RVTome_12_FD_203789 | JGI IMG/M metagenome (GOLD analysis project Ga0326597, IMG submission 203789) | Soil microbial communities from uranium-contaminated site in the Upper Colorado River Basin, Wyoming, United States - RVT100D185 | ecosystem: Environmental > Terrestrial > Soil > Contaminated >... | reverse complement strand
AGCTTCGCCTCATAGTCGCCGACGCCCGTGCGCAGGTGGAAGCTCTGGCCGTCGGCGCCGGCGCTGTCGCGGCGCAGGCGGCAGGCGAGCGCGGCTTCCGTGAGCGGCGCCCCCTTCTCCTTTGCGGCCGCGCGGATCACGTCCGCCGCCGACTCGCGCTGCGGCGCCATGACGGCCGGGCCGCCGGCGACGATGATCCCGGCCTTCTGGGCCGCGATCGCCGCGATCGTGCTGCCGAGGATCTCCGTGTGCTCGAGGCCGATGCTCGTGATCACGGCGCACTCCTTGGTCTCGAAGACGTTGGTCGAGTCGAGGAGGCCACCGAGCCCGACTTCGACGATCTGAACGTCGACGGCCTTGTCGCGAAAGAGGAGGAAGCCCAGCGCCGTCAGGACGTCGAAGGTAAGAAACCGCCGCTGCGGCAGGCGGGCGCTCACGCGCTCGGCCGCCGCCCGCACCGCCGCCACGCCGGCCGCGAAATCCTCGCTCGATACGGGCTCGCCGTCGATCCGGACCCGCTCCGGGAAGCGGTTGAGGTGGGGGCTCGTGAAGAGGCCGGTGCGCCGGCCCGCCGCCCGCAGGATCGACTCGACCATCGCGGCAACGCTGCCCTTGCCCTTGCTGCCGGCGACGTGGACCGTCGGCCGGCCGCGGTGGGGGTCGCCGAGCTCCGCGAGCAGCGCCAGCACCGGCACCAGGTCGGGCCGCTGGGCGAAGCGCCCGGAGCGCTCGAAGTCGGCGAGGCTCATGAGATAGCGCAGCGAGTCGACGTAGTCCATGGCGCCGCGAGCGGCTGCCGCGCTCTCGACCTCAGCCGCCGGCGACGCCGGCCGCCCGCTCGCGGTCGCCCTGCTCGCAGCCGAGGCGGGCCCACTCGACGATCGACGCGCCCCAGACGAGGCCGCCGCCGAAGGCGACGAGGGCGATGTTGTCGCCCTCCTTGAGCTTGCCCTGCTCCCAGGCCTCGCAGAGGGCGAGCGGGATCGAGGCGGAGGACGTATTGCCGTACTTCTCGACGTCGACGATCATCCGCTCCGGCGGCAGCGCCAGCGCCTTCGCGACGGCGGCGATGATCCGCAGGTTCGCCTGGTGCGGCACGACGTAGGCGATGTCGTCGAGGCCGAGCCCGGCCAGGCTCGCCGCCTGGCGCGAGGCCTCCTCCATCGCCCGGACGGCGAAGCGGAAGATCTCGCGGCCGTCCATGACGATGCAGAAGCTCTCGCTCTCGGTCGGCGAGGCCGGTGCGCTGGCCGGGCCGCGGGCGTAGAGGAGCCGGGCGCCGGCGCCGTCGCTGCCGAGGACGAAGGGCATGCGCCCCTCCCGGTCCGACGCCTCGAGGACTACGGCGCCGGCGCCGTCGCCGAAGAGGACGCAGGTGCTGCGGTCGGTCCAGTCCGTGATCCGCGACAGCACCTCGCTGCCAACGACGAGGACGCGTTTGTAGGTGCCGGCGTCGATGAATTGAGCTGCCGTCGCCAGCGCCGCGACGAAGCCGACGCAGGCCGCGTTCACGTCGAACGCCGCCGCCTTGCGGGCGCCGATCGCCTCTTGAATCCAGGAGGCCGTGGCCGGGAACATCCCCTCCGGCGTGATCGTCGCGCAGATCACGAGGTCGATATCCTCAGGCGTGAGGCCGGCCGTGGTCAGGGCCATGCGCGCCGCCTCGCTGCCCATGGTCGCGGCGCTCTCGCCGGCCGCGGCGATGCGTCGCTCGCGGATGCCGGTGCGCTCGACGATCCAGTCGTCCGAGGTGTCGACCATCTTCTCGAGGTCGGCGTTCGTGAGGACGCGCGCTGGCACGTACTTGCCGACGCCACTGATCCGGACCGCCATCGCTCTCCCCCGGCCTCGCCGGCCAGCCTAAACCTGGAGGCAGTGTAGACACGCCTTCAAGAGGGGGTCAACCGACGGCCCGGAAACGAGAGCGAGGCCTTTACGCTGCCTCTACGCTACCGACGAGAGGCGCTGCGCCCTTGACACTTTGAGCTGCTTTTGCTACTTTTAGCGAGGATTAGCACTCGCCCACCGAGAGTGCTAATTACCGCTTGGGCGGAGGTTGGAGATGCTGACCGAACGCCGATCCGCTTTGCTCAACCTCATCATCGATGAGTACGTCACGACGGCGCTGCCGGTCGGGTCGCAGTACGTCGTGCGCAAGCACCACGTGCCCTACTCCCCCGCCACCGTGCGCCTCGAGATGGCCCGCCTCGAAGAGGAGGGCTACATCGTCCAGCCCCACACCTCATCCGGCCGCGTCCCCTCCGACAAGGGCTACCGCTACTACGTCGAGAGCCTCATGGAGGAGGAGATCCTCGGCATCGACGAGCGCGAGATGATCCGCCACCAGTTCCACCAGACGGAGCGGGCGATGGAGCAGTGGTTCCAGCTCGCCGCCGCCGTCCTCGCCCACAGCGTCAGTAACTTCGCCGTCGTCACCTCGCCGCGGAGCCGTGAGACCCGCCTGCGCCACGTCCAGCTCGTGCCGTTGCAGGAGGCCAGCGCCCTCTGCGTCGTCGTCCTCAACGAGGCCCGCATCCGCCAGCAGGTGCTCGCCTTCCGCGAGCCGATCGACGAGACGGCGCTCCTCCTCACCGCCGGCCGCCTGAACGAGCTCTACGCCGGCCTCTCGGCGGCGGAGCTGCCGGAGCAGCCCGACACCGCGCCCGAGCTCGACGAGACCGTCCTCAAGGCGGTCGTCGAGCTCATGGAGCAGGAGTCGATCGCCCTCGGTGAGGTCTTCCGCGACGGCGTCCGTGAGGTCCTCACCCAGCCCGAGTTCGCCCGCTCCGAGCGTATGATCGAGCTCATCGACGTCCTCGAGCAGCGGACGCTCAGCGCCGCCATCCCGATCGGCCAGCTCAGCGACGGCATCAGCGTCGTGATCGGCGCCGAGAACAGCAACGAGGCGATGCGCGGGTGCAGCATCGTCCTCAGCCGCTACGGCGCCGAGGGCGGCGCCTCCGGCATCGTCGGCGTCCTTGGCCCCACCCGCATGCGCTACGCCCGCACCATCCCGACCGTGCGCTACCTGGCCTCGCTGCTCGGCGACCTGGTAGCCCAGATCTAGAGAACCCGGAGCCGGCGCCAGCGCCGCTCTTCTTAGAGGAGAAGATGTCTACGCAAGAAGACGAGGAGCAAGCACGCTTCGTCGACCGCCGCGCCGCCAGCGCCGGCGAGGCCGCGCCCGAGGCCGCCGGCGGCGACGACGAGCCGCTCGAGGCCCAGCTCGCGGCCGAGAAGGAGCGCGCCCAGTCCTACCTCGGGTCGTGGCAGCGGGCCGCCGCCGACTACCAGAACTTCAAGCGCCGCGTCGAGCAGGAGCGTGAGGAGGTCGCCCGCCTCGCCAGCGCCGCCTTCATCATCAACCTTCTGCCCGTGATCGACGACCTCGAGCGCGCCCTCCACAGCGTCGACGCCCACCTCGTCGGCCTCACCTGGGTAGACGGCATCCGCCTCATTCACCGCAAGTTCGTCTCCTTGCTCGAGCTCAGCGGCGTCGAGGAGATCGCGGCCGAGGGCGAAGCCTTCGACCCGACTCTGCACGAGGCCGTCATGTTCGGCGAAGGCGAGGAGGGCAAGGTGCTCAGCGTCGTCCAGCGGGGCTTCAAGCTCGGCGGCCGCGTCCTCCGCCCGACCATGGTCGTCGTCGGCGGCAAGGCGCCGCAGGACTAGCGGGGAAGGTAAGACATGCCATTGTTCGGCGGCGGCAGCAAGCGCCCGAAGCTCGACGGCCTCACGAAGGAGGAGGAGTTGCGCCGCGACGCCCTCAACCCGGAGGTGCTGCGCCGCGCCGGCGAGAAAGGCGTCGCCGGCCAGGCGCCCGCCGCTCTCGCGATCCTCAAGGAGAAGACGGAGGCGGAGCCGGCCGAATTCCTCTGGCCCTGCCTCCTCGGCCGCCAGCTCATGAGCATGGGGCGGCCGGCACCGGCGCTCGAGGCCTTCGCCGAGGCCATACGCCGCGACGAGACCGAGGTCCGCGCCCACTTCGGCGCCGGCCGCGCCTACTTCGATGCCGCCGAAGCGAAGCTCGACCTCGGCGCCGCCGCCTCCAGCGAGGTCACGATCGGCGATCTGACGGTCGACAACCTCTATCAGGAGGCGCTGCGCAGCTTCCGTCGCGCCCTCGAGATCACGACAGACAAGAGCGAGCGCGACCAGCTCAGCAAGGCGGTCAGCACCGTCGACAAGGCGATCGCGAAGAAGGCCGGGCGCCTGTAGACGGGCCCGCCTCTAACGAACCACTACCAGCAAAACCTATCGAGATGAGAGGAACCGACAATGGCTAAAGTAATCGGCATCGACCTCGGCACGACGAACTCCTGCATCGCCGTCATGGAGGCAGGCGAGCCCGTCGTCATCCCCAACGCCGAGGGCGGCCGCACCACGCCCTCCGTCGTCGCCACCGCCAAGAGCGGCGAGCGCCTCGCCGGCCAAGTCGCGAAGCGCCAGGCGATCACCAACCCGGACAACACGATCTACTCGATCAAGCGCCTCATGGGCCGCAAGCTCAGCGACGCGTCCGTCCAGCGCGACCTCAAGCTCCTCTCCTACAAGGTCGTCGCCGCCGAGAACGGCGACGCCGCCGTCACCATGGAGGGCCGCACCTACTCGCCGCCCGAGATCTCGGCGATGATCCTCCAGAAGCTGAAGACCGACGCCGAAGCCTACCTCGGCGATTCCGTCAACGAGGCCGTGATCACCGTCCCCGCCTACTTCAACGACAGCCAGCGCCAGGCGACCAAGGACGCCGGCCGGATCGCCGGCCTCGAAGTCCTCCGGATCATCAACGAGCCCACCGCCGCCTCCCTCGCCTACGGCCTCGATAAGACCGGCGAGGAGACGATCGCCGTCTACGACCTCGGCGGCGGCACCTTCGACGTCTCCGTCCTCGAGCTCGGCGAAGGCACCTTCCAGGTCAAGTCGACCAACGGCGACACCCACCTCGGCGGCGACGACTTCGACCAGATCGTCATCGACTGGCTCGTCGACGAGTTCAAGCGCGACCAGGGCATCGACCTGCGCCAGGACCGCATGGCCCTCCAGCGCCTCAAGGAAGCGGCGGAGAAGGCGAAGATCGAGCTCTCGACGGTCATGCAGACCGACGTCAACCTCCCCTTCATCACCGCCGACGCCGCCGGCCCTAAGCACCTCAACCTGACGTTAACGCGCGCCAAGCTCGAACAGCTGGTCGGCGACCTCGTCGAAGCCAGCCTCGGTCCCTGCCGCCAGGCCCTTCAGGACGCCGGCATCGCCACCGCCAAGATCGACGAGGTCGTCCTCGTCGGCGGCCAGACCCGCATGCCCCTCGTCATCGAGAAGGTGCGCCAGTTCTTCGGCAAGGAGCCCCACCGCGGCGTCAATCCAGACGAGGTCGTTGCCGTCGGCGCCGCCATCCAGGCCGGCGTCCTCAAGGGCGACGTCCAGGACGTCCTCCTCCTCGACGTCACGCCCCTCACCCTCGGCATCGAGACCCTCGGCGGCGTCGCGACGCCCCTGATCCAGCGCAACACCACCATCCCCACCAGCAAGAGCCAGGTCTTCTCCACCGCCGCCGACAGCCAGCCCTCGGTCGAGATCCACGTCGTCCAGGGCGAGCGCGCCATGGCCGCCGACAACAAGTCGCTCGGCCGCTTCTTGCTGGACGGCATCCTGCCGGCACAGCGCGGCGTCCCCCAGATCGAGGTCGCCTTCGACATCGACGCCAACGGCATCCTCAACGTCAGCGCCACGGACAAGGGCACGGGCCGCGAGCAGAAGATCACGATCACGGCCGGCTCCGGCCTCTCCAAGGAGGAGGTCGAGAAGCTCCAGCGGGAGGCCGAGCTCCACGCCACGGAGGACCGCGAGCGTCGCGAGCTGATCGAAGCCCGCAACGCCGCCGACAGCATGGCCTACACGGCGGAGAAGACCCTGCGCGACAACGCCGACAAGATCGAGGCCGACCTCAAGGCCGAGGTCGAGACGAAGGTCGCGGCCGTGCGCACCGCCTTGCAAGAGACGGACCTCGACGCGATCAACAGCGCCGTCGCCGACCTCAACACGACGATGCAGAAGATCGGCGAGGCCGTCTACCGCCAGGGCGGCGCCGACGGCACCCAAGCCCCCGAAGCCGCCCCCGAGGAGGCCCCGGAAGGCACCGTAGAAGGCGAGTTCCGCGAGGTCTAAGCAGGCTGAGCCTGCACCCAGGGGCTGCCGCGGCAGCATCCGAAAGCTCGGGTGCAGGGATCCAATCCCTGCCGGGGAGTGTGAGGGGTGACCCCTCACACCTTCCAGTAGTCATCTAATCATTACGAAGCAGAACGATTAGGGATGCGCAGCGCCGCAGGTTGAACCTGCGTCCAAGAACCCAAGGAGCCCTCGACAATTCGCACGGCCGCCTTCGCCGCCACGCAGGGGCCTGCCCGCTGCGCATCCCTGGCGGTCTGCTCCGCCAAAGAATGAGGGACTGTGGGGACACCCCACGCCCCGGCAGAGGCGCTGCGCCCTCTGCACTCCTGCCTTCGGACGCCGCGCGGTAGCTTATGGGTGCAGGCTCAGCCTGCCGCGGTAGCTTATGGGTGCAGGCTCAGCCTGCCGCTGCAGCCCTGGGTGCAGGCTCAGCCTGCCGCTGCGCCCTCTGCACTCCTGCTTTCGGAATCAGCCTGGCGGACTTGCATGCTGCTACCGGGTGGCCACGCGGTAGCTTATGGGTGCAGGCTCAGCCTGCCGCGGCAGCCCTGGGTGCAGGCTCAGCCTGCCGCTGCGCCCTCTGCACTCCTGCTTTCGGAATCAGCCTGGCGGACTTGCATGCTGCCACCGGGTGGCCGTGCGGTAGCTTATGGGCGCAGGCTCAGCCTGCCGCGGTAGCTTATGGGTGTAGCTTATGAGTGCAGGCTCAGCCTGCCCTTGCCTTCAGTCGGAGGGCAGCTTACGATTGGCGCGCCCGCCCCTAAAAGCAAAACGCCAGGAGGGATCATGGAATCGGAGCCGGGCCTTCATCGCCTCCAGCTCAAGATCAACGGCGAGGCGCGGAACGTCGAGGTGCCGGCCCGCCGCACCCTCGTCGACCTTCTTCGCTATGACCTCGCCCTCACCGGCACCAAGGAAGCCTGCGGCGTCGGCGTCTGCGGCGCCTGCACCGTCCTCATCGACGGCCAGATCGTCGCCTCGTGCATCACCCTCGCCGTGCAAGCAGACGGCGCCGAGATCGTCACCATCGAAGGCATCGGCAGTCCCGATAACCTCCACCCCGTCCAGGAGAGCTTCATCCGCAACGGCGGCTTCCAGTGCGGCATCTGCACGCCCGGCCAGGTCGTCGCCGCCAAGGCCCTGCTCGACCTCAACCCCTCGCCCAGCGAGGACGAGATCAAGGAGTGGATGATGGGCAACCTCTGCCGCTGCACCGGCTACTACCAGATCATCGACTCGATCGTCGACGCCGCCAGGCCGGCCGGAGCCTAGAGGATGCGCGACTTCTTCTTCCACACGCCCAGCACCCTCGACGAAGCCCTCGCCCTCCTCGAGGAGCACGCCGATGACTGCCGGCCGATCGCCGGCGGCACCGCCATCGTCGTCCTCCTCAAGCAGTCCCTGCTCGACGCCGACCACCTCGTCAGCCTCACCCGCATCCCCGGCCTCAGCGGCATCCGTCGCGAGGCGGACGGCCTCCACGTCGGCGCCCTCACCAGCCACCGCGAGATGGAGACCTCGGCTCTCGTCGCCGCGGCCGCGCCCCTCCTCAGCGACGTCTACCGCCGTGTCGCTACCGTGCGCATCCGCAACGTCGCCACCGTCGGCGGCAGCCTTGCCCACGCCGACCCGGCCCAGGACCCGCCGCCCGGCCTCATCGCCCTCGACGCGACCGTGAAGCTCGTCTCGCGCGGCGGCGAGCGCAGCCTGCCCGTCGCCGACCTCTTCCGCGACTACTACGAGACCGCGATCGCGCCCGGCGAGCTCCTCACCGAGGTCATCGTCCCCGCCCAGGCCGCCGCCACTAAGGCGACCTACATCAAGTACCTCCCGCGTACCGAGGACGACTACGCCACCGTCTCCGTCGCCGCCGCCGCTCAGGTGAGCAACGGCGTCTGCACCAACCTCCGCGTCGCCCTCGGCGCCGCCGCGCCGACGCCCGTCCACGCCACCGCCGTCGAGCGCGAGCTCGAGGGCAAGAGCGTCAGCGCCGCCGCCGTCCGCCAGGCCGCCGAGGCCGTCGTTAGCCAGGTCGACCCCCTCGACGACTTCCGCGGCAGCGCCGCCTACAAGCGCGACATGGCCGTCGTCTTCACCCGCCGCGCCCTCGAGCAGGTGCTCGGCGTCGGGCCGTGAAGTTCGCCCACACCCTCCGGATCGAGGCGTCGAAGGCGAAGGTAGACGCCTTCCTCGGCGACTTCGAGCGCTCCGCCCTCTGTCTCCCCGGCGTCGAGGAGGTACGTAGCCTCGGCGACGGCGAGTACGAGGGCCGCGTCCGCGTCCGCGTCGGGCCCCTCGGCTTCAACCTCGGCGGCCGTGCCCGCCCCGAGCGCGGCGCCGACGGCCGCTGGCTCGTCCACGGCGAGGGCAACGACCGTCGCATCGGCGCCGGCGTCAAGGCCTCGCTCGAGGCGCAGCTCACGGCGCTCGGCCCCGACACCACCGACGTCCAGATCAGCGCCGACGTCCAGTTCTCCGGCCGTCTCGCCGGCCTCGGCCAGCCCCTGATTAAGCGCAAGGCAGACGCCATGGTCCTGGAGTTCACCGAGAACCTCCGCCAGGCCGTCGCCGCCTCCTAGCGGCCTCGAACCGCGACCGGCGCCCATGTTTACCCACGTCGAGGTCGAGCCGAACCCGAGCTGCCCCATGAGCGCCAACCAGGTCTTCAAGAACCTCGGCGACCCCTTCGCCGTCGCCCAGGTGAGGATCTTCGAAGGCGAGCCCGGCGGCCGCCTTTGCGCCGTAACCGGCTGGTCCAGCGCCGCTGACGGCACGCCCGTCGCCGCCTACGCCGTCGCCGTCGAGGACTCCAGCGCCGGCACCGCCTACGTCGTCTACGGCGGCGACTGGGGCATCCGCCTCCGGCCCGCCGATACGACGCCGCAGTGGCGCCTGGAGGACGCCGACCAGTGGGGCGAGACCCACCTCGTCCTCGCCGACGCCGACGACCTCATCGCGGCCGCGACCCGTCCCTAGCGCCGCCGACGCCGACGGCCTCATCAGCGCCGCGACCGGTTGCCGACGCCGCCGCCGGCGCAGGGCTGGTCTAGCAAGCGGCCGTCTCGGTACACTGAGGCAGTCGTATAACGCGGCGGGACCCGCGGCAGAACTGACGCAGTCGTATAACGCGGCGGCGCCCGCGGCGGAACCGGCGCAGTCGTATAACGGGGCGAGGCCCGCGGCGGAGGTAAAATGATCGACACCGGCGATTTGCGCAAGGGGCTGACCATCGAGCTCGACGGCAACCTCTACAGCATTGTCGACTGGGAGCACAACAAGACGGGCCGCGGTGGCGCCCTCGTCAAGCTGAAGCTGCGCGACGTCCGCGCCGGCCACATCATCGAGCGCACCTTCAACGCCGGCTCCAAGTTCCAGCGCGCCCGCATCGAGCGCCAGCCGGCCCAGTACCTCTACAACGAGAACGACCTCTTCTACTTCATGAACAAGGAGAGCTACGAGCAGATCGCGATGAACCGCAACGCCGTCGGCGACATGGTCCTCTACCTCAAGGAGAACGACGACTGCCAGGTGCTCACCTACGGCGAGGAGGCGATCAACGTCGAGCTCCCCGCCGCCGTCATCCTCGACGTCGCCGAGACCGAGCCGGCGCTGCGCGGCGACACCGCCCAGGGCGGCACCAAGCCCGCCACGCTCGTGACCGGCCTCGTCGTCAGCGTCCCTTTCTTCGTCGTCACCGGCGACAAGGTCAAGGTCGACACGCGCAGCGGCGAGTACCTAGAGCGCGCCAACTAGGGCTTGCGCCCGGCGCGCCACTGCTCCCGCCGCAGCTATCCTTGGTTCTTTTCTCTTGTATTTCTTCCCAGGATCGCGGACAGACCCAGGGCAGCGAGAGCGCAAGCAGCAGACGGAATGAGCCAGGCGCCAAGACTATAGACTCCAAGGATGGTGATCAGGACATAGAGGGTTGCACAGGCAGCGTGAACTCGGAATCCACCGTGCACGCCGAGCAGCCTGAAATGCACCGCCTAAGACCAGTCCTGTAAGGAGCGGGGATGGCTTCTTCACCGCGATCGGCTCCGCTCAAGGCGCAGGCCATGCAGGCAATCGTGTCCGTGTCACGCCTCGGACTGTATCCCACCTGACTGGGAGGTCGCATTCCACATGGTGCACACCATGTTTGGGGGCAAGCACCAACGCTTCGGTCTGTTAGGAGGTGCTTTCGCACAATGAACGGACTGCTGGGGAGCACTACCACGTGCGCGTGCCTCGGAAGCAGGGCACTTTTATCTAACTTCGTCTCACCGCTCTCGACACCGTCGACGCAGAACATAAGCCGAAACAGGAACCTGGGCATGCTTACTGGGCTTGCGAAGCAACTGGTACGAACGGCACGCTCGATCATAAATGACCGAGGATACGACCTCGTCAGGACCATGCCGCGCTCGATCCTCCCCTCAGCCGGGTCGTTGCCGGCACTACTCAGACATACGCTCACTGCGTTCTCGGTCGAGGCGGTTATCGACGTTGGCGCCAACGAAGGGCAATTTGCTACGTTCTTGCGATCAATGGGCTACAAAGGGTTCATTGTTTTCGTGGAACCCGCACACCAACCCTTCGAACTTCTAGCCGAGAAAGCCCGTAATGACGGCGACTGGCTTGCCTATCAACTGGCCGCCGGCACCACTGAAGGCTTCGCAGAGTTACAGCTGGCCAGCATGTCTGAGCTCAACTCTCTCCAGGGAATGACCGAGTTTGGCCATCAGTTCTTTGGTGGTACTACGGTGCGGACCGGGACTGAACGCGTGCAAGTCGTCCGGCTGGATCAGATTCTTGCCGAGGTATTTGAGCGCCGGAACATTCAACGGGCGTTACTCAAGCTGGACACCCAAGGCTGGGACCTCGAGGCAGCGAGAGGCGCCGAGGGCCTCATGGATCGTATCGTCGCCATCCAGACTGAAATTTCATTCCAGGCCTTGTATGAGAAGATGCCGACCTTTGAGGAGTCGTGGTCCTATTTCCGCGATCGTGGCTTTGAAATTCTCGCCCTTTCGCCCATCTCAATAGACTACCGGAGCATGATCCTGGCAGAGATGGACTGTCTCATGGTGCGACCGAGGGCATAAGGCGCACTGGGGACCGAACCGGCGGAACCGCTTTGAAGGCTCTTTCGAGTTACTTCGCAGTCTGCTAGTTCACTCACTGAAAGGGGCGGTGCCCCTACGCGCGACGATTTCGAGGCAGCAATCTTCTTAGCAATCTTTTTCTAGCCTCCCAGTGCGCTTTATCCCATAAGAACAATGTTTGTGCCGATATACGAGGGCCATATCTCCAGGTCTGTATCTATCGTTCTCAGCGGCTGACTAACGCCAAGGTTGTTGTCTTCGGCCAAGAGCCACGCGGCTGCAAATAGCAGAGCTAGCTCGCCACCGACTGCGAACCCGGTCAGCCTGGGCAAGTTCACGGAGTTATCACAATTTAGGCAATGCCACCAGTAGATCAGCGGCCACATTTGCGCGGAGGCGAGGTAGTTACTCACCGGCGTTACCCGCCGCCTCAGTGCCCAGTGAAAGCTCAACCGCACCGCCGCGTGGGTCCGGGTCGCTGAGGCCGCCAACCTGTTTACACTCGTTTAACCGCCTCTTGAGCCCCGTTTCGCGCCCGCTCGCTAACATTCCATTCATGGAGCCAGGCGCCGCCAGGCGCGCGTATTCCCTGAGGGGCCAGTCAGAGAGGCAAGCATGCGAAAGATCCTATCGGCCACGGCCGTCCTCGGCGTCATCGCCTTCGCGGCGGTCATCGGCGTCTTCCTCCTGCGCAGCGACGACCCCGGCCTCGCGACCGAAGCGCCCTTGATTACGTCGCCGACCGGCGCGGCCGCCGCGCTCGACGTAGCGCCGACCGGCACCGCGGCCGTCGACCTGCCCGCCGGCGTCCGCCGCTTCGTCATCGACCCCTCCGGTTCCAGCGCCAAGTACGTCGTCAAGGAGAACCTGCGCCTGATTGACACCACTGCTGTCGGCGAGACCAGCGCGATCAGCGGCGAGATCTACCTCTCGCCCGACGGCCTCTACGCCGGCTCTGCCTCGACTTTCACGGTCGACCTGCGCGAGCTCGAGAGCGACGAGAGCAGGCGCGACAGCTACATCAAGCGCACGACGCTCGACACGAGCAGCTTCCCCTTCGCCGAGTTCGTCGTCGAGTCACTCACCGGCTTCCCCGCCGGCTACGTCGAGGACACCCAGATCGCGCTCACGCTCACAGGCTCGATGACGATCCACGGCGTCAGCCAGCCCATGACCTTCACCGTCCTGGCCCGCCAGGCCGGCGACAGCCTCACCGCCGCCGCCGACGCCGACTTCAAGATGACCGACTTCGGCATCGAGCCGCCCTCGGTCCAGATCGCCGCCGCCCGTGACGAAGTCCACATCCAGATCGTCCTCCTCGCCCGCGAGCCCGCCGCCTGAGAGAAGGGGGCTCGACGGACCGCTTGTTCCTTCTCGGAAACGTGCCTGTCCATCGACAGCACCGCGGTGCAAGCGTGGTCGCGGCCTTCTCCGGTAGCGATGATTGCTATCATGGGTAGCGATAAGCGAGCGACTAAGACGGTCGAGTCGCCCGCGGTCGAGGAGGACTGAGCCGATGGAGAGAATTCGCACGCGGCGCCTGGCCTCTTACCCTCTGCTGATCCTCACCGACAGGGCTTCGATGCTCTGGGCGGGGATCGCCGCGGCGGCCTGCGGCGCTGCCCTCGGCTTCGGCATCATGGGCTATCACCTGCTCGTCGACGGCACCTCCTACACCGCCGTCTCCTGGGCGCTCATTGCACCCGTCTGGCTAGGGGCGGCCCTCTTCTGGGTGCTGGCGCTGCGCTTCTCGCCTTACTTCTTCATCGTCATGACCGCGTTGGCGACCTCCGCCGGCATTTACTACGGCGACGTGTACGGCCAGTACGCGGGCGGCTTTCTCGTGGTCGTCGGCCCGCTTCACCTCATCGTCACCGACTCGGGCCGGCTGACCCGTCCTCGCTGAGCCCCGCCACCGCCACAAGCTCGTATCTGGCTCGTCCGCCACGCCCGCGAGCCCGCCGCCTGAGAGAGGGGGCGGATTCGACGGCATCGAGCCGTGCGCTCCACTCGCTTCGGCCAGTGCGGGTCGCTAAGGACCCGCTGGCTCCTTCTCAAGACGACGATTCGACGAGGAGAGCGAGAGCAGTGTGGGTCCAGGTGAGCCTGGCTATAATCAAATCGTGAGACGCAACCTCGACGAGCTCGATGCCCGCCGCCTCCTTACCGGCGGCCCCGTCCTCCTCCTCAGCTGCAGCTACCGCGGCCGTCACAACGTCATGCCCGTCGCCTACGCCATGCCGCTGAGCCTGGTGCCGCCCCTGATCGGCATCGCCGTACACCCCTCGCGTCACTCCTACGACATCATCCGCAAGACGGAGGAGTTCGCCCTCAACGTGCCGACGCGCGAGCTCCTCCACCACGTCCAGTACCTCGGCAGCCTCACCGGCGCCGAGGTCGACAAGTTCGAGCTGACGAAGCTGCCCAGCTTCCGCGCCCGCCGCCTCGACACGGTCCTCCTCGAGGGCTGCGTCGGCTGGGTCGAGTGCAGCCTCGACGACGCCATCGAGATGGGCGACCACTTCCTCCTCGTCGGCCGCGTCGTCGCCGTCTCGGCCGACGACGACGCCTTCAAGGACCACTGGCTCCTCGCAGACGCCGAGTCGCGGCCGCTGCACTACCTCGGCGCCAACTACTACGCCGTCCTCTCAGAGGTCCTGGAAGCGCGCGTGCCCAAACCGGCGGAGGAGTACGAGCGCAATCTCCAGGAAGCGGTCGACGAGCAGCTCGCACTCGGCCGCGAGGGCGAGGAGCGCCGCCTCGAAGAGGAGGGCGAGCGCGAGGAGTTCCGCCGCCGCGAGGGCTTCGACCGGCCGACTCAGTGACGGCTCCCCAATCGACGCTGCCCCGCCTCCTCATCGCCACAGGTAACGCCGGCAAGGTCGACGAGTTCCGCGACCTCCTCGCCGGCTGCGGCTGGCAGGTCGTCGCGCCGAACGAGATCGGCCTCGCTCTCGCGGTCGAGGAGACCGGCGCCACTTATCTCGAGAACGCCAACCTCAAGGCGGCGGCGTTTTCAAAAGCCAGCGGCCTCGCCGCCCTCGCCGACGACTCCGGCCTCGAGGTCGACGCCCTCGACGGCGAGCCCGGCCCCCTGCACCACGACGGCGGCTGGGACGGCGGCGACCAGGCGGAGCGCATCCAGATCCTCCTCGACGCCCTCAAGGACGTGCCGGCCGAGCGCCGCACGGCCCGCTTCCGCACCGTCATCGTCGTGCTCCTGCCGGACGGCCGCCGCATCGAGGCGACGGGCGCTTGCGAGGGCGTCATTGCCGCCGCGGCGGTGGGCGACGCGGGCTTCGGCTACGACCCCGTCTTCTACCTGCCCGCCGAGGGGATGACCATGGCCGAGCTCGGCCTCGCCGCCAAGAACCGCCTCAGCCACCGCGCCGCCGCCGCCGCCGCGATCAGCGCAGAGCTGCGCGCCCTCGCCAACCAGTGACTCGAACCCTCGCTCCTCATAAGCCCACCGAGCCATCTCCAGTCCACGACCTTCGAAACCTCGCGGCGGGTTGTCAATCTGAGCAAGCGAAGAGTCTAGGCCCTGGGAACAGATCGGCCCGAAGCGGATTCCTCGCCCTGCTCAAGTTGACCGGCGGCTCTACCCGCCTTGCTATAATTAGCGAAGCGCCCGCTCCGCAAACCACCCATGC
>Ga0326597_10007449_pt1 | contig 14905 bp, 13 predicted proteins | sample RVTome_12_FD_203789 | JGI IMG/M metagenome (GOLD analysis project Ga0326597, IMG submission 203789) | Soil microbial communities from uranium-contaminated site in the Upper Colorado River Basin, Wyoming, United States - RVT100D185 | ecosystem: Environmental > Terrestrial > Soil > Contaminated >... | reverse complement strand
CGTGCTCCAGGTCCGGCCCGAACGGTGGGCGTCGCTCGCCCCGGAGCGTCCGCAGCTCGGGGAGCGACTCCTGGCCATGGCGCTCGAGCGCCTGACGGAGGCGGAGACCGTGGGCGAGGCTCCCGGTGTCTCGGGCAGCGTGCTGTCGGGCCGAGGGCTCACCAAGGTGTACCGGCGCCGGCGCGTCGTGGACGACGTGCACGTCGCACTCCAGCAGGGAGAGATCGTCGGCCTCCTGGGCCCCAACGGGGCCGGCAAGACGACGACCTTCTACATGATCGTCGGCCTGGTGCGGCCGGATGCGGGGCGCATCTACATCGACGAGGAAGACATCTCGTCGCGGCCGATGTACCAGCGGGCGCGCGAGGGGATCGGGTATCTGGCCCAGGAGCCCTCGGTGTTCCGGAAGCTCACGGTCGAGGAGAACGTCCTGGCCATCCTCGAGACGCTGGGGCTGTCACGGGCCGAACGCGAGGAGCGCCTCGAATCGCTGCTCGACGAGCTGTCCGTCAAGCACCTGAGGCGCGAGAAGGCCTACAAGCTCTCGGGGGGCGAGCGGCGCCGCCTGGAGATCACCCGCGCGCTGGTCACGCGGCCCAAGTTCATGCTGCTCGACGAGCCGTTCGCCGGCGTGGACCCGATCGCGGTGCACGACATCCAGTCCATCGTGGCGGACCTGCGCCGCCGCGGCATCGGGGTGCTCATCACGGACCACAACGTGGAGCAGACGCTCGACATCGTGGACCGCGCGTACATCCTCTTCGAGGGCCGCGTGCAAGTGGCGGGGTCGGTGCGGGAACTGGTCTTCGACGACCGGGTCGCCGACCTGTATCTCGGGCCGACCCTCACCGCCCGGCTGCGCGACCGGCTCGGGGGGGTGGCGGCGTGAAGCCCGGCCTGCATCAGAGTACGCAGCTCCGTCAGGAGCTGCGGATGAATCCGCGCCTGTACCAGGCGATGGACCTGCTGTACATGCCGCTCCTGGACCTCCAGCAGCACCTGAAGCAGGAGCTGCTGGTGAATCCGTTCCTGGAGCTGATCGAGCCGGAGGAAGAGGAAACCGCCGTTCCGGAGCCGGCCGCCGAGGAACAGGAGCGGGAAAAGCAGGAGAAGCAGGACGAGATGGACTGGGAGGAGATACTCCTCGACGGATTTCAGGTGAGCGGCTCCGGGGCGCGGGATCTGTCCACGTCGGACGAGACCTTCGAACGGATGCCGGTGCAGGCGCGGGCGCTGTCCGATTACCTGCGGGACCAGCTCCAGATGCTCGAGCTCACGGACCGGCAGCGGGTGCTCGCGGAGGAGTTCCTCGGCAATCTCGGCGAAGACGGCTACCTCCAGGCGAGCCTCGGGGAGATCATCCGCGGCGCCAACCGGTGGGCCGGATTCGAGGTGGAGGAGGAGGCGGACGGGGCGGACGGGGCGGAGGGGGCGGACGCGGTGGATGGGGCAGACACGGCAGATGCCGCGCCGCGTGAGGTCGACCACGCCGCGGCGGCGCCTGTGGCGGCGCCCATCCCCACCGGTGCCGAGGATCCCGCGATCACGCCGTTCACCGTCGCCGAGGCGGAGGTGCTCCTGCGGATCATGCAGACCCTGGACCCGCCCGGTATCTGCGCGCGCGACCTGCGGGAATCACTGCTGATCCAGCTGCGCGAGCTGGGCGAGGCCGCCGCGTTCGTCTATCGCCTGGTGGAGGAGGCGTTCGAGGACCTCAAGGGCCACCGCTGGACCGAGATTGCCAAGCAGTACGGCGTGGACCCGAAGGAAGTCCAGGATGCCGCGGACGAGCTGGCCCGCCTCGATCCCAAGCCGGGCCTCCGCTTTCTTCCGTCGGACGATGAGTATGTCGTGCCCGACCTCGTGGTCGAGAAAATCGAGGGCGTGTACCGCGTGTACCTGAACGACCAGGGCATGCCGCGGCTCCGCATCAGCAAGGTCTATCAGGAGCTGGCCGGTGACAAGAAGCAGTTCACGGGCGAGACCCGCGAGTTCATCACGGAGAAGCTGAACGGCGCCACATGGCTGATCCAGGCTATCGAACAGCGCCGCCAGACCATGCTCAAGGTGATGCGCTTCATCGTGGACCGGCAGCGGGACTTCTTCGAGAAGGGCATCGAGCACCTGCATCCGCTGACCCTGCGTGAAGTGGCGGACGTCGTGAGCATGCACGAGTCCACGGTCAGCCGCGTCACCAACCAGAAGTACGTGCAGACGCCGCGTGGGGTGTACCCGCTCAAGTTCTTCTTCTCGAGCAGTCTCGAGACCACGTCGGGTGAGGATGCGAGCGCGCGGGCCGTCCGGGCGCAGATCGAGAAGCTCGTCGGCGACGAATCGGCCGGGGCGCCGCTCACGGACGCGCAGATCGTGAGCGCGTTGCGGGACCGGGGCGTGCGGATCGCGCGGCGCACCGTGGCCAAGTACCGGGACCAGCTGGGAATCCTGCCGGCCCGCATGCGGAAGCGGCTGTGACCCTCGCGGCCCGGGGGACGGACGCGGAGGTGAGCGTCCTGGTGCCCGCCAAGGACGAGGCGGAGAACCTCCCGGAGTTCGTCCGCCTGTGTGCCGAGGCGTTCGCCCCCGAGCCATACGTCTGCGAAGTCGTGGTCGTCAACGACGGGAGTGAGGACGACACCGCTGGGGTGCTGACGCGCCTGCAGAGCCAGCACGGGTTTCTCCGGGTGGTGACGCACCGGGCCCGCCAGGGTATCGCCGACGCGCTGCGCTCGGCGGCGGATGCCGCCACCGGCCGGATCTTCGTGTTCTATCCCGCGGACCTGCAGTTCCTTCCGTCCGAGATTCCCGGTCTGGTGGCGCCCATTCGGGCCGGTGAGGCGGACATCGTCACGGGCGCCAAGCAGGGACAGTACGAGAAGGCCTTCGTCTCCGGCGTGTACAACTGGCTGTGCCGACTGCTCTTCGGGATCCGGGTCACCGACCTCAACGCGGTCAAGGCGTATCGGCGCGAAGTCGCGGCGGTCGTGCCCCGGCGGCCGGACTGGCACCGCTTCATGGTCGTCATCGGGGCGGCGGATGGCTTCCGTGTGACGGAACGTCCCGTGACGCTGCTCCCGCGCCGCGCGGGTCGGTCGAAATTCGGGCTGGGGCGCATTCCCGTGGGCGCGCTGGATCTCCTGTCCGTGTGGTTCCAGCTCCGCTTCGGTCGCAAGCCGCTGCTGTTCTTCGGCGTGCTCGGCGGCCTGCTGTTCCTGCTGGGTTTTCTGGTCGGGCTTGCGGCGCTCATCATCCGGTTCGGGTTTGGCGTCGGATTCCGGCCGCTCCTCGACCTCGTGATGGTGCTGGTCATCTCCGGTATCGCCCTGTTCGGGTTCGGCTTCGTCGGCGAGATGGTGGCCGGCGTGCGCGAGGAGATGCACGGACTGGCCCGCGCCGTGGAACGCCTGACGCGCGACCGCCGCGACTAGCCCCTTGCGGGTCCTCGCGGTCTCCCATGCATACCCCCGGTTCGACGGCGACCTCGCGGGTGCGTTCCTCGAGCGCCTGTACGAGGCGCTGACCGCGCGGGGGCATACCGTGCGGGTGATCGTGCCCGCGGACCAGGGACAGGGCGGGGAAGTGCGTCGTCGCGGCATCGTGGTGGAGCGGGTCCGCTATGCGACGGCACGGCGCGAAACGCTCGCCTATCGGGGCACGATGATCCAGGCCCTGCGCAGCCCGGCCGGCCTGCTCGCGTTCCGGGGACTGGTGCGGGCCCTCGCGCGCGCGGTCGGCGCGCGGGCCGGCGACGCGGACGTCGTGCACGCGAACTGGTGGGTTCCGGGTGGCTACGCGGTGTGGCGCGCGCGGCGCGTCGGTATGCCACCGTGTGTGCTCACTCTGCACGGGACCGACGCCGCCCTGCTGCAGCGCTCGTGGGGCGCGCGGCTGATCGCGCGGCCCGTGCTCCAGAATGCCCAGGCCGTCACGACCGTTTCGAGCTTTCTCGCAGCGATCGCCGAGCGCGCGGGGGCCCGCCCGACGCCCGTGGTGCTGCCGATGCCGGTGGACGGCGGCTCGGTGCCGACGTCGCTGGCGGGCGGCGGCGGTGTGGTGACCGTCGGACGGCTGACGCGGCAGAAACGACTCCAGCTCGTGATCGAGGCCGTTGCGGAGCTCCACGCGCGGGGCCGGGGGATGCACCTCACGGTCGTGGGAGATGGGCCGGAACGGTCGGCGCTCGAAGGGACCGCCGTGCGGCTGGGCCTGCGGGAGCACGTCCGCTTCACCGGGGCCGTGCCGCCGGAGGCGGTCCCGGGCCTGCTCGCGGGCGCGGACGTCTTCGCGTTCCCGGCCCGGCACGAGGGGTTCGGGCTGGCTGTCGCGGAGGCGCTGATGGCGGGCGTGCCCGTCGTGGTGGCCGCTGACGGGGGCGGCGTGCTGGATATCGCGCGTGAGTGCCCGGGGGCGGAGATCGTCCCGGTAGCCGACGCTGGGGCCTGGGCGGCTGCCATCGGTCGGCTCAACGGGAATGCTGCTGCGCGCTCGAAGGCGGCGGTGGCCGGCGCCGAGTGGCGCGAGCGCCTGCGGCCCGCCGCGGTGGCGGAGCGATTCGAGGCCGTCCTGGAGAGCGTGTGCCGCCGAACGTAACGCGCACCTCCCGCACGATGTGGCTGCTCCAGGGCGCCCTCGCCGTGGCCGTGATCGCGTTCGTCTGGCGCTCCGCGGCGCGGCACTGGGATGAGTTTCGGCGGCTCGAATTTCCCATGCACGTGCGCCCGGGCTGGATCGTGCTCGCCGGCGCGGTCGTCCTCCTGACGTACGGCCTGCTCGTGGCGGCGTGGCGCGCGGTCATCCTCGGCTGGGGAGAACGGCTCGGGTATCGTCCGGCGCTGCGGATCTGGACCATTTCCAACCTCGGTCGCTACCTGCCGGGCAAGGTCTGGAGCGTCGCGGGGCTCGCGGTCCTCGCGCAGCGTGAGGGAGTGGCGGGGTGGGCGTCGGTTGGGGCGGCCATCGCGATGCAGGCGATTGCCGTGGGTTCCGGGGTCGCCATCGCGGCGGCAACGGTGCCAGGCACGCTCTCAGGCGCCGGGATCCTGATGGCCACCGGCATCGCGGCTGCCACGGTCGCGGCCCTCGCCCTGCCGCGGGCCGTGGCGGTGGTCGCGCGGATGACACGGCGGCCTGACCTGCGGCCGCTGCCGATCGGAGCCGTGGTACTTGCCGGGGCCGCCACCACCATCTCGTGGCTGGGCTACGGGGTAGCGTTCTGGTTGCTCGCGCGGGGCACGCTCGGGGCCACGGCCTTCGGGCTCGCGCCGGCGGTCGGCGTCTTCGCGGCCGGCTACATCACGGGACTGCTCGCGCTCTTCGCACCGGGTGGCGTGGGCGTGCGGGAGGCGGTGTTCATCGCGCTGCTCGCGCCCAGCGTGGGATCGGGTGGGGCCATCGTCCTTGGCATCGCGTCCCGGGTGCTGCTCACCCTCACCGAAGTTGCGGCGGCGCTGCTCGGCCTGCTGCTGGGACCGGGGCGCCCGGCGGCGGAGGCCGGTCCCCCGGCCCCGGGCGGCGATTAGATTGCCTCCCCCAGAGGATCCATGGTGAAGACGACCGCTGCATCCGTTCCGCCGACTCCCGCCGTGTTCGAGCCCAGGCGGCCAACGCTCGCGGCCAGCGGGCTGCTGATGCTGTGGGTCGCCGTCCTGTCGCTGCCGGCGTGGACCGGCAAGTTCCTCGCGGGCCCGTTTTCGGACCAGTACGACACCGGCTACGCGTTCCGCGATTGGCTGGCATCCGAGATCAAGCGGACCGGGAAGATCCCCCTCTGGAATCCCGAGTTGTTCGGCGGGTTGCCGTTCGTCGGTGCGATGCACGGCGACATCTTCTACCCGACCGCGCTGCTGCGCCTGGTGTTGCCGACCGGCACGGCCATGAACCTGGGCTTCATTGCGCACTACGTGCTCGCGGGCCTCTTCGCGTACCTGCTGCTTCGCCGGCTTCACGTCTCGTGGGCGGGGGCCGTGACGGGCGCGCTGGCCTACCAGCTTTCGGGCGTCATCGGATCGTACGTGTCCCCCGGCCACGACGGGAAGCTGTTCGTGACCGCGCTGCTGCCGCTCGCGCTGATCGGCTTGATCCTCGGGATGCGTGAGCGCAGGGTCGAGGGCTACGGACTCCTGGCACTCACGGTCGGGCTCGCGCTCGTGAGCCCCCACGCCCAGATGACGTATTACCTGTTGATCGCCGCCGGCGCCTTCGCCTTGTACCTGGCATTCGGTGAGCCCGCGCAGGGGCGTCCGCTCGGACGGCGACTCACCGATCTGGCCATGGCCCTCGGGGCGGTCGTGCTCGGGTTCGGGGTCGGCATGATCCAGATCCTGCCGTTCTTCGAGTACCTCCCGTTCTCACCGCGCGCGCAGGGATACCACGGATTCGAGGGCTCGACCTCGTATGCCATCCCCTGGTCCCATGTGCCGGAATTCGTCCTCGCGGCCTTCGCGGGCAAGACGCCGGACGGGACCTACTGGGGACCGAACGGGCTCAAGCTCCACTCCGAGTACCTCGGACTGCCGGTGGTGGCGTTGGCGGTGCTCGGCGCGGTCAATCGAGAACGGCGCCGGCTGGTGCTGTGGATCGGCGGGCTGGGACTCCTGTTCCTCCTGATCAGTCTGGGGGCGGGAACGCCGTTCTATCGGGTGTGGTGGGCCGTGATGCCCTTCGTCAAACAGACGCGCGCGCCCGGCATGGCCCTCTACGTCGTGGCCCTCGTGCTCGCGATGCTCGCCGCGCTGGGCGTCGATCGGCTGCTGGCAGGGGAGGGGAAGCGTCACCGCGCCATCTGGATCGGCGCCGGAGTCGGCATCGCGGTGCTCGGCGCGCTCGGCGTGTTCGGGGCCATCGCGGAGTCGTTGGCGCAGGGCGTCCAGATTGCCCAAGGTCGGCAGGTGGTCGAGGCGGCCCGGTCCGGCGCGGGGAGCATCCGGCTCGGCGCGGTCCTGAGCGGGGTGGCGCTGCTGGTGCTGGGTGTCCTCGTCGTCGCGGCCGATCGGGGCCGCGTGCCGATGATCGTGCTGGCCCTCGCCTTGCCGCTCGTGGTGAGCGCGGACCTGTGGCGCAACGCGGCCGGGTTCTGGGCCTGGTCACCGCCTCCCGGCGCCGGTCTGTACGGCGGCGACTCGCTGACCACGGCCATGAACGAGCGCGGAACGCCCCTGCGTGTCCTGAACGTCCCCGGGGCGTACCCGGGATCGTCCCTCATGGCGTATCGGATCCCCCAGCTGCTCGGGTACCATGGGAACGAGCTGCACGCGTTCGACGAACTGATGGGGGGGCGGAATCAGTGGCGGAACTGGTCGAGCCAGAAGCTCTGGGACCTGTATGCGATCGGGTTCGTGCTGTTCCCGACCGAGGGAGGAGTACCTGATTCGCTCCCCGGGTTCGTGAGGCGGAGCGCGGGCACCAGCACCGCAGCCGGGACCAGTACCGCCGTTTTCGAGCGGGAGGAACCCCCGGAGTACGCCTGGGTGGCGGCGGCGGCCCTCAAGATCGACGACTCGTCCGCCGTTGCTGGAGCTCTGGATCCGCGGTTCGACAAGAAATCGCTGGTCCTGCTCGCGGAAGATGCTCCCGTCACGCCGGCACAGATCGAGGTGCTCCCGCCACCATCGCCGGCCACCGCCGTCGTCACGGCATGGGCTCCCGGCCAGATGGACATCTCCCTGGAAACCCGTCCGGCGTCCGATGGGTATCTGGTGGTGGCCGAGAACTGGTACTCGGGATGGAGGGCGACCGTGGACGGAGGGCCCGCGCCGGTCCTCCGGGCCAACGTAGCGCAAATGGCCGTCCCGCTCCCGGCGGGTGCCCGGGAGGTCAACCTGATCTTCGTGAGCCCTTCATATACACGGGGGAGGCTGATCACGGTGCTGAGCCTGGTGGCTGTAATGGCGCTGCTTGCGGTGCCGCGCTTCCGGCGGAGGCCGGATGGCTGAGAAGGCCCTCATAATCATCCCGACCTACAACGAGCTCAACAACCTCCAGCTCATCGTCCCCCTCGTTTTGGGTCAGGATCCGCGGCTCGAGATCCTGGTCGTGGACGACAACTCCCCGGATGGCACCGGCAAGGCGGCGGACGAGATCGCCGCGCGCGACCGGCGGGTCCACGTGCTGCACCGGTCGGGGAAGCTGGGACTCGGCACCGCCTACCTGGCGGGATTCCGCTGGGCTCTGGAGCGGGACTATGCGTACGTCTTCGAGATGGACGCGGATTTCTCCCATGATCCGGCGCACCTGCCGGAGTTTCTGGCCGCGATCGAGGATGCCGACCTGGTCCTGGGGTCGCGCTATCTGGGCGGACGCGTCACCGTGGTCAACTGGCCAATGCCGCGTCTCCTCCTCAGCTACTTCGCGAACATCTACGCGCGCCTCGTCACCGGGGTCCACCTGGGCGACGCGACCGGCGGATTCAAGTGCTTCCGGCGCCGCGTGCTGGAGGCCATCGATCTGGAGGCTGTGCACTCCAACGGCTATGCCTTCCAGATCGAGATGAGTACGCGGGCCGCCCGCAGAGGATTCCGGATCAAGGAAATCCCGATTGTCTTCGTGGATCGGACCGATGGGGTCAGCAAGATGTCCAAGGCGATCGTCCGGGAGGCAGTCTGGATGGTATGGCGGCTGAGGTTCCAGGCGTTACTGGGGAAACTGTGAGCGACGAGCCGTTCTTCAAGATGTGCGGGTCGGGCAACGACTTCGTGTTCTTCGACGGGCGGGACGTGGCCCTCACGGACTGGCCGCCCGAGCGGATGGCGCGGGTGTGTGCGCGGGGAACCGGGGTTGGGGCCGATGGCATGGTGTTCCTGGGGGTGGGGGCCACGGCCGGCGCCGTCCGGTTCGCCTTCTTCAATTCTGACGGCTCCCGGGGCGAGATGTGCGGGAACGGGGCCCTCTGTGCCGCCAGGCTGTCGGTCCTCGTCGGTCTGGCTCCGGGGCCCGAGGTGACCCTCGAGACCGACGCTGGCCTGGTCAGGGGGAAGGTGGACCCCAGCGAGCCAGCCCGCGCGGAGCTGGTCCTGCCAGATGTGCATGGTGTCCGGTCACCGACCGTAGAGCCCGTCACCGGGGAGAGCGCCTCGGGATTCGTGGTGGTCGGTGTGCCTCACTTGGTGGTCCCGGTTCAGGACCTCGAAGACATCGACCTCACCGGGCGCGGGAGGCTGCTGCGGGGCCACCCGGCGGTCGGACCGGCCGGCGCTAACGTGAACTTCGTCTCCAGGCTGGGGGACGGGTGGGGGATGCGAACCTACGAACGGGGGGTCGAGGCTGAGACGCTCGCCTGCGGGACCGGGGCCGTGGCCTGCGCGACCGTCCTCGGCCTCCGGGGCCTGGTGAGCTTGCCGTGGTCCGTTCGCTCGCGGTCAGGCACGACGCTCAGCATTTCGGGGGACCTCGACCCGGCCGGCGGGCTCCGGAACCCGCGTCTGAACGGTCAGGCACGGCTCGTCTACCGAGGTACGCTCGGGCCGGACGACTGAGGTTGGCCGGAACGTCCACAACGGTCGGTCCGATCTGCGGAAACTCTGCCATACTGCCGCGCCGGCTGCCAACTCGCCTTGGCGGCATAAGCGCTTGAAAATCAACGCACTGCGATACGTCTAGGGAAGCGGGGACCGAGTTCTCCACACACTGTTCGAAATCTACTTAACATAACATATCTTATACGAAGTTTGTCAGGCGAACGAAGAAGGGGTCCGATGGACCTACTCCTCGAACTTGCCAAGCTCCGCCAACCGCAGCTGCGCTTCCTGGGCGGCCGATGTCTCCTCGAACTCCGCAGCGAGCCTCTCCAGCATCCGGATGGCGGCCGCAGTGTCTCCGCCGGCCGCGTAGGCCCGGCTGGCGCTCAGGAGGAGGCTCGCGGAGAGGTACTTGTACTCCGCCGTGGCCGCGTTCGAGCCATCCTCGAAGGCCTTCCCGGCGGCGCCAAGTTGCCCGCTCTGCTCGAGTGCAAGTCCAAGTAATTCATACGCTTGCGCACGATACTGCGGCCTCACGCTGCCGCCCACGAAGTCCTGGAGCTCGCTCGCGGCCAGGGCGGCTTGGCCCTGCCGCAGCCGCACCTCCGCCAGCACCAGGCGGGCCTCCTGGCCGGCTGCCGTGCTCCCGAACGACCCCACTACCCGGGACAGGTCACTTGCCGCCAAGGGGAGATTCCCCGCCTCCGCGGCCTGGCGTGCCTGTGCCAGCTCGCGGCGGGCGAAGGACTCGCGGCGCTCGCGCGCCGAAACGGCAAACCAGATCCCGGCCGCGACGACGGCCAGCCCAACGGCGACGCCCGCGACGAGCTTCTCGTTCGCCCTCGCCCACTTCAGGAGGATCTCGAGCCGATCCTTATCTTCCGTGCGGGGCGGCGTCTGCGTTTCTTGCTTGGTCATCGTCGTTGATTTCGGTGGTGTATGTGGGCTCAGGCCGAAGCCGACCGGGGTCACGTGCCCCTGGGGTGACTCGAACACCCGGCCAACGGTTTAGGAAACCGCTGCTCTATCCATCTGAGCTACAGGGGCTAAACAGCGAAACATAACGAGCGCCTCTGCCACTCGGTATTGGGTCCGCTCACGCCGCCGACCCGCCGGCGGGAACCACGATACCGAACGTCGTTGTCCTTTGCAGCCCTTTCGGCAGCGCGCCCGACCTCTCACGGCCGGCCTTCACGGCAGAAGGACCTCACCCAACTATGGAGCACTCAATCGCTGGATGGTCGCGATCGGAGACTTCTAACATCCAGTCTCCACTGTGATCGGGAATCAGTTGATTTCAAATGCCTTAAGCTCATCCAGTTCATGTGGATAATCGCCACTTTCCACATGAGCGACGTGCGCCAGGCGCGGCCCAGTCCTGATCGCTGCGTCGATGCTGTCCAATGCCTCAGTCGACCCTCCGGCAACGATCTCGACCCGCCCGTCCGGCAGGTTCCGAACCCATCCCCGAAGCCCTAATGCCTCGGCGCGCCGAAGGACGAACCAGCGGAATCCCACGCCCTGCACCCGTCCGCTCACCACCCAGCGACGCGCCGCCGTCATCGGATCGAACAGGACCCGGTGGGCTGGAAGCACCTCTGCCGACGCCCGAGGGCGATCTGGTGGACCCGCGTTTCCGCTGATGGGACAGTGATCACCTGGTCCCCTCCGCGTCGAGGACAACCCCACCGCGCAGCGCGAGCCCAGGCGCCCGCCGGCCCACGTCAGAATGGCACACCCGGCCCAGCTCCGGAGGTCGACTCGCGCCGTGTCTTCGAGGCCTCACCGGTCAGGTCCCTGCCCTCCGGTCCGATCGGCCGGAGGAGGTGTGAAACCGTGCTGGCCAATGAGGGGGACGAACTGCGCCGGACCCAGCTCCTCCCGGTCGAAGGTATCGCCGCGGCGCGACAGCCGTATCAGCGTCTGGGCGCCCCCAATCGACACGGGGGCTACCAGGCGGCCCCCGTCGGCGAGCTGGTTCAGGAGCGGCTGGGGCACCGTGGGTCCGGCGGCGGCAACGACGACAGCGTCATAGGGTGCGAGGGGCCGCCAGCCGATCGTGCCGTCGCCCGTGATCACGAGGACGTTGCGAACGCCGGCGACCGCCAGCGCACCTTTGGCCAGCCGCGCGAGCCCGTGCACCCGCTCCAGCGTGACCACCTCGGCGGCGAGCTGAGCCAGGAGTGCCGCCTGGTATCCGGATCCCGTACCGACCTCGAGCACTCGCTCGCGCCCGGTGAGACCCAGCGCTTGGAGGTAGGCCGCCTGCGTGGACGGCTGCGAGATCGTCTGGCCGTGTCCGATGGGCAGCGAGGTGTCCTCGTAGGCCTGATGCGTGAGAACGTCGGGCACGAACAGGTGCCTCGGAACCTCCCCGAAGGCGCGGAGGACGGCGAGATCGCGGATCCCCTTGGCCCGCAGCTCTTCGACCAGGCGCGCGCGATACCCGCCGAAGCTGTCGCCCCCGGCTACTCCCCCCCGAGCCGCCATCCATCCACCGCTTCGAGCAGAGCGTAGTTTGTGAGATCCACGTGGAGCGGCGTCACGGAGATGAACCCGTCCCGCACCGCGCGGAAATCGGAGTCGTCCCGCCCGCTCCAGGAAATCTGCCCCCCGCCGATCCAGAAGACCTCGCGGCCCCAGGGATCGCGCGTCCGGACCAGCGATCCGGAGAAGACGCGGTTCCCGAGCGTGGTGACCCGGATGCCCTGGATGGTGTCTCCGGGAATCGGCGGGAGGTTGATGTTGAGGAGGGTCTCGTGCGGGAAGTCCTGGACGTCCAGGATGTCGCGGATCAGGCGCTCGAGCCAGGGCCGCTGTGAGTCCAGCAGCTCGAGTTCCGATCCGGCGAACGACAGCGCCACGCCCGGGATCCCCAGCGAGAGCCCCTCCATGGCCGCGGCCACCGTCCCCGAGTACAGGACGTCCTCTCCCATGTTCGGGCCGTGGTTGATCCCCGACAGGACATAGTCCGGCTTGTGGTCGAGCAGCGCGCCCAGCGCCAGCAGCACGCAGTCCGTCGGGGTGCCGTCGACCTGGTACGTGCCGTCCTGGCGGCGGACGGGGCGTAACGGACGCTGGAGGGTGAGGGAATGACTGGCGCCGCTCTGTTCGCGGTCCGGCGCCACCACCGATACATCGCCCACCGTCCGGCACACGTCCGCGAGCACGCCGAGGCCGCGGGCGTGGATGCCGTCGTCGTTGCTAATCAGTAGGTGCAAGGGGCTTCGAACGGTCGAGGATGTCCAGGATGCCCTGGAGCTCCCCGCGGAGGTTCTGGACCGTCTCGTGTTGCAGTGCGGTCCGGGCCTCCACCTTGAGCTGGCCGGTTCTCCGGAACTGATCGATCCGTTGGCGGGCGCCCTCGATGGTGTACTTCTCCGTGTACAGGAGATGCTTGACGAGCATGATCAGCTCGATCTCGCGCCGCTGGTAGACCCGATTCCCCGAGCGGTTCTTGGCCGGATTCAGGAAGCGAAACTGACTCTCCCAGTAGCGCAGGACGTGCGGCTTGAGGTCCGTCATCTGGCAGACGTCGCCGATGGCGAAGAACTCCTGCACGGGTCGCGATGCGGTCACCGCCACTGCTCCGCTTTCAGGGTTCGTTCCATCAGATCCTGGATGGCCTGCTGCGGGGGCTTGTCCTCGAACAGGATCCGGCTCACTTCGCGGGCGATTGGCACCTCTACCCCGTTCCGATTCGCGAGGTCGACCGCCGTGCGGGCGGTCTCCACGCCTTCGGCCACCGTCCGCCGCTCGGCCAGCACGTCGGCCAGCCGCCGACCACGGGCAAGCTCGATACCCAGCGAGCGGTTGCGGCTGAGGGTGCCCGTCGCGGTCAGCAGGAGGTCGCCCATCCCGGCCAGTCCGGCGAACGTCAGCGGATCCGCTCCCATGGCCTCACCCAGGCGCGCCATTTCCGCGAGGCCACGGGTGATCAGCGCCGCCTGGGTATTGAATCCGAGACCCAGGCCCACCAGGATGCCGGCCGCCAGGGCAATCACGTTCTTGAGCGCGCCTCCCAGCTGCACCCCGATCACGTCTGGGGACGTGTAGACGCGGAGCTGCGCGTTGGAAAACGCGGTCTGCGCGTTCGCCGCCGCCTGATGGTGGCGCGAGGCAGCCACGAGGGCGGTCGGCTGTCGGGCATGGACCTCGCGCGCGAAGCTCGGACCGGAGAGTGCCACGACCTCGCACCCCGGCAGCTCCTCGCCCAGCACATGATCGAGCAGCTGATCGGTCCCGGGCTCGAGCCCCTTCGACACGCTCACCACCAGGACGCGCCGTCCGCGAAGGCCGGAGGCGATCTGCCCGGCGATGCGACGCACCGCGTGGGACGGGGGCGCCGACACCACCAGCTCCGCGTCGGCCACCGCGTCGGCGATCGTGCCGGTCGCGTGGAGGCGCGGGTCGAGCGGCGCCTCCGGCAGGAACAGCTCGTTCATGTGCCGTTGGACCACCGACCGGACGACTTCGTCCTCGCGGGCCCAGAGGGTGACGGCGTGACCGTTGCGGACGAGGAGGTCCGCCAGGGTCGTGCCCCACGCGCCCGCACCGACGACGGCGACGCGCATGGCTAGGCCTCCCGCCGCCGGCCGAACCGGTTCTCGGTTCCGGCGAGGAGCCGGGCGAGGTTGGCGCGGTGCGTGAACACGATGAACGCGGCGAGCACGGTGCCCACGGGCACGACCCAGGGGTTTGCGACTCCGATGATCCATGCGGCGATGGGGAACACCACCGCGCCCAGCATGGAGGCCAGCGACACGTACCCGGTCAGCCTCACCGCGGCCGCCCAGACCACGAACGACACGAGCACCGGCAGCGGCGCCAGCGCGAGCACCACGCCGGCCGCGGTAGCCACCCCTTTCCCGCCGCGGAACCGCACGAAGATCGAGAACACATGTCCCAGGACGGCGGCCGCGCCGACGGCCAGCGGGAGCCACGACTCCGGCCCCACGCGAGCCGGCAGGAAGAACGTGGGTGCGGCGCCCTTGGCCATGTCGAACAGGCCGGCCGGAACCGCGTACCTCCAACCGAGCGCGCGGTACAGGTTGGTCGCGCCCAGATTCCCGCTGCCCACGGCCCGCAGGTCGACGCCCGCGCCCACCCGCGCGACGATCCACGACATCGGGATCGCGCCGAGGAGGTACGCGAGGACGAGGGCCGCGGCGAGGCTCATCGGCGACCGCGCTTGCGCCGGAGCTTGAGGCGTATCGGCACGCCGGGAAAGCCCCAGGCGGCACGGAAGCCATTCACTAGGAACCGCTGATACGCATCGGAGAGCGCCTCCGGTGCGTTCGACACGAGGGCGAAGGTCGGCGGAGCCGTCCCGATCTGCGAACCGTAGAAGATCTTGACCTCCTGTCCGCCTTCCTGCGGCGGCTGGTTGCGCTGCACGAGCTCTTCGAGCACCCGGTTGACCTCGGCCGTCGCGACCCGTCGTTCGCGGTGCTGGG
>Ga0326597_10007448_pt1 | contig 14907 bp, 12 predicted proteins | sample RVTome_12_FD_203789 | JGI IMG/M metagenome (GOLD analysis project Ga0326597, IMG submission 203789) | Soil microbial communities from uranium-contaminated site in the Upper Colorado River Basin, Wyoming, United States - RVT100D185 | ecosystem: Environmental > Terrestrial > Soil > Contaminated >... | reverse complement strand
TGCCCTCGGCGTCCGGCCAGGCGGTGAAATAGGTGAGATAGACCGGTACCTTCTGCGGCAACTTCACTTCCTTGTTCCGGCGATCTTCGATGGCGCCCGCCACCTCATCGCTCGACCACCCAAGCATCAGTTCGGCGAAGCGGCGCGGATTCTGGACCCTGACGCAGCCATGGCTGTAGGCGCGCGACGGCTTGGAGAACAGCGGCTTGGTCGGGGTGTCGTGCATATAAATCGAATGCTTGTTGGGGAACAGGAACTTCACTTCTCCCAGGGCATTGTCGCTGCCCGGGACCTGGCGGACGTTGAGGGGCGCCGTCTGGGAATAGGACCACCAGTCGACGGCCGTGGAGCTCATTTTCCGGCCGGAGTTGTCGCTCACCTCGAAACCCTTGCGGTCGAGATAGCTCGGATCCCGGCGCAGGTAAGGCAGCATCTCCTTGACGATGATCGACTGCGGCACCCCCCAATAGGGATTGAACACCACGGTCTCCATCTCGTCGACGAAAAACGACGTCTGGTTCGTAGGCTTGCCGACGATGACCCTGGACTGCCAGATCTGCCGCCCGCCATCCATGACGTAGAGTTCGAAGGCCGCCTGGTTGGCAAACACGTAGCGACGGCCGAAGTTGCGCGGCAGCCAGCGCAGCCGCTCCAGCGCTGCGTGGATCTTCTCCTTCTGGGCGGCCTTCGAATTGGCGACGAGGCCGGCGTTGAGAGCGCCCACGGTGCGCTCGCCGATGACCCCGTCGGCCTGCAGGCCGGCCGATGCCTGGAAAGCCAAAATCGCCGCATGCAAGGTCTCGTCGTAGACGTCGTCGTCGCTCGACGTCACCTCGACAGAATCGTCCTGGCCAGCCAGGACATAGTTGTCCATGGCCGAGACCTCGGTATCCCTGATGCCCTCGGAGGTGGTGATCGTCACCGTCACCCGTTCGCCGGTCGATGACGTCGTGGTGTTGTCGGCGACCATGACGGCGGCCGCTTCGACAGTGGCGGTCGGCGCGGCCAGATGGCCGAGCTTGATCAGGCGGGCACGAATGGCGGGAATGCGATAGTCGCTGTCGCCGAGCCGGGTCAGCGGACCCGATTCGATCGGCAGGACCATCTCTTCGTCGACGGGCTCGGCGAGCAGCGGCTTCAGGGCGGCCTTGAGGGCGGCATAGGCAGGGTGGTCGGGCTCCAGGCTCGCCAGATAGGCTGCCGGCGATCGCCTGGAATCGGTCAACGCCCTGAGGGCAACGGCGGGATCGACCGTCGGCGGCTGGAGGTCGTGATAGCCGCTCAGCCGGTCGGGCACCAGACGCCCGCCCGAGGCATGCATGGCATAGCGCAGGGCCATGGCGGTGAGCCCGATCTCGGCATCGGCGAGGGCGGCGATATCGCTGTCGCCAGCCTTCAGGCCGCCGTCGAAGCCGGTCAGCGCCGGGGGCAAATAGTCGCGGACCACAAGCCCGTCCTCGTCGGCCCTGGCGAACAGCGCCAGCAGTTCTCGGGCCTCAGGGTTCAGACCCTCGGGGCTGGTCCATAGCGGCGCAAAGGCGCGCTTGTGGTAGAAATCGACGATGGCGCCGTTTTGCGCCTTGGTCACCCGGACGCCGGACTGCCTGGCCCGCAGGCGCTCGAAGATCGTCGCGGCCAGGGGATCGGCAACGCCCTGCAAAGCCGTGGTGGTAATGACGGCAAAGGTGCCATCCGCCCTGGAGGCCGAAAATACCGGCGCTGCGGCTACCTCTGGCAGTTCCAGGTCGGCACGGCCCAGCGCCACCAGCGGGTCGGCATAATAGGTAAGGATGGGCACATCCGAGCTTGAGTCGATCTCGGGATCGATGTTGATTTCGGTTTCGCTGCTCTGGCGGTTGGACGGGTTGCCGAAGAAAAAGTTGAAGAAGCCGCCGTCGTCATTGCTGTTGGAGCGGCCGCTGAAATTGTACTGTGAGCGGGAGTTGGGCACGACTACGGTGCCATCCCGGGCGGCATTGCGCTGTTTTGCCAGGAAATTGTTTTCGGGGCGATCCGCCCAGGCCGGGCCCAGCGCAAACAAGGCAAGCGCCAGCCCTGCCGTCGACAGTGTCTTGAACGCGGATGTCATATTCTCACTTCCTTCAGCAGTGCCTGCAACCTAATGGTTGCCCCGCGTTGCGGCAACGGGCGAGACAGCGAAAAGGTTTCACTTTCCGTTCAAGTGTTACATTTTCGCCTCAAGGCCCAGATCGCGCATCTTGCGATAGAGCGTCGAGCGACCGATGCCGAGTTTGCGCGCCACTTCCGACATCTGGCCCCGGTAGCGGTTGAGTGCAAGCCTGATCATGTCGGCTTCCACTTCTTCCAGGCGACGGACATGGCCGCCTTCGGTCACTGCCGGTATGCCGAGCGCCATGCCGTCGGAAACGACACCGGCGGGCAGCGAGCCGCCGGCGCCGATGATGGCGGCAGAACCCGATGACATGGCGGGCTTGCGCAGGGGCTGGGGGGCGGGCGGCACCTTGACCTCGTAGCCGTCCACCAGGGCGGCAATCTGCGGGAAGTCCGCGATGGACAGCCGGTCATGGTCGCACAGGACGATGGCGCGGAATACGGTGTTTTCGAGCTGACGCACGTTGCCGGGCCAGCCATAGGCCTGCAGCATGGCGAGCGCATCGGCCTCGATGCCCCTGATCTTGCGGCCTTCCTCGGCGGAAAAGCGGGTGATGAAATGCTCCACCAAGGCGGGAATGTCATCGACGCGCTCGCGCAACGGCGGCACCATGACGGGAAAGACGTTGAGGCGGTAGTAGAGGTCCTCGCGGAACTGGCCGGCCTTGACCATCGCGATCATGTCGCGATTGGAGGCCGATATGAGCCGGATGTTGACCTTCACCGGGCGGCGTGAGCCGACGGGATCGATTTCGCCCTCCTGGATGGCGCGCAGGAGCTTGACCTGCATGTCGAGGGGCAATTCGGCCACCTCGTCGAGGAACAGGGTACCGCCGTCGGCTTCCTGGAACTTGCCGAGATGCTTGCCGGTGGCGCCGGTGAAGGCGCCCTTTTCATGGCCGAACAGGATGCTTTCCACCAGGTTTTCCGGCAAGGCGCCGCAGTTGACGGCAACGAAGGGCTTGCCGGCGCGGTCGCTCTCGCCCTGGATGGCGCGGGCGACCATCTCCTTGCCGACGCCCGATTCGCCCTCGATGAGGACGGGAATGGTGGATTGGGCGGCGCGCCGGCCGAGGCGCAGCACATTGGTCATGGCCGAACTGGAGGCTATGAGGCCGTCGAATGTAAGCTGACCGCCCACCTTGGCGTTGAGCCGCTTGACCTCGACGGTGAGGGCGTTGACCTTGAGCAGGTTGTGGATGGAGACCTTGAGGCGCTCGGGGTTCACCGGCTTGACCACGAAGTCGTCGGCGCCGGCGCGCATGGCCTTGATGACGGTCTCGATGGAGCCTTGCGCGGTCTGCACGATGACCGGCACCTGGGCGGGCGTTCCCGCCATGCGCTCGAGAAACTCCAGCCCGTCCATGCCCGGCATGATCAGGTCGAGGATCACCAGGTCGATCTTGCGGCCGCCCGGGTTGGAGAGGATGTCGATGCCGGTCGAGCCGCAATCGGCGGCAATCGCATCGAAACCGAAACGCCTGACCATTTCCTCGAGGATGCGGCGCTGGGCGGGTTCGTCTTCGACGATAAGGATTTTTGGCGTCATGCAGTTGTCTTTGATTGCTCTTCATGTCGGGCCGGCGCTTGCCGGCTTGACGCGACCGCGGTTTTGGCCATGCTGGCGCCCCGCTTTCCAGGTAGCCTCGGCGACTGTCGCATCCAAGCGTAAAGAGGCGCTTAATGCGGCATCATATTGATACACGTCGTTATGCAAGACTTTGGAGACGCCATGACATCTGCAAGAGCCCAAGCCGGCGCCGGCAAGGCCGAAACCCTCGGCCTTCTGCCGGAATGGAACCTTTCGGACCTCTATGAGGGCCCCGATTCGGACGGATTCAGGCGCGATGTCGCGCGGGCGCGCCAGGAAGTCGCGGCCTTCGTCGCCGCCTGGCAGGGCAAGCTCGCCGCAAATGCTGCCGGCGGCGGCGCCAAACTGGGCGAGGCGGTGACGTCCTATGAGGCCCTGAGCGATCTCATAGGCCGCATCGGTTCCTACGCGATGTTGTACTATGTCGGCGATACAGCCGATCCGGCGCGGCAGAAGTTCCATGGCGACATGCAGGCCGCGCTGACCGAGATCTCGACGGCGCTGTTGTTCTTCGAACTGGAGCTCAACCGCATCGAAGATGCCGCCATGGACGCTGCCCTTGCCGATCCCGTGCTTGGCCGTTACCGGCCGTGGATCGGCGATTTAAGGCGCCAGCGCCCGCATCAGCTCGATGATCGCACCGAGCAGCTTTTCCATGAGAAATCGCTGACCGGCGCCGGCGCCTGGAACCGCCTGTTCAGCGAGACCATGACCTCGCTCAGGTTCCAGGTGGGTGACGAGGCCCTCAGTCTCGAGCCGACGCTCAACCTTCTGACCGACCCCGATGAGGCAAGGCGCCGGGCGGCCGCCGAGGCGCTGGCCGCAACGCTGGGCGAGAACCTGCGGCTGTTCACGCTGATCACCAATGTGCTGGCCAAGGACAAGGAGATCTCCGACCGCTGGCACAGGTTCGACGATGCCGCGGCTTCGCGCCACCTCGCCAACCGGGTGGAGCCGGAGGTGGTCGAGGCGCTGGTTGCCGCCGTCAGGCAGGCCTATCCGCGGCTTTCCCACCGCTATTATGCCATGAAGGCGCGCTGGCTGGGCAAGGGAAAACTCGCCCACTGGGACCGCAATGCGCCCTTGCCCGACGAGGACACCCGCATCGTGCCGTGGGCCGAGGCGAGGACGACGGTGCTCGATGCCTATGGCGGCTTTGCCCCCGAGATGGCCGACATCGCCCGGCGCTTCTTCGACGGGCGCTGGATCGATGCCCCCGTGCGGCCCGGCAAGGCGCCCGGCGCCTTTGCCCATCCGACGGTGCCCTCGGCGCATCCTTACGTGCTGCTCAACTATCAGGGCAAGACGCGCGATGTGATGACGCTGGCCCATGAACTGGGCCATGGCGTGCATCAGGTGCTGGCGGCCAAGCAGGGGGCGCTGATGGCCGACACCCCGCTGACGCTGGCCGAGACCGCCTCGGTGTTCGGCGAGATGCTCACCTTCCAGGCGATCGTCAAGGGCACCACGGATGCCCGCCGGCGCCGCGCCCTTCTGGCCTCCAAGGTCGAGGACATGCTCAACACGGTGGTGCGCCAGATCGCCTTTTATACCTTCGAGCGCCGGGTGCACGAGGAGCGCCGGGCCGGCGAGCTGACGGCGGCGCGCCTGGGCGAGCTCTGGCTGGAGGTGCAGGCCGAAAGCCTGGGGCCGGCGGTCGAGATGAAGGCAGGCTACGAGACCTTCTGGGCCTATATCCCGCACTTCATCCATGCGCCCTTTTATGTCTATGCCTATGCCTTCGGCGACTGCCTGGTGAACTCGCTCTACGGGCGCTACCGGGAGGCCGAAGAGGGCTTTGCGGATAAATATTTCGAGATGCTGAAGGCGGGTGGCTCCAGGCATCACGCCGAGCTTCTCGCCCCCTTCGGCCTCAATGCCGCCGATCCCGCCTTCTGGCTCAAGGGTCTGGCGGTGATCGAAGGCCTGATCGACGAGATCGAAGCGGCTGAAGTCGTTTCGTAATTCCCAATCACTCATTGCGTGGCTGGGCAGCCTGTGATCAAGTCATGGGATGGTGAAGAAGAACTATCGCATATTTGTTTCGCATGGCGGGGACGACAAATGGGTTGCCGAACAGATAGCGCGGCGGCTCAAGAATGATTGCGGATGTGAAATTTTCCTGGATGTCTTCGACGTGGAGAAGGGCGATGACATTGAAGGTCGCGTCTTTGACGAGCTTCCGCATTGCCAAGAATTGGTCGCTCTGCTCACCCCTTGGGCTGCGAATCGGAACTGGGTGTGGATCGAGATCGGGGCTGCCAGAGCACTTGGCCTGAGGGTGGTAGCCATCTTGTATGGTCTGACACTGGCTGATCTCGACAAGGAAAAGGGGGGAAAGGCATTTCTTGGGGCAAAGAACGTGGTGGAAATCAATGATGTCGAGACCTATCTTACTCAGGTATCAAGGCGAGCAGCAAAATGAGCAAACATCGGCGTGTCTTCTTGTCATATGCCCATGGCGATCGAGCATTCGGGGCAAAGCTGAGGCGTGGCCTAACCGATGCCGGCGTGGATACATTTGACGCCGCCCATACTGCCGCCGGGGAGTCGGTTTTTGAAAAACTCCGGCGTCAAATAGCCGATTCGGACCTTGTGGTATTTGTTGTTCCGTCGTTTGAAGGCGAGGGAAGGTGGACGCTGGCGGAAGTGGGGGCGGCACGCGCTTTGGAGAAGCAGATAATCGCTATCCTCCCAAACAGCGCAAGATACGCAAATAGCAATTTTGCGCGTGCCATAACGGAGTTGCCCATCCTTGACGCCAGTCGGATCTCTGATTCAGCCTTGATCAACACCATTGTTTCAAGTGCTGGGGCCCATTGATACATCAGCTCAACGAAACTCCGTCGTGACAACTTCGGACGATGAGAGAAACAGTCTTGTCGGCCGGATCGGGCGCTATGCCCGGGTCGGGGCGGGGGTGGGTACGGCGGCGGCGCGGGTGGCGGCGGGGCGGTTGGTCGCCAGCGGCAGCGACCGGGCCTTCGAGGCCCGCTTGTTGCGCAACCTGCTGGGGGGCCTGAAAGGCCCGCTGATGAAGGTGGCCCAGTTCATGGCCACCATTCCCGATGTCCTGCCGGCCGAGTATGTCGCAGAACTGGCGAGCCTGCAGAGCCATGCCCCGGCCATGGGCTGGCCCTTCGTCAGGCGCCGCATGGCGGCCGAACTGGGTCCCGACTGGCAGGGCAGATTCGCCTCCTTCGAACAGGAGGCAGCCCATGCCGCCTCGCTCGGCCAGGTGCATCGGGCGGTGGCGCACGATGGCGAAGCGCTGGCCTGCAAGCTGCAATATCCCGACATGCAGTCGGCGGTGGAGGCCGATCTCGGCCAGCTCAGGCTCGCCTTTGCCGTCCACCGGCGCATGAGCCCGGGAATCGATACCTCCGAGATGGCCGCCGAGATCGGGGCGCGGCTGCGCGAGGAACTGGACTATGAGCGCGAGGCCCGCCACATGGCGCTTTATGCCGACATCCTTTCCGGCTATCCCACCATCCGGGTGCCCAAGGTGCGGCCCGAACTGTCCACCCGGCGGCTGCTCACCATGGCATGGCTGGAGGGCAAGCCGCTGCTCGACTTCACCGGGGCGGACGTTGCGACCCGCAACCTGCTCGCCACCCACATGTTCGATGCCTGGTGGCGGCCGTTCTGCGGCCTCGGGGTGATCCACGGCGATCCCCATCTGGGCAATTATGCCGCCTGGCTCGACGAGGCCGGCGCACCCCAGGGGCTCAACTTGTTCGATTACGGCTGCATCCGCATCTTCCCGCCGTCCTTCGTGGTGGGGGTGGTCGAACTCTACAACGGCTTGCGCGAGGACAGGCGCGACCAGGTGGTGGCGGCCTACGAGACCTGGGGCTTCAAGGGCTTGAGCAACGAGCTCATCGACATCCTCAACATCTGGGCCCGCTTCATCTACGGGCCGCTGATGGAAGACCGGGTGCGGGCGCTTGCCGACGGGGTGAAGGCCGCCGAATACGGGCGCAAGCAGGCCTTTGCGGTGCATCAGGCGCTGAAGGAAAAGGGACCGGTGAGGGTGCCGCGCGAGTTCGTATTCATGGACCGCGCCGCCATCGGCCTGGGGGCGGTGTTCATCCACCTCAGGGCCGAGCTCAACTTCTACCAGTTGTTTCATTCGGCGCTGGAAGGCTTTTCGGCCCAAGGGGTGGCGCAAAGGCAGGCCGCAGCGCTCAAGCGGGCGGGGCTGCAGCCCGACGACCGCTCATGACCGCTGATCCGGTTTCGGTCGACCGCCTCTATAACGACCCGGCGCTGGTGCGCTTTTACGATCTCGAAAACGCGGGTGGCGCCGACATCGACTGTTGCCGGCGGCTGGCCGCCGATGCCGGTTCGGTGCTCGATCTCGGCTGCGGAACGGGCGTGCTGGCGGCAAGCCTTGGCGCGACCCGCGAGGTGGTCGGCGTCGATCCGGCCGGCGCCATGCTTCATGTGGCGCGGGCGCGGGCAGGCGGCGGGCGCGTCACCTGGATCGAGGCGGATGCGCGCGGGGTGCGGCTGGGCCGGCGCTTCGATCTGGTGGTTTTGACGGGCCATGCCTTTCAGGTCTTTCTCACGGACGAAGATCAGCGCGCCGTGCTGACCACCATTGCCGCCCATCTGGCGCCGGATGGCCGGTTCATTTTCGATGCCCGCAATCCCTTGGTCGAGGAATGGCGCGAATGGACGCCACAAGCCTCAAGGCGCCGGTTCGAGGATCCCGAACTCGGCACCATAAAAGCCTGGAACGACGTGACCCATGACCCGAAAACCGGGATCGTCACCTACAAGACCCACTATCTGGCGCTGGCCAGCCGGCAACAGTGGTCGGCGTCGTCGCAGATCAGGTTTACGGGCCGCGAATCGCTTCAGCGGCGACTGGACGAGGCCGGGCTTGCCGCCGATCAGTGGCTCGGCGACTGGTCTGCGGCGCCCTACGCAGCGGCCTCGCCCGAGATCATCCCGGTGGGCCGGCTGCGCTAGGGAGGCTGGCGGGAGTTCTGGGCGAGGACCAAATGCCGCGCATGCCCCGCGTGCCATTGACAGTTGCGGCGACGTGAGTCTTTGTGGCGCTCTATCGCGGGGCTGCCGGCCCAAGAGCCGGAACCAGCACCCAAGACGGCAAATCCGGGGCGTTCCAATTCAGGGGAATCAAGATGTCAGACCACCCGTCCGACAGCGGCGACATGGCCGCTCACCGAGCCACCTATGAAGGCTTCGTGCGCGGGGCCATCGTCATCGCGCTGGGCAGCTTCTTCATTCTGGTGGGCCTGTGCAATTTCGCCTTCGGCCAAACCGCTGCGCTGCTCATGGGCTTTGGCGGGATCATCGTCGGGCTGATCGCGCTGGCCATCAATGCGCGCTCGGGCTCCAGGACCTGGGCCCTGTCGCTCATCCTCCTGGTTGCCTACGCCATCCTCACCGCCATCAACGTCTCGTGACCGGACCCTGATCCATGAAAATCGCTGTCCTCGCCGAAAAGGCGGCTGCCGAAACACGGGTGGCCATCTCGCCCGAAGTGGCGAAGGCCTATGTGAAGAAGGGCTTTGGCGTGACCGTCGCGGCCGGCGCCGGCAAGGGCTCTTTCATGGGCGATCAGGCCTTCAAGGACGCCGGTGCCACCATCGCCAAGGATTCGGTCGCCGCCGTCAAGGACGCCGATGTCGTGTTGTGCGTGGGCCGGCCCGAGGCCGCCGTCGTCACGGCACTCAAGAAGGGTGCGGTGGTGGCCGGCATCATGGACCCCTACGGCGACAAAAAGCCGCTGGAGGCCCTGGCCAAGGCGGGTGCGGTGGTGTTCGCCATGGAACTGATGCCGCGCATCTCCCGGGCCCAGGCCATGGACGTTCTGTCGTCGCAGTCCAACCTTGCCGGCTACAAGGCCGTGATCGACGCCGCGGCCCGGTTCAGCCGCGCCTTTCCGATGATGATGACGGCAGCCGGCACCGTGTCGCCGGCCAAGGTCTTCGTCATGGGGGCGGGGGTTGCCGGCCTGCAGGCCATCGCCACGGCCCGGCGCCTGGGCGCGGTGGTCTCGGCCACGGACGTGCGGGCAGCCGCCGGCGAGCAGATCAAGAGCCTCGGCGCCAAGTTCATCTTCGTGGAAGGCATGGCCGATGCCGCCACCGCCGGAGGCTATGCCAAGGAACTCAGCGAGGAAGACCGCGCCAGGCAGGTCGCACTGGTGGCCGAGCACATCAAGAACCAGGACATCGTCATCGCCACGGCGCTGATCCCCGGCCGTCCGGCACCGGTCCTCGTCACCAAGGACATGGTCGAGACCATGAAGCCCGGCGCGCTGATCGTCGATCTGGCCATCGAGCGCGGCGGCAACTGTCCGCTGTCGAAGGCGGGCGAGGTGGTCGAGCACAAGGGCGTCACCATCATGGCGCCGCTCAACATGGCCGGGAGCGTGGCCGGCAACGCCTCGCATCTCTACGCCAAGAACCTGCAGAACTTCCTCGATCTCATCGTCGTCGACGGGGCCCTCAAGCTCGACTGGGACGACGAGATCGTCAAGGGCTGCGGCCTGTCGCGCGACGGTGCCCTGGTGCACCCGCTTTTGACCAAATAGGGAGGCCGTTCGCATGGCCATGACCGCAATAGAGGCAGCACAAAGGGCGGGCGAAGCTGCCGAAGCCGCCCTCCGGGCCGCCGAGCAGGCCCAAACCTTCGCCGACCAGGCGCGGCTTGCCGCCGACACCGTGGGCGATGCGGCCGGCGCCGTGACCGGCATTGACCCGTTCGTCTTCCGCTTCGCCATCTTCGTGCTGGCGATCTTTGTCGGCTATTTCGTGGTGTGGAGCGTCACACCGGCGCTGCATACCCCGCTGATGTCAGTGACCAACGCCATTTCCTCGGTGATCGTGGTGGGGGCGCTGCTGGCGGTTGCCGCCGGTGCCATGGCCTCGGGCAGCACCATCGCCATGGCCCTGGGGTTCGCGGCGCTCATCCTCGCCTCGGTGAACATTTTCGGCGGCTTCCTGGTCACCCAGCGCATGCTCGCCATGTACAAGAAGAAGGGCTGAGGCTGGCCGATGTCCCCGAATTTCATTGCACTTTTCTACCTCGTCGCCGGCGTCTTGTTCATCCTGGCGCTGCGCGGCCTGTCGGGTCCTGAAAGCTCAAGGCGCGGCAACCTTCTCGGCATGGTCGGCATGGCGATTGCCATCCTCGCGACGCTGTTGGCGGCGCCGCCCAGCAACGGGCTGACCTGGATCCTCATCGTCGCCGGCATCGCCATCGGCGGCGGCATCGGCGCCGTCATCGCCCGGCGCATCGCCATGACGGCGATGCCGCAGCTGGTGGCGGCCTTCCATTCCCTGGTCGGCCTGGCCGCCGTGCTGGTGGCGGCCGCTGCCCTTTATGCGCCGCAGGCTTTCGGCATCGGCGAGGTCGGCAATATCCACACCCAGTCGCTGATCGAGATGTCGCTGGGGGTGGCTATCGGCGCCGTCACCTTCACCGGCTCGATCGTCGCCTTCACCAAGTTGCAGGGGCTGGTTTCCGGCGCACCGTTCGTGTTCACGGGCCAGCATATGGTGAACCTGGCGCTGGGCATCGGCCTTGTCGTCGTCATCGCCATCTTCTCCGCCACGGAGTCCCACACGTTCTTCTGGCTGGCCACCATCGTGGCACTGGTCCTGGGGGTGCTCATCATCATCCCCATCGGCGGGGCCGACATGCCGGTGGTGATCTCGATGCTCAACTCCTATTCGGGCTGGGCGGCGGCCGGCATCGGCTTCACCCTGGGCAACACGGCGCTGATCATCACCGGTGCGCTGGTCGGCTCGTCGGGCGCCATCCTGTCCTACATCATGTGCAAGGGCATGAACCGGTCGTTCTTCAGCGTCATTCTCGGCGGCTTCGGCGGCGAGGTGGCGGGTCCGGCAGCCGGGGCCGAACAGCGCCCGGTCAAGCGCGGCTCGGCCGAGGATGCCGCCTTCATGATGAAGAACGCCGGCTCGGTGATCATCGTGCCCGGCTACGGCATGGCCGTCGCCCAGGCCCAGCATGCGCTGCGCGAGATGGCCGATCTGCTCAAGAAGAACGGCGTCATGGTCAAATACGCCGTTCATCCGGTGGCCGGCCGCATGCCCGGCCACATGAACGTGCTGCTGGCCGAGGCCAACGTGCCCTATGACGAGGTGTTCGAGCTGGAGGACATCAATTCGGAGTTCTCCAACACCGATGTGGTGTTCGTCATCGGCGCCAACGACGTCACCAACCCGGCCGCCAAGGAAGACCCGCAATCGTCGATCTTCGGCATGCCGGTCCTGGAAGTGTGGAAGGCCAATACGGTGATGTTCGTCAAGCGCTCGCTGGCCTCGGGCTATGCCGGTATCGACAACACGCTGTTTTACCGCGACAATACGATGATGCTCCTGGGCGACGCCAAGAAAATGTGCGAGGGCATCGTCAAGGCCATGTGAGCGGGCCATGTAGAGGGCCATGCAGCGGCGCCGGCTTGTGACACCCGCTCCATGGGAGCGGACGGGGCTGGGGGCAGAGGGCGGCGATGCAGCCGGTTTTCATCGTGGCGGGCAAGGCGAGCGGGGCGCGCCGGCTCGCCGACATTCTCAACCGCAACGGCCTTGCCTGCCTGGGGGCGGCCTTCGATGTCGACACCCCTTACGACTATGCCTTCGGCCGTTTCCTGCGCAGCGCCAATGTGGGAGCCGCCGAACTGATCGCCGCACCCGATGAGGTGCTGGACGAGTATCTCGGCTACTGCGCCGGCCTGGTGCGGGCCGAACGCTTCTGCCTCGAATTGGGCTATCATTGCATGCATCTGTTCAACGGCGGCACCTGGATGCCCGGGCAGCGGCCGCGTCTGATCGACTGTCTGCGCCAGCGCCGGTGGCGCGTCGTTCACTTTACCCGCCGGCAGGTGTTCGAGCATGCGGTGCGGCTGCAGATGCCGGGGGCCGGCGACGGACTGCCGCCAGCCGCGCCCGAAGGCACGGCGGCGGCGGTGCCGTTCACCCTCGACATCGCGCGCTGCGAGAGGGATATGCGATGGCTCGCCCGCCTATCGACCTGGATGACGGCCTGGTTCAAGGGCCATGACGGCTATCACGACCTCGCTTATGAGGCCGTGTTCGAGGCCGGCATGGTCAACGACAGCGGCGCTGGCCTGCTGGAAGCAATATTCGGCCTTGCTATCGCCAACCGCGCGCCGCAGCTTGCCCTGGAGCATCACGACTACCGCCGCCTCATTGCCAATGCCGGGGAGGTGACGGCGGCTTTCGCGGGGCCCCCGCACGCCCAGCAGGTGCGCGACCTCCTCGGCTGAGAGGGACCGTCACAACCATGCCACGGGGCGCAAGGACACTGGCTGCCATGAACATTCTCGTTGCCCTTGCGCTGCTCTATGGCGGGATTGCCGGTGGGGCCTATGTGTTCCAGCGGCGGCTGCTGTATCACCCCGACGTGTGGCTCTCCGAGCCCCGTGAGTACGGCCTGGCCGGCTTTGCCCGGGTGGCGGTGCCCACCCGGGATGGCTTGCAGCTTGTCGCCTGGCAGGCGCCGGCCAGCGGGGACCGGCCGGTCATCGTCTATCTGCAGGGCAATGCCGAAGGGTTGGCCTCGCGCCATGAGCGCTTCGAGATTTTCCACGCCGACGGCTACGGGGTGCTGGCCATCGGCTATCGCGGCTTTTCCGGCTCGCCCGGTTCGCCCAGCGAGGCCGGGCTGATGGCCGATGCCGAGGCGGCGATCGCGTTCCTCGAAGCGGCCGGCGTTGCGCCCAGGCGGATCGTCGTTTTTGGCGAATCGCTGGGGACGGCGCCTGCCATCCGTCTGGCGGCGGCCGGCCGGGCAGCCGCGGTTATTCTCGAATCGCCCTTCACCTCGGCGCTCGACGTGGCGCGCCGAGCCTGGTGGTTCCTGCCGCTCGGCCTCATGATGAAGGACCAGTTCCTCTCTCTCGATCATGCCCACCTGGTCGCGGTGCCGGCCTTCGTGTTCCACGGCACCGCCGATGCCGTGGTGCCCTACGCGCATGGTGTAGCGATCCATGCCGCGCTGGCCGGGCCCAAGGAGTTCCATGCCATCCCCGAAGGCACCCACGTAGCGCCGCTCACCGAACCGCTGTGGGCGCTGATGAAGGACTTTCTGTCCCGTCATCTGCCGTCGGGCTAGCCCGCAAGACGACAAACGGCCCCGGATGCAAGGCATCCGGAACCGGATTTCAGGCAAGAGAAAAGGCGGCTGCTACCGGCTGGGACGCCGGGCGGGGGCGGGGGTGCCGGGGGCCATGCCTTCGCGCTGCAGGCGCTTGCGGGCGAGCTTGCGGGCGCGGCGAATGGCCTCGGCCTTCTCGCGAGCGCGCTTTTCCGAGGGCTTCTCGTAATGGGAGCGCAGCTTCATTTCGCGGAAAATGCCTTCGCGCTGCATCTTCTTCTTGAGGGCCCTGAGGGCCTGGTCGACGTTGTTGTCGCGTACGATAACCTGCAAGAGAAATCACCCCGTGGTGCTTGGCAGTTGTTGTTCCGGTTGCAAAAGGCAGGTGTTCAATGCGTTCCGCGCCGGAATGCACGAACCTGCCGGATCGGGCAAGCCCGGTCCGTATGGGAGGCGATGATAACAGAAAGGCATGTGGCTGTCGAGGGGATTGCGCGCGAAACAGGCAAGGGGCAGGCGCTATGCCTGCCTGCCCCTTGCGCTCGGCTTTTCAGGGGCCGCCGCTACGGCTTCAACGGCTCCATGGCGGCGGCCGACCTGGCCAGGCGCACCAGATTAATGAATTCGGCGCGGTAGCCGAATTCATCGGCTCCCTTGGACCCTTGCGCCAGCTTGACCACGTCGTCGTAGCTGTAGCTGCCCGTATAGCGCCCGCCCCTGAGGATCTGGCCGAAGGCGGCGACGGCGGTGGCAAAGCGGGCTTCCTGCGGGGCCGCGGCAATGGCGTCGCGCGTATCGGCCGTGGTGATCGGCGTGGTCATCAGTCTGGAGGTATCGCTGTCGGGCAGCTTGTAGCGGATCTTGAGGAAGGCATATTCGCTGCCGTTTGCTTGCGGGGCAGGCTTTGCCACCTGATAGCGCAGGTCGTCGACCAGCTTGGCGCCCGAGCCGGCGGGGGTGATCTCGTAGATTGCTGTCACCGTATGGCCGGCGCCGATGTCGCCGGCGTCGACCTTGTCGTTGTTGAAGTCCTCGCGGTTCAACAGGCGGGTCTCGTAGCCGAT